>Ga0137368_10007159_pt1 | contig 11617 bp, 15 predicted proteins | sample SagtaG_13_FD_104917 | JGI IMG/M metagenome (GOLD analysis project Ga0137368, IMG submission 104917) | Vadose zone soil microbial communities from Sagehorn Ranch, Mendocino, California, USA - Sage1_L_100_16 metaG | ecosystem: Environmental > Terrestrial > Soil > Vadose zone | place: USA...
CGCCCAGATCGCCATGGGGACGAGGCTCGCGGCGAAGAGGCCGTAGAACCACATCAGTTTCAGTAGGCGTGGGTCCCGTGCATATCGAAGCAGGCGCCGGCAACGCCAGGCACCGAATGCGGCAACCGTCGCAATCGAGCCCATGAGGAGGATATGCGCAAGGACGAGCACCCACGACATGCTCGACGTCCCGGCACGGCGGGGTCGGTCTTAGACCCATTGGAACATAGTTCTAGGCGGAGCGACAGGCCTGGAACAATGCTTCACAGGCCTCTTCCCCGAACCCCTGTATAGCGCCCCATGCACGACGAGACCGGCGATGAGACCGGCGGGAGGTCCGACCACGAATATCCCGGCACACCGCGCTGGGTGAAACTGTTTGTGGTCATCATCATCGTCGTGGTCCTGGCCGTCGTCATCGTCCTATTCATCGGCGGCCACACTTCGCCCGTGCAACACGGACCATAGAACCCGGAGTACGACACTCATGCGCATGCGACCCGGCCTCCGCAAGTCCGTGCTCGCCACCCACCTCACTGTCTCCGTCGGCTGGATCGGCGCGGTCGTCGCGTACCTGGCCCTCGGCGTCTCCGCTGTGACCAGCCAAGATGCGCAGACGGTACGTACTGCCTGGATCGCGATGGATTTGATCGGCTGGAATGTGATCGTCCCGTTGGCGCTCGCCGCGCTAGCGACCGGGCTGGTCATGTCGCTGGGCACCCCGTGGGGCTTGTTCCGGCACTACTGGGTCCTGATCTCACTCGTGCTGACCGTTCTTTCCACGATCGTCTTGTTGGAGCACATGCCGACCGTAAGCTCCCTAGCAAACATGGCGCGAGCGGCGAACGATGCGGACCTCGCCGGCGGGCTCGGGGGCGACCTCTTCCACCCCGGTGTCGGCCTGGTGGCGTTGCTCGTGGTCACGGTGCTCAATGTGTACAAGCCGCAGGGCTTGACCCGGTACGGGTGGCGGAAGCAGCAGGAGGAGCGGCAGAACGAGCGCGAGCAGGCTTCGGGCTCGCAGCCGTAGGTACAGCGAATCCCGCTCGGCTTCGACTGAGGAACCCAGCCTCCGGCATCGTGGGAGACAACCGCAATAATCGGGCGGACGAGTCCGCCCGACCAAGGCAGAGAACCCGCATCTTGAAGCACGGCGCCACGCTTCCCTCCCGCAGGGGGCATGGCATCGAGCATCGAGCCCATGCGGAAAGTCCGAGCGACACGCCGATTGAAAGGACGCTCGCCCTGAAGATTCAGGACTTTCTTCCTCCGGATTGCATTGCCGGCATCGAAGATCGCCTGCTCGAGATACCGGATGTGCAGTCTGCATCGCTGAATCACCTGACGGGCGAACTTATCGTGACCGTCGCCGCGGGGACTTCGCCGGAAACCGTCGCGGAACGCCTTCGGCGGATTGGCTACGAGTGCGGCTCGCGTCCCTCGACGACCCAGCTCGCCCATGCCGAACATCGGGCGCATCAGACGGGCCAACCGGCCGAGCACGATCACCACGCGATGATGGAGCGCGACATCCGTCTGCGCTTTTTCGTCGTCCTCGCTTTCACGATTCCCGTGCTCCTCCTCTCGCCCACGATTCAGTCCTGGGCCGGGTTCCGACTTCCGGATCTCCCTGGCGACAACCTCCTCTTGGTGATCCTCGCCTCCGCAATCGCAATCTACGGGGGCGTGCCGTTCTACCGGGGCGCCGTGAAGGCGTTGCGCGCCCACACCGCGGACATGGACGTGCTCGTGAGCCTCGCGGTCCTCGCCGGGTACCTGTACAGCCTCGGGGCGACATTTCTCTTCCTCGCCTCTGATTTCTACTGGGAGGTCTCGACCCTTGTCTTGTTCCTTCTCTTCGGGCACTGGATGGAGATGCGCTCGGTTCGCGGCGCCTCTGGCGCGTTGCGGGAGCTCGCAAAGCTGATCCCGCCCACCGCGAGCCGAATCCGGCCCGACGGATCGACGGAGGATATCGAGACAGCTCGCCTCGAGGTCGAAGATGTCGTCCTCGTCCGCCCGGGGGAAAAGGTGCCCATCGACGGAATCGTAATTGGGGGCGAGAGCTCGGTCAACGAAGCGCTCGTGACTGGCGAATCGAAGCCGGTTCCGAAGCGGACGGGCGACGCCGTCCTGGGGGGCACGATCAACGGGGAGGGCTCCCTCCGCGTGCGTGTGACGAAGATAGGCGAGGAGACGGCCCTCGCGCAGATCGTGAACCTCGTCCGCCAGGCCCAGGAGACAAAACCGACGGTACAGCGCCTTGCGGACCGAGCGGCGACCGCGCTTACGCTCATTGCGGTGACCCTCGGGGTGGCGACGTACCTCTACTGGTTCGGCCTCGCGAGAACGGACAGCCTGTTTGCACTCACCCTGATGATCACGGTCTTCGTGATCGCCTGCCCCCATGCGCTCGGGCTCGCGGTCCCCACGGTCACCATCATCTCCACCACGATGGCGGCCCGCAACGGAATCCTGATTCTCAACGCGGAAGGCCTCGAAGTCGCGAAGGACCTCCAGACGGTCATCTTCGACAAGACCGGCACCCTCACAACGGGCCGGTTTGGCGTGTCCGAGGTCGTGGCGTTTGACCCGTGGAAGGAAGCAGATCTCCTGCGGCTCGCCGCGGCCGTGGAACGCAACTCGGAGCACGTCATCGCGAAAGCGATCGTGGCTCATGCGGAATCGAACGGCGTTACGATTCCCGACGCGGTCGACTTCACCGCGATCCCGGGGAAAGGAGCACGGGCCAAGGTGGACCGCCATGCGGTCGTCCTCGGGAACCGCGCGCTCCTCGAGGACATGGGCTTGGGTTCGACCGCGGAAGCGGATCGCCTCGCGGCTCAGGGCAAGACGACCGTCCTCGTGATGCTCGACGACCGCCTCGCTGGAGTAATCACCCTCGCCGACGTCATCCGCGGGGAGTCCCGCGAGGCCGTTGCGGAACTCAAAGCGATGGGGCTTCGTGTTGCGATGCTGACCGGCGACAATCGGGCGACTGCGGCGTACGTCGCCGAGCAACTCCGCCTCGACACGTTCTTCGCGGAGGTCCTGCCGGGGGACAAGGCAGCAGCCGTGGAGCGACTGCAGAAGGTGGGTCAACGAGTCGCAATGATCGGAGATGGAGTGAACGACGCGCCCGCGCTGGTCCAAGCGGACGTGGGAATCGCAATCGGCGCCGGGACAGACGTCGCGGTGGAATCCGCCGATATCGTCCTCGTCCGGAACGACCCAAGGGACGTCGTGCGCCTTGTCCGGCTCAGCCGGCTCACATCGAGCAAGATGCGGCAAAACCTGGTATGGGCCACAGGTTACAACGCCGTTGCGTTGCCCCTCGCGGCGGGCGTCGGTGTGCCCGCGGGGATCGTCCTCCGGCCCGAGTGGGGAGCCCTGTTCATGGCTGCGTCGAGCATCATCGTTGTGACGAATGCGCTCCTGATGAAACGCCGCCAGATTTGAATGAGGAACGGTTACAAAGCTTCGAGAACGAACGCCGCGGTGAGGCGACAGGTCTGCTGCCGCTCGGCGGTTGTCGACGTCTTGCAACCTGCTTCCTCACATAGCCGTTGGCCGTCGCGGGCCAACCTCGTCGGGTGCAAAGGCGAACTTTCTTTAGAGCTGGCGGTGATGGTCGACCGATGGCGAAGGACCCCGTCTGCGGGATGGATGTCGATCCGAAGCGCGCGGCAGGCTCTCGAACACATGACCACACCCAGTTCTTCTTCTGTTCCGCAGGATGCATCGCGAAGTTCGACGCGGACCCGCACCGGTACGGACACTCGCACTAGCCTTGCGCCATGAGGACCGCTCGGCGCGACTCAAACTGGTCGTCAGCTGGGAACAGACGACAACTCGATGTCCCGCTCATCGTCGGTCTATCGAGGTTGATGGGACCCTATTCAGCGCCAGACCGGATGTCGGCGGTCGAGCGCATGTGAAACATTCCTGTATCTTGGATGAAAATATTGGCTACCTCCCAGGAAACTGCATGCAGATCATCTTGAGCAGCCGCCGACGCTCAGCCTCGGGGAAGCGGGCCATCGGGAGACACGAGGATGAGGAAGCTTAAGTACACTTCGGGTTGCTTCATTCACTCTCTCAGCATCTGACCTTTTTCGTCGGACGAAAGGCCATCAGCGGCCCTCCCTTTTCATACGCGGCGAAACCTTAAGGGAGACCGGAAGGCTTGCGACGCTAATGGCCGATCTCGATCTCGTGGCGAGGAGTCGAGCCCTTGCCAAGATCGCGCTTGCTGGCGCAATTGGACTTGTCGTCCTCGTCATATTACTTCTGCTTCTCGTCGATCATACAACGGTATCGGAGGGCTTCATCCTCGTTTGGGGAGTCTTCCTCCTGCTTGCCGCAATCATCATGGGCGTTGCCCTTGCCTACGTGTTCATGACCCGCGGGGTTCAGGAGGGAGCCAGACCCCAGGCGACTGAATCTTCTCCGCCCCTGACGATTGAGGGTTCGGGCCCAGCAGACACCCGCCAGTCCTCCGAGAATCCCGTCCCGGAGATCGCGCTTCGCCTGCTCACTGGGGACGAGCAGAGCTTGTACCGGAGGATTGTTGCCGCAGGTGGCACCCTGCTTCAGAAAGATCTCGTCCGGATCGGCCTCTTCTCGGGCCCGAAAGTCACCCGAATCCTGGACCGCCTGGAGGCGAAGGGCTTGATCGCCCGCGAGCGGCACGGGATGACGAATCGAATCCGCGTCTCTGATGCCTGGCGAGAGAGGACGTAGGGAAGCCTCTTTTCAGGTTTTTCGAATTCATTTCATCGGTTTTCGGGAAGGCCTGAAGAGCCTTTTCCGCCCATTGGGTCTTCGAGGCGAAAACCTTGGAGAACAGACAAAGCAGTCCGGTCCTCTGGCTCGTGTTTGCGATTGTCCTTGCCGTGGGGCTGATAGCCGTATTCGCTGCGGCTTTCATGCCCAATGGAACGGGATACGGGATGATGGGCTTCGGCATGGGGTGGGGTATGGTTTTCATGATCGTGCCCGCGGTGTTCCTCATCCTCGTGCTGCTGGCGGCGCTCGGCGTCTTCACGCCTTCGCAGGCGCAACTTCCCCCGGCCTATCCGCCGATGCCTCCGCCGGCCATCGACGTGCTCAACGCACGGTATGCGCGTGGAGAGGTCTCTCGGGACGAGTATCTGCGCCTGAAGGCCGACCTTGAGGGGAGAACATCCTGAGGGGATGGGTGCTATGAACAAACTCGTTGCGTTCGCGGTGTTGTCGGTCGTCGTCTTGGGCGTTGGCATCGGAGCTCTACTCTTCCGAGCCTCATCGGGTCCCGCCTACGTTTCGGTGTCGATCACGAACTACTCCTTCAATCCGAGCAACGTGACCGTGAGGGCCGGCACGCCGGTTCGGTGGATGAACTTCGATTCCGTTGGCCACACGGTCACTTTCGGCGGTCATGACGGCATGGGGAGCGGCATGGATTCGGGCCTCATGGGGCACATGGGAAGCTTCAGCATGGCGTTCCCGGAGCCCGGCGTGTACCAGTACCACTGCGATCCGCATCCCGACATGACGGGAGTGGTCGTGGTCACCGGATGAACGATATGAGATCCAAGGAGGCGTGACTCCCAAACCGGCCCCGCGCCGCGGGCGAATTTCATCTCGGCGGTGGAAACGGAGCGGCCGGCCGTCAGCGGGTCTTGACGGCCGGATATCCACGGCGTGCGAGGGCTTTCGCGACCGCCTCCCACGATGTCCGTTCGGGATCGAACTCGACGAACCCCTTGTCGATGACGTAGTTCACGTTGACCTCGAGGATCCCGGGGATCTTCCTTAGGACCCGCCCGAGGTCGATGGCACAGCTCGCACAGTCCAGCCCTCGAATTGCAAAGACGACGCGTTCGACTCCTGTCATGTGCAAGAGCGGACCATTCCCATCCGATGAATATGGCTTTTCGCGTGACCTTCCCGCGCCAGAGTGCGTCGGAGTCTGTGGCCCCGAGAAGGAGCGTTTGCACGAATTGTCGCATGGTGGACACGTTCTTGTTCATCGCGAAAAACCGCGAAGTTCATCGTTCGTGAATCGGTTGCCGCCTGGAGAGGTGGCTTCATGGCGAAGCCCTACGATCTGGTCATCCTAGGCGGTGGCGCAGCGGCGTTCAGCGCGGCAATCCGCGCGGATCGACGCGGGGCGAAGGCGGTGATGATTGACGGGGGGACGATTGGCGGAACCTGCGTGAACGTGGGCTGCGTGCCGAGCAAGCGGCTCCTTGCGGTCGGAGACCAATTCTCCCGGGTGGCGAATCACCGCTTCCAGGGCCTCCGGCTCGCGGATGGCTGGTCTGCCGAGTTCCGTTCCATCGTTCAGGCGAAGGATCGAACTGTCGCATCCCTGCGGAAGTCGAAGTATCAGGATGTGCTCGCGTCCCTAAAAGGCGTCGAGTATGTTCGCGGCCGTGCCTCCTTCGTGTCGCCGCACGCGGTGAAGGCGAGGAAGGATCGTTACGAGGGCGAGAAGTTCGTGATCGCGACGGGTTCTTCGCCGACAATCCCTCCGATACCCGGAATCGAAGACGTGGACTACCTGACGAACGTCGAGGCTCTCTCCCTCCGAGACCGGCCGGATTCTATGATCGTGGTCGGCGGCCGCGCCTTGGGCCTCGAGTTTGCCCAGATGTACCGGAACCTTGGCACGCAGGTCACCGTCGTCCAGCGCAGCGACCGGATTCTGCCTGAGGAGGAACCGGAGATCTCTGCCTACCTGGCCCGGTACCTCCGGGAAGAGGGGGTTCGGATTCACACGGGCGCGAAAATCGTCTCCACGAGGCAGAAGAGACGCAAGAAGCTCTTGGAGGTCCGCGTTGGGAACCGGACGCGACATCTCGAGGCGGATGAAGTCCTCTTGGCTTCGGGCCGTACGCCGAACACAGACGCGCTGAACCTTTCCGTCGCGGGAGTCGCGGTCAAGGAGGACAAAGGCGTCAAGGTCGACAGAGAGATGCGATCCACGGCGCCCCATGTCTTCGCGGGCGGCGACGTTGTCGGGAAACCGATGCTCGAGACCGCTGCCGCGAGGGAAGGGTATATTGCCGCCGAGAACGCTCTTGCGAACCGCGGACTGAAAATGGACTACCGGGCGGTGCCCCACGCGGTGTTCACGAACCCCGCCGTGGCCTCCGTGGGCCTCACAGACGCCGAAGCGAACGCGACCGAATCGGGGGTGCGCTGCTCTTGCAACACGGTCCTCCTCGAGCAGGTCCCGAAGCCCGTGATCGTCGAGGACACACGTGGCCTTGTGAAAATCGTCGCGGAAGCCGAGAGTCACAAGATCCTTGGCGTGCACATTTTGGCCTCTCTGGCGCCTGAAATGATCCACGAGGGCTTGCTCGCCGTGAAGTATGGGCTGACCCTGGAGGACATCCTCGACACCGTCCACGTGTTTCCGACCCACACGGAAGCGATCAAGTTCGCCGCCCTCTCGTTCTTCGAGGATGTCGACAAGCTCTCCTGCTGCGCGCTGTGAAAGACCGTCCCCAGAACCTTGGTCGACGCCTGCGGCCTTCCGCCGTAGTTCAGGAATGCAGCAGCCACGACGACGACCGGACGGGCTGACCTTCAGGATGGAACTATGCTAACCTGCGAGCGAAACCTCGCCAAGAAGCAAGAGACCTTGCATGCAGATCATCTTGTGCAGCCGGCGGCGCTCGGCCTCCGGGAAGCGGGCCATATGGAGGGCGAGGCCGAGGTGGGTTATGAAGGCTTCGTGTCGGGCCCCTTATCCGCGCAATCTTCCCCGCACCATGATCGTCCGCCGACCGATCTTGACGGTGGCCCCGGTCATGCATCCCCACCACTCCCCTCCTGCCCGGTTCCGGCCGCCCTTGCTCTTGTTGTCCCCGATGCCGACCGTCACGCCTCCAAGGACCTTGTCGTCCTGAGTGTATCCATATTTGAGACTCGGGTTGAGCCCCAGGCCGAAGAAACCGAACCGGTCCGCATCTCCCGTTCCCTCCTGCAGGAAGGACCGGAACAGTCGCTCGCCCTTCCGCGCAGTGAATTCCGTTACCCTGCCTTTCTTAAACCGAAGGGTGAGACCCTCAACTCTCCCTGCCCTCGAATGGATGGGCAGATTGAAGACGACCTTGCCCTCGGGGGTGTCCTCGTTGGCGGTCACCTCGACGTACCCCGCGGGGAGGTACGTCACCCGGCCTTCGGCGGCCTTCGCTTCAGTGGCGATTCCATCGGACACCTGAACCGGTCTGCGATCGAGGGCAAAGCGTAGAGACGTGCCGTGAGGCGTACTAATCTCGACTTGGCCCGGGCGAGCGAGGAGCGAGGCGAGGCTTCCGGCTCGCTTCGCGACGGTTCGATAATCGACCGCGCATCCATCGAACATCACTTTTCTCCAAGTGGCGAAATCGATTCCGAGGGCCTCGGCCCTTTTCGGCGTTGCCAGAGTGGCTTCGATGCCAATCATCCTTACCCGACGGGCCTTGGCCAATCGGGCCCACCTCTGTGCGAAGGTACTGCGGTCGTACCGAGTGTCGAGCCACACCGAGACCAACCGGCGACGCTCCTTAGGAATCTCCTCCCAAGGAATGGGCGTCGGCGGACCGAGAGCGAAGACGTACACATCGGTCTCTCCGAGCGCAGCCGCCGCGTGTGGAGGTACGACCCGTAACACTCTCGGGGACCTTTCGAGGATCGATCGAAGCCAGACTTCTTCCGGCTGGACGGTCAACAAGACAGGGGAGCCCCGGCGTCGCGCCGCCTCAGCAAGATGGGACCCCAGCTCAAGAGAGTCGTCCCAGCAATGAATCCAAACTCGATGTTCGGATCGAAGGCGGACGGAGACATCGAAGACCGTTCGGGCTAAGGAGGTGTAATCCACCGAGATCAATGCTTCCGAGGCTGTAGCAACGGCGTTTGATTTAGGTTGTTGGACGGGCCGGCTGGTGGCATCGCCCTGCTTCCGCTATTCAGGGATGAGCCCGGCGAATACCTCGGGGATTTCCTCATATCCCATCTTGTCAAGGAACTCCCGGCGGTTCGGGAGGACGAAGTCTCGATCGAGAGTCGCAAGGGGCTGTCCATCGGATGTGAATGCGTCGACGGCCACGGCGAGCCGGTTCGGCAGGCCCGTGCCTTTCGCACGCCCCGCGATGCGGATTCGCATCCCCGTGGGCACCCACCGTTGGAGGTCAAGCGCGCTCGTGCGAACCGGGACCCCGATCCGGCCCGCGATGCCGAACACGGTCCAGTTCGCCGTTTCCAGCATCGCGGTGTACAAGATCCCGGAATGGAGACGTCCCGGCCACCCCTCCATCGTCGCGTCCGTGGGAAACCCTGTCTCCACGCGGTCGCCGACGCGACGAAAGGAGAGTCGCAAGCCCCGCGGGTTGCGCGGCCCGCAACCGAAGCAAGGGTTTGTCTCGTCATTCTCCAACGCCGCGCCCGATCCATTTTCTGTCATTCGCTCGCCCCGCCAACTCAGGCCGAGAATCCGTATAAGGGTTCGGCGGCGGAGACGCACAAGCCCTGCGCCATCACCGTAGAGCGAGCGGGGGTCGGGGCGCGCGGGCGAGCCAACGTGACCCGACGCGGGCGAGGTGGCACCCTAAACACGCCCGGTGGTACGGACCCTCCAGGAATCCGGACTCGTAGCGGGCGAACGAGTCGGGGTGGAACGGCCGCTTGCCCAGACGGACGTTCACCGCGTCGTGAAGGCCTTGCATCCAGACGCTGATGCGGGGCCGACATCGCCCGCAGGGCCAGCCTTCGGCGACGCCGTGGAGCATCCGCCAAAGCGCCCGACCGAATCGCAGCCGCACGCCGAACCAGACCGAGCGCGACGAGTGCGTTGGCTGGGAATTGACGGACTGTGGAACGCCGCTCGCATTGGTCGCCGGCTCGCTTTCCCGCAACGCCGCGGGTAACCCGTCATCGTTGATAAGGAAACCGAACTGCGCTCCTTATCACCATACGTACTGGCTGCGGCGACGCGAACCGCGTAGGCTCGCATCGCAACCTTTTCCCGGAGTCATTTCCTACCTGCGCGGGTGAAGCGGAAGGAACGGCCCCCGAAGGACTCGCGACCTAAGGAAAAGCGGTTCCGTCACGGAGGACGCAAAGGCCGACGCGACCCGCATCGAAAGGATCGCGCGCGAAAATGACCGCTGCCGATTCGCCGTTTGGGCCCGCACCGGGGTGACACCTTGCCATTCGACTATGAGTTCCGGCTGAGGATCCGTTCGCCGCGACCCACGGTCTTCGAGCGGCTCCTGCGGATCGAGCATCTAGCCCGCTGGTTCTGCGGCTGGTCACGCATCGAGCCGAAAGTCGGCGGATCGTTCAAGTTCGGCGGGGAAACGTGCATCCTCCAACCCGAGGGGAGAGGATGGGAGACGACGATAGATCAGGGAGACGTGCTCCGCAGCTTCGCCTTCACGTGGCCGATCCGGGGCACCGCGACCCAGGTGTCGTACAACCTCGACGACGACGGCTCGGACGCGACGATCCTTCAGGCCGTTCACATCGGGGTCCCAATCCGCGAGAGCACCTGTGGGACAATTCAGGACGCATGGCGCATGTGCCTCGGCAATCTCAAGTCGATTGCGGAGGGTCGCACGGACAGCGTCCGGCCCGACCACTCGGCCGTCACGAGCCCCGAAATGCGGCTCTCGGCCTTGATCGAAGCCCCGCCGGCGCGGGTGTTCCAGGCGTTGACGGACCCAACGGAACTCGACGGATGGACGACCGGTGGTGTACCTGCGAAGAAGGCTCGCGCCGACCTGCGTCCGGGTGGCGCCTTCGCGTTCGGCGGGGAAGATGGACCCGATCGAATTCTCGAAATCGAACGAGGGCGGCGAATCGTCCTCCGCTGGCCGCTCGGAGAGAGCGAGCTGCGCGTCTCGCTGGAACTCGAGGAGAAGGCGAGTGGGACGGCGATCTACCTCGTCGAAGACGGATACGCCGACGTCGGGAGCCCCCGCATCCTCGAGCACCGAGGCCGGTGGTCCGATCTCCTTGTTTGCCTGAAGAACCAGATCGAGGGCGGCCACGCCGGCTTCCTCAACGCGTACGAGGATCAGATGCGCGCCCGTTGAGGGCTTAGCTGCCGACGAGGCTCGGCCAGTCTTCGAGGACCGCCATCGCGGCGTTGTGGCCCGCGGCGCCGATAACGCCCCCACCTGGATGGGCTCCGGCGCCGCACAGATAGAGCCCACGAACCGGCGTTCGATAGCGGGCCCACCCGGGCACGGGACGGAACGAAAACATCTGATCCGGTAGGATCGCCCCATGGAAGACGTCGCCCCGGGTCAGGCCGTACTCCCGCTCCATGTCGAGCGGCGATTGCCACCGCATCGCAATCACCGCACGCCGGATGTTCGGGGCGTAGCCTTCGAGGACGTCGAGGATCCGGTTCGCGAACGGTTCCGACTGGGTCTCCCAGGAACCGCGCGTCAGGTCGAACGGAGCGAACTTCGCGGATATGGTGAGCGTGTGCTGTCCCGCGGGCGCGACGGTCTCATCGTTCGTCGACTGGAGGACGAATTCGAGGAACGGTTCCCGGGACGGTTCGCCTCGCCGCGCGTCATCATATGCGTGTTCCAGGTAGTCGACCGACGGAGCGATGTCGATGATCGTTCGGTGA
>Ga0137368_10007163_pt1 | contig 11612 bp, 3 predicted proteins | sample SagtaG_13_FD_104917 | JGI IMG/M metagenome (GOLD analysis project Ga0137368, IMG submission 104917) | Vadose zone soil microbial communities from Sagehorn Ranch, Mendocino, California, USA - Sage1_L_100_16 metaG | ecosystem: Environmental > Terrestrial > Soil > Vadose zone | place: USA...
AGGCGCACAACATCACGCCGCGGAGCGTCAGCCGACCGGTGGAAGAGAGCCTGGCATCGGAGGCGTACGGCCGCACCTCACGCCATGCCGCGGCGGCGGTTATCAACGATGCGGGCGGCAACTTCGATGTCACCGAAACGATCCGCGAACTCGAGGAGCAGATGCTGGAAGCGGCGAACCATCTGGAATTCGAGAAGGCGGCGCTGTTTCGCGATCAGCTTCGCGAGTTGAAGCGGACTGTTGACGGGAAGCGCTCACCCAACGAACCGAAAGCGGCCGGATCGCCGAGTTACCGCAAAGGCAAAGCCAGCCCTGGACGCGCGAGGTAGGCTCAGGCCCCCTCCCCTCTTCTTCCCGACTGCACATCGCCAGGACAGTACGATGTCGCGTAGGCGACATCGTACTGTCCTTTCAGCGGTGACGATTGGAGCCGGCGTTTAGCCGTCACTGACGCACAGCGCGATAGAAGCGGTACGGGAAGTTTCTCGCCGCCGAATCAGTGAAGGGCAGCGTGCCGGGATTCACCGTAAACGGCATCAATACCTCCCAATCCGCGAGATTCGTCGAGCCTTCGACGCGGTTGGTCTGTCCCGGTTCGTCAACGATATCGAACTGGATCGTGCCATCGGGCATGACAGCCACCGAGCTGATGGCGATCAACCCGGGCGTAGAAAGATTCAAGGTGATGTCGCCGCTGGCACCGCCGACTCCATCGACCGCGATTTGATATTCGGTATCGGCCACCGCTCCGAGTGTCAGCCGGCTGACGTTCGGGCCACCACTATTGATGTCGCCGGCTACCAGGGTCAGATTGGAAACCGTGGTCCCCGTATAAACGCCGAGCGCCGTCTGGAAACTGCTGCCCGCCGTCGTGAGGCTGACGTTGGCGGAGAATGGCGCTGTCCACGTCCACCAGACCGATTTGCCACCCGCCGTTCCGCCATGATTGGGCTCGCCCGTCTCCTTCGTGGCGCCGACGTTCGAACCGGTCACCGTGGCGGATCGGCCGATGATCGGGACGCGCTGAACAAAGTCGTCACCGGGCACCCTGAACTTCGCAATGTTCGTCTTGCTTGCATTCATGACCAGAATCAGCGGGTTGGCCGTCCCGGAAACGCTGCCACTCCAACCGGCGAAGGCGAAACCGGCGTTGGGTACCGCGGTCAGCGTGACCACGGCGCCATAGGTGTAATTGCTCGCGACGGGGTTGACGTTGACCACGCCATTCGTTGCCAGAACCGTCAAACGTGGACGCAACGAGGACGGGTTTGTCGGATCGGTGGCTTCGAGATATTCGCTCACGTTGCTCACGCCATCACGATCAAAGTCGTTGGTTCCGATCTGAGAGGTGACATTTCCAAAGTACTGCAATTCCCATCGATCCGGCAGGCCGTCGGTGTCGTTGTCGTCGTTGAGCACGTTCTTGCCGTCCATGAGAATGGTGAACGGCTGGGAATTACTGCTGGTGTTGTTCACCATCATGAAATAGTTGTTATTGGGCATCCACGGCCAGGCCACGAGGAACTGGCTAAAGAAACTGTTGGCCGTGCTGCTCCGGTAATCGAAATCGTTCGTGCGCGGCGGGAGACCGTTCTCGATGTAGAATACAACGCTCGCCGAGTGGACGTTGGTATGCTTCCAGCGGGAGGCATCGGGCGGAGCGAAGACGCGATAGAACAACTGACCACCAGGCGGGAGGGTGTTGCTGACCGAGCCGCCATAGAAATCAATGGTCGGAATCGGCGGCAAGGTGCCACCCACGGTGGCGGAGCTAATGGAGAAGATGGCGTCATTCTTGGCGCGAAAGCCGAGATAATAACTGCTGCCCGGCCGGATGGGCGGGATGCCGAACGAGTAGATTCCCGGGTTGTCATAGCTGAGATACGTGAACGTGTTCTTGTTGTCCCCGGGGAAGGGCAGACCCGTCCAGTCCCTGATTTCGTTCAGATTCGTATTGGCCCCATTGCCCGGCGGAATGGTGTCGCGGAGGTGCAGGACCACATCGCCCGCCTGCTGGGTGAACGACACGACCCAGTTCGTGGGCGCTTCGAAAGGAACGCGAACCCGGTAATAGCGCCAGTCGCCCCCGGCGACCGTCTGGTCGGACAGGGCTTCGTTAAGGCCAAGTTCGGTCACATTGCCTGTGGCCAGTCGCAGACGATACCGTGCCGTGGCCGTCCCCGCCGCCCGAACACCCATGTAATAGGTACCCTGCGGAAGGTACCAGTTCGTTCGCCCGCTGAACGGTACCCAGTTGGCGTACTCGGTAACCGTCCCGCTCAGCGTGCGCTCCGTCAGCGTCCCCGCCCGTCCATCCACCGCGTGCGAAGCCGTCGGCGGATTCGCGGGGCGAAGATAATAATCCGGATTGCCACTGATCGCTTCGAGTTGCACCCGCATGACGCCGATGTTATTGGAGGGAACGCTGACACCAAAGTAATGATAGTATCCCTGCTGCAGATCGATTCCCCCGTCCTCGTCGGGTAGCGGGTTGCCGTTGTTGTCCACTCCCGTGTCGCCGAACGCCGGCGCCGTCAGGCCGGGGGTGGTGACGGGACCACCGTCCACCGGCATGGACCACAGCGGCCGCTGCAACGCGAGTGTTTTACTGGTGAACTCGAAGCTGGTGGTGTTAACGCCGCGCACTTCGACGTACCAGGTGCCATTCGTCAGGAATGCCGGCACAATCACCGCCGAGTACGGCGCAAACGGCATGCCGGTCGAGAACTGGTCGCTGGGCAAGAGAGCCGGACGCGCTCGCATGGTTGCCAGACCAGAGGACTGCGACAAGTTCAGCTCCCAGCCGATGACCGGGGTCCCGTCCACGTTGGTGGCCGGCACTTGAACCCGATAGAACACGCGCTGATTGTCCTGCAGAAGGCCCGTGGCGCGGTTCGTGCCGCCGAGGATGGGGTTCAGGTCGGCGGAGAAATTGAGATCCGGAATCACCATATTGCGAACGCGAAGTGTATAGCTGGCATCGGGGTAGGTCGTGCCGCTGCTCGCCCGGGCCTTGACGACGACAAAGTAGAGGCCCGTGCTCGCGTTTGGCACGACGACCTGAAACGGACTGATGTCAAACGGCGGGGTCCCTCCTTCGTTGCCGTACAAATCCCTGCCGCCGCTCTGGGGCGCGGCGCTGGGGTCCGGGTAGCGCCGGTTGGTATGGACGGCAACGAAGGGATTGCCGACGCGGTTTTCGAGGCGCAACTCGACGGCGGGGATGCCGGGCGGAACCTGGAAGCTGTAGGCGCGGCATTCTCCGCCCGCCAACGCGGCCGCATCGACCAGATCGGAGCCGCCAACGGTGCCCAGGTGGACGGGTGTCAGCGGGCCCTCACTGACAATTTCATAGCCGCTAGCGCCTGTGCCGACCCGGTTGACGGCCGGATTGACACCCTCGCTCACCACGGCAAGATAGTAATCTCCGGAAAGCAGGTTCGTGGCGCCTGCATCCGGAAGGAGGACGTACTGTTCGTTGCCCGCCTTCTGCATCTTGAAGCCGGAGCGAGCCGCCGAGAATGTCCCGCTGTCAATGTTCGGTATTGTTCCCGGCAGGGTGACCAACATGATCTCGCCACTCGTCGAGGTCAGACGCACTTTCCAGCTTGAAGCGTTGATCGGGATGGTCACGCGGTAGTAGTCCGCTTCCCGCGGCTCCAACATCGCGTTGGTGGCCGAACCACCATTATATGCCAGGTCGATGACCGGCAGGCGGAAACCTTCCCCGATCAGCCGGCTGCGAATCGTGTAGCTCATCGTGTTGGTGAAACCGGCTGAGTTGATGACACCGATGTAGTAGGTGCCCGGCTCCAGCGGACGCCCCATCCCCACCGCGAGGAGACGGTGGACTTCGGTCAACGTGCCCACCGCCGCGAGCGTCCGCCGCGTCCAATCCGACCCGGGCCACCACTGATGGTCCGTTGGCGTAATTGGCCAGTTGGTCAGGACGCCAGGTGAGGACCATGGAACGGTGGAGAGCGCTGTCGGGACCGAGTCGCGCCGGACGACAATCTGAGGTTGACCGGCGCCAACACTCGCCAGGCGGATGTCCCATCCGAGGGCTTCCGGAGGGACCTCCACGCGGAAGTAACGCCAGTTGCCGGCCACCTGGTTGGTAACGGTATAAGTGCCCCCGTCGGCTTCAAGAATAATGGCTGGTATGGCCCGAACGCGGAGCGTGTAATTGAAATTGGTCGAGGCGCCGATGCCGCTGTAATCCCGATTCTTGACCGCCACGCTGAAAACCGTATTGGTAGGATTGGCAATGGTCACCAGCCGCGAGCTGACGCCGGCTTGGCCGACGGCCGGGTAGCCATCTTCATTTCCGTACTTGTCTTTCGGCACAGCACCCGTTCCACCGCCGGAAGTTGCAGCGCCCGGATCCGGAAAATACGATCCTCCGAGGGCGGCAACGCTTGGACTGCCGTTGGTGTATTCGAGCCGAATTTCGAGGCTGAGCGTGTCCGCCGGAACGTTGAACTGATAACCCCGGACCTGGCCTCCCTCCAAGGCAGCCGTGTGGACCAGCTCGGCGGCGCCCGCCATCCCCAACTGGACTACTTCCATCGGACCGAGGCTTTGAAGGACGAAGCTGCTCACGCCGACACCAATTCGATCGATGTTGGTCGTGACCACGCCTTCGCTGACGACGGCGATGTAGTTGCTTCCCCGGTACAGGTTCGTCTGGCTCTGCGCTGCCAGCAGCACGTAATGTTCGTTGCCCGGCTTTTTCATCACCCGCCCGGTGGCGGTACCGTAACCCGTGACGACGCTCGGCACGTTGTTGGTCAAAACGACGAGCATATTTTCGCCCCCCAGCGAAGTGAGCTTGAGCTGCCAACTGATTTCATCCGACGGAATTCGTACCCGATAGTAAGCCGCCTCACGTGGAGGAAGGTCCAAGTTGGTATGAACGCCTCCCAGGAATGGCAGGTCCACCACCGGGATGCTGTAGGGACCGCCAATCCCGCGGCTGCGCAGCGTGTATTGCCCGATCGTCAAAGGCGTGCCCGCGGTTCGCACGCTCACGTAATACGTGCCCGGCGACAAGGGACGCCCCATCCCCATCGCCAGGATGCGGCTGTCTTCGTTCTCGATGCCTTCCGCCTCGAGCGCCCGGCGGGTCCAATCACCCGCGGCCGCCCAGCGCGCACCGCTGGGCCAACCGTGATCGTTTCCAGGGTCAAAACAACATGTGGGGAGGAGTGCCAGGCTGTCCCGCTTCACAATGATTTGCGGAGTGCCCGCCTGCACATCCACAACGCGCAGGTCCCAGCCCAAAGCGTCGTCCGGAACACTGATCCGGTAGAAGCGCCATTCCTCGGCCTGATCGGAGACGGAGTAGGCACCGCCATCAAAATCAACCGGTGTCGGGACGATTTTATGAACACGAAGCGTGTAGCGCGCATCCGGATATCCGCTGCCCGGGGAACGCGCCTTGACTATCAGCGTTTCGGTTGAACCGACTCCGGACACCCAAAGCCGATAGGCAGTGGCGGCGGCCGGATAACCTCCCCCTTCGTTCCCGTAAAAGTCTCGCGAAATGTTTCCAAAATCGGCGCCGGGATCGGCGAGAATGGGTGTGCTGCGGGAGACGACGACCGGATAGCCCTGGATATCCTCCAACGTAATTACCAAGCCGAGGGTGTCGGGAAGGTTCGAGAAATAGTAGGCAATCGCCTCTCCGCCTTCGAGTTGGCCACTCACGACGAGATCCGCCACATCGAGCAGGCCCAGGTCGATCCGGGGCATGGGTCCGATACTGTCCAAACGGTACACGGCGTCTCCCAGACCAATCCGGGTGGGAAAATTCGTGACCACCTGCCCTTCGCTCGCCACGGCGAGGTAATATGTGCCAGCGATGAGGTTGCTCGGATTGTTCGGGAAGGATTGCGGCGGGAGCAGCACCAAATGCTCGTTGCCATCCTTTCTCATCTTTTTTCCTGCCGTCTGAGAGTTGGTAACACTGGATGTGTTACCGACGGCGGCGCTGATGTTTGGCAACGCGCCGCGCGAGGCAGCCAGCACGACGTCGCCGTCAATGGGAGCCAGACGAACCTTCCAGGACGGCGAATTGGATGGGACGACCACTCGATAGTACGCCACTTCGCGTGCGGCCAGACTGACATTGTCAACGAATCCTCCCGCGTAGTCGAGGTTATTGACCGGAATAGAATAGCCGTCGCCAATGCCCCGGGCGCGCAAAGTAAACGTCATGCCATTCGAGTTCGTGCCCGAGTTGAAGACGCCGATATAGTAGGTGCCTGTCTCTAGCGGACGGCCCATTCCCATGCTCAGAATGCGCCCACTTTCGTTCGCCCCGCCATCGGCGGAAATATCGCGGTCGGTCCAGTCCTTGCCGGCCACCCACTGAATGCCGCTGTTCCAGTTTGTCGGAGTGACCGGCGGTGAGAATCTGACCTGGCTCAGAGCCAGGTCCGGGAGCAAGTCGCGCCGGATGACCAGTTGCGGCGAACCGAACGACGCCTCCGAAATCCGCACGTCCCAGCCCAAGGCGTCGGTCGGCACGATGGCGCGGAAAAACTGCCATTTCGCCGGGTCAACGCCGCTGCGAACGACAGTCGTGTTGTCGAATTCGATGGGGTCGGCCGTCAGCGGCCGGGCAATCAGCGTAAAATTACGCAGAGAATTCGTCGGATTGTACACGCCGACATACCAAATGTCCGCTTGATGTCCCGGCCGCTGGAGAAAGGGGCCCGTGCTCAAATAATCATAATACCCGGATGTGGTTACCCCTGGGCTGCGGTAGGTCCAGATGCCCGGGACCGCGTTTCGCCGGAGGGCTATCCGCGTGTTGGGAGCGTGATTCGTGAGGAGCAGGTCCCATCCGAGCGCGCCAAGCTGCGCCGCGATATCCGTCACGCGGAAAAAGCGCCAGCCTGCGCGATTGGTATCTGTATTGGTCGTGGTGCTGGCAAAGTTGATGTCGGTCACCTCCGGGTTTCCGCTCTGCAATGTGAAGGTGAACGCATTCGTGCTGCTGGCATTGGTGCCATACACGGTGATGAAGTAGGCGCCGTCACCCAGTCCAGGTAAGCCCGCCGGCGAACCGGCTGGCGTCGGCACCAACGTCACGCTGTCGGTGATGTTGCTGGCCACTTCCGAGAACGCGTCGTTGACGAACTCGCTGGGAATGAAATTGCGCCGCACCGCGACGTTGGGGTTGCCATTGCTCACCACGACGCTGACCTGCCACGCAAGCTGATCGGGCGGCACGATCACGCGATAGGTGCGATAGGGGTAATCCGGGACTGTCACGAAGGTGCTGGAGACGAAGCCGATGTCCGAATACGAGTGTTGGCGGGAGTCCAGATTGATGATCGCGCCCGGAGTACCAACCACGCCGACGAAGTATTGCACGCCGCCGACCAGGTTGGTGGGCACGACGAGCATTTGACCCACCTGGGTGAGGTCTGCCAGCGTTGGATGCGGCACGGACGTGCGCTTGACCATCAACGTATTGGTCGAGCCCTGGAGCCAAAGCCGCCAGGCCAAGGCACTCGCCGGCACCTCCGTCTTGAAATAGCGAATTCCCTCCGCACCGATTGGCACGTTCCCGCTGCCGCTGGAACCGTCTGTGGCAACGAAGCCCAGATTGGCGACATACGCGTCGCCGGTGATGAATGTCCACATGGAATTGGTTGCCGCCACCACCAGAAAATACCAGTCTTCGCCCGCGCTGAACGCGCTGGCGGGCACCACGAAGCCGTCGGATCCGGGGCGTTCGGATCGGTATTGAAAGCTGTACGTGGAGGGCGGCGTGCCTTTGCTGAGGAAAACACCGGCCTCGCCGGTGGAGACATTTAACGCCGTTCGCCAGGCGCCCACGGAGCTGTTGACGGTGCTGATTTTGAAATAGAATTCGCCCCCGGCGGGGTTGCTGTTGGTCACCACTTCCGTGCCGAGATGCGTCAGGCCGGGATCCCAGTTCAGCGTCGTAATGCTGATCAGCTCGGCGCGCAGCGTGTAGCGGTTCGTGCCCGCCACCGCATTCGGATGATTGACTCCGATGTAGTACTGGCCCGGTGTGAGTTCGTCGCCGGAGAAGACGAGGACGTCGTTGGTCACGCCGCGGCTTTGCTTGCGGAAATTGATGTCCGTCGGGAGTTGGCCGCGTTGAATGTATAAATCCGGCAGCACATTGGTGCTGGTTTCAATCGAAAGGCGCCAGCCGCTCATGTTCGTGGTGATATCAACCCGAAAGAACTGCCAGGTGCCCTGGGTCGTGCGCCCGGCTGACGTGAACACGATCGGTTTGGTCGCCGGCAGGTTCGTGCCTCGGAGCTCGACCTGGTTCGTCAGGACCGTCACCGTGAAATTGTGCGCCAGCGAATTGGCCGGAGTCCGCACGCGGAGGAAATAATTGGTGAGCTTCAGCTCAGGCAGCTCCAGGTTGATCGCGTTACCCTGTCCGTCCGCAGCGGCGATGAAATCAAAGTCGGAGTCACTGGGCGGGCTGCCACTCTTGAGCAACAAGTGCGAGAAGCTGGTTGTGGTGCCCGCTACCGACATGGCGATATTCGTCGTGCCACTGTTTATCGTGATGGGAAAGTCCTGTGACCCCCCCGGCGGGTTATTACCGGAGAACGACTGGGCCGACGCCCACGAGGCGCAAAGAAAAACGCCACCGAGCCACGAAATAGTTCGCGCGAGAGCGACTAGCTTGGTTTGAGTCATGTCTGAGGTTTGACAGGCTCCTCATGAGCCTGAAGCCGCTCTTTTAGAATTGTTCGTTGGAATTGCAAGAGGTAAATCGGCAAAAGACGATTTCGCGTGGAGACAAGACATGTCACAAAACGCGACATTCCTCGCAGCCCGATCGCTCAATTCGATGACAAGTCCTCGGGCGCCTGGGCGAGCAACCGGTATTTCCAGCCCTTCTTGCGAAGGATCAATTGCCAGAGTTCGTCAAGATTCTCGTGGAAAACCAACTCCATCGTCGCCGGGTGTGTGAGCCAGGCTTCGCGTTTCATCTCCTCCTCAAGCTGTCCCGGGCTCCAGCCCGCGTAGCCCGCGAACACCCTTACCCGCCGGGCGGACGAAAAGGATTCGCCGATCTCGACCAGTCCTTCGAGGGTATGGCCCAGATTGAGGTTGGGCAAGACATTGGCGTTCAGCAGAAACTGGTCGGTGTGTAGATAACTGAGAGCGGCTGGCTGCACCGGGCCGCCCAGAAACAACGGCTGCTCCCGGAGCGTTTCCGACATGTCCGCCACAATCATCTCCCCCACCTTGTTCCCGCTGCCGCGATTGAGCACCAGGCCGAAGGCGCCCTCGGTATCGTGCTGACAAATCAAGACCACCGTCCGATGAAAGAAGGAACCGCGCAAATTGCCACCGTCGAGCAGCAACTGCCCTTTCAACGATTTGAATTTGCCCGCCATTCTTGTGGTCGCTCCCGCGTATTCTGCAACAGGCTTGCCAGGCTGACAATCCCGATTAAGCTCGGCCCATGAAGAAGATCGTTCTGCTTTTGTTGCTGGCGGCTTTGATCTCGCTGGTAACCGGCGGTTGCGCCAGCGACAAGGGAAGCCGCGAGTATATTCCGGGCAAGGGCTGGGTTCCGACCTGATCACCTGTCCCGCGAGTCCAGGGACAAACGACAACAAGCCCGATGTTTCAACGCCGGACGGAGAGCCCGACGTCGCGAGTCCCAAAAGGACCGCCGGGATTCAATCCCACAAAGTGCCGGACCTGCGAGACACTACGAGGACCGCAGCAACGCTTCCGCTGCTTCCGCCATTTTTGCCGCAGTCAATCCGTGTTTTTCATAGAGATGCTCCGCGACATAGGCGGACTGGCCGAATTCACCCTGAATACCCAGCGATTTGATGCGATGCGCGATTCCGACACGCGAGAGCGCGTGCGAGACCTGCGCGCCCATCCCGCCGATCACCTGATGGTCCTCGATCGTCACCACGCGTCCTGCGCAAGCCCGGACTGCCGTGCCGATCGTTTCGAGATCGACCCGGTTGATGAACGGGTTGTTCAGAACCAGGGCCTTCACACCTTTTTGCCGAAGGATTGTGGCGGCTTCAAGCGCCTTCCCGAACAACGGGCCGCAGCCAATCAGCGCCACGTCGCTGCCGTCCAGGATGACTTGCGCCTTGCCCCACTCATACTTTCCACCCTCGACCCAAAACAGGGGGTAGTTCTCGCGGCCCACGAAAAAGAGGTATGATTCGCCATCTTTCCCCGCAACGCGATCAGCCGCGTACAGCTTGATCGCTTGATACATCAACACCTCCGCCTCGTCCGCACAGGAAGGCGCAATGACAACTGTGTGCGGAATGGCGCCGGTCGCCGCGAAGTAGGTGGTCGCCTGGTGCGAAGCGCCGTCGGCGGCATCCTGAAATCCCACATGGGAAAACAGGGCGATCACGGGTGCCTGGGACAGCACCGCCATCGTCAGCGGCAGATTGCCTTTGGTCCCGCCGAATTGGCCGAAGGTGTCCACGATGGGGATAAAACCGCATTTGGCGAAGCCGGCGCCGGTGCTGACCATGTTCGCTTCGGCAATGCCGACCTCGAGGTAGCGATCCGGAAAACTCTTTTGAAAGAAACTGATGCCGGTCGAACCTTGAACGTCCGCAGAGATCGAATAGACCGGCAACCCTTCCGTCGCCGCCTTGACCGCGGCCTTGGCCAGTCCGCTCTGCACCTTGTCTTTTTTGACCGCGGGCGCGGGGGCCCGCTTCGTCGCCGCCTGGGCCTTCTTTTCTGCTTCCTTCCTCTCCCAGTCGGCACGCAATACGGCCGCCCAGTTGAGAAACTCTTCCGGCGGCTGTCCGCCGTAGATCTCGTTGATCCAGTCCACAATTTTCTCGCCGTTGGCCAACGGGAAGCCATGCCCTCCGGCGGGATTCTCCTCCGTCGCCTTGATGCCGTAACCCTTGATAGTCTTCACCCAGAGACACACCGGATGTTTCGGGTCGTCCTTTGCCTGCTGGATCGCCTTCTCGACGCACAGGTAAACCACCTGCAGGTCGTGGCCATTTTGAACGCTGATGACGTTCCAGCCTAATGTCCCCATCGCCTGAAACGTCCGCTGCATCGAGAACGCATCTTTCGAAATGCGACCCGACAGCTTTGTGTCATTATCGGAAATGACCAGGACGAACGGGTTGACCCGGTCTTTCGCCGCCAGACCGGGAATGGCCGCGAACGCTTCCTTGGCTTCGCCTTCCATCGCCGCGCCGTCCGACACCGTGCAGATCGTCACTCGATCGCGCTGGGCGACTCTGTCCGCGATGGCCAGGCCCTGTGCCTGCGCCAACGCCGAGCTCAGCGGGCCGTTGCTCACGAGCACGCCCTCCGGATTCAGGTGCGACTCGCCGTGACCGGTCAGCTTGCTCTTGATACTCCGAAATCCTTTGAGGTCCTCAAAGGTCAAATCGTCGAAACCGTAATTGGCGCGCAGGGCATAGATACCGTTCTCCGTATGGCCGGCGTCGTTCACGAAATTGAATGCCTCGTGCCACGACCGATCCTTCACGCCGAACAGAATCCCGTGGATGGCCGCCATGATCTCGGCAAACCCGGCCGGCCCGCCCCAATGACACGCCGCCCCGCCGTTGACCGCGTGCACG
>Ga0137368_10007167_pt1 | contig 11608 bp, 12 predicted proteins | sample SagtaG_13_FD_104917 | JGI IMG/M metagenome (GOLD analysis project Ga0137368, IMG submission 104917) | Vadose zone soil microbial communities from Sagehorn Ranch, Mendocino, California, USA - Sage1_L_100_16 metaG | ecosystem: Environmental > Terrestrial > Soil > Vadose zone | place: USA...
CACCCCGCCCTGTTCTCCGTCACCGTTCCCGTCGGCAAGGGGGAAGAGGTCTCGCTCAAGCTGGCGTGACACGCCGGCCGCCGCCGTCGACAACGGGCTGCTTGACGCGCCGCCGGGGGTAATCCAAGGGGTTGAATCATGGGCAAGTCGGTGCGACGACTCAGAGAGAGCCTGGCTCAGTACTACGACCGTCGCGGCGTCCTCGGCGAGCTCGTGGAGCGACCGGTTGAGCTCGCCCTGGAGGAGGAACTGCGCCGGCAGATCCTGAGGGGTGAGCGAGCGCGCCGGCTCCAGAACATCTCCATCAAGCTCGACCCGGCCCAGATCCAGGCGCTGCGAAAGATCGCCAACATGAAGTCGATCCCTTACCAGACCTTGATCCGCCAGTGGCTAGCGGACTGCATCCGCAGGGAGCTCCACCTGACCAGAGGCTGACGGTTCCAGCGATCCGCGCCCTGTTATCTGAGTGTCAGCGATCCCCGCGCGGCCGTCAGCGGTTCCTCATCGGCAGGGAACTTCCCCCAGGCCCAAAAGATCGCGAGACTCAGCCTCGACGCGCCTCGGCAGCTGCGCGGATGTCCGAGGGCGTGCCGCCAGCCGCATGCTCTCGTTACGTCGTTTCCGAGTGCGATCCTTCAGCCGGTTGCGGTCGAAACCGAGTTCGAATGTACTGCTCCGCGCTGTCCGGGCTCAGGCGATCGGTTCTCGGTCCGCTCCGGACGTGGAAGTCCCCACCCGGATGTGCCTCGGCGCCGTTCCACTGGAGAAACACCGGTTCGGGGCTCCGCTGGCACGAGACGAGGCACACTGGCTTGCCCTGAACGATCTGCGTCCTGGGATCGACGCACGTGCCGGCGCGATCCCCGAGGACGTCGAGGATGAAGCCCTCCTCGATGGCCTGCCGCATGCTGTAGGGGTGGAAGGCCTCGAACTTTCCGTCGGCCCGCTTGGTGCCGAACAGCTCGAGCGTTTTCTGCTTCGGCGTGGCCGTGAAGGCGAAGGTCGAGAGATTCGGGAGCCGGCCTCGCCGCTGGATCTCCTCGAGGATCGCGTTCTCGAGCTCCTCCTCGGGCGTCTCGGCCCCGGCCTCCTCCTGCTCCGCTTCCTCCAGGCTCCGCGATGCCAGGACGGCCTTGAGGCTCTTCGTGCTCTCGCCGGACTGCGAGGAGTGGGCCTCGTCGACGATCACCGCGAAGCGGTGCCCCGGGAGCGCTCCGATCTCCTGGGCGATCACCGGAAACTTCTGTAGCGTGGTCACGATGATGGTCTTCCCTGACTCGAGGGCCTCCCGGAGCTGGCGGGAGGTCTGGTCGATGTTCTCCACCACGCCCAGGGTCTGCTCGAACTGGCGGACGGTGCGCTGGAGCTGCCGGTCGAGGACGCGGCGATCGGTGACGACGACGATCGAGTCGAACACTCGCCGGTCATTGGCATCGTGAAGCGTCGAGAGCTGATGGGCGAGCCACGCGATGGTGAAGCTCTTGCCGCTTCCGGCGGAGTGCTGGATCAGGTACCGCTGGCCGGTCCCACGTCCCCGGGCATCGGCGACCAGCTTGCGGACGGCATCGAGCTGCTGGTAGCGGGGGAAAATGAGGAAACGCTGGCCCGTCTTGCGGCCCCTGTCATCCTCCTCATCGACCTCGTGGATGAACTGGCGGATGAGGTCGAGCACACCGTCGCGAGCCCAGATGTCCTCCCAGAGGTAGCGCGTGGCATAGCCTTTCTGGGTCGGCGGGACGGGAGGGTTCCCGGCCCCACCGAAGCGCCCCTGGTTGAACGGGAGGAAAACTGTCTTCGGCCCTGCAACGCGCGTGGTGACGAACACCAGCTCCGGATCCACGGCGAAATGGGCCAAGCACCGGCCGTACGCGAGCAGCGGTTCGCGCGGGTCGCGATCGATCTTGTACTGCCGGATCGCGTCCTCGACGGTCTGGGCATTGAGCGGGTTCTTGAGCTCGGCCGTGAAGGTCGGAATCCCGTTCAGGAAGAGCACGAGGTCGAGACTCTTCCCGTCCTTCTCGCTGTATCGGAGCTGCCGCACCACGGCGAAGAGGTTCGCGGCGTGCAGGCGCTGGAGCTGCTCGTTCAGCCCGCTCGCTGGCCGGAAGAAGGCCAGCCGAAACGTGCATCCGGAGTCCTTGATGCCGTTGCGCAGCACGTCGAGGGAGCCACGGCGGCCGATCTCGCGCGAGAGCCTCGCGAGGAAGCGTTCCTTCACCTCGGCCCCGTAGTGCTGCCGCAGCTTCTCCCACTCCTTCGGCTGGGTGGCCAGGAGGAAATCAACCACATCACGTGGAAGCAGGCAGAGCCCGCGGTCATAGTCCTGCGGCCGCCGTTTCCGGTAGCCACCCGGGACGGGGCCATCGCCGTAGGGCGCCAACGTCTCGCGGACGGCCATGGAGTCGCCCGGACAGGCGTCGGGACCGTTCTCGAGGAGCGCGCACTCGATCGCCTCCTCGAAGCGTCGCTCGGCGATCTCGGGGCTCACAGTGGCTCCGTCCCTTCGTTCAGGATGGCCAGGTAGCGATCGTACGCGAAGACCCGGTTGCGTCTCCGTCCCGTCAGCTCACGGGCGATGTCGAGTTCCGCGAGCATCCGTATCCCGGCCGTGGCGGCGGGGAACGAGAGTCCGGTGCGCTGGCTCACCGCCGTGAGCGAGGTCACCGGCCGCTCTCTCAGGAGGTCATGGACCCGCAGCGCGGATCCGGCGGCCCGCCCGCCCCCCTGGATGCGCGCCCGGTCCTCGGCGAACAGCGCCACCAGACGCTGTGCCGTCGTCACGGCCAGATCCGCCATCATCCGCACGCCCTCCAGGAGGAAATCGAGCCACCCCTCCCAGTCCCCCTCCGCACGGACCAGGTCGAGGAGGCGGTAGTACTCCTCCCTGTGCTGCTTGAGGTAAAGGCTCAGATAGAACGCGCGGACCTGCTCGCCCACGCCTTCCGTCACCGCGTACCGGCCCGTGATGCCCCGTCTCATACCCTGTTCCACTATTCAGCGATGCTTGACAGCAAGATAGCCTATCCAGGGTTGGCACCGTATCGCTTAATAACTCCGCCGGCCCGCCTGGCGGGCGCCTCGCGAACGGTCATGGCCCCCCGCACGGCCGTCGGGCCCGCTCTCGAGGAGGGCGCACTCGATCGCCTCCTCGAAGCTTCGCTCGCTGACCTTCATGCGCCGGCGCCCTTCGCGGAGGCCCGGACGACGCGGGACCGCCGCCGTGCAGCACTTCTGGCGCCGAGGACGGTCCTGGCGGAACGGTTACGACCTTCCCGTGTCGGTAGACGACCACGGGGACCCCCGCCTGCTTGTGCAAAGCCAGGGCATCTCGTGCTGCTGCCTCTACCGCCCGGTCCACCAGCGTGCCCTCGACAAAGATGCGCCCAATCCTCGTCAGTCGCGCTCGTTTCATGATCCCGCCTCAGCCTGAAGTCTCGCCCATGGCGGAGGCGTTGAGCCCGCTGGAGGGGGCCGCACTCGATAGATTGCTCGAAGCTCGGCTCGAAGGTCTCCATCATGATCGTCGTTTCGTCGCGCCTCTCGTGATGACCTGCGGGTCGCCGGCGAGTTGCACGAGCGGCACGACATCGACCCGGCGGTCCAGAGGGTAGCTCACGTCACCCGGGTAAAGAACGGTCAGCCGCTCCAGCCGGAGATCGGACAGCGCGATCCGCATGGAGGGAGTCAACCGCGGCGCGTCCTGGAACTTGACCTCGACGCCATAGCGTCGCCCGCCCTTGACGAGCAGCAGATCGAGCTCCGCGCCGGTGTGCGTAGCCCAGAAGTAGGCCCCCTCGGGGCGCACAACGCTGATCGTCTCCTCGATGACGTAGCCCTCCCATGAGGCCCCCACCTTCGGGTGCGAGAGCATCTCACGCTCACTCCTCAGCCCGAGCAGAGTATGCAGGAGACCACTGTCCCGAAGGTAGACCTTCGGGGCCTTGACCTGCCGCTTCTTCAGGTTTTCGTACCAGGGCCGAAGTGGCCGGACGAGGAAGAGTCCCGATAGCAGGTCGAGGTAGCGCCGGGCCGTCGGCTCGGTGACGCCGAGCGATCGGGCCGCCTCGGCGGCGTTCCAGACCCCGCCGTGGTAGTGGGCGACCATGGTCCAGAAGCGCAGGACCGTCGCCGGTGGGATCGTGATTCCGAGCTGCGGGAGATCGCGCTCCAGGTACGTGTGGATGAACTGCTCCCGCCAGGCATAGCTGGCCTGCTCGGAGCGCGCCAGGTACGAAGGCGGAAATCCGCCCCGCCGCCAGAGCCGCCGCGCCGCCCCCGCTCCGAGCTCGTCCAAGCCGAACCCGGTCAGCGTGACGGTCTCGATCCGGCCGGCGAGGCTCTCCGAGGACTGCCGGAGGAGGTCGGGGGTCGCGCTGCCAAGGATCAGGAAGCGCGCCGGGAGGGGACGCCGGTCGGCCAGGACGCGGAGGACCGGAAACAGGTCGGGTCGGCGCTGGACCTCGTCGAGGACGACCACGCCACGGAGCGGCGCAAGCGCGGTCATCGGCTCCGCCAGGCGGGCGAGGCTACGTGGGTCTTCGAGATCGAAGTACGCCGGAGAATCCGACGGCACGATCCAGCGGGCGAGCGTCGTCTTTCCGGCCTGACGCGGGCCGACGATGGCCGTGACCCGGCTCCGCTTCAACGCCGCGCGAATCTCCGCGAGCCGTCGTGACCGCTCGACCATCGCCCCGGACCATACCATGAAAAAAGGAAAAGAATCGTTCGATTTTCATGATACGAGCCGCCGACCACCGAGGCCTATTCAGTCCGCCCTCGACACGAGCCCAGCCGATCAAGAGTTCAGCTCCGATCGCTCAACAAGGGCCCGCTCAATTGGCCTCTCTGACGTCGATCTTGCCCGTCACCGCCGCGGAGATGAGGGCTGTGCGGGGTTCCTTCAGGCGGTCGATTGCATTGCGAACATGTCCCACGACCATCTCGGACTGCCCTCCGTCTCGGTCACGGACTTCGACAACCGCGCATTGTTCTTCGAGCGCAGGCAGCGCGACCTTTCACACATCCGCGCCGCAATGCTGCCGCAGCTTCTCCCACTCCTTCGGCTGGGTGGCCAGGAGGAAGTCACAAGGGCTCCGCGGCGGCCGATCTCGCGCGAGGGCCTCGCGAGGAACCGCTCCTTCAACTACGTCACGCGGCAGCAGGCAGAGCCCCCGGTCGTAGTCCTGCGGCAGCCGTTTCCGGTAGCCTCCCGGGACGGCGCCATCGCCGTACGGCGCGAGCGCCTCGCGAACGGTCGTGGGGTCCCCCGCGCAGGCGTCGGGCCCGTTCTCGAGGAGCGCACACTCGATCGCCTCCTCGAAGCTGCGCTCGGAGACTCTCACGTGCCAACGGCACCTTTCGCGGAGGCCCGGACCGCGCGGGACCGCCGCCGTGCAGCACTTCTGGCCCCGAGGACGGTCCTGGCGGAAACGGTCACGACCTTCCCGTCCCGGTAGGCGACCACGGGAATCCCCGCCTGCTTGTGCAAAGCCAGGGCATCCCGTGCCGCTGCCTCTACCGCCCGGTCCACCAGCGTGCCCTCGACGAAGATGCGTCCAATCCTCGTCAATCGCTCTCGCTTCATCATCTCGTCTTTACCTGGAGTCCCTTCCCACGCCTCCGGGTCGCTGACCCGCGCGACCACGTCGCCCTGGCCAGCGGCAACAAGCCGAGGCGCCGACGCCCCGGAGTTGTCGTAGACGCGCGGCGCCCGTCTTGTCGCCAAGGCCCGTTAGAGGCGGAAGAAGTTGCGAAGCCGGCCTGGTAGCGCCGCCGCCTCACTGTCACTTCCGGGACGCTGTGCCCGCCCATGCGCACCCGCTCAGCGACGCTGCACGGCCACGTGCGCGGCTGGAAAAGATAAGGAACACCAGCGAAGGCCACCCGCTCCGGATCGAACCCCGAGATGCCTCTGGCGATCACGTCGGCGTCCAGAACTCGCTCACGCCCAGTGCCCCCCTCAAGAGCCTCGGAGCCAGTGTCGACTTCCCAGCCCCGTTCGGTCCGGCGAGGACGACCAGGCTCGGTCGCCTGGGGTATCTCACACGGTCTCATCCCGCACGTCGATCCTGCCAGTCACCGCCGCCGAGATGAGAGCAGTGCGGAGTCCTCTGAGGTGGTCGATAGCATCGCGAACGCTCCGAATCAGCCCATCTAGCCTCGTTGTCTCTCCGTCGAGGAACTTCGCGATTAGAGCCTGCTCTGGAAGCAAAGGCACAGCAATCCATCGCTCTTTGATGTTTTCGGCGTGAACATTCTGATTCGCCCCCCCATGTAGCGAACTGATAAGGCTCTCTCGGAAGCATCGGGAGCCGAACGCATACCGAAGAAACTCGAGATCCATGGCTGCGAACCTGAAACGGATCAGGTACGAGGCGAACACCGCACGCTCCGGTTGCCGGACGATCCCGAAGCGGCCTATGGTCCCGCTTCGCGCAAAGAGGAAATCACCCTCGCTGATCCCGAACTCGAGCTCGGCCTTCTTCGTAATCTGCACGAAAGGCATATTTGCGAAGGAGACGTTTCCGTCATCATCGACGTCTGTTATCCTTGCCAGCTTCACGCCATCGTCAACGTAAGCCTGCTCCGTGTAGAAGCCTTGCTTGTGCTCGGCCGTGATCGACTTCACACGAACAGCGCTCCAGTGCGCCGGAATCTCGCCGAGCCACTCAACCCCGGAGTCCTTCATCGGAACGTTCGGGGCGAGGCCCTTGGTAACGGCGCGCGTGATGAGCGCGCTCCGCTTCTCCTGAAGGAGCTCGATCAGCCGCTCCTTCTTCGCCACCAGCGCATCGATCTTCGTCGTCTCCCGATCGAGGAACGCCGCAATCGCAAGCTGCTCCGAGAGTGGGGGAACGGCAAAGAGGCCGTCCTTTATCGCATCGCTGGACAGGCCAAAGCGAGTTATGCCATTCGCTGCGATCTGGAATTGATCCCGAGGTCCAACGGCTGAGAATGCGCGCGCCAGGAACCTGCCATCCAGCTCCGGCAGTGGTCGAATGTGTGCGAGATGGTATCCGGACACGACGTCATCGAAATCCTCGGTCACGACGGCAGAGACTGCGATGTCGGTCCAAGATTCGGAATCCTTAGTGATTAGGACGTCGCCGCGGCGAAGCGACAACCGCTCTCGTTGCTCCGGCGTAGCGGTAGCGGACATGAACTCGATCGCGCTCGTTATGTGGTCGTTGTAGTAGACGTCAACGTAGTTGCAGAGTCGGACGGGCACGTCGCCCTCGACCGACTTCTTGTCCACGTTGCTCAACTGGACACGCGCGATCGTCTTGAGACGCCTCACCTCCCAATGGGCCGGAATCTCCCCCAGCCACTCGAAGCCAGAGTCCTTGTACTCCGGATAGAGCTTGAACCGGCGCACGCTGCTTCGGCCCTGCTCCTTCATCGCCTGGCTCACGATGCTGCCTCCCGCTCCGGCGGTTCCGGCACGGGCGGTGCCCAGGGACCGGCCGGCGGCCAGGTGTCGGAGAACGGGCGGCCGTCAGTGACCGCGCTCCAGAGTGGACGGAGGAACGCTTGGATTTGCTCGCCCACGATGGTGAAGTCAGCGGGGGCACCGGGCAGGTCAGCGCGGAAGAGGTATCGCCCCCACTGTGCCGCGCGATCCGGGTATGAATAGAAGGCCGGCGTGAAGGCGACCGGCTGGACCTCGGTCAAAGGCGTGCGCCGTCGCTCGAACGTGGCGGCGATCGCTCGGGCGAGAACCCGACCCGAGAAGGAGAAGTGCGTGGCGAGCACGAGGACGTCGTAAAAATCCTTGTAACGGCTGTTGGCCGCGCCGAGGACCACCATAGCGTGAACCTTCTCAGCGACGACCGCTTCGCGAGGGTAGGCGCGGATGCGGGGCGCGGGGCCTTCGAGGAGGACCGGGTACTCCTCGTACTGCGCGGGAGGCTCGATCGCGTTTCCGAACCCGACGTCGATCTGCAGGGTGATCCTCGCTGTTCCGAGCAGGACCTGAAGCTGTACGCGGAAACCGTGGTACTCGCTCTGGTCCCGGATGGGCTCTGCCCCGACGGTGTCCGCCTGGAACGCGAGCCCGTCAGTGGGGCAGGAGACCGCGCAGATGTCCTGCATGATCGCGACGAGCGCCCGCGAGTCGTCTTCCGTGTACCCGGTGAGATCCAGATCTCGCGTGGCCCGATACAGCGACCCGCCCCAGAGGGCAAAGAGCATCGCTCCCTTGAGAACGAACCGCTCCCGGTACCGCGATGCTCCGAGGCGGTACAGGAAGCGCTCCGCAGTGTAGCGCTTGAGCGTGAGGTTGAAGTCCTCCCGGCGCTCTCGCGCTCCTGCGAGGAGGCGCATGTGGACCGATGCGGGAACGTTCTTGCGGGCCTCTTTCACGACGCGATCGACTCCAGGTAGGGGGAAATCACCGTCTGGATCCGACAGACCTCGGCCGCCCGCGCGATCTCGTCCACGGTCGCCCTACGCGAGCTGACGGCGTCTCGGAGTGCTTCGAGAGCGACGTCCATCCCGATCTTCTTGCGGTAGCGGAAGCAGTCCACCACCGTCCGCGCCGGCGAGGTGAGGCGCACGGGAACGCCGAGAACCTCACGGGTCTCAATCGCGTAGCGGAGCATCGGTCCGGAGAAACGCACGACTCTCACCGGCAACCCCGAAGCCTGCGGCTTCCGCGCTTTGCGGTCGAGCGCGATCCAGACGTCGCGGGGAGCCTGGGTCCCGATGCCGTGGACGTGCAGCGCTGTCAGGAGGCAGACGATCGCTCCGGGGATCCGCTTGCTCACGGTGGCGACGGTCTCGAGTTCGCTAAGCGGAGCGTCGCGTAGTCGGTAGAGCCCCCGGCCGATGCGCTGGACCTCACCACGTCGCAGCATTCCCATGAGACGGCCTCGGGGGATTCCCCGCGTCTCCAGATCCCGCGCCCGCAGGACACCGGGCAGACTATCGCCCGTGGTGGACGCCCTCCTCTGGAGGAGTCTACGCATATTCCAGATGATACAAAATGTCGGCACTTAGACGCAATAGCCGACGTTTTGTCACATTGTCGGTCCTCGCTAAGCTGGCCCTTAGTCGAGCAATCAGTCCGTGCGCGTCAAGAAACCGGTGCCGTGCCCGTCACCTCGGCCAGCATCCTGAGGATGTCCCGCTCGATCCCACGGATGTCAGCCTCGATCTCCTCCACCGGGCGGGATGGCGTGTAGCGGTAGAAGTAGCGGTTGAAGTTGATCTCGTAGCCCACGATCCCGACCTTGCCGGCCTTGGGGTCCCGCCGGCTCGTGTCGATCCAGGCGTCCGGGACGTGAGGCTTCACCTCGCGCTCGAAGAAAGTCTCGACGCGCTCCGTGAGCGGGACGTTCTCCGTGTCGCGGAGGTCGGGGTCGGGCTCCGGACTGCCGCTCGGGTCGCGACAGATCGCGGCAGCTTCGTCGCGCTCGGAGATGGCAGAGAGGATGGCCTTTTTCGTGGGAGCGGCCAGCTTGAGCCCCGCCATGCTGGCCGCAGCGCTCAGCGCCTTTTCGAACTCGTCGCGATCCTTGTACAGCGTGTCCGGCAGTGTACGAAGCATCGCGAGGAGGGCCTCCTGCTGAGCCCGTCCTTCGGCCTCCTCCCGCTCCTTGGCCGCGCCCTTCTTTCTCGAGACGGCGAGGCTTCGGAAAGCAGCCTCCTCGGTGAGCCGGGTAATGCGATCCGGGCTGGCCTGGAAGTTCAGGCGGAGAGGGCGCTCCACGGTGATCTTGCGGAAGCCGAAATGCGTGGTGGGGAAGATCTTGACGTGCTCGCCCTCATCGAAGTGCCTGAGGAGCGAGATGATCGACTCCGCCTTCTCGAGGGGAATCCCCCGGCGCTTGTCGCCGAGACTCTTGCGCATGGGAACCCAGAAGGAGGTCGCGTCGACGAGCTGAACCTTCCCCCTTCGCTTGCGCGCCTTGCGGTTGGTGAGCACCCAGACGTAGGTGGCGATGCCGGTGTTGTAGAAGAGCTGCTCGGGCAGCGCGATCAGCGCCTCGAGCCAGTCGGATTCCAGAATATAGCGTCGGATCTCGCTCTCGCCGCTGCCGGCATCGCCGGTAAAGAGCGGAGAGCCGTTCATGATGATCGCGACCCGTGACTCGCCCTTTTCGGGCTCTTTCATGTGGGCAAGCATGTGGACGAGAAAGAGCAGCTGGCCGTCACTGATCCGCGGAAGGCCCGGGCCGAACCGCCCCGCGGCCCCGCGCTCGTGCTCGGCGCGCACGGCGGCCTCGTCTCGCTTCCAATCCTTCCCGTAGGGAGGATTGGCGATCAGGTAGTCGAACTGGGTCCTGGCGTGGCGGTCGTTGGAGAGGGTGCTCCCGAAGGCGATATTCTCGGCGTCTCGCCCGGCCGTCGACTTCATGAAGAGATCGGACTTGCTGACTGCCCAGGTCTCGGGATTGACCTCCTGGCCAAAGAGGTGGACCTCGGCCGCAGGATTGATGGGCCCGCGGACGAGATCGCCATTTCTACGCACGCCCAGGGTGATGTGCTCCTTGGCGATCGTGAGCATCCCCCCCGACCCGCAGCACGGGTCGTAGACCGTCAGCACCACTCCCTTCTGGCGGATGCGCTCCTCGTCGCCGGCGAGAAGGAGGTCTACCATCAGATGGACGACGTCACGGGGCGTGAAGTGCTCGCCCGGGTTCTCGTTGAGCGCCTCGTTGAACTTCCGGATCAGCTCCTCGAAGATCGTCCCCATCGTTGGGTTGTCGATCACGTCGGGATGGAGATCGACGTTCTTGAATCGCTCCATCACCTGGAAGAGGAGCCCCGCTTCGTGGAGCTTGCTGATGGTGTTGTCGAAGTCGAACTTCTCCAGCACCTCGCGCATGTTCGGGCTGAACCCGGCGATGTAGTTGCGCAGGTTGGCGGCGAGGCGCGGAGCGTCAGCGAGCAGCTTGTCGAAGTCGTAGCGCGACGTATTGTAGAACGCGAAGCCTGACGCCCGGCGGAACTGCGGGTCCAGGTTCTCGAGCTTCCCCTTGTATCTTGCCTGGGTCTCGAGGACCTTGGCCTTGGTCGGCGCCAGAACGCAGTCCAGCCGCCGCAGCACCGTGAGCGGCAGGATCACATCCTGATACTTACCCCGTTTGAAGGTGTCGCGGATCAGGTCCGCGACACCCCAGAGAAAGGTGACGATCTGGCTGTGGTTCAAGCGGCTCCCTCCGCCCCGAATCGAACTTTGCAGGATACCAGACCAGAGTCTCGCGAATTATGTCCTATCAAGCCAGGCCAATGTTGGCAAGGCCCGGCTGGCACACCGATCCTCGCCCGTCATGGTGCTCCGCATCTGGCACTCGTAGCAGGCGCCGGTTCCTCGGTTTGGGTCAAGACTTGCGGGCCACACCTGGCGCTCGACACCGGAAGCCGGCCTCACCCGTGCGGGTCCAGCGGATAATGCCGTCCTGGTCGATCAGGAAGTGGCCGGCACGGATATTGAAGGTCCGGGCCGAAGAACCGGGCTTAGCGCCCATGACCAATCGCCGACCGCTCGGTGTTCCGCTTCGAGTGCGGGCTTTGCCCGCGCAACAGATTCCTGGGGGGAGGCTTCGGAAGGGGGGCAAAGCCCCCCTCCGAGTTCCCTAGAACAGCCCGGAGGCGGCGCGCAGGG
>Ga0137368_10007171_pt1 | contig 11605 bp, 8 predicted proteins | sample SagtaG_13_FD_104917 | JGI IMG/M metagenome (GOLD analysis project Ga0137368, IMG submission 104917) | Vadose zone soil microbial communities from Sagehorn Ranch, Mendocino, California, USA - Sage1_L_100_16 metaG | ecosystem: Environmental > Terrestrial > Soil > Vadose zone | place: USA...
CGTGACTGCTCGTGAGCGTGACCGCCTCTTCGAGCTCCATCGTCATGATGTCCCGTGCGGAGTGACCGGACCATCCCGTGCGTCCGTAGGCGGCGAGCCCCATGATGACTGGCTTTCCCGAGGCGGCGACCGCGTCGGCGACTTTTTGCGCCGCTCGCCGCTGAAGACCACGCGGACCGTAGACGCCACCCACGGCGTGACTCGCTCCGGTGCCTGTGGTCGAGTACGCCTGCGGAATCACCAGGTCGGCTTGCCGCACGATCGCGCGCATGCGCGCTCTGTCGGTTTGATCAACCTGGCACGTGACGGCCACTTCGGGAGCGGATGCTCGCCGCAATCCCGCGAACAAATAATCCGCCGCTTCGTCGTGGGTGGTGAATCCGGACGGGGAGTTGCTGGTCCACGGTTCCTCGACGTCGAACTCAATCGCGCGCGCACCGATTTCCTGCGCGAAGGGCGGCAGATCGCGCACGAGTTGGTCGATGAACGTCCGGTTGGGACGCAGCCAACTGGTAAGCGTCAGTTGGATCGCGCTGCCACGCAGCAGCGCGGCAAAGGCGCGGATGCGCGCCTGCGACACCGATCCAAAGCCGAAGCTCGTCGAATCGAGCGGGTTGATCATGATGCACGCGTCGGCGATCCCGAGCGCATGCAATCGGCTGGCGTGCGTCGCCCCGTTGTCCGCGAGGCTCTTACCACCCACGTCGAGCCACACACCCATGCGGAAGCCCGCCGGCAGAGTGACCGGTGCCGCTTCCGCCGCATCCGCCTCCGTTTCGAAACGACCGCCACTGGTCGGCCGAGACCGCCCGTGGGCATCGCGACCCGGCAGCTGCAGACCCATCAGATCGGCATAAAAGGCATCGGCCTGTCGCTGCTCTTGTGGGGAGGTCCATCCGAAGTCCCAATCCCTCCTCGAGAAGGTTGCGACTCTGCTGCGTCTCATGGGGACTCTCGCGAGCATGTTGACGAGCATGCGGCCACGCGTCGGTGCGATCGCGTACGAACGCGCTAGGTCACTCGCAGGTGATGCGCAGCTGCTTTTCTTGACCGCCTTCGCAGACGTCAATCGTCAGCTGACCGAGCCGCGCCAGCAGCGATTCAATCTGCTCCTCGCTCACGCGGCCCAGATCGAAGTCGACGCCGCGGGCACGCAGTCTCGCGTTGATGCGATCGCCGACACCAGGCATCAGCATTCCCAAGCGCACGCCGCCGCACACAACCGCGATGGGCACCCGGATATTGACGTCCTTTTCAAGGTGACCTTCGCTCGGCGGGCGGTGCATGCGAATACGCAGGAAGCGTGGCCGAATCGGCTCGGGCTGCCACGCATACTCGTCGTCTTCCTCACGCACGGGTGGCGTGTTGAGCGCCTCGATGACTTGCTGTGCGTTGTCTACCGAGATCTTCCCGTCGACCAGCATCGCGAGGACACGACGCATTTCTTCACTCATGGGTTGTCCCTTTCACAAGCCATCGCCCTCGCCGAGGGGCTTTCGGTGCGATCACGGTTTTGGCGGCGGCGGCGGATCGTCGCCACCGGGTCTGCGCGGCGGCTGCGTCAGCCAGTCATCGTTGGCGACACACGACGGCCGCGATGTGGAAGCTGGCGCTGGTGACGCGTTCGGTACCGTCGCGGCAATGTCGTCGAGCAACAAGGGCGAGTAGCGCGCGGGAATCGCACTGTGGCCGACAGTGGTTAGTTCGACGCGGAAGCGAGTCGCGAGCGCAGCGTTGGAGGTGGCAGAGAGCGCGCGGTCGATTGCGTGTTGAAGGCGACGCGCAGCGACCTCCGTCGAGATGAGATGCCAGCGGCCGTCCGTTGTCCAGTAATTCCACGACCCGGCGCTGCACGGCGTGTAGAACGCACGCAATCCGCTCTGCGCCGCGCGCGGCGACCCGATGCGTGCCTCAGCCCAGCGCGCAACAGGAGCTTCGCCGCCGTACAACGAATCGAAGCAGACGACTTCATCGGGATCGAGACCGCTGGCAAGCAGCGCGCTCATTGCCGCGCCTCCTCCCGAGTGTGCCATCAGCGTCAACCGTCCGCGCGCGAGTGTCGAGCCTTCCGGCAGTCTGAGGACGCTGGCGCAGAGCCACGACAGCCCGGCATCGATGAGCGCATTGAACGCGGCGGCATCGGGCAGCCTGTCGAACACCCAGCGACTGCCGCTGGCGTTGCGCCCTCGTGGGACGAGCGCGAGCGTCGGTCGCGAGGCGCGCACGCGCAACGCGCCGGTCTTGTCGAGCAGATCGACACCAGCAGTTTGAGCTTTGCGTGCGAGGAAGTCTGCTGCCGGTGCTCCATAACCGTGTAGATAAACGACAACATCGACGGTACTGCCGGAGGCAGTGGATGCATCGACGTTCCAGCGCGCCTCGACGTTGTCGCCGTCGCCTCCAACCGCGGCGTGCCGGAAACGACCGCGCCCGTTGTTCGGCGTCGCTTCGGCAACGCCGGCGTCTTCTTCCTCGCGCGTGCGCACTTGAACAGGGAGCGGCGGCGCCGCAGACACTGAAGGACGCGGCGGCGGAGGCGACAGGACGACTCGCGAACCATCGAGCCAGAAACCGGTGGTGGCGTCGAAGGGAACGGTCAGCGGACGGACGTCGACGTGTACGTGCATGCGCGGGCCAGGGCCGTGACCTTCCACCCCTGACAGCACGCGGCCGGCGCCGTACAACGCGTCCATTTCCTGCGCCAGGCCGGCATCGTTGTAGATGCCCTTCCACGCGAAGCGGCCTGGAGACACGTCCTGCTCACACGCCGTGTTCAACGCGCGGAAGAAAGCGCGCACGCTGTCGCGCTTCCAAAAGCCGGACGCCTCCAGTCCGGCGGCGATGAAAATATCGACGGAAAAGTCGTTCCACCAATGTCCTGGATAGGTTCCCGCCCGCCACGTCTGATTGATCGCGCGCAATCGACCGAGCAGCGCCACCACCGGCTTGGCAACGTGAAGCGGTTGGTCCTTTTTGCCCGCCGACCATTCGGCAGGGATTTCCTCGGGCTCGATCGCGTGGTGCAGGATGCTCTTGTTTGCGACGGCCTTCTTGAATTTGATGGCGTGTTTCTCGACGGCTGCGGTCTCCGTATCGAAGCGCGCGCGATCGAGCCGCGCCTCCACGCGGGTGATAGAAGCGATCACCGACGGACGGCCAAACGGATCCTCTCGACTCGGCGGCAGCAGCACGACGCCGTAGTGGTGAAGCACATCGAAGATCGGCCACAGGCCGCTGATGTCGACGGGCGCTTTGAGCAACGACTTCAACACCGCATCCGTCGTGAAGAGTTGGTCGCGCCGCGGTGGAACCTTCTGCTGCGGGAATGGGCGCAGCTTGTCGAGCAGCACCTTGTCCCGGGAAACATCGAGGCGGGCGCGCAGCGCCGCGTCGTTGAACGCCTGCTCGAAAGTCGCCGAGAAGTTGCGATCGATCCACTCGACCATTATTCGCGCCTTGGCGAAAAGAATCAGCTCACGATCGAGAACTTCGTTCATCTGGCGCTGCGGCGACACAGTGGCGATAGGCGCCACCGTCCGCGAGGTGCCGAGTGCTGACGCCGGCTCGATCGTCACGCCTGACGCTGCGCTCGTCGCGCGTACGGGACTCGGCGTCTGCGCGGGGCTCGGCGTCTCTTGATAGTCAGCCTCGACGCGCTCGAGCAGTTCCAGACCTTCCGTGATGTCTGAGACGTCGGTGTTGTCCAACGTGCGCGTGATTTCGATGACCTCGGAGTCCTCCGGAGTCTCGGCGGGCTGCCACAGCTCGATGTCCTCACTCGTCTCGGAACTCTCGGCGTTGTCCTCGATCCAGCGTTCGATCGTGTCCTCATCGCCGGCCGTTCGGGCCGCTCGCGCCCTCGATCGGCGATCGAGGACCAGGACGTCGGAGCGGATACAGTTGCCATCGCCGTACAACGACTCGACCTGAACGTCTTCGCCGAGGACTTCCAGGAAGGCGAGTCGCCCGTCGCCCAGCGCGCGCGTCACGACCAAGGCGCCGGGCTGCAGCGCGTCGGGGGGCGTCGGCGAGTTGGGGAGTGCCACCGGCTCCCACACGATGTCTTCATCGGGTGTCGCCAGCAACGGCGTCGGATCGGCACCGGCCTGCACGACCTGGTCGAACACGCGAGCTGGATCGATGACGGTTTCGACGAACGCCTCGTCCACGCTTTCATCGGCCGATTCGGTGACTGGCGTGGGCAAAGTCTCGCCGGAGAACGTCGCTTCGATCGGCGCCATGCGGCGCCGCCTCGCGGCAGGCATTCCCATGAGATCGGCGTAGAACAGATCGGCTTCACGCCGTTCCCGTTCGCTGAAGTAGCGCATGGCGTGATCTCCCAGATCTCGAACGCGCGGTCCACCTCAAAGCCCGCGCGTCGCGGCCGTCCGCGGCTCGCGATCGATTGGCATCAAGCTTCGATCTCGCTTATGGCCTCGAGCGCTTCCTGAACGTCCTCCCACATAATGGGGGTCTCGATCTCTTCTTCGATCGTGTCGAGGTCATCCAACGCGGCGCCGCCCTCGTCGAAGTTTGCGTGCGATTCCTCGGCGGCGACGATCTCCCTGTTCGATTCCGTCGTGTGCCGGCCGCAGGCGCATTCGCCAATCGACGACTCAGGCGCACCCTGATCGATCTCCGCGGCTTCCGCTGCCGCCTCGACCGCGATCGGCGCCCATCCGACGTTTTCGACGATTGCTTCTTCCTCGGACTCCTGCGCGATCGGCACTCCGGCCGGCAGCTGATCGTCCTTTCCCAGCCCGATGCGGCGAGCTGCGGCGACTGCCGCAACGGTATTGAGATAGCCGTAGCCAAGTTGAGTCGAGGTTCGACCCGCAGGACCCGGATGCGGGTCGGCAGTGCCGATGAGCGCGCGCCGCACTTCGTGAATCGTCAGCGGCCGCTTCGCGGCGGCAAACATGAGTGCCACTGTTCCGGACACCCAGGGCGCCGCCATGCTGGTACCCGACTTCGCCACCAGTCGCCGTTCACCTCGCCAGCCGCCTCGAGGCAGCGATCGAGCGGCGAGAATCTTGTAGCCGGGGGCGGCGATTTCGGGTTTCTGCCGCCCGTCGGCCGTTGGGCCGCGGCTGCTGAAGCGTGTCGGTGGTCGATCGCGGCGGCTGGAATCGTAGGCGCCCACCGCGATCGCGCGGTAGCAATTGCAGATTGTGTTGGTCGTGTAGCGCGACGTCGCCTGTGTTCGCGAAAAGCGTGACTGATAACGGCCCGACGCATCCCGTTCGATCCACGCGTGGAGACGCCCATCCAACACCTCTTTGCCACGGACCGCGACGCGCCATCGGCCGCCCGGCGCCGTGGTGTAGAGATACACGTCGATGTGATTCAGCCCGCTGTTCGGTTCGTGTCGACGGTGATAGAGATTGCCCCACATGTCGAGCCCGTCGCGGAGTTGTACGCGCGTGTCGAGCGGCGTTGAGAACTGCTGCCCACCTGGCGCAGTGAGCGTGACTTCGAAGAGGTCCTGGCCGCTGTACCAGATCTCGAGCTCGTTTGGCGTGCGATCGTCTTCGGGAATCAACCAGTCGAGGGTGTATTCCTGATTCGGTCCGATGCGCGCGTTCGCATGCATGGCAGCATCGGCGTAGTTGCCGACGCTTTGAACCAGTACGATCCCCGGCTCCGACAACATCAGGTCGACCGCGCGTTCGACCAGGGTGTCGCCGCGATGCGGACCGCCTGTCTTGCCAGCGCTCAGGTGCAGCACGCACGGGCGACCCGCGGCTTGCCGGCGGATGCAGTCGAGGCCTTCGAGCAATCCAACGGAGTCGCCCAGATTCTCGATCTCGGCGAGGTTCGGGGCGGCGAGATGTACGAAGACGATGTCGGATCCTGACGCAAGGCCAACCTTCGATCCCGGCTCTCGTCGATTGCCTGCCAGGATGTCGGCGACATGCGTGCCGTGCGAACCTCTGTTCGAAGGATCGCCGCTGGCGGGATGGTACCCGAGCGCGGCGCACGGATCGTCCTGTGCGAGCGCCGCGTTGATCGCTTCGCGCGTGAGCAGGCGCCCATAGTTGAAGGGCGCCGGGGCCAGCGGATCTTCCTGGCCGCGCTGATCCCACAAGCAGTGCAGGCGTGTGGTGCCGTCAGCGTTTCTGAAATTCGCATGTGTGAAATCAAAACCCCAATCGCAGATGCCGACGACAACGCCGCGCCCGTCTTCGCCAATTGCCGCGAGGTCTGGGCCCAACGGCGCCGCTACCTCGAAGTCCTCGCTCTCGTCGATGGCGCCGGCGGCCTCCGCTTCGTTAGGAGGCTCGAGCGGCGGCGGGAGTGTGACTGGCTTGCCCGCCTTGAGGCTGAGCACTCCAGGCGCTTTACGAACCGCCACGATGTCGCCTCGCGACAAGCGGCCGGTGTAGATTTCATTACCGAACGACGACACAAGCCGAACGTTGGGAGGCGGCGCCGCACCTTTGGCCAATCGGATGATGACGCTGACTTCTTCCACCGGCGAGCCGGATTCGTACAGCTCCCACAGCGCCGGATCCATGAAGCCGCCCGGCACTTCGCTCGACGGAGTCGTCACATCATCAGTCATAGATCGGCACGTCGGGCACGCGAGCCGGTACGATTTTGCCCTCGGGACTCAGCAGCTTGTGATACCGGTTGTGCGCGAGCACGTCCGAGACCTTCATGAGATCTGACTCACCGTCGACGCTCATCTTCGCGCGCACCAGCCGGACACCCTGCGCGTAGTCGGCAAAGATGCGCTCGTGGGCAAAAGTGGGCGTGCCGGGCCGCTTGCACGCCGGATCACTGGCCTTGTGGTTCTTCTCCTCGCAGGGTTCAGCCGGAATGCCTTTGTCGCTATAGAACCCCTGAAACGCCACGCGGTTTCTCGGGTAGTTGGCGGCGATGATGACATCCTTCTTGTGACCGGCGACGAATGTGCCCGGCTTCACGTTGAGGCCTCGCAACTGCTTCTTGATTGCGTCGGAATGCTCTTCGTAAGCACACGTTGAAACCTGACTGCAATCTTTGGGCGCGGACTGGCGCTGTGCGCGCTCCTTGCCTTCGTGCCAGTAATCGCGTTCGATGCGCGGGAGCTTGACGGTGCTCGCCTTGTAGATGTCGTGACACAACTTCGCAGTTGGCAGAACGCACTTGAGAGCATCGGCCACGCGCTGCGCGGTCGGCGCGCTCATGGGGATGTATGTCCAATCCTGATCGTTGCCGATCGAGAGATAGTCGGGCATCACCCACACGCGTCCTTTCAGCCCGGCGCCGTCTTCCACGACGACAGGCTCCCAGCGCTGCGCCAGGAAGTCTGGAAAGTTGCCGTTGATAAGCTCTTTGGCGATCGCATTCTCGCGCTGCTGCCGGTTCTTCGGTGCTTCCTTGCCCGCGATTGTTTTCATGAACGCCGATCCGGTCATCGCATCGAACGGGCGGCCTGGGAATTCTTTCCGCGAGGGATCCCAATAGAGGAAGCTCAATCCGCTCTTGAGCGGATCGCGCTCCTCGGTCAGACCGCCACGGGCCAGCGACGAGACGGGTCGTCCGATCAGATCCGCGAAGAACAGGTCGCTCGCACGGCGTTCGGCCGGCGTGACCCTGCCAAACCGCTGTTCGTAACGGCGACCGCTGCGTGAAAAGCTCGGCACACGGGCCTCCTCAGGTGAGAATCCCGCCGTGATACGGCTGGCCGGGAACGGCGGCGCACTCTTCGACCGGGCTCAAGAGCGCGAAGATGCGCGCGGTGCTGCGGCCGGCAAGTGTGGCGTTTGTGTGTGACGGCAAGTCGGGCAGAGCACCCGTATTGTTTTCCTGCGTGTACATCTGTTCCCGGTCGACAACGAGAAGGCCCTGCGGCGTTCTCGGATACCGGCGCTTGCGCGCGCTGCCGCCGACGTTGCCGCCGATGGTGACAACGAACGGCTCCTGCATCTCGACGACAATGTCGCCGTGTGTGATGACGTCGGAGCGAAGTGTGGCGAGTTTCGCGACCTGCGACGCGTTGATGCCATCGCGCCGATCCTGCACGATGATGTCGCCGAGTTGCGGCGCGCGCTCCGCTGGCGTGAAGGCATGATAGGTACCCCGTCGTCGCGGCGTGCTCGCCGCGCGCCTCGCGCGTGCCTGCACCGTATAGGCCGCGTGCATCAAGGCGGCGAGCAACAGCGTGTCGCGCCCGACATGTTGACGGCCCGGCCCGATTACACCCTCGAGTCCCTGCGTAATGCCCGCGCCGCGCACGCAGGTACTGACGAACGCCGCGCTCCAGGCCTTGTACAATCCGGAATGCTTGTGCGCCTCGCGCGCTTGTGTGATCGCGCTCTCCACCTTCGTGGCAAGGCCCGCGGCGCTCCCGCCGGGGACGCCGGCCAGCAACAGGCCGCGAATCCGCGTGGCCTCTGCAGCGATCGCGGTGGCGTTGGTCGCCGCGAGTAACGGCGCGTAGTCGATTCCGCCGAGAGCCGCCGCCTGCATGGCCGTTAACGTGTCCGGCAGAATGCTCCCGTTCGCGCCGAGGTAATAGCCGACCAGACGCCCGAACATGTCGGCGTCCCCCTCGAGCCGCGGCGCGCCCGCGGTGGTGTGCCAGGCGGTCCATTCAGCGTTGGCGCGCGCGACCACCGCGTCGCGCACTTCCTGCTCCGTCCGGCGGACGTTGTTCGGCCCGAAGAAGCCACAGACCTCGACGACCTCGTCGAACTCATAGGACTCTGCCGGCGTGCGTCGCAGTCCTGGAGGACGGCGCGTGCGCGGGCGAATGGCGCGATCGTCGCGGAGATACCTCGCGCGTCCACTGAGGCCGAGCAGATCGGCGTAGAAGAGATCCGCATTTCGACGCTCGTCTGCCGTTGCAACAAAGAATGTGCGAGCGAATGACGAGGAAGATGCTGGCACGGCGTACCTCTCCGGATGGCGTGAACCAACGCTACCCAAGGGTCACGCTCGCGTCTGTACGTCAGCGCACGTAGGATGCGGCGGTCCCGGAGGTCTGCCGGAGCGGTGGGTCTGCTGCGGGGCCGGTCGAGTTGGTAGGTGATTCAACGCACAGACTCACTGACCGCCATCGGCGATCGTCTTGACGCATCGTGACCACGAGCCAGGAACACCACGCCGCCATCATCCTGGCGGTGCACGACGTCGAAGAAACCCGCGACGGCATCGAGAAGCTGCTGACAGCCGACGGGTACCGCGTCGACGCGGCGAGAAACGAGGACGATGCTGTGGCCAAGGCCCGCCGGCAACGCCCGGACCTGATTCTCGTCAGCCTCGCCGGACGCCCCGTGGATGTACTTCTTGCCGCGGCCCGCATTCGGCAGCGTGCCGGGCTCGCTGACGATATTCCCGTGGTGGTGTTCTGCGTACCGACGATTCCCGAGGGCGAGGAAATCGCGTTGGCCAACAATCTTTACGTCATCCGGCCGGATAACTTCAACCAGCTGCGTGCGTTTCTCGCGCGTCTCATTCGCACCGGCGATTGACCGGCGCTTCTTACGTTGCGCAGTACCGCTCGCGTCCGCCTTCGACGTTGAGGTAGCACTCGCAGCCGCTGTCCTCGAGCCCTTTGCGATTGAGGATGGTGATGTGCCCGCGCGAATAGCGAATCAACCCGGCATCCTGCAACCGGCCCGCGGCGACGGTGACGGTTTCGCGCCGGCCCCCCAGCATGTTCGAAATGAACTCTTGTGTCATCTGCAGATCGTTGGTTTGGACGCGGTCATGACACATGAGCAGCCATCGACAGAGCCGCTGTTCGGCGCCATGCAGGCGATTGCACACCGCCGTCTGCGCGATCTGTGTAATGAGCGCCTGCGTATAGCGGAGCAGCAGCGCCTGCAGGGGACCGCCCGCTGCAAACTCCTGGCGCAGGATTCTCGCTTTCATCCTGTACGCTTCGCCGGCGACCACGACCACGCTGCTGTCGCTCGCGGTCTCGCTGCCGAGAAACAACGACACACTCGTGAGACCGTCATGACCGACGAGATACATCTCTGCTGTCGCGCCCTCTTCGGTGGTGTACAGCGACGACACCACGCACGTCGTCGGAAAGTAGACGTATTCCATCCGAGCGCCCAACTCGCACATCACGTCGCCTAGACGGAAGGTGACGGGCTGCAACGCGTCGACGAGGCGTGCACGATCTTGCGGGGGTAACGCCAGAAGAATCCGGTTGCGGGCTGGGCCGACCGGCTCCGCATTGGCGCGCAGCGCGGGCGCCGCGCTTCCGAACGATTGCTGGTATCCCATAGCGAGCCGCTGCTTTCCACTCGCCTTACAACGTGCGCAGGATTCGATCTGCGGCCAGAACGCAGGGCTGGGATAACCCTTCAACCTCGATGACGACGAAGACACGTCCGTCTTTGCCGCCGTCGGAGAGATCGATGACCGTCCCGTTGAGAACTTCACCCGCATGCAGTTGCCGGAGCACGGTTGCCGGATCCGGGAGGTGGATGTCGTCAACGAGGAACTGGATCTGCCGCCCCTTGAGGCTTCCGTCTGCGATTCGCCACATGCGTGTAAGGCTCGTGGCGCACGCGTCCAGCAAAACTCAGACCGAGTGTGTGATCAGCGAGTGTCGATCGCAGCGCCATAGGTGCAACTCGCTGCGCGTCGCCAACTTGTGGAATGGCGTGCTGAGCGAGCGACGCATGCGATCACGCGCCATCATCACTGCACGCGTGTGCGGTGTGCACGAATGTGCCGGAACCCCGTTGCCGATCGATCACGACGCGAGGCGATGCTTGCGCATCTTGTTGAAGATGCTGCGCGCGCTGATGCCGAGCAGCCGCGCCGCGCGCGAGCGATTGCCGCGGGACGCATCGAGCGCCGCCGACAGAATGTGTTGTTCGCAGAGATCGAGCGCGCCGGCAAGCTTCCAACTGCTCGCGGCGAGGATGGGCATCACATCGAATGGACGCGAAGACTGGTCGCTTGCGTGTATCCCATCGCCCGGCTCGCTCGCGCGCGCGGACGAGCCGGCGACCGAGTCGTCTTCCGGTTTCGCGGCTTTGGTGACGTTCGCGATCTGCAGCCAGAGTTCCGGCGGGAGATCGCTCAATCGAAGCGGTTCGCCAGGCTTGCGTGTAACGAGCGCGCGACGTACGACGTTTTCGAGCTGCCGCACGTTGCCGGGAAGGTCGACGCGGCGGAGCGCTTGCACGAACTCCTTGCTGACGGCGATCGGGTCGGACGATCCCTCGCTCGCGTACTGCGACACGAAGTGCCGGACCAGCGGCTCGACATCTTCGAGCCGCTCGCGTAACGCGGGCATCCGGATGGAGAGCACATTCAGTCGATGAAACAAATCCGCGCGAAACGTATGTGCGCGGACCATGTCTTCAAGATTGCGATTCGTTGCGGCGATGATGCGGACATTCACCGCGACTTCGTGATCTTCACCGAGCGCGAGGACGCGATGCTCCTGCATCACGCGCAGCAGCTTGCTTTGCAGGCCCGGATCGAGGTCGCCAATCTCATCAAGAAACAGCACGCCGCCCCGGGCCGCGCGGACGAGCCCCGCACGATCATGATCGGCGCCGGTGAAGGCGCCACGCCGGTGGCCAAACAGCTCACTTTCGGCGAGACCCGCGCTGATGGCGCCGCAGTTGACCGCGATGAACGGTCC
>Ga0137368_10007173_pt1 | contig 11603 bp, 9 predicted proteins | sample SagtaG_13_FD_104917 | JGI IMG/M metagenome (GOLD analysis project Ga0137368, IMG submission 104917) | Vadose zone soil microbial communities from Sagehorn Ranch, Mendocino, California, USA - Sage1_L_100_16 metaG | ecosystem: Environmental > Terrestrial > Soil > Vadose zone | place: USA...
CCGCCCCGAACGACGCCGGGCGCCCGGCGATCGGGAACCTCAAACTGGCGGCGCTCCTCGGCACTGGTCTCGTCTGGTTGGTGTGGCTGCGGCGGGCGTACCGCAATCTCGCGCTCGTCGGCTCGAAGCGGTCGCGATTCAGCACACGCCAGGCCGTCGGCTACTGGTTCATTCCCTTGGTCAACCTGGTTCTCGGCTACCAGGTCATGAAGGACCTCTGGCTGCGCAGCGAATCGATGAACGACCGCGACGGGTACGACGATCTGCCCGCCCCCGCTCTCCTGTCGGGGTGGTGGGGCATGTCCTTGACGTGGGGAGTGCTGGAGCCGGTGGTCGCGGCCACCGCGCGGAACGCCCGCACGCCGCTCGAGCTGACCAACGTCACCGACGTGGCGCTGGTCGGCAGCGTCATCGGGATCGTCGCCGCGGTGCTCGCAATCAGGGTCGTTCGGGGGATCGACCAACGGCAGCAGTGCTTTTCGAGCAGCCCCCAGGATCTCCCGGCACCGTCGCGCGCGGCGCGGCACTAAGGAGGAGGGGCGCGCCTCAGAGCGCCGCGTTTTTCAACAGTTGCAGGTAGATCCGCACCGCGTCCGCATACGCCTGCACGCCGACCCGCTCATCCGTGCCGTGCACGCGACGCAGGTCATCCTTTCCAATGGCGGCTCCCGCGAACCGTAGTACGTTGTGCGTGAGGCGGGCGTAGTGCCGCGAGTCGGTGGCGCCCACGACGAGCCACGGCGTCACCACCGTCCCGGGAACGACCTGCCGGACCGTACGCGCCAGCAGCTGAAACGGTGGGGCATCCACGCTCGTGACCTCCGATGGGTTGCTCACGGTCTCCTCGAGCGCCCGCACGCCGATGCGCGCGTTGTCGACGACACCCCGCATGTGCTCGAGCACGCTCCCAACGCTGTCGCCGGGAAGGATGCGGAAGTTCACGAGCGCGCGCGCCGACGACGGCAGCACGTTCTCCTTCACCCCCGCCTGCAGCACCGTGGGCGCGGTGGTCGTACGGAGCATGGCGTTCCCGTACGGGGTGGCGCCGAACTGCGCGGCGAGGATCCCGCCGAGCAGCCAGCGGTTCGCCATGACGAGGCGCGGCCCGAACGGCATCTCGGGGCCGATATAGTCGAACAAGTCGGCCGTGGGCCCGCGGATGGCGCGCGGCATCTGCTGGTGCTCGAGCCGCGTGAGGGCGGCGGCGAGCATGCCGACCGCCGTCTCCTTCGGCGGCATCGAGGAATGGCCGCCCTCGGCCTGCGCCGTGAGCTCGACCGTCACGTACCCCTTCTCGGCGATGCCGACGAGCGCCACGGGCGCTGCGATCCCGGGGATGAACCCCGTGGCGAGCCCGCCGCCTTCGTCCAGCACCAGCTCGGGGTGTACGTTGCGCGACGCCAGCAGATCCGCGATGCGGGCCGCCCCGCGCCGCCCGCCGACCTCCTCGTCGTAGCCGAACGCCAGATACACGGTGCGCCGGGGCTTGGCCCCCGCCGCGACGAGGTGCTCGACCGCCTCGAGAATCCCGACGAGGCTCCCCTTGTCGTCGAGCGCGCCGCGGCCCCACACATACCCGCCGGCGATCTTGCCCTCGAAGGGCGGCTCGGTCCACCGGCTCTCAGTCCCGGGCTCGACCGGCACCACGTCCTGGTGCGCAAGCAGGACGATCGGTTGCCGATTCGGATCGGACCCTGTCCACTCGTACAGCAGGCCGTACCCGTTCACCTGCTCGCGCTTGAGCGCGGCATGGAGCCTGGGGAATGTCGCCCGCAGGTAGCGCTGGAAGCCGTCGAACTCGCGGGCGTCGAACTGGCTCGAGTCCTGATAGGAGATGGTCTTGAAGCGCAGGGCTCCGGCCAGGCGCTGGGCCAGCGCCGCGGTATCGAGCGGCTCGACCGCCACCGGCGCCACCTGGGGCTGGCGCGAGCGGAAGGTGAAGGTGCGCTCGAGCGCGACGGCGGCGAGCGCGAGCAGCGCGACGAGCAGCGCGCCGAGGACCTTTTTCATTGTGCGCGAAGGTGGCGCGACGGCGCTCGCCCGGCAAGGGGCCCCGTCGGACGATACATCGATCGATTACACTCCCGTGCATGATCCTCAGCTTCGACTATGGCGACGTGCGGTATTTCCGGATGGCCCGCACGGTGTTCGGCAGGGCTATCTACTGGACCGGCGTCTATCTCGTCGACGGGTTGCTCGTGGATTCGGGCCCGCCGAACCTCGCCCGCGACGTGCGACAGCTGGTCGGCGAGCTCGCGGTGCGCCAGTGCGTCACCACGCACCATCACGAGGACCACTCCGGAAACCACGGCCTGCTGGCGACGGAGCTGCGGATCACGCCGCTCGCGCACGCGAGCGCCTTGCCGCGCCTCGCGGACGCGGACACGCAGTTTCAGCTGTACCGCCGCGTGGCGTGGGGTCGCCGACCGCCCGCGCCCGCGGCCCCCCTGGGCGACCGGCTCGAAACGACGCACTTTCGGTTCCAGGTGATCCACACCCCCGGCCACGCCACCGACCACGTCGCGCTGTTCGAGCCCAAGCGCGGCTGGCTCTTCTCGGGCGATCTGTATCTGGCCCCCCGGCTCCGGTACCTCCGCGCCGACGAGGACGTGTACGCGATGATGGACTCGTTGCGGAGGGTCCTGGCGCTCGAGCCGCGGGTGCTGTTCTGCCAGCACCGGGGCCGCGTGGAGCAGGGCACGGCGCGGCTACGCGACAAGCTCGTCTTCCTGGTCGAGCTGGGCGGGCGGATCCACGAGCTGCACGGCCGCGGGTGGAGCGACGCCGCCGTCGCGCGCGCGCTCCCGGGGAGCGATCTCTTGTGGCGGCTTTGGACGGGCGGTGACTTCTCCAAGCGGAACTTCGTGAGGGCGTTTCTGCGAAACCCTAACGCCCGTTGAGATACTCCCGCGCCACCGCCAGCACCTGCGTCTGCGCCTCGGCGAGCGAGCCCTCGAGCGACGCGCCCGCCGCCTTGCGGTGTCCCCCGCCGCCGAACCGATGCGCCAGCTCGGCGACGTCCACGTCGCCGAGCGAGCGGAAGCTGACCTTCACCTTGCCATTCGCGAGCTGGCGGAACAGCAGGGCCAGCCGCACGCCCGCGATGGAGCGCGGATACTCGACGATGCCGTCCAGGTCGTCGGCGGTGGCGCGGTGCCGCTGCAGCGCATCCGGCGGCACCGTCACCCACGCCAGCCCGTGCTCCGGCTCGACCACCAGCGTGCCGAGCACCTCGGCCGTCAGACGGACGCGGCCCTCGGGCGCGCTCGCATACACGGACTCGTAGATCGACTCCGGGTCCACGCCGCGCTCGAGCAGCGCGCCCGCGACGCGCAGCACGCGCGGGGTGGTGTTCGCGAACCGGAACCCGCCCGTGTCGGTGAGGATGCCCACGTACAGCGCGCGGGCCGCCTCGGGGCTGAGCGGCCACTGGAGGGCGCTCGCGAAGTCGAACACCAGCTCGGCCGTCGCGGCCGCCTCGGGCGCCACCAGCCGAGCGCCGCGGGGCAGCGAGCCCACGCTCACGTGGTGATCGATGCACGCCACGGCGTGCGACTGCGTGATGGCGCGCGCCAGATCGCCCAGCCGGCTCAGGTCGGAAATGTCGAGGACCACGACCACGTCGGCCGCCTCGATCTCGCGCGTGGCGCGCTCCGAGTGATCGGCTCCCGCTGGGAGGAGGAAGTGGAACCGCTCGGGGATCGGCGTAGGGTTCGCGATGGTCGCCCGCAGCCCGCGCGCGGTGAGGAGATGCCACAGCGCCACCTCGCTTCCGACCCCATCCCCGTCGGCGTTCACGTGGGTCGTGAGCGCGACGCGCCGGCCGGGCGCCAGCACCGCCGCCACCGCCTCGGCCGCCCGCGCGCGTTCGGGGGGGATCGGGAATTCGTTCGTACTCATGGCATAAAATACACGGAAGGCGTCGCGACAACGACGTCACGATACAACGTCACGGAACGACGTCCCGAGAAGACGCGAGTGCTACTGCCTTGTCCCGACGAGCGACAGGCGCTGGCTTGTTAGTGTGACTGTCCCGCTCACCGCGAGGCTGTCGTTCCGGAGCCGGTACGTCCCGACCAATTGAGTCGACGCGGGACTCGTCAAGGTGACCGTGATCCCGTCAGGGGCGCCGGTAGTGTACGTCCCGTTGTAGGTGGTGGTGGTGCCCTGACTGGTGATGGAGGCCGTGAAGTCAGTAGGCGTGATGGTTACCGTACCACTCGCCCCCGCTTGATCGGGCTTCATTCCCGAGCAAACCGACTTGAGCGCGTACGAGCCGGGCAAGGCACCTGTCCCAATTATCCCGCCCCTGTAGGTGTCACATGGGGCTGGCCCGGTGACCTTGTCCCCGCCACAGGCGGCCGCCGCGAGCACGACGCAGCACGACCAGAGCTTCATGGAACCTCCCCCTTCGGAGCCCCAAAAAGCTACGGCGCAGAGCCCCGAGACGACAGAGCCGCCGGACCGCACCCGACGGTTCTTGGAGACGGCGTCTCGTGACGTCTCTCTCGCGACGTCGTCTACTTCGTACCTTCCCGCTGCAAGACGCTGTGCTTGCGGCTGTAGCCGAAGTATATCCCCAACCCGATCACGAGCCACACGAGCAGCCGAATCCATGTGTCCAAGGGGAGCGTGAGCATGAGACCGAGACACGAGAGGATCCAGAGTAGCGGGACGAGCGGCACGAGGGGCGCGCGGAACGGTCGCTCGAGGTCGGGTCGCGTATGCCGCAGGATCCACACGCCGGCGCACACCAGCACGAACGCGAGCAGCGTGCCGATGTTGACCCAGGTCCCGAGCAGCTGCAGCGGTAAGAGCCCGGTCGCGAAGCAGACCGCGATGCCGGTGTAGATCGTGGAGAGGTACGGCGTGCGGAACCGCGGATGGACTTGGCCGCCCCACCGGCCGATCAGGCCGTCGCGCGACATCGAGTAGAAGACGCGGGACTGTCCCAGCAGCATGACGAGGATCACGGAGCCGATGCCCAGGACCGCGCCGACGTCGAGCGAGACGCGAATCCACCACGGCGCGCCGATCCGCTCCATGGCATATGCCATCGGCGCCGGGAGGTTGAGCTCGCCGTAGGGGACCATGCCCACCAGGACGGCCGACACCACGACGTACAGCAGCGTGCAGACCGCGAGCGAGCCGAGGATGCCGATGGGCATATCGCGTTGGGGGTTCTTCGATTCCTGCGCCGCGGTCGAGACCGTGTCGAACCCGATGTAGGAGAAGAACACCAGGCCCGCGCCCCGGAGCACGCCCGACCAGCCGTAGGTGCCCCACTCCCCCGTGTTGGGGGGGATGAAAGGCGTCCAGTTGGCCCGCCTGACGTGCGACAGGCCGACGAGCACGACCAGCAGGACGATCGCGACTTTGAGGATCACGATGAGGCTGTTGACCCGCGCGGACTCTCTGATCCCGATCACCAGCACGGCGGACATCACGACGACGATGAGGACGGCCGGGAGGTTGATGATCGCGCCCGTCAGGTTCAGCCCGGGGTGGGCACATCCGACGGTGTGGGCGGCCACCTGCGCGACCGTGCACAACTGTGTGGGCGGGGCCGTGAGGCTCGCGGGAATCTGCACGCCAAACAAGCCCAGCAGGGACACGAAGTGGGCCGACCAGCCGACGCCCACCGTCGCGGCGCCGGCGGCGTATTCGAGCACCAGGTCCCACCCGATGATCCAGGCCGCGAACTCGCCCATGGTGGCGTAGGAGTATGTGTAGGCGCTGCCCGCGACGGGCACGGCGCTCGCCATCTCGGCGTAACAGAGGCCGGCGAACGCGCACGCGACGCCGACCAGAATCATGGAGAGGGGCACGGCGGGACCGGCGTACAGCGCGGCCACCTGCCCCGTGATCACGAAGATCCCCGCGCCGATAACGGCGCCGATGCCGAGGGTGACGAGATTGAGGGGCCCGAGCGCCCGCGTCAGGGCGTGCTCGCCGGTCGCCTCCGCTTCGGCACGAAGGGTGGCGATCGGCTTGATGGCGAACAGGGTCATCCGGCAATCTGGGAGCCGACGGGTGGGCTCCCAACCGCGCCGGGACGACCGGGACTGCGAGCGGGACGAGCGGCGCTAGGGCGTGGCCGGGGCGAGCAGGTTACGGCGGTAGCGGCGGCTGAGCGTGACGCGCGCGCCGCATTCCAGAATGACGATCGCGTCCCCGTGGAACCAGGGCTGCACCTCGCGAATGCGGTCGAGGTTGACGAGTGCGGACCGGCTGATCCGCCGGAACCGCTCCGGATCCAGTCGCGCCTCGAGCGCGGCGAGGGTGGTACGCACGGTGTGCACGCGGTCGCCGGAGTGCAGCCGCACGTAGTTTCGCGCCGCCTCGATCCAGTCCACGTCGGCCGTCCGCACGAAGAAGCTGCGGCCGTCGTTCTCCACCAACAGCCGTTCGGTCACGGGGCGCGCGGCAAGCCGCCGTTCCAGCCCCGCCAGCGCGGCGCGTCGCTCCTCCAGATCGCGGTGGTAGTCGCGCGCGTGCACGACGGCCAGGATCGTCCAGTAGATGAGGACGTTCCAATGGTAGAACAGGGTGAAGTTGTCCACCAGTTTCTGCGCGAACACGAACGGCTCACCCGCCGCCCCGTGGAGCAGGTCCTGCACACCCACCGCGGCCACGAGCTGCAGCAGCGCGAGGTCGAGGCTCGCGCCCAGGTGAATGAAGAAGTGACGGCCGAAGTTGGCGCGGTCCACACGGAAGCGGCGCCCCAGCCACGCGACGACGAACGAGAGGACGCCCCACAGGTAGCACGCGGGGAGCGTGGTCGCCAGCGCCTGCCACCACGCGTAGGGATGCAGCGCCAGCCGTTGATCCGCGAGGTAGAGCTGCACGCCCGATACGAGCCCGAGCAGGGTCCAGAAGCCGAACCACTTCAAGCGGCGCATGACAGGAATCTGTCGCTCCACGCCTCTATTCTCTCGAAGCGAGCTTCGAATGCCGTACCCCGTAGAGGATGTAGAGCACCATCCCGATCACGAACCAGATGATCAGCCGCTCCCAGGTCCGCCACGGCAGCGACTTCATCAGGTACGCGGCCGAGAAGGCTCCGGCCGGGGCCACGAACCACACCCACGGGGTCTTGAACACTCGCGGCAGGTTTGGCTCGCGCACGCGCAGCACCAGGATCCCGACCGACACGATCACGAACGCCAGGAGCGTCCCAATCGAGACCAGGCTCGCGGCGTCGCGGATCGGCAGGATCGCCGCAAAGAAAGCGACGATGATACCGGTGACGATGGAGGTGAGGTACGGCGTCTGGAACTTGGGGTGCACCTTGTTCACGAATGGCGGCAGCAGGCCGTCGCGCGCCATCGAGTAGAACACGCGCGACTGCCCCAGGAGCATCACCAGGATCACCGATGATAGCCCTGCAATGGCACCCAGCTTGATCAGCGTGGACATCCAGCCGAGCCCGGCCCGGTCCGCCACGACGGCGATCGGATCGGGGACGTTCAGCTCCTTGTACGACATCACGCCCGTCGCGATCCCCGAGACCAGGATGTACAGCACGGTGCAGATGAGCAGGGAGCCGATAATCCCGATCGGCATGTCCTTTTGAGGGTTCTTCGCTTCCTGTGCCGCGGTGCTCACCGCATCGAAGCCGATGTAGGCGAAGAACACGATCGCGGCACCCGTGAACACCCCGCTCCAGCCGAACTCCCCGGGGACGGGGATGCCGTCCTTGACCGTCTGCGGCGGGATGAAGGGATGCCAGTTGGCCGGGTTGATCGCGTGGGCCGCCCCGACGATGAAGAGCAGCACGACGGCCACCTTTACGAAAACGATCACGTTGTTGAAGTTCGCCGATTCCTTGATGCCGACGACGAGAAGCGTCGTGACGAGCCCGATGATGATCACGGCGGGAAGGTTGAAGACCGCGGCGACCTGGGTGCCATCATGACATGCCACCATCGTGCCGCGCGCCCCCGCCAGAGCACAGGGGACGTCGATCCCGACGTCGTGCAGGAACGAGACGACGTAGCCCGACCAGCCGATTGCGACGGTCACGGCGCCGAGCGCGTACTCGAGCACCAGGTCCCAGCCTATGATCCAGGCGACCAACTCGCCCAGGGTCGCATATCCGTAGGTGTAGGCGCTGCCCGCCATCGGCACGAGGGAGGCGAACTCCGAGTAGCACAACGCCGCGAAGATCGAGGCAATGCCCGCGAACGCGAACGACAGCACGACGGCAGGCCCCGCGTTCAACGCGGCCACTGTCCCGGTGAGCACGAAGATTCCGGTGCCGATGATCGCGCCGATCCCGAGCATGGTCAGGTTGAGCGCGCCGAGGGCCCGCTTCAAACTGTGATCCGTGAGTGCCTCGGTCTGAAGCTCGGTGACGCTCTTCCGGCGGAGAAGATTCATGCGTCCCTCACGTGATGAGTTCGAGCGGTTGTCGGAACGACGGCGAGATGGCGGCTAGAGTAGGCCCGCGTGGCGGGCCTGTCAAGTCAGTACGCGAGGTCGACTCGCAACGTCCACGAATGGGGAGCGGGGAGAATGCCCGTATCTGCCACCGTCCGGGGGACGCCGTACCCTAGCGCGCCGTAACGCCCGGCTTCGGGATCGGCCCCGGAGTAGCCCGTCCAGGTCATGAGCTCGCGTCCGGCGAGGCGCAGCGTGGCCGCCCGTGCGTGGAGCACGGCCGCGACCCGTCGTGGAGCCGCCCAAGTCAGCGACACCTCACGCAGCTTGAGGTAATCGGCATCCTCGAAGTAGCCGGTCGTGGGCTGGCCTGTGACGGCCCGCGCCTGCTCGGCCAGCGGCGTCCGCGGGTCGTACGCTTCGCGGCAGAGCAAATACAGGCAGCGCTGGTAGGCGACGTAATTGAAGAGCCGCTGCCCGGCTCGATAATCGAGTGTCAGCGCCACACGGAATGCGCCGCTCAGTGTCCACTCGGACGTGAGCAAGGCTCCCTGGGTCGGGTACGGCGTCTCGGCACACGTGCGCTCGCTCAATACAACCTCGGCGGGCGTGATGATGCCGTCGCCGTTCGCGTCGGCGTAGCTCTCAATCGACAGCGGCCAATATCCGCCCACCGGATACCCCCGTGCCGCGCTCTGGGTGAACTCTGTCCCGAAGAAGAACGGCGCGGCATCCCATTGCGTGAGCCGATTCCGATTCCCCCAGAGCGAGAGCGTCAGGTGCCATGCAACGGCAGGTCCAGTCAGCACCTGTCCGCCCACGGTAGCCTCAGTTCCGCGATTACTGACCGTTCCGGCGCTGTAGTCCACGCCGGGACCGCCAAAGCCCGTGCTGGTAACGCGGAAGACCCGAGAGCGCATGTCGTACAGGGTCACGCGTCCGGTGAGGCGGCCTGCGAACAGAGCGGCGTCCGCCCCGACCTCGAGCGACCTCGTTCGCTCGGGCTCCATACGCGGCAGCGGCGTCCCGATCGGGACGAAAAAGTCGGGCGCCCCTTCGAAGGGCCGTGGACCGGCAGAGCCGTACGCAGCGCGGAGCCGGAGCAGCCTCACGCCAGCCGAGTCTGCCGCGTGCGCCACCCACGACACACTGAAGCTCGGGTATGTTGCGCCGCGCTGCTCCTCCTTGAAGTGGTCGTGTCGAACGGCGCCGGTCAGGAGGACCCGCTGGCCGAAGTCGAGGCGCTCCTCGACGTAGTAGCCGAGCGAATGTTGTTGCTGCCGGAGCCAGGCCGAGGAGTAGGAGGGGCCGAACCCGGTCCCGGTGTCACTCCGCACGGTCCAGTCCTGGGCCAGTTTATCGCGAACGTGTTCCACGCCAACCGTGGTGGTCGACTGCACGGCTGCGGACAGCCTGCCCGTCGCGGAGCCGGTCAACGCGAGGGTGCGATGGCGCGTCCCACGCGTTCCCTCGGCGAGGTATCCCCTTGGGAAGGCATCGGTGGGCATGAAGGGCTCGAGGATGGCGTCGCGCTGGTCGAGCGCGTCGAACCCGGCCAGACCGCGGACCGCCACCCACGACAGTGGGCTCCAACGCGCGTCAACGACGCCCAGCCAACGTTCGATCCCCTGCGTATTCTGCGCGCGAAATGTCGGACCCCACTCGAAGTCGGCGCTGTCGCCGGGCGCGACGAGTCGGGCGGTCTCCAGGACGTTCGGAGGGAGACGCAGGTCGCTCGATACGCGCGTGACGTTCACGCCCAGCTCCAGACCCGACCACGGACGAACGTGCCCGCTCGCTCTGCCGTTCAGCCGGCGGTAGTAGTTCGGGTCAGGCGATGCCACGCGCGAGGAGTAGGCACCTCCCTCACCGTCGAATCCGCCAGCCAGACGATAATCGCCCCAGTCCGAGCCACCCGACACACTCAGTCCGTACTGTCGACGCAACGCCGTCCGGAACGGGTTGCGTTGCTCCAAGGGATTGAACTGCCGCATGAAGTCCTGGACACACAACCCCTGCGCCTGAGCCCCGAGCGTGCACAGGCCGCGCTGAAACCAGACGTTGGAATTGGCGCTGTCGAAGGCGCCGAAATTGGCTGGCCAGCCCGTCAATTCGCTGCCTACGCCACCCTGAGCGTAGCCTTCCCAGCGTGCCGGGCCAGGCCGACCACGCTTCGTGTGGATCAGCAGTACGCCCGCGCTGGCGCCAGGACCGTACACCGCAGTGGACGCCGGGCCGAGCACTTCTACGGATTCGATATCGTCCACGTCGAGGTCTTCCAGCCGGAGCGGCCCAGGAGCGGATGGTGCCGGGTTGCTAAAGGGAAAGCCCTGGGGGATGGTTGGCGAGAAGGCATCTTCCGTTGCGTCGACACGCATACCGTCGACCAGCACCAGGGGCGCCCGGTCGGCTACGAGACTCTGCACGCCGCGCAACCGGATCCGCGAACCCGCACCGTTGACTCCCGGACCCGGAATGACTTCGAGGCCCGGCACCCGGCTGATGAGGACGTCCGTCACGTTCCGCGCCCCACGCTCCTGGACAATGATCGCGACCGGGATCACCGGCCGATCCACGTCCAAGTCAGTCGACGGTTGAGGGTGAGAGGGGTTGGACACGGGCTGCCGGGGAACCGCCGTGCCACTGTCCGCCGGCGTCTGGCCGGGAAGTGGCCAGGCCAAGACGGCGACGATCAGCGCTGCCACCACTCGGCGGGAGGAGACGCCCATGGCGTCCAGGAAACGCCGCAAGGTGCGCGCCGTGCGGCGGCACGATGGGATCAAACACCGAGCGATGCGTCAACGCAACACCGCCGGGACGTTCTTTACAGGGAGTAGTTCGGCGCTTCCCGCGTGATCACGACGTCGTGCGGGTGCGATTCCCGCAAGCCCGCGGTCGTGATCTGGATGAACTCGGTCTCGGTGCGGAGCGCCTTGATATCGCACACCCCGCAATAGCCCATGCCGCTGCGAAGCCCGCCCACCATCTGGAAGAGCACGTCGGAGGCCGGGCCCCGGTAGGGCACGCGTCCCTCGATGCCTTCGGGCACGAGCTTCGACGGCGAGACTTCACCCTCCTGGAAGTACCGGTCGGCGGAGCCTTCCTCCATGGCGCCGAGGCTGCCCATGCCGCGGATCACCTTGAAGCGCCGGCCTTCGAGCAGGAACGATTCTCCCGGGCTCTCCTCCGTGCCGGCGAGCATCGAGCCCATCATCACGCTC
>Ga0137368_10007177_pt1 | contig 11598 bp, 9 predicted proteins | sample SagtaG_13_FD_104917 | JGI IMG/M metagenome (GOLD analysis project Ga0137368, IMG submission 104917) | Vadose zone soil microbial communities from Sagehorn Ranch, Mendocino, California, USA - Sage1_L_100_16 metaG | ecosystem: Environmental > Terrestrial > Soil > Vadose zone | place: USA...
GCGAACGACAGCGACACCGGCCCCAGCTTCACGATCACCTTGCCCTTCCAGTTGCGGTCGTCCACGACCTCGGTGAGCTGGGCGCCGGGCATGCACGGCGCGATGTGCTCGACGTCGAGGAGATACGCCCACACCCGGTCGAGCGGCGCGGGAACCTCGAACTCGTTCTCGATCAGGATGCCCACGCCGATCAGCCTCCCGTGGAGGTGGGTTGGGGGCGTTCGTGGATGGGGCCCCCGCGATCACGGAGGAACCCGGCGGCCCGGCCCCGTTTCACGGCGAGGATCTCGGCCACGACGGCGGCCGCGATCTCCTCGGGCCCCTCGCTGCCCACGTCGAGGCCGGCCGGGCCGTGGAGGACGTCGAGGTCTCCGGGTGAGGGCTCGACCCCCTCCCGGCGGAGCTCGTCGAGGAGGCGATCGGTCCGGGACCTCGGGCCGAGCATCCCGATGTAGGGAACGCCGGTGCCGAGGAAGCCACGCAGGTACTCCTTGTCCCGCAGGTAGTTGTGGCTCATGACCATGACGTGGGTGCGCTCGTCGGTGCCGACGACCTTCGCGGCTTCCTCGGGCCGCTCCACGTGGGCGAGCTCGGCGGCGTCGGGAAAGCGCTCCGGGGTCAGGAACGCCTCGCGCTCGTCGGCCACGACGACCCGCCATCCGAGCTGGGACCCGGCGTGGACCACGGGGATGGCGTCGTGGCCGGCGCCGCACACCACCAGGCGCAGTGGGGGCTCGAGCACTTCGACGAAAGCTCGGGCCTCGCCCGAGCTGCCGGGAAGGGAACGGATCTCGGAGAGGCCCGCTCGCAGGAGCTCGACCCCGGCGTCGCGCGCCGCCCCGTCGAGCCCCGCGTCGCCGGTGCCGCCCTCGGTGGAGCCGTCCGGCCTCACCAGCAGGCGGGCCCCGCTCTCGACGCCCGGAACGTCGGCCTCGAGCACGGTGACCGAGGCGATGGGCCGCTGCTCCTCGAGCGCCATGCGCAGGACGCCGGCCACCTCGGCCGCCTTCTCCGCCGGTTCCACGAACACGTCGATGGCGCCGTTGCAGCCGAGGCCCCATCCCCACACGGCCTCGTCGTCGGCGGTGAGGTCGAAGTTCACCAGGCGAGGCCGGCCCTCCACCATGACGACGTTCGCGACGTCCGCGACGTCGCCCTCCAGGCAGCCGCCCGAGATGTTTCCGATCAGCTCGCCGGATTCGGGGACCAGCAGGCGGGCCCCAGGCCGTCGATAGGTCGAGCCGCGCACCGCCACGATGGTGGCGAGGGCCATCCGCTCGCCCCGGTCCCGGAGCGACTCGATGGCGGCGAGGACATCCGCGATTTCGCTCATGTGCTCCCGGCCCCGTGGGCCGGGCCTCGTGCCCGGCCGACGGCGGGGACGAGCCCCGCCCTACGTCCGGCGGGGACGAGCCCCGCCCTACTCATGCGCGTGCGGGGTTCGGGCCTGGACCGACCCCGACACGAATGCTACCGGGTCCGCCTCGAAGCTCTGGCGGCATCCGGCCGAGCAGAAGTAGTACGTGCGGCCATCGTGCACGGCCCGGTGGCGCGCCGTGGCCACGTCGACCGTCATGCCGCACACCGGATCGGTCTCCTCGTGGCGAGGCGCCGTGTGGGGGCCGGGGGCGAGCCCCGGCCCACCGCTGTGGGCTTTCTCCTGGACCATCTGGGCGAGGACGGCCACGGCGATCTCCTCGTGGGCCACGGCGCCGAGGTCCAGGCCGGCCGGCGCGCGGACCCGGGCCAGCGCCTCCTCGGGGACTCCGCGGTCGCGGAGGTACCCGATCACGGACTCGGCCCTTCGATGCGAAGCCACCAGCGCGACGTACCGGGCCGGCGTGGCCACGGCCCGTTCCAGCGCCTCCTCGTCGTAGTGGCCCTGCGTCGCCACGACCACGAACGAGCTCTCCGTCACGCCCGCGGACGCGAAGTCGAGCGTGGTCACCACCCGATCGGCGTCGGGATGATCGGACCCCGACCCGCCGTCGTCCACCACCACGGTCTCCCACCCCAGGGCCTTCGCCAGGCCCGCCAGGGTGTCCACCGCCGGCGAGCGGCCCACCACCACCAGATGCGGCTGCGGCAACACGGGCTCCACGTACACCTCCAGCGCACCCTCACTCTGACAGGCGATCGGGACCGTCACCACGCCCTGCCGCCCCCGCGCCTCCAGCTCCTCCGGCGATCCCAGGAACAGCAGCCGGGGCGTCCCCTCCGCCAGGGCGTGAAGCGACTCCCGGATCACGGTGGGCTCGGCGCATGCCCCGCCGATCCACCCCCGGATCCGCCCGTCGGCCTGGACGATCGCCGTGCCACCCTCCTTGCCCGAGGAGGGCGAGCGCCGCCACACCACCGTGGCGAACACGAACGGCTCCCCCCGGGACGTGAGGTCCTGGGCCAGCTGGAGGATCTGCCGGTTCACGACGCTACGTGGGGGGCCCGGAGGCCCGCGCGGCCTGGATGGCCTCCCACACCTTCGCCGACGTGACCGGCATGTCGATGTTGCGGACGCCGAGGTGCCACAGCGCGTCGATCACCGCGTTCACGTAGGCCGCGGGGGAGCCGACGGTGGCCGACTCGCCGACGCCCTTCGCGCCGATCGGGTGGTGCGGCGAGGGGGTCACCGTCTCGCCGAGCTCGAACCGCGGCGTCTCCCACGCCGTCGGCAGCAGGTAGTCCATGAAGTTCGAGCCGATGCAGTTCCCGTCCTCGTCGAACGTGATGAGCTCCATGGCCGCGATGCCGAAGCCCTCGGTCAGCCCGCCGTGGATCTGGCCCTCCACGATCATGGGGTTGATCCGGACCCCGCAGTCGTCGACGGCCACCATGCGCTTGACCTTCCACTCCCCGGTGTCCGCGTCGACCTCGACCACCACGGCGTAGGTCCCGAACGGGAAGGTGAGGTTCGGCGGGTCGTAGTAGTGCACGCCCTCCAGGCCCGCCTCCATCCCGTCGGGGAAGTTGGTGTACGCGGCGAACGCCACGTCCTGGATGGTCTTCGCCTTGTCCGGCGCGCCGCGGACGAAGAACTTCCCCTTCTCGAAGTCGACGTCCTCCGGCGCGACCTCCAGGAGATGGGCCGCAATCTGCTTCCCCTTCTCCCTGACCTTCCGCGCGACCATCGCCGTCGCCGCGCCCGACACCGGCGTCGACCGCGACGCGTAGGTGCCGAGGCCGTACGGCGTGTTGTCGGTGTCGCCGTGCATCACCTTCACGTCCTCGGGCTGGATCCCCAGCTCCTCGGACACGATCTGGGCGAAGGTCGTCTCGTGGCCCTGCCCCTGCGTCTGGACGCTGATCTTGAGGATGGCCTTGCCGGTCGGGTGGATGCGGAGCTCCGCCCCGTCGTTCATCTTCAGCCCGAGGATGTCGTAGTCCTTGTGGGGCCCGGCCCCGACGATCTCGGTGAACGACGCCAGCCCCACGCCGATGAGCTTGCCCTGCGCGCGGGCCTCCTCCTGCTCCTTCCGGAGCTGGTCGTACCCGACCTTCTCCAGGGCCAGGTCCATCGCCGCGTGGTAGTCGCCGGAGTCGTACTCGAACCCCGTGGCGCTCGTGTACGGGAAGGCGTCCTTCGGGATGAAGTTCTTCTTGCGGAGCTCGGCCGGGTCGATCCCCAGCTCGTAGGCGGCGTTCTGCACGAGCCGCTCGATCATGTACGAGGCCTCGGTGACGCGGAACGAGCACCGGAACGCCACGCCGCCGGGCGCCTTGTTCGTGTAGTAGCCGTCCGCCTCGACGTGCGCCGCCGGCAGGTCGTACGAGCCGGTGACGATGTGGAACAGGCCGACCTTGAACTTGGACGGCTGCGCGTCCGCATGGAACGCGCCCTCGTCGGCCTTCAGGCCGACCCGCAGCGCCTTCATGGTGCCGTCCTTGGCCAGGGCCATCTCGCCGTGCATGTAGAAGTCGCGGGCGAAGCCGGTGGAGATGAGGTTCTCGTACCGTTCCTCGATCCACTTCACCGGACGCCCCAGCAGCAGCGACGCGGCCGTGGCCACGACGTAGCCGGGGTAGACCGGGACCTTGTTGCCGAAGCCCCCGCCGATGTCCGGGGAGATGATCCGGATGTTCTCCTCCGGCAGCCCCGCGACCAGCGCGAACACGGTCCGGATGGCGTGGGGGGCCTGCGAGGTCATCCAGATCGTGGCCTGGCCGGTGGCAGGGTTCACGTCCGCCACGCAGCCGCACGTCTCGAGCGGGGCCGGATGGGACCGGGGATAGAACGTGTCGAGCGAGACCACCACGTCTGCCTCGGCGAAGGCCCGGTCCGTGGCCTCCTTGTCGCCCGATTCCCAGTGGTAGATGTGGTTCCCTTCCTGCCCCTCCTTGTCGGTCCGGATGACCGGGGCGTCGTCCTTCGCCGCCTGCTCCGGGTTCGTCACTGGGGGCAGCGGCTCGTACTCCACGTCGATCAGCTCGAGGGCGTCCTTCGCGATGTACGCGCTCTCCGCGATGACGCACGCCACCTCCTGGCCCTGGAACCGGACCCGGTCCGTCACCAGCACCGCCTGGGTGTCGCCGGAGAGGGTGGGCATCCAGGCCAGGTTGTGCTGGGCCAGGAGCTCTCCGGTCACGACCGCCACCACGCCGGGGAGGGCGGTCGCCCTGGACGCGTCGATGGACTTCAGCTCCGCGTGGGCGAGGGGGCTGCGCAGGATGGCCATGTACAGCATCCCCGGGAGCACCACGTCGTCGACGTAGGTCCCCTTGCCCCGGATGAACCGGTCGTCCTCCTTGCGCTTGACGCTGTGTCCGATGCCGCGAATCTCGGTTGCGTCGGTCGACATGTCAAAGCTCCCTCTAGCTCACGGCCGCCGGTTCGGCGGTCTTCGACTCGGCCGCCTTCGCGGCCGCCCACTGGATGGCCTTCACGATGTTCATGTAGCCGGTGCAGCGGCAGATGTTGCCGGAGATGGCCCACCGGATGTCCTCCTCGGTGGGGTCGGGGTTCTCGTCCAGCAGCGCCCTCGCCACGAGCATCATCCCGGGCGTGCAGAACCCGCACTGGAGGCCGTGCTCCTCCTTGAAGCCTTCCTGGATGGGGTCGAGGGTCCCGCCCGCGGCCATCCCCTCCACCGTGGTGACCTCCCGGCCGTCGGCCTGGACCCCGAACATCGTGCAGGACTTCACGGGGACCCCGTCGAGCAGGACGGTGCACGCGCCGCACGACGTCGTGTCGCACCCGATGTGCGTCCCGGTGAGCCCGAACTGCTCCCGGATGACGTGCGCGAGCAGCAGCCGGGGCTCGACGTCCGCCGTTCGTTCCGCTCCGTTGACGGTGACCGTGATCTGCATCGCCATCCTCCTTCCGTGGGCCGGGCCTTGCGCCCGGCCGGCGAGCGGGGACAAGCCCCGCCCTACGAGACCTGGGCCATCTCGAGGGCCCTGGCCAGGCCCCGGCGGGTGAACACCTCGACGACGTGCCGCTTGTAGTCGGCGGAGCCGCGCACGTCCGAGATGGGATCGGCGGCCTGCGCGGCCAGCCGCCCGGCCTCGGCGAATGCCTCCTCGGTGGGTTCGGCCCCCGCCAGCAGCGCCTCGGCCGCCTCGGCCTCGATGTTCTTCGGGCCCACCGCGGTGAGCGCGATGCCGGCCCGCCGGATGGTCCCGTTCGCCAGCGCCAGCTGGACGGCCACGGCGACCGTGGCGAAGTCGCCGACCTTGCGCTCCATCTTCAGGTAGGCACCGCCCGACCGGGGCGCCGGCGCCGGCACCCGGACGCCGGTCAGCACCTCGTCCGGTTCGATCGAGGTCGTGAAGGTGTCCACCAGGAACTCCCGTGCCGGGACCTCCCGCTCGCCGCGAGAGCTTCGCAGCACGACCGACCCGCCCAGGGCAAGCATCACGGAGCCCCAGTCCCCGGCGGGGTCGGCGTGCACGAGCGACCCCCCCAGGGTGCCGAGGTTCCGCACGATGGGGTCGGAGATCATGGGCGCCGCGGCGGCCATCGTCGGGTAGCGCGACCGCAACAGGTCGGAGCGCTCCAGGGCCTTGTTCCGGACCAGCGCCCCCACCCGCAACCCTTCCCCGTCCTCGTCCAGGCCGTCGAGCCCGGGAAGGCGGTTGATGTCGACGAGGTGCTCGGGCGCGGCGAACCGCAGCTTCATGAGCGGCACCAGGCTCTGTCCCCCCGCCAGCACCTTGGCCTCCGAGCCGTGCTCGGACAGCAGCGCCAGGGCCTCGTCCAGGGTGGACGCCCGGTGGTACTCGAATGCAGCAGGAAGCATCAGGGACCTCCTTCGAATGGACGGCCGGTTCGGGGACGGGGACGATCCGGCCGCGCGGGAACACCCGTCGATGCGGGCGACGCACCTGCTCCCACGTCGGGGAAGTCGGCTGGCATGGTCCAGATCCCGGGCGCATCCCGTGGCGGGAGCGGACCCGGGGCCCCTGTCACATTATCGACGGGTGCTCCCTCGGCGAGCAAGTGAGGTGGCCTTGGGCCCGGCGGCGGCCTGATTTCACGTCCGGGAACGGGCAGGACTACGATCGGGCCATTCCGATCGGGTGAGTGGAAAGGAGGCGCCGTGACACGCGTCGGGGTCACTGTGAACGGGGCCCGCCGCGAGGCCGACGTGGAGCCCCGGACACTCCTCGTCTACTTCCTGCGGGAACACCTCGGGCTGACCGGCACCAACGTCGGGTGCGACACGTCCTCGTGCGGATCGTGCACCGTGTTGCTGGACGGGGAATCGGTGAAGTCCTGCACCCTGCTGGCGGTCCAGGCCGACGGCCGCGAGGTCACCACCATCGAGGGCCTGGCGGCGGACGGTGAGCTCCATCCGATCCAGCGGGCCTTCCACGAGCACCACGGGCTCCAGTGCGGCTTCTGCACGCCCGGCATGATCCTTGCGGCCGCGGGCCTCATCGCCGAGGCGTCGGGGCCGCTCACCGAGGAGGACGTCCGGCACGGGCTGGAGGGCAACCTGTGCCGCTGCACCGGCTACCAGAACATCGTGACGGCCGTGGTCGCCGCGTCCGAGGAGATGCGCGCCGGGGTCCCGGCTTCGTAAAGGGGGCGGAGATGGCACAGGTCGCACATCGGGTGATCGGGTCTTCCGTTCCGCGAAAGGAGGATCCCGAGCTCGTCACGGGACAGGCCCGCTACACGGAGGACCTCGCGGTGCCCGGGATGCTGTGGATGGGAGTGGTCCGGAGCCCGTTCGCACACGCGAAGATCAATGGAGTCGACCTTTCCGCGGCGCTCCAGATGCCGGGCGTGGTGGCCGCGTTCTCCGGCCAGGACCTGGCGGAGGACTGGACCGGCCCGCTGCTGATGGCGTGGCCCGTCACCGAGGACATCAACAACCCGCCCCACTGGCCCCTGGCCAAGGACAAGGTCCGCCACCAGGGCGACGGCGTGGCGGTGGTGATCGCCGAGACCCGCGCGGCGGCGGAGGACGCCGTCGAGGCGGTCGACGTCGACTACGACCCGCTGCCGGTCGTCGTGGACATGGAGGCCGCGCTCGCCGACGGCGCGCCGCTCGTCCACGACGAGTTCGGCACGAACCGGTGCTACACGTGGGCGCACACGAACGGCGACGTCGAGAAGACGTTCGCGGAGGCGCCGGTCGTGGTGAAGGAGCGATACGTCATCCAGCGCCAGGTCCCGAACGCCATCGAGCCCCGGGCGGTGCTGTGCCAGCCGAACCCGTCCATGGGCGACTTCACGCTGTGGACCTCGACGCAGATCCCGCACATCGTGAAGGTGGCCATGACGCTGGGCACCGGGATACCGGAGTCGAAGATCCGGGTCATCGCGCCGAAGGTCGGGGGCGGGTTCGGCTCCAAGCTCCAAGTCTACGCCGAGGAGATGCTCGCGCTCGCGCTTGCGAAGCGGCTGGGCCGCCCCGTCAAGTGGGTCGAGACCCGCTCGGAGAACTACCTTGCCACCCACCACGGCCGGGACCAGATCCAGGAGATGGAGCTGGCGGCCGACGAGGACGGGAAGATCCTGGGGTTCCGGGCCAAGATCATGGTGAACATGGGGGCCTACCTCATGATCATCACGCCGGGAACGCCGCTCCTCGGGGCGTGGCTCTACTGCGGCTGCTACGGCGGCCAGGCCTACGGGATCGAGTTCACCGGCGTGTTCACGAACACCACGCCGACGGACGCCTACCGGGGGGCCGGCCGTCCGGAGGCCACGTACGCAATCGAGCGGACCGTCGACGCACTGGCCCGCCGCGTCGGCAAGGACCCACAGGAGATCCGGCGGATGAACTTCCTGCCCCCGTCCACCGAGTCGTTCCCCATCCCGAGCGGCCTGACCGCCGACTCCGGCGACTACGCGGCGACCTTCGACGAGGCCCTCCGGCTGATCGGCTACGACCGGGTCCGCAAGGAGCAGCGGGCCCGAAGGGACGCCGGTGACACCAAGCTGCTCGGGGTCGGGTTCTCGACCTACCTCGAGATGTGCGGGCTGGCCCCGTCGCGGATCCTCTCGGCTCTCCGGTACGCGGCCGGGGGGTGGGACGCCGCGCAGGTCCGCGTGCTGCCGACCGGCAAGGTCGTCGTGAACATCGGCACCACGCCGCACGGCCAGAGCCACGTCACCACGTTCAGCCAGATCGTGGCGGAAGACCTCGGCGTCGGCGTGGACGACATCGAGGTGGTGTGGGGAGACACCGAGATGTCGCCGCTCGGCATGGACACGTACGGGAGTCGCTCGCTCGCCGTCGGCGGCGTTGCCGTGCACCGCGCGGCCCAGCGCATCGTGGAGAAGGCCCGGAAGATCGCGGCCCACGAGCTGGAGGTCGCGGAGGACGACCTCGACTACGAGGCCGGGACGTTCTCGGTGAAGGGCGCGCCGGACAAGGCGAAGACCATACCGGCGCTCGCGTTCAGCGCGTGGACGGCGCACGACCTGCCGGACGGGACGGAGCCCGGCCTCGACGAGACCGCCGTCTACGACCCGGAGAACTTCGTGTGGCCGTACGGAGCGCACGTGTGCGTCGTCGAGGTCGACACGGAGACGGGCGAGGTCCGCGTGGTTCAGTACGCCGCGGTGGACGACGTCGGGACGGTCATCAACCCGCAGATCGTGGACGGGCAGGTGACGGGCGGCGTCATCCAGGGCATCGCCGAGGCCCTCTACGAGGAGGCGGTGTACGACGAGAACGGCACGCTCATGACGTCCTCGATGGCCAACTACGCGATCCCGGCCGCCAGCGAGATGCCGTCCATCTCGCTCGGCCGCCTGGAGACGCCCTCCACCTCGAACGAGCTCGGGGTGAAGGGCGTGGGCGAGACCGGGACGATCGCCTCGCCGCCCGCCGTCGTCAACGCGGTCATCGACGCGCTGTCGCACCTCGGCGTCACGCAGATGGACCGTCCGGCGACGCCGGAACGGGTGTGGAAAGCCATTCGCGGAGCGAAGGGGGGTGCGACGTGATCCCGGCCACGTTCGACTACGAGCGGGCAGAGTCCGTCGAGCAGGCCGTCGAGCTGCTGAGTGCCGACGAGGACGCCAAGCTGCTGGCCGGGGGCCATTCGCTCCTGCCCCTGATGAAGCTGCGCCTGGCCCGGCCCTCGAAGCTCGTGGACATCGGGAGGCTCGTGGACCTGTCGTACGTCCGCGAGGACGGGGACCGGATCGCCATCGGCGCGCTGACCCGGCACCACGACGTTCACCACAGCCCGGTGCTGGACGAGCACTGCGCGCTGGTGTCGTACACGGCGGGGCTCATCGGCGATCCGCAGGTGCGGCACATGGGCACGATCGGCGGATCCGTGGCGCACGGCGACCCGGCTTCGGACATGCCCACGGTGCTGCTGGCGCTCGACGCCGAGGTGGTGGCGCAGGGGCCGGACGGGTCGCGCACCATCCCGGCCTCCGAGTTCTTCACGGGGCTGTTCGAGACCGCGCTGCACCCGTCCGAGGTGCTCACCGAGATCCGCGTGCCGAAGCTGGCCGGCGCGGGCTGGTCCTACCAGAAGTTCCACCGCCGGGCCCAGGACTGGGCCATCGTCGGCGTGGCCGCGGTGACCCGCAACGGCGACGCCGCGGTGGCGTTCACGAACATGGGCGAGAAGCCCCTTCGGGCCTCGGCCGTGGAGCAGGCCCTGGGAGGGGGCGCGGACCCGGGATCGGCCGCGCAGCTGGCCGCCGAGGGAACGAACCCGCCGTCAGACACCTTCGCAAGCGCCGAGTACCGCCAGGCGCTCGCGGAAGTGCTCGTCCGCCGGGCCCTGGAGGAGGCGCGGGGAAGAGCGGGCGGCTGATCCCCGTTCGGTAGTCGGGCCCCTCCCCGAAAGCGTTGCAAGTTCGCGGCCCCACGCGTTTCAGAAGGCCGGCCCCCTGATCGTTCGAATCCGGTCAGGGCCACGAAGCACGAGCACTTTGCCCTGATTCCGAATCGAATCTCCGTCACTCGAAGTCACGACGGACTCGCCGCCAACGGACTTTCAAAAGGTCTGTCGGGGAGCCGGCGCGCCAGTTCCGATACAGCCATACCGGACGGGGCTAGTGAACCTCGGCGAGACCCTTGGCCTAAGTCGACGGGTCCATCTGGATCAGCAGCCGATCGATTTCGCCGAATCGCCGAATGCCCTATGTACACATGTCGCTAGGCGAAGCCCCGCATCCCGAGGTCTGCTCGAACTTGTCCGCCTCGGCTGGGGTCAGGCGTAGGGCGTACCAGAAGGTCCCTGGCGGTTGACCCCCGCAGGCCGCCGGAACTCCGTCCTGGAAGCATTGGGTCGATCCCTCGGGTACGAGGATCTTCGGTTCAAGTCGTCCGCCCAGCTGTCGGTATCGCTCCGCCGTGACGTACACGAGCGAGCACTCCTCTGCATACGGATCGCATCGATCGTAATCGGGGAGCTCGAACGGGGTCGCCAACAGGCCGGACGTCTGATCCCCAACCCCGATTCCGGAGCCTGCGCACGTCACGACTGGCGAGAACTGGGCCATGGCGAGGGGATCGCCGGCCCCAGGAACAGGCAGCGGATACCTGATCAGGGCGATGACCTTCCCGTCTCGGACCACTCGCCACTGGCGGGTGCGAGGATCGCCGTTCGGGTATCCGGCCGGCCCGACCTGATCGGTGTCGAGGATGCCGGGGATGGCCCGTCGGATCACCTCCTCGAGATCCGTGGTGTTGGGGTTCACCGACGCGTATGCGGCGAGGCCAGGACGGTCGAGTTCCTTCCTCTCCCCGGCTCCGCAGGCCAGGACATCGGACTTCCACGCTCCGCTCGGATCCTCGATCTGGATGGGGACCGCCGCCTTGAGTTCGTCCAGCGAGTCGGCCCTGGGTCCGCCGCCTTTCGGGACGCACGCCACGAGGGCATCTCCGGGTGGCACCTGCAGCAGGACCTCGGCCATGGGCCCCTCGAATTCCTGGCCCGCCACCCCGTCGCCCCACAGGGCAGGGAAGACATCCAGCATGGTGGCTCCTACTGGATTTTCCACCGCGAAGTGCACCCCGTCGGGCTGCACCTGCACCGATGGGGTCGAGACCTCAGTACCGGTGTCGGTGCATGCAATCTGGCCCACCAGGGGTGCAGTGGAGGGTCGGGTGGGACTGGAAGACGGGGACGGTCCGTTCCCGCCCGGGATCGGCCCGCTCGGCTGGCGAAAGGCGGCCC
>Ga0137368_10007184_pt1 | contig 11591 bp, 8 predicted proteins | sample SagtaG_13_FD_104917 | JGI IMG/M metagenome (GOLD analysis project Ga0137368, IMG submission 104917) | Vadose zone soil microbial communities from Sagehorn Ranch, Mendocino, California, USA - Sage1_L_100_16 metaG | ecosystem: Environmental > Terrestrial > Soil > Vadose zone | place: USA...
CTAGTGGTTTGTTGGATAAATAATGCACGAAATTCCTTGCTGGGTCTGGCCGAACGTGGTAGGGTTGGTCATCTGCTGAAAATGGGAGATGAGCCATGCGTGGTCGAAAGCCCGAAAAATTCCAGTTGAAACCAACAGATAAAGCCTACTTGCACAAGCTGTTGCGAGACGGTGAAACACTGTGGCGGATTGCGCGTCGGGCCCAGATATTGTTACAGCGCGCGGATAAAGAGCAGCGGGTTGGCTCTTTGAGTGAAACGTTTGAGCAGAATGCCTCCACCATTTGGCGGATTTGTCAGCGCTATCGCGATGGCGATCTGCAAGCCGCCTTATATGATGCCCCTCGACCGGGTCGGCCGCGTGTTTTTTTCCAGAAGGCAACGCAGGGACATTGAACGACTGTCGCGCCGCGAACCCGGAAGCGTCGGTCGGCATGCGACTCACTGGTCGTTTCGGAGTTTGGCAGAAGCGACGATCGAGCAAGGATATGCCGATGCGATCGATTACACAACCATTCGCGAAATCTTGTATGCTGCCGATTTGCGACTGCCTCGTTTTCGTTTCTGGAAGACCACCGTCTGGGACGAAGAAGCTGTAGCACGGGCCCTCAAGATTCTCTGGTATTACGAACGAATCGAGAGCCTGTGGCAGCGCGGGGAAGTCCTGCTCGCAGCCGATGAGAAACCCAACCTGCAAGTTCTGGAACGGGTGTATCCGAAGCAACCGATGAGACCCGGTCAGATCGAACGAGTGGAGTTTGACTATCATCGGCATGGGACGATCAATTTGCTGCTGGGCTTGACCTTGCATACGGGGCATATGTATGCCGAGTGTTTGGATAAGAATGATGGTGAACATTTTCGTCCGGCCATTCAACGTTTTATTCATCCCTATAGTTGGGCTCATCGCATTCACTTGATTATTGACAATGGTTCCAGCCATACCAGCGATGAGACCATGGAATTCTTCGAAACCCGCAAGCCGCGTGTCCACGTGTTGTTCACTCCGACGAATGCTTCCTGGCTTAATCAAGCCGAATCCCTGCTCCAGGCTTTCAGCACACGCTATCTGATCCGCGGCGCTTGGTTTAGTCGCGCCCGCATGGTTGAGCATTTTATCGCGAGCAAGCAAGAGTACAATCAACGCGACGCACATCCTTTCGAGTGGCAATGGTCCTGGCGCAATTTCCTCTATTGGCTCAACAACACTCCTGGATTAATTCGTTGCAAAACTTAGCCAACAAACCACTAGTGACTTGCGAAGAGATAGATAATCCTTGACAGCATTGATTGCCCTCGTTGAGAATCGTACAATGGCTTGTTTGTTACCTCGCCCTTTAAGTATCGCCCGACTCATGTCCCAATCGATGTCGCCGCATCGGAGTTTGCATATTTCTTCGACTCGCAGGCCCGTGTCAGCGAGTGTCAGAATCAAAGCTCGATCACGCATATTGCGCAGCTCTAGGTTTAGGTTGTCTAATTCGTTGCCATCTGCTGTAGAGACATTTTGCAGATTACTCATAAACTGAATCAAATATTCAATATCCTCCTCAGGATACTGTAAAGCTTGGCGCTTAAATCGGTGAGTGCGCTGCCGTATAACCATTCGAACACGTGAAAGATTGACTGCGGTTAGGTTCTCGGCATCTAAAAACTTGAAAAAGCTTTTTATCACCTGCAAATATAAGCTTTCAGTTGCCGGTGAGAGATCCTTCATATAGTCAACAAAATGTACAATGGAATTCTCTGTTAGCCCTGTAACAGGGAAGTTTGATGAGTCAATTTGCTGGGTTGCAAGCATGTTGGAAAAGGTTTCAAGAGCCTTTCGGTACGCCTGGAGGGTATTTGCGCTACGGGGGAGCTTGAGCGATTCCAAAAACATTGTCTTTGCTTGAGCAATCGTAATGTTGGACATGTCATTGATCCTCTACGTTTATCCAAACAAATCCTTATAAATTGTGTCTAATTTTTTTGTGGTTAATGGATCTTCATGATGCCCACCACCATGCATAACATTATACAAAGGCTCAAATTTGACTATCATATAAGGTTCTATTGATTCAATTTCAATTTTATTAATATCTTTTCCTGAAAATTCAGCCTCGCAAGCTTTTAGACAGTCTTCTGTGGTCCATAACTCGATAATCCAATCCCAAGAACTTGGAAAACGTCGTTTTATTACTTCGCCGATGTAACTTTTTCCATATATTTTTCCATCGGTGTTAGTATCCATATGACTTTGGCCACCTCCAAACCATCTATGCCAAATCGAATCTCTTGAAATTCCAATGTACATTATTTTCTCGTTATTATCTTTAACAATATATAATTCATATCCATCATCAGCAAATTGACCCTTGTAAAACTCTGAAAACTTTAATGACTTCATTTTTACCTCTTATTGAAGATTTCATCATAAGCCGCGTCTGCCTCACTACCAAAGTGTGCATAGCGATTTGTCGTGGAAATGCTCTCATGGCGGGCGAGTTCTTGTGAAAGTTTTAGGTTTCCTTTCGCAAGGTAAGTCATCGTAACAAAATAATGCCGGAAATCATGAATGCGAACCAGATGCGGATCTACGTTGGCTTCTGTCATACGTTCTTTGATTGCTTTCCACATTCCACCAGAGGTGATTGGTCTGATTTTCTTGCTTGCCCTAATATCATGTCGGGCAAATAGGGGGTGTGAGGCAAGGGGTATACGTGAGTTTGGGTCTATATGCGCTCTTGCGTATAGATAATCTTTGAGTGCTTGTATAGATCGGTTTGAAAATCGCACCATAGCCTGTTTATCACCTTTACCAATAATAATTGCATGTTGTTCCAGCCAGTCAATATCGCCGCGCTTGAGTGAGCAGGCTTCGGATATTCGTAATCCCGTATCCACAAGCGTCAATACGAATGCTCGATCTCGTAAAGCCTCCAGATTTTTACTGAGCGAAGTTGAAATAGTTCCATTCAGTGACTCGCAATAAGCAATGATTTTCTCCACGGCTTCACGGTTGAAATTGACAATACGTCTTCCGGGCTTACGTGTATAGTGCTGCGTGGCTTCCTGCAATTCAGCCCAATTTCCAGCCTTGCAAAAGGCGTAATATTTTAGAACCGCGGTTCTATAAACTCGTTGTGTGGAAGGGGACTTTTGCTTAAGCGAAATCAAAAACTTCACATACGTCTCTGTGTTCAGTTGTGCATCTTCACCGACAGTCTTTACAAACTGAGATAGACCGTTTCGATATGCGAAAATGGTCTTGGGCGATCGATCCAGAGTATCTAAAAAGTGATTAATTTCGTTTTTCATATCATTCCATCTAATAGAAATTATATCGAATGATCGCTAGAATGTCAATCCCTAATGTATTTTTGGAAAACGACCGCCCTATTTTCCTATTTTCAGAGATGACAGCAGAATAGAGTGCATAAATTTGAGAATAACCCTTTTACAAAGGTAAGCTCACGAATGCCGTTTTAGCATTTTTACTTATCCTTCAGACCTTCTTCTAACCCCCCTCCCCCACTCTGTAACAATGACATTTCAGTGCAGGAAATCCTGTTACTTATTACTTATAACTTCGTCATGAAATTGCAATAATACATTGAAGTCATCAGGGAGTTTGCAATGCGCAAAGTTGATCGTGGTGATTCTACCTATTTTTCTCCACTGCGTTTTCTGATCATTACCATCGGGGGAATATTTGTGGCTGAAGTGGTTGCCATGGTTGTGCTGATCCCCTTCAGAGCTTGGCCATACTATCTTCAAACATTGTTGGACGCTTCCATCATGATCTTGTTGATTTTCCCTGTGATTTATTACTTTTCATTAAGGCCACTCATCCTCCAAATTGAAAAGCGAAAACAGGCTGAAAAGAGCCTACACAGAGCTTACGATGAGATGGAACTGCGTGTGCAAGAGCGCACCGAAGAGTTAAGGATAGTAAATTCCAACCTGGAAGAGGAAATTAATGTACGAAGACAAGCAGAGAATGCCCTGCGACAGAGCGAGCAACGACTTCGTCGTGCGCAGGAGATTGCCCATCTTGGCAGCTGGGAGCTCGATCTCCTCGCTGACCAGTTGACTTGGTCGGATGAGGTTTATCGCATCTTTGGGCTGCAGCCACAGAAATTTGGCGCGACCTACGAAGCCTTTCTCGAAGCTGTACACCCCGACGATCGGCTTGCGGTCGATGAAGCCTATTCAGGGTCTATTCGCGAGGGTCGAGACACGTACGAAATCGAGCACCGCAGTGTCCGGCGGCCGAGCGGAGAAGTGCGCATCGTTCATGAAAAGTGTGAACACTTTCGGGATGAGAATGGTCAGATCGTCCGTTCTGTTGGAATGGTTCACGATATCACTGAACGTAAATGGGCTGAAGAGGCATTGCGCATGGCGCGAGATGAATTGGAGCTGCGCGTCCGGGAGCGAACCGAAGAGTTAGCGGCTACGAACAAAGAGTTGGTAAAGGAAATTGCCGAGCGCCAAGAGATTGAACGGCAACTCCGAATCCAAACGACTGCGATGGAGACGGCCGCCAACGGCATCATTATTACCGATTGCCAAGGGATCATCGAATGGACAAATCCTGCATTGACTCAGATAAGTGGTTATGAAGCTCATGAACTGATCGGTCAGGGCATGCGACTATTCCAATCAGTGAAAAATCATGCAGATTTTTATGGACAACTGTGGGAAACCATTCTCGCAGGCAACGTGTGGCGTGGAGAGATAACCAATCGACGCAAAGATGGCAACCTTTATATTGAGGAACAGACGATTACCCCCGTACGAAATGGAAATGGTCAAATCTCACATTTCATTGCAATCAAACAGGATGTGACGGAGCGCAAGTTAATGTACGCCCAGTTGGAAGAATCTAACCGGGAGCTAATCTCACTTTCTATGTTGGAACGCCAGCAACGAAAAGTGGCTGAAATCCTGAGTCGGGCCAGCATTGCACTTTCGCAGACTCTAGATATTCAACACGTGATGGAAACAATCCTTGATTACATCCAATTGGTTTTGCCAGCGGATGCCGCGTTCCTCATCCTCAGTGAAGGTAATGACCAGTTTAGAGTACGAGGCGCTCGATCCAGCCAAGAACAAAGTCTCGTAATGACGCTGCTGAACCAATCCATCGATTTGTTGAACCAGCCAGTTGTCAAACCCTTTTTTGAAAAACAGACAAGTACTCTGATTCGAGATTCCCATGAATTGGAAATGTGGGCTCCGCCCGCAGAACTGGCAGCCATGCATAGCTGGTTGTGGATTCCGCTTGTTTCAACTGGGAAAATCTTGGGTATGGTTGTCGCCACCAATTTGCAGGCAGATTTTTTCAGGGAAGATCAGGTGGAACTGGCGGAGGCAGTTGTCAGTCAGGCGACGGTAGCATTACAGAATGCTTGGTTATTCGAACAAGTGCGCACAGGTCGACAGCGACTCCAACTGCTTTCGCGCCACCTCGTGGAAATCCAAGAAAATGAACGAAAGTATATCGCGCGTGAACTCCATGATGAAACCAGCCAGGCACTCACCTCCCTGAAGTTGGGCCTGCATGTGATTGAGCAGACTGCAGATGGCGACCCAACCATTGGCGGACAAGTAGCAAACCTGAAGATCTTGGCTGATGAGATTTTGGAAAGCCTTCATCGTCTTGCAATGAATTTGCGACCAGCCAGTCTCGACCACTTGGGATTGGTTGAGGCGCTCACAAGTCTGGTTCAGAGCACAGGGGAACGCTCCGGAGTTGCCGCACGATTCAAATGTTTGGGGTTTGATCAAAGAAATCGACTCACGGAAGATATTGAATCGTCAATTTATCGTATTGTCCAGGAATCGTTGACGAACATCGTCCGACATGCCAAAGCCACGTGCGCAGATGTGATCCTTGAATGGCAGGACGACCAGATCATGATCATTGTAGAAGATGATGGAATCGGTATTGATTTGGATTCTGTTCGCGCTGCGGGTCATCTTGGCTTGGTGGGTATGCAGGAAAGAACTGAAATGCTGCAAGGAAGATTGCTCATCGATAGTAACCCAAACACAGGAACAACACTGGTAGTGGAGATACCCTATGCCCATTAAAATCCTTATTGCAGACGACCATGGTGTCATTCGTGCGGGCTTGCGCGCCTTGCTCTCCGGGCTTCCGGAACTAGAAGTCGTTGGCGAAGCCGTAGATGGCCGCGATACGCTCAGGAAGGCAATGGAACTAAAACCCAGTATTGTGATCATGGATCTCAGCATGCCGGAAATGGGCGGCGTGGAAACCACCCGCCAACTTTCGCAAATTACGCCTGATATCCGGGTATTGATCCTGACTGTTCATGAGGATGAGAGTCTGCTGAAGGAAGTGATCCGTGCGGGCGCGGCTGGCTATATTATCAAACGGGCCGTGGAAGATGAACTGATTCATGCTATTCGAGTCGTCGCCAGAGGTGATATGTATGTTCATCCCTCGATGACCCGCGCTTTGTTCAGCGCCCCGCCCGCTTCAAAGGAATCCGAGGCAACGGAGGTCGAAACCCTCACAGCCCGCGAAATTGAAGTCCTTCGCCTTCTGGTAAAAGGATATACCAACCGGCAGATTGCGGAACAACTTAGTATTAGTCCTCGAACCGCCGAAGGTCATCGCGCAAACCTCTCGGGCAAACTCGGCCTGCACAGCCGGGTGGAATTGGTGGAATACGCCCAGCAACACGGTTTGCTGAAGCATAATCACCAAGAAAATAATTAACCGCGTGTAAAGACGAAAGAGCGCGTATAAAGTACGCGCTCTTTTTTGTTTTCTCTAGGTGGAAATTCCTCAGCGGCCCGTACTAATTCCCCTTCGATAGGCTCAAAAAAACAGCTATTTAATGCGCTTATCTTTTTTCTTCATAATCGTTAAGCTGGAGATGAATCAACAGAGGATTTCCAACCATGTTGCCACCCATCCCAGAGAACACGATACGTGCAGCCCGAGCTTCCTATGGCAAAGGGCATGTTTATCTCCGTTTGGGCGATCGCGTAAACGATCTCCTCTCAAGCATTAATTCAGATTTACTGGCTATCCAGTCAGATGGATATTTTGGGACACTGCTGGCTGCGCTAACCATTGTTCAATATGTGGAAGGCTTAACCGATACCGAATTGACTGAATCGCTACATGGTCGCCTCGATCTTCGCTATGCTCTGCACCTGCCCAGTCCGGGTCCAAGATTCGATCCTTTTACTCTCTGTGCTTTTCGTCAGAAAGTGTTGAAAGATCAAAAATATCATCTGCTGTTCGAAGAAATATTCAAGGTTTTGTATCCTGAGCTCGGAGCAGATGAACTCAGGAGTAATCCGGCTGTTTGCACGGTAATCAACTCCATTTGTGTGAATACCATGCGTGGCTTTGTGGTGGAAGCCATGTTTCACGCAATTGAAGCCCTCTCTGCTAATCATTTCAACTGGTTAAGACAGGTTGCCCTTCCCCATTGGTATGAACGGTACAGCCATTCATTGTTAGTGCTCGACTCAGGTCTTTCGATCAGGCAAAAGGAATACACGATAGATGACCTCCGGATCGATATTCAGTATCTGCTCCAGGCGGTTGATCAATCGAATTCCCAGAAAATCAATGAAATTCCAGAGGTAAAGACCCTGAGACACGTGTGGAGCAAATTATTACATTACAAACCTGAGGATCAGTGCGCTTATTGTTTTAACAATTCTTTTGAAAGGAGGTCAACATTCCATTCAACAAATGAAAACTCATCACAGGCACGATAAAGAAGTGAGTCCAAGATAAACCTTTTTTAATTGTGATCGCACTCTTTTTGACATCGAATACATGCAGAAAATTTCAAAGGAGCAAATCATGTTCAATCGTAAGTTTCTAAATATGCTCGTCTCATTGATGGTGCTCACCCCCCTGGTCTTTGGGGGCAGCATCAATGCCGCGGCTAAGCCGATAGGACCCACGGACGAGTCGAAGGTACCGCACTACTTCGGACCTTACCCGAACTGGGCCAACAGCCCGTTAACGCTGCCCAACGCCACAGTGGAGATCCAAGGCAATGGTACTGGCGCGACAGCTGTAGCCCAGGTCCATCCGGTGACGCAAGGTATCGCCTCGATCCAGGTCACTTCGCCTGGCAGCGGTTATACCGCAGCCAATGTGGTCATCCAAGGCGGGAATGGCGATGCTAGTGCGACAGCCACAATCAGCAGTTCAGGCGTCGTCACTTCCGTCAACGTGGACGCGCAAGGAGGGGGATACACATCGCCCCAGGTAAGCTTCTCGGGCGGCGGCGGCACTGGAACGCTAGTAAGTGTCGGTAATACGTTGATAGAACGGCAACATGCTACTGATTACGCGACAGCTCCTGGTACCCTTGGACCTGTATTGGTTGTTGTTCCAACCACTATGCCAGCTAACGGCCTGGTCAAGGAGATTCAGTACTTCAATCAGGCAACGACAGGGGCAAGCCCCACGCCGTCTGCTGGAAACCTGTTCCATGCCTACGTTTTGCACCCCACCGGCAACCCAAATGAGTACTCGGTCTTGTGGGATAGCGGCGAACAGACCGTCCTGACCACTGCTGACCCCATTGGCGTGGTCGAGACCATTCCGGTGCCCGATGTCGCAGTGACAACCGGCGATACGATCGCCTTCTACGGCGAGGGAATTCCCGTTGATGATCTCGGAACAGGTGCAGATATCCTTAGCTACCCTGCCCCAAGTGCACCTATGGAGGGCGGCCTAATTACGCTTGGTGGAGTCGACTACCCAATCTTCAGCCAGACTCGCACCTACTCCTTTGGAGCGAAAGTACTTGACCTGAGCGCGGTGCCCCCGGTGGTAAATGCCACGGGAACCGCCTATAGCGGCGTCGATGCGGTCACGGTCATCGACGGTGGGAGCGGCTACACCATGCCGACGGTCGAATTCGACCTGCCAGATGCTCCGGATGGCGTGACAGCCAAAGCGTACGCCGAGATGGATGCTAGCGGCACCATCACTGCGGTGGTCGTGAACGACTCCGGCTCGGGGTATTTAACAGCACCGGGCGTCGCCATCCACAACGGTACGCTGTATGACCCGATCCCGGGTGCGAACCTGGCCACCGTATCGGCCACGCTCAAGGTGACCTCCGTTACCATGGACACGTTCGGTTCCGGCTATGTTTCCGCCCCGACTGTAACATTCAATGACCAGACTGGCATCGGTATTGGCGCGTCTGGCACTGCCTTTGTGGACATTGGCGCAGTGACTGGCATCACGGTCACCAATCCCGGCTCAGGCTACATGACTGTTGGGATGCGCAAGTTCATTGATGATTTGCCAGGGTTATGCGACCCAGCGGGTGCCGCGGCACCCGCGTGCCCAGCATCTGGAAAGTACATCCCGCTCGCGGTCCCGGAAGCCAAAACCTATAACGGCATCCAGGCCGACGAGTATGTGATTGGCCTGGTTCAATACCGAACCTCGTTCTCATCCGACCTGCCGCCTACCCTTGTGCGCGGCTATGTACAGATAGACACGGGAAGCATCCCGGGTAGTCAGCATGTCCAACTCCAAAACGAACTGCTCGACGGCACGTTTGTGGACACCGGCTACTTCGGCGTGACACCACCGCAGTACCTCGGACCGATCATCGCGGCCACCAAGAACAAGCCAGTACGCATCGTCTTCCGCAACCTGCTGCCGACTGGCTCCGATGGCGACCTGTTCCTACCCACCGATTCCTCGCTGATGGGCTCGGGCATGGGACCAATGGCGATGGCTGACCCGGTGGACCAGAGCAGCGTTATGGACGATATACGCAACCCCATGTGCAGCGAGTACCCGAAGGGCGACGGCTGCTTCAAAGACAACCGGGCCACCCTGCATCTGCACGGCGGCATCTCGCCGTGGATCTCAGATGGCACCGCACACCAGTGGATTACGCCAACGGGCGAGAATACTGCTTGGCCTCAAGGTGTCAGTGTATCGAATGTGCCCGATATGGGCGTTGCTGGATGCGATGCTGCTGATGACGGTTGCATGACGTTCTTCTACACGAACCAACAGAGTGCCAGACTGTTGTTCTACCATGACCATGCCTGGGGCATCACCCGCCTGAACGTCTATGCGGGCGAGGCCGTTTTTTACCAGATTACCGCCACCACCGAGAAGACACTCGTCGCTAGTGGCGCCATCCCGGCTGACCAAATCCCGCTGATCATCCAGGACAAAACGTTCGTCCCGGATGCCGCTCAACTTGCCTTACAAGATCCAACCTGGGACACAGCCCGCTGGGGAACTAAGGGCAGCTTCTGGTATCACCACGTCTACATGCCCGCTCAAAACCCTGGAGATCCCGGTGGCATGAGTGCCTACGGGCGCTGGATGTACGGTCCCTGGTTCTGGCCCCCGGCAGCAGACACTGTCTACGGTCCGATTGACAACCCATACTACAACCCAGCCTGCAACCTTGACGATCCTACCACCTGGCAATATGACACAGATCCTTTCTGCGAACCCCAACAGATCCCGGGCACCCCGAACATTTCGGTTGGCATGGAGCAATTCAACGACACGCCGATCGTGAACGGGGTGGCGTACCCGAAGGTAACTCTTGAACCGAAGTCGTACCGCCTGCGCACGCTGAACGCTGCCAACGACCGCTTCTTCAACTTCCAATGGTACGTGGCCGACCCAGCCCAGGGGAATGGCTTGACCGAGGTCGCCCTGAAGGCAACCGAGTTGGCTGCCGCACAAACCCACCCGAATGTTTCCCCGACTCCAGACACCACAGTCAGCGCGCCAGGCCCCGACTGGATCCAAATTGGCACGGAGGGCGGCTTCTTGCCCGCTCCGGTGATCGTGGACGGCCAACAGCCGACCACCTGGATCACAGACCCGACCCGATTCGACGTCGGTAACGTGGACAAGCACTCGCTGCTGCTCGCGCCTGCTGAACGAGCCGACGTGATCGTCGACTTCTCGAAGTTCGCCGGCAAGACACTCATTTTATATAACGACGCGCCCGCAGCATTCCCAGCCCGCGTCCCAAGTTATGACTACTACACAGGTGCCCCAGACCTTTCGCCGGCTGGCGCGCCGACCATTTTACCGGGCTACGGGCCGAACACGCGCACCATCATGCAGGTGACGATATCCGGCACCGCGGCCCCGGCCTTCAGCCTTACAAAACTTCAGACCGCCTTCAGGCACAACGCCAATGGCACCGGAGTTTTCGAATCCGGTCAGCACCCAATCATCGTTGGCCAGGCCGCCTACAACTCGGCCTATGGCACAGGCTTCGCCGCCAGCAGCAACTGCAATGCTCCGGGCAGCACGCTTCAACGCTGCGATGGACTAGTGCGGGTGAACGACACTTCAACGTTTGGTTTCAACACGCTGCGTGCCCCGACCAGCAACAAGATGATCGTGCCACTCCAGCCTAAGGCAATCCACGACGAGATGAACGCTACAACGTTCGACGAGTATGGCCGTATGCAGGCCAACCTGGGGGTAGAGGCACAGCCACCAACGCCAGGGGCGCAGAATGTCACACTGTACCCATTCGTGAATCCAGCAACGGAACTCATTGACGCGACCAACTTGCCAAAGGCCGACGTGAC
>Ga0137368_10007186_pt1 | contig 11590 bp, 9 predicted proteins | sample SagtaG_13_FD_104917 | JGI IMG/M metagenome (GOLD analysis project Ga0137368, IMG submission 104917) | Vadose zone soil microbial communities from Sagehorn Ranch, Mendocino, California, USA - Sage1_L_100_16 metaG | ecosystem: Environmental > Terrestrial > Soil > Vadose zone | place: USA...
CGACGCGGCCCCCGTCGCGATCTAGCTCGACCGCGCCGAGCCGGCGCGGGTCCCGGAACGCGAGCGAGCCACAGTCGACGACGCGGACCGTGACGCGGTGCCACAGCGGGTTCTCGCGATTGCTGCCGTAGACGAGAGGGTCGCCGGCGGCTTCGTCGTCGATCAGGACGCGGCCGCTCATCCCGAGGTGCAAGCCGAGCGTGGGGCCGCGCCGATCGGTGTCGAGCAGGAGGAGCTTGCCCCGCCGGCGGGCGGCGGTGAACCGGTGTCCGGGCAGCGCGGCATCGAGCGCGGCCGCGATGAGGCCCCGCTTCAGATACCACGCGTCAGGCGCGTCGACCCCGGCGATCTCCCGGCCCAGCGCGCGTGCCTCGACGAGCCGGCGCGCCTGCTCGACCTCGATCCCTTCGGGCACCCACCACTCCCCCGAAACACCTACACGTTGGTGATGGCGCCGCGCTCGGCACCCTGGGCGAGCTTGGCGTACTTGGCGAGGACCCCGCTCGTGTAACGCGGATCGGGCAGCTTCCAGTCCGCCTTGCGCCGGTTCAGGGTGGCGTCGTCGACGACGAGATCGAGCGTGTGTCGCGCGGCGTCGATCACGATGCGGTCACCGTCCTCGACGAACGCGATCGGCCCGCCGTCGACGGCCTCGGGCGCGACGTGTGCGACGCAGTAGCCGTGCGTGCCGCCCGAGAACCGGCCGTCGGTCACGAGCGCGGCGTCGGACCCGCGGCCGGCGCCTTTCATCGCGCCGGTGACCGCGAGCATCTCCTTCATGCCCGGGCCGCCCTTCGGGCCCTCGTACCGGATGACCACGACGTCGCCGGCGTTGATCCGCCCGGCGAGGATGGCCTCCATGGCGGCGTCCTCGCTGTCGAACACGCGGGCGGTGCCCTCGAAGCGGTCGCTATCGAGCCCGGCCACCTTCACGACTGCGCCGTTCGGCGCGAGGGACCCGCGCAGCACGGCGATGCCACCCTGGGCGTGGATCGGGTCGCGCAGCGCATGCACCACCTCGCCGTCCGGCGCCGGCGGGTCGAGGTCGGCGAGGTTCTCCGCCATGGTCTTGCCGGTGACGGTCAGGCAGTCGCCGTGAAGCAGCCCGGCGTCGAGCAGCTCGCGCAGCACCACCTGCACGCCGCCGATGCGGTCAAGATCGGCCATGTGGTACTCGCCGTGCGGCTTCATGTCGGCGATGTGCGGCACCTTGTCTGCGACGCGGTTGAAATCGTCGAGCTCGAGGTCGACCTCCGACTCGTGCGCGATCGCGAGGAGGTGCAACACCGCGTTCGTCGAGCCGCCGAGCGCCATCACGACGGCGATCGCGTTCTCGAACGCGGGCTTGGTCATGATCTGGCGCGGGCGGATCCCGGACGCGAGCAGCTGCACGACGGCTTCGCCGGACTCGAACGCGAGGTCGTCGCGGCGCCGGTCGACAGCCGGTGGCGCCGAGCTACCGGGCAGGCTCATGCCGAGCGCCTCCGCCGCCGATGCCATCGTGTTGGCAGTGAACATCCCCGCGCACGAGCCCTCGGTCGGGCACGCGCGCTTCTCGATCTCTCCGAGCTCGTTCTCGGTGATCGTCCCGGCCGCGCACGCGCCCACGGCTTCGAACACGCTGACCACGTCGAGGGCCTCGTCCTTCCAGTGGCCCGGAAGGATCGACCCGCCGTACAGGAACACCGAAGGAAGATTGAGCCGCCCCGCCGCCATGAGCATGCCGGGCAGGCTCTTGTCGCAGCCGGCGAACGTGACCATGCCGTCGAAGCGCTCGGCGTGCATCATGCACTCGATCGAGTCGGCGATGATCTCGCGGCTCACGAGCGACGCGCGCATGCCCTCGTGCCCCATCGAGATGCCGTCGCTCACCGCGATCGTGACGAACTCGATCGGGAACCCGTCGGCCGCTCGGACGCCGTCCTTGGCCCGCTTGGCCAGACGGTCGAGCGGCATGTTGCACGGCGTGACCTCGTTCCAGCTCGACGCCACCCCGATCTGCGGCTTGCCCCAGTCGGCGTCGGTCATCCCGACGGCCCGCAGCATGGCCCTCGCTGGGGCGCGCTCCATGCCGTCGGTGACCTCATAGCTGCGGGGCTTCATCGCGTCAGGCATGGGCTGAGCGTAGGCGCCGGGGCCCCGGTGCCGGCCCGCACTTTCTCTGCCCTTTTCGTACGCTTTACTACCCATTCGCCGGTTTGGTAGACATTCGTCACCCAGTCAGTCGCGGCCCGGTCGGGGCAACCGCTGACCCATCAACTCATGCAGGGAGGATCCATGCGCGTTCGGCGGACCATGCTCGCCGCCCTCGCGACCACCGCCGCCACGGCCTTGGCGGTGATCGTGCCGACGAGTGTGGCTGAGGCCGCGACGTTCGGCACCCCGGTCGTCGTGACCGGCCAGGACACCGGCGAGCCTGGCATCGACGTCGCCCCCGACGGGACGCTGTACGTGAACGCCCCGACCGGTCTCCTGTCCAACCTCCCTGGTTCACCGAGCTTCGTGTTCCGATCGACCGACGGCGGGGCGTCCTGGACCCAGACACCCGCCGATCTGCGCGCCAACCTGCCGGGCGGCGGCGACTCCGACGTGGCCGTCGACCAGACCGACGGCACCGTCTACATGTCCGACCTGTGGCTCGGGAGCTCAACGGTCGCCGTGTCGCACGACCGCGGGAACACCTGGACCGCGAACCCGCTCGGCGGAGTACCCGTCCAGGACCGGCAGTGGACCGCAACCCCGGGCGGCGGCCGGGCGTACCTGACGTACAACCAGCTGCCGTCGGGGCTCATCGTCTCGAAGTCGACCGACGGCGGTGTCGTCTACCTGCCGGCGGGCGTGGCGGCCACACCCCTCGACCGCACTGGGTGCATCTGCCCGCCGGGCAACATCATCGCCGAGGGCACCAGCGCGGCCACCGACAAGGTCGGTGTCATCTACGCCGACTCCAGCGGCGGCGTCGGGTTCGCCAAGTCGACGAACGGAGCGCTCACCTTCACCCGCACGACCATCTCCACGACGCCCGGCGCCGACACCAGCACCAACTTCCCGGTTGTCGCCAACGCGGGAGGCAACAAGCTCGTGGCGGTCTGGCAGGAGGTGGTGAACAAAACCACCCGTGTCCGCTTGAGCACGTCGAGCAACTGGGGCACGAGCTGGAGCGCGGCCAAGACGATCGTGTCCAGTGGCACGTCGGTGTACCCGTGGGTCGACGCCAAGGGCGGCAAGGTCGCCGTCTCGCTGTACCACACCGACGGGGCGGTCGCGACGCCCGACACCGCGCCCGAGGGCGTCCAGTGGTTCGAGCAGTACCTCGAGAGCAGTGACGGCGGCGCGACGTTCTCGGCACCGGCGACCGTCGATCCAACGGTGGTGAAGACGGGCCCGATCTGCACGGGAGGCACCGGCTGTTCCGAGGATCGCGAGCTGCTCGACTTCCAGCAGGTCGTGATCGATGGCGCCGGCCACGCCGACTTGACGTGGACGCGCTCGATCGACGGCCAAGAGAACACCGAGATCCGGTTCGTGCACGAGACCTCCTGAGCCACCGGCGTCATCGCGGCATCGACTCGGGCCCCTCAACGGTGAGGGGCCCGAGTCATAGGCTCCGTCCCGATGAAGGTCGACGGCTCGCTCACGGACAATCTCGCCGCGATCCCCGGCCGGGCGCGCGAGCTCGAAGCGGGCGGCTACGACGGCGCATTCACGTTCGAGGGGCCACACGACCCGTTCCTCCCCGTGCTCCTCGCGGCCGAGCACACCGAGCGTCTCGAGATTGCGACCGCGATCGCGGTTGCGTTCGCTCGGAGCCCGATGACGCTGGCGCAGACCGCGTACGACCTGCAGCTCGTGTCGGAAGGGCGTTTCATCCTCGGCCTCGGCTCGCAAATCCGACCGCACATCGAGAAGCGCTTCTCGATGCCGTGGTCGCGGCCGGCGGCCCGCATGCGCGAGCTGGCGCTCGCCGTGCGGGCCATCTGGGCGTGCTGGCACGACGGCGTGCCGTTGCGCTTCGAGGGCGACTTCTACCGCCACACGCTCATGACGCCGTTCTTCAACCCGGGCCCGAACCCGTTCGGGCTGCCGCGGCTGTGGCTCGCGGGCGTGGGCCCGGCGATGACCGAGGTGGCGGGCGAGGTCGCCGACGGGTTCCTCGTCCATCCCTTCAGCACCGAGCGGTTTTTGCGCGAGGTCACGCTGCCCGCGCTCGAACGCGGCTTCGAGCGCGCGGGCCGGACCCGCGACGGCTTCGAGGTCTCGTTCCCGCTGATGATCCTGACCGGCGACTCCGAGGCCGACATCGTCGCCGCCGAGAACGGCGTGCGACGGCAGCTCGCGTTCTACGGCTCGACACCCGCGTACCGCCGGGTCCTCGACGCGCACGGCTGGGGCGATCTCCAGACCGAGCTCAACAGGTTGTCGAAGGAGGGTCGCTGGGAGGACATGGGCGGGCTCATCGACGAGGAGCTCGTCGACGTCTTTACGGTGCGCGGCACGCCGGAGGAGATCGCGCCGCGGGTGCTCGAGCGCTACGGGGACCTCGTCGACCGCATCAGCTTCAACGCGCCGTACCGCGCCGACGCGGCTCGCTGGACCACGGTGCTCGACGGGTTCAAGGTGGGTGCGCAATGAGCATTCTCGTCGGGACGGAGGACGGGTTGTTTACGCTCGACGGGAACGGGTCGTCCGGGCTCAGGCTCGCCGGTCACCGGATCAGCGCCTTCGGCGAGGACTGGGCGATCGTCGACGCGCAGTCGGTCGTGTACCAGACGGACGGCGGCTGGCGGCAGGCGCTCACGGTGAAGACGCCCGAGCCTTCGCTCGGGATCTCCGGCGCAATGGTGGCCCGCGGCGACGAAGCCATCGTCGGCTGGGGCGGATCACTCACCCGTGTCTTCAAGGCGCGACGCTTCGAGCCCATCGCCGGCTTCGAGGACGTGCCCGGACGCGACCAATGGCACGCGGTCGGCAGCCGCAAGCCCTACGTCCGCTCGCTGGCGGCAACGGCCGGCGGCGTCCTGCTCGCCAACGTGCACGTGGGAGGGATCCCGCGTTCCACCGACGAGGGCGCGACGTGGCAGCCCACGATCGACGTCGACGCCGACGTCCACCAAGTGCGAGCACATCCCGAGCGCCCGGACCTCGTGCTGGCCGCCGCCGCCGTCGGCTTGTGCCGGAGCGACGACGGCGGCGCGACGTGGAAGGTGCAGACGGACGGCCTCCACGCGTCGTACTGCCGGGCCGTCGCACTCGCCGGCGACCTGCTGCTGGTCAGCGCGTCGACCGGGCCGTTCACGGAGCAGGGCGCGATCTACCGGCGCGCGATCGACGACGAGGGGCCGGTCGAGCGCTGCACCGAAGGCCTCCCGGAGTGGCAGCCGCACAACATCGACACCGGCTGCCTCGACACCGACGGCACGCGTGCTGTGTTCGGCGGCGTCGACGGGATCGTCTACGGCTCCGAGGACGCCGGGCGCACCTGGCGCGTGCTCGTTGACGGCCTCCCGCCCGTCACCGCAGTCGCGATCGAAAACGCCTGACCCCAGAAGACCGACAAAAAAGGAGATCCCGTGGCTACCGAGACCCCGACCGACACCGTCCGCCGGTTCTGTGCCGCGTGGTCGAACCTGGACGTCGACGCGATCACCGCGTTCTTCACCGACGACGCCGTGTACCACAACATCCCGATGGACCCGATCACGGGCCGCGACGCGATCAAGTCGTTCATCGCCGGGTTCGCGGGCGGCGCCGAGACGATCGACTTCCGCGTCCACAACATCGTCGCAGACGGCTCGGTTGTGCTGACCGAGCGTGTCGACGTGTTCGTGATGCCGAACGGCAAGGTCGAGCTGCCGGTCATGGGCACCTTCGAGCTCCGGGACGGCAAGATCGCCGCCTGGCGCGACTACTTCGACATGAAGCAGTTCATGGACCAGATGGCCGGGGGCTAACCCTCCGCGCCGTCGCCGGCCGCGTCGGTATACACGGACACGTGCTTGACGCTGTCGTCCGTGAACTGCCCGCCGTCCCATCCACCCCACCGATGTTCGAGGCGAAGGCCGGCGCGCTGCGCCATGAGGTCCAGCTCGGACGGCCACGCGTACCGGAGGTGCACCGGCCACGTCTGGATGCCGTCGGCGGACAGCCACATGAACAGGGACTCGACCCGCTGGCCCGCGGGCTCGTGCCGGCTCACCGACAGGATCGCGGCGTCGACCCCGACGTGCCTGACCTCGACGTGCTGGTGGCGCTCGAATCGGGTTGGATCCGGCACGAACGCCTCGATCACGAACCGGCCGCCCGGCGCGAGGTGCTCGGCAACCCGCTCGAAGCAGCGCTGCTGCGTCGCTTGGTCGAGGAGCACGAAGAACGTGCTGTAGACGACGAAGATCAGCGCGAAGCGACCGTCGACCCCGACGTCGGCGAAGTCTCCGATCGTGACCGGGATGTCGTCTCCGCCCGGCTTGGCCCGCAGCTTCGCCACCATTGCCGCGCTCACGTCGATGCCGGAGATCGCGACCCCGAGCCGAGCGAGCGGGAGCGCGATGCGCCCCGTTCCGATCGCCAGCTCGAGCGCGGCGCCGGGCCCGGCGAGCCCGGCGAGGCACTCGGCCGCGGCGTCGGCGTCGGGCGGGTGGATCGGGAGCTCGTCGTAGAAGTCCGCCAAGCGATCGCCGTACGTCGCCGCGTCGTAACCTTCCGTTCCGTCCACGGGTCGATTGCATCAGATGCGCCGGCCGGCGGCGGACGATTTGCCGGGACTGCATCGCTCCGGTCGCCGTCCTACGCTGGCCTTTCTCCCCACCCCAAAGGGGGCGTTCGTTGATGAGCCGCACCGTCGAGACCGCCGGGATCGGGCTGGCGCAGTCGACCGTGGACCTCCGGTCCTTTGCGCTCTACGGCGACGGCAGCAGCACCCGCCTGGGCTGGTTCGCCGAGGGACTCCGACGCCTGATGATCGAGCGGGGATATCACCAGCTCCCGGAGCCGGGCCCCGAGGTCCAGGTCGTGCTCAACCGCATCGACCCCGAGCGGGCGCGCCCGTACCGGCGCAAGTCGGCCCCGACATTCGTCGTCGCCCTCGCCGACGTCGACCAGCCGCCGGCCGACGTGCTGCGGACGGGCTACACGTTGCTCGTGCGGGCGCTCGCCAACCTGTGCGTGATGGTCAGCAGCGACGGCGGCTCGCCGGCCGCGCACTTCGTGACCCTCGAGCAGGGCACCTACGCCGTACGCCACCAGGGCAGCGACGACGACTTCTTCGCCGCCGTCTTCGAGCGCATCGAGCCGCTGGCGTCGTCGCGGCTCGTCATCGCCAACGAGTTCCGCTCCGATCTCCCCGAGAAGCTGTGGGACGGCGACGAGCACACCGGTCAGATCCGCCGCGCCGGCGAGCATCTCGACGCCCTCGACCTACTCCCGGCCGCGTTCCCGATCGAAGAGATCCTCTCGGAGCGCGACCTGCGCCACGTGATGCTCCTGTACGGCATCGGCGGCCTCAGCTACGGCAACGCCAGCTCACGCCGCACCGCCGACGGCCCGCTCGGCCCCGAGTTCTGGATGAGCGCGAGCGGCGTCGACAAGTCCGCGCTCACGGACATCGGCAAGCACATCCTGCTCGTCCAGGGGTTCGATGCCGAACGCGACACGATGATCCTGAGCGTCCCGCCGGACGTGAAGCCCAACCGGGTGTCGGTCGACGCCATCGAGCACTGGATGATCTACAACGAGCATCCCGAGGTGGGCGCGATCCTCCACGTCCACGCGTGGATGGACGGCATCCAGTCGACCGAGATCAACTTCCCGTGCGGGACGGTCGAGCTCGCCGGCGCCGTCGCGCAGCTCGTGCGAGAAGCCCCCGACCCCGGTCACGCCGTGGTCGGACAGCGCAACCACGGCCTCACGATCACAGGCGAGAGCCTGAACGAGATCCTCGACCGCATCGACGGCAAACTCGTCCGCAACGTCCCGATGGACTAGGCGGCCAACTGCACCGTTGTCACGTAGGTCCGCGCCATGCCGCGGCTTTGCGTGACAACCAGGTAGGCGACGCTACGACAGGCGGTCGTCGAGGAGACCGTTCACGAGCTGCGGGTTGGCCTTGCGATCGGTCGCGCGCATCACTTCGCCGAAGATGAAGCCGCGCTTCTTCTTGCGAACCTTGTCGTCGCCGGCGCGGTAGTCGGCCACCGCTTCGGTGTTGGCGGCGAGCACATCGTCGACGATCGACGCCAGCTCGCCCTCGTCGCTCACCTGCGCGAGGCCTCGCTCCTCGACGACCTGCTTCGGTCGCTTCGGCTGGCGGAGGCACTCGCCGAGCACGTCCTTGGCGAGGTTGCGTGACAGCGTGCCGTCGGCGACGAGGTCGACGAGCTCGGCCAGCCCGTCGGGCGCCAGGGGCAACGCGCCGGGCGCCAGGCCCGTTTCGTGCAGGTACGCGAGCAGGTCGCCTGTGCACCAGTTGACGACGTCCTTCGGCGTGCCGTGCTGCAACGCCACGACCGCCGCTTCGGCGAACTCGCCGAGGCCCAGCGTCCCGACGAGCACCCGGGCGTCGTGCTCGCCGATCCCCCACTCGGCGACCAGCCGGGCCCGACGCGCCGCGGGGAGCTCAGGCATCGACGCCCGGACCTGCTCCCGCATCGCGTCGTCGGGAGCGACGGGAACGAGGTCGGGCTCGGGGAAGTACCGGTAGTCGTCCGCCTCCTCCTTCGTCCGCATGGTGTGCGTGACGTCGGCGGCCTCGTCCCAGTGGCGGGTCTCCTGCATCACGCGGTCGCCCGCGTCGAGCAGCTGGGTCTGACGCTCGATCTCGTACTCGAGCGCCCGCCCGAGCGACCGCAGGGAGTTCATGTTCTTGACCTCGACCTTGGTGCCGAGCGCTTCGGTTCCCTCCGGACGCAGCGACACATTGGCGTCGATGCGGAACGCGCCTTCCTCCATCTTCACATCGGAGACGCCCAGCGCCTGGAGGACGCCTCGGAGCTCGCTCACATACGCACGGGCCTGCTCGGCGCTGCGCAGGTGGGGACGGCTCACGATCTCCATCAGCGGGATGCCGGCACGGTTGTAGTTGACGAGCGAGTGGTCGGCCTCGTGGATTCGGCCCCCGCCACCGACGTGGATCGTCTTGCCGGTGTCCTCTTCCATGTGTGCGCGCTCGATGCCGACGCGCGCGCCGTCGACCTCGAGCTCGCCGTCGACGCAGATCGGCTCGTCGTACTGGCTGATCTGGTAGTCCTTCGGCATGTCGGGATAGAAGTAGTTCTTGCGGTGGAACAGCGAATGCTCCGGCACCGTGCAGTGCAGTGCGTCGCCGATGCGGAGCGCGAACTCGACCGCCCGTTCGTTGAGCACGGGGAGCGAGCCGGGCAGGCCCAGGCACACTGGGCACACGTTCGTGTTGGGGTCGGCGCCGAACTCGTTCTTGCAGTCACAGAACAGCTTCGTCGCGGTGGCCAGCTCGACGTGCACCTCGAGCCCGATGACCGCTTCCCATGTCGTGGTGGCAGTGGCCGTCATGCCAGACTCCCGCCGTGACCGGACGGCCTGACCCGAACGGGTTCGCGGTCCGCCGTAGCAACGTGCGCAACGGTGTCTCGCTCGCCTACGTGCACGAGGGCGTCGGCGGCACGCCGATCCTGCTGATCCACGGCTACCCCGAGACCAAGCGCATCTGGTGGCGCAACATCGGTCCGCTGGCGGACGCGGGCTTCGAGGTCATCGCGCCCGACCTGCGCGGCTACGGCGACTCCGACCTCGCACCCGACGGCTTCTACGACGTCACGGCGTACTCGCTCGACCTCTACGCGCTCGTCCACGACGTGCTCGGACACGAGCGGTGCGTCGTCGTCGGCGGTGACCTCGGCGGCGTGGTGCTCTACGACCTCGCGCTGCGCTACCCCGGGTTCGTCGAGCGCCTCTGTGTGTTCAACACGCTGGTGATCCTGCGCGGCGAGCTGTTCGAGGCGGCTGGCATCCCGGCCGACGACGACCGCGCCTCCCGCCCGACGGCCGACTACTTCCGCCGCCAAGGGTCGGAGCCCGACACGCTCCTCGCCGAGCTCGACACGCCGGAGCGACGCCGGGCCTGGGTGGCGGCGATGTACGGGCACCGCCTCTGGGCGGCGCCCGGGCACTTCGAACCCGAGGACGTCGACTTCATGACCGAGCCCTTCGCCGACGCCGACCGGCTGCGGGCGAGCTGGGGCAGCTACGAGTCCGCATACGGGAACCGACCGATGGAAGACGTGCCCAAGCTGTTCGAGCCGTGCCCGGTGCCGGCGCTCGTGCTCTACGGGCCGGAGGACCACGTCGTGCCCGACTCGTTCCCCGCTCGGGCGCGCGTCGCGTTCACCGAGTGCGTAGGCCCGTTCGTCGTCCCCGACGCCGGTCACTTCCTGCAGTGGGAGCAGGCCGACGTGCTCAATCGCGCGCTCACGCACTTCTGCCTCTGACTGCCGCCGGGCGCTCACTGCGCCGCCTCCTCGACCGCGCGTGCGACGCGGAACATCACCGGCTCGCCCAACGCCGGCGCCAACACCTGCACGCCGATCGGGAGATCGTCGCCGTCGGTCCCGAACGGCACGCTCGCGGCGGGATGCCCGGCCAGGCTGGTCGGGACGGTGCACACGTCCGACAGGTACATGGAGAGCGGGTCGTCGGTCTTGGCGCCGAGCTCGAACGCCGTCGTCGGTGAGGTCGGGCCCAGCAACACGTCGAATCGCTCGTACGCGCGCGCAAAGTCGCGGATGATCAGGGTACGCACGCGCTGCGCCTGCCCGTAGTACGCCTCGTAGTAGCCCGCCGACAGCGCGTACGTGCCGAGCATGATCCGCCGCTTCACCTCGGGCCCGAACCCGGTGTCACGGGTCCGCGCGTTCATCGTGGCTGCATCGGGCCCGTCGACGCGCAGCCCGTAGCGCACGCCGTCGTAGCGGGCGAGGTTGCTCGACGCCTCGGCCGGCGCGATCAGGTAGTACGCCGACAAGCCGTACGCCGCGCTCGGCACCGAGACACGCTCGATGGTGGCGCCTTCCTTCTCGAGCGCGAGCGCGGCCTGCTCGACCGCCGTCGCCACCTCCGGTTGCACGCCGTCGACGTCGGTCAGCTCCTCGACGATTCCGACGCGCAAGCCGTCGACACCGTCGCCGAGGACGTCGAAGGCAGACGGCGCAGGGTCGTTGATGGAGGTCGAGTCGAGCCGGTCGTGCCCGCCGATCACCTCGAGCAGCAGCGCGGCGTCGGCGACCGTGTTCGTGAGCGGGCCGATCTGGTCGAGCGAGCTCGCGAACGCGATGAGGCCGTAGCGCGACACGGCGCCGTACGTCGGCTTGACGCCCACGACGCCGCTGAGCGCGGCCGGCTGGCGGATCGAGCCGCCGGTGTCCGAGCCCAAGCCGAGCGCGGCGAACCCCGCCGCCACGGCCGCCGCCGACCCGCCGCTCGACCCCCCGGGCACGCGGTCGGGGCGGCACGGGTTGCGAGTCGGTCCGAACGCCGAGTTCTCCGTCGACGATCCCATCGCGAACTCGTCGAGATTGGTCTTGCCGATCGGCACGCCGCCGGCCGCGACCACCCGATCGACGAC
>Ga0137368_10007190_pt1 | contig 11587 bp, 10 predicted proteins | sample SagtaG_13_FD_104917 | JGI IMG/M metagenome (GOLD analysis project Ga0137368, IMG submission 104917) | Vadose zone soil microbial communities from Sagehorn Ranch, Mendocino, California, USA - Sage1_L_100_16 metaG | ecosystem: Environmental > Terrestrial > Soil > Vadose zone | place: USA...
GGGCGGTTCTCGTAACTCTGCCGCCGCTCGTTTTGCACCACACCGCGTTGCAGGTCGACCTTCTCCGCGGTCATCTCGGGTAAGAGGAACCCCATGCGGTCCGCGTCGAGGTACAGCATGAGGGGAAGCGCGTTGGCGGGTCCATCCTCGTAGTAGTTGGTGCGGTCTTCGGTGGTCGAGCCGTTGTTGTCCGCGCCCGCGGCCTCGAGCAGCCGGTCGAACTCGCCGGTCGGCACGTGCTGGGACCCCATGAACATGATGTGCTCGAACAGGTGCGCGAACCCGGTGCGCCCCGGCTTCTCGTCCGACGAGCCGACGTGATACCACGTGTTCACCGCGACCACCGGTACCGAGTGATCTTCGTGCACGATCACCTGGAGGCCGTTCGGAAGGGTGAACGTCTGGTAGGGGACGCGCAGAGCCTGGGCGGACAGGCGGACGGGCGGAAGGACGGACAGGAGTCCAAGCAGCGCCGCCGTGGCGGGACCGAGCCTAGTCATCATCACTCCTCTAGATTCCGGCTTCATAGAAACGGTTGCAAGCAATATGTTCGCGGCGGAAACTCGCTTCCCGCAAGTTCCGTAGGGCGCGCGACAAAGGAGATCCATATGTTGGGCTTGTTGATCGGCGCAGCGGCGCTGGGCGGAGGGTTCGTAGTGGCGCGGAACTTCGTGCGGCGTCGGCTGCGCTTCGTCGATGCGGTGCGGAAGCCCGCCGCGCCGCTCGTCGCGGGGCTTGCCGCCACCGCGGTGGCGCTCCCCGTCGCCGCGCTCCCACTCGTGACGGTCTGGACGGCCGCGGCGTTCGGGGTGGGAGTGGCTGGCGGCGTGGCGAGCGGGCGGCGGGCGCCCGAGCTCCCGCCCGGCTCTTAGACGACCCTCAGGCCCGCCTCGGGCGCCGCGGCCTCCGGCCGCCCCGCGACGCTGCGCAGCGCCCGCACCGCATCCTTCGCGAACGTCTTGCCCGCCCCTTTCTCCACTTCCTCGAGGGCGGTCCACTTCGGAAACGCCGGGCGTACCGGCGTCGCCATCTGCAGGGTCTCGAACGCGTCCGCCACGGCGAGGATCTTCACCGTCAACGGCAGCGGAAGCGCTTCGATGTCCCAGTCCTCGCCCACGATCTCGTAGTAGTGCCCGTACTCCCCGATGATCTCGGCGGCGCCGCGCATGGCGCGCGCCACGCCCACCGACGAATCCGACACCGAGCGTGAGAGGAGCCGCAGCAGGCGCTGGTCGCGCGTCCCGACTTCGTGCAGCAGCGCCGCCACCCGCAGGTTCTCGACGTCGGCCTCGGTGAGGTCCAGCTCCCGCCCGATCGCCGCCGCCACGTCCGCCACCCGGTTCGAGTGCCCCTGCTGATTCCGCTCGGCGGACTCGATGTGATAGGTCAGGAGCTCGAGGGTCGCCAGGTACGCGTTCTTGACTTCTGCGAGCCGCGCCTCCCGCTGCTCAGCGAGCCCGCCCACGACGTAGCCGGTGAGGATGAGGAAGCCCGCCCACGGGCCGAGCGCGAGCAGCGCGTCGGGGTAGAAGCCGGGCAGCATGTCGAGGCCCTGCACGTACTGGTAGAAGAAGATGAGCGAGACGACGAACACGCCCGCCATGACCGCGAACCGTCGGCCGCCGTAGAAGCCGGCGAGAATCATGGGCAGATAGTAGAAGCTCAGGAACGCGAACTTCTGCTCCACCAACGCATGAATCGCCACCATCGCGAGCACGAGCAGCAGCACGAAGACCCGCTCGAAGTGGCGGAAGAAGAAGAGCTTGGCGCGCTCCAGGGGACGCGATTGAGCCACGAAAGACCTCGAGCGTAAGCGGTGTCAGGGGGGACGCAAAAACCAAACTGGGGAAAGCGGCCCGCCGGCGCAATAGGCCGGCCCTGATGTGTGCTTAGACAACCTCTGCCTTCTCCCCTCTCCCCGTGTCCTCGTCGGGACGACCTTCCTCGTACCCGATGCAGGCGCGCACCGGCAGGGCCGGATACCGCGGGAACCGCGGGTCCGTGTCGGCGCGGCCGCAGCGGAAGAACGTCGACCCGCGCCGATTGGTGATGGTCCGCGCCCAGCGGCAGGTGAGGCAGAGGCCAACACGGTCGTCCGTCACACATGCACTTGCACTTCCTCGCGGAGCCTCCGACGCAACAGCGGGTGAGTCGCCCAGACGTACCAGCCCATCGCGCCCACTGCGAGCACGTTCGCGCCCACCACCGACCACACGCCGAGCGTGCCCAGCACCCACTGGGCCCCGAGTGCGAGCCCCGCGCCGACGACCGCGTCCAGCACGATCATGGCCATGACGGCGAGCAGGATGAGCGCCGGAGTTCGCTCGATCTGTTCGGCGACCGCCACGAAGAGCGCGCCTGCAATGACGAAGGCCGCGACGTGAACCACGCTGTAGGCCGCCACCATGCCGAGGTTCATACCGATCACGGCCACGTTCGAGGCGCCGAACAGCAGTGCCGCGCCCAGGGCGGTCGGCGTGCGGAGCGGGTGGCCCGAAGCGAGGTCGAGCGTGAAGAACCACAGCGCCACCACGCCGGCCCCGATCAGGCCAGTGACGAGACCCTGCGTGAGCAGCGGGTGGCCCTTAAGGGCGCCCAGCCCGAACGGATGTTGATCGCGCGCCGCCCGGTGGAGATAGCCCATGAGGACGAACCCAGCGAGCACGTTCGCGGCGACCACGTGCGGCCACGGAACCACTGCGACGCGTGAAGCGTCGCTGAGCAGCAGGCCCCCATAGAAGGCGATCTCCTGCGCCACCAGGCCGAACAGCACGCCGAACAGCAGACGGGGAGGCGTTCGCAGCGCGGCCATCGCGCCGGCCACGGCGATGCCGAGCACGGCAAACACACCGAAGTGCAGGACGGAGTAGGCCGCGACGAGCCGGAACGTCGGGGGGCCGACCGCCTGACGGGTGAGCGCGCTCGCGAGCGCGGAAGGGGTGTGAAAGGGCCGACCCGCGAGGGAGTCGACCGCGAGGAACCAGAGCGCTACCACCAATCCGGCGAGGACTCCGCCGACCACGCCATCGGCGATCAGCTCGTGTAGTGACCGTCTCATGGGATTGTCCCTCCTCCGGGTGTTCTTGAGGCAATATCGCACCCGGTCCTGCCCGCGCAACCACGTGGACCCGCCGGCTATGGCATTCTGACGGGGCGGTTCCCCATCTTGGTATTCCATGGCTGGTGACGCCACGCCCCTCCCCGAGCTGCCACCGGGGCTGCTCGAGGAGTACCTCGAGAACGCGCGCGCGCAGCTCAGTGTGCTCGCCGGGCTCGCCGAGCGGCTCGTCGCCTCGGGCGGCGACCGCGAGGCGCTCGATGCGCTGCGACGCGAGACTCACAAGGTTCACGGCTCCGCCGGCTCGTACGGCTTCATGGAAGCGTCACGCCTCGCGGCCGGCATGGAGGCGACCGTCAAGGATTGGGCCGCTCGACCGGACGAACCGGACGTGGAGCGCGGCTCGCTCGCCCGCTGGTTCGTCAAGCGGCTCGCAGAGCTGCTCGGAATGGAAGTACCGCACGCGAGCGCCGCGCCACTGCCGCGCGTGGGCTCTCCGCCGCGCCGCCCGGCGCCGAGACCCCCGACACAGGCTCCGCAGCGGTCGGCGTACCAACGCCCCGTGGCGCCGCCGGCGCGAATTGTCTCTCCCCCGTTGCCCCTGAAACCGGCGGAGCCCCCCCCGAACGGACCGGGGGCGCCCGCGGTCGCAGCGCGCGACGCCGCCCTAGTGCCGGAGGTGATCTACGTCGAGGACGACGCGGCGCTCGCCGAGCTGCTCGAATACGGGTTGCGCGCGCACGGGTATCGCTATTTGGCGTATCGTAACGGGCGGGATGCGCTGCGCGAGCTGCTCGCGCTCGACGTACGGGGCACACGTCCGCTGCTCCTCCTGGATGTCGATCTTCCCGCTCTGGACGGGTATTCGATCCTCGGCGCCCTGGAGGGGGAGCGCCCGGGAACCTACCGCGTCGTGTTCACCACGGTGCACGGCGCCGAGGACGAGCAGCTGCGCGGACTCGAAGCGGGCGCACTCGACTATCTCGTGAAGCCGATCAGCCTGCGCGTGGCACTCGAGAAGATCAAGCGCTGGTTGGGCCGGTGACGAGCCTGCAATTCCTCTGGGTCGTCGCCGTCGCGCAGGGAGTCCTGCTCGTCGCGCTGATCATCCTCATCATCCTGAATCGCTGGTTTCGCGTGCGTCGCAGCGCCCGGCTGCAGCCGCGGCGGCACGAGCTGGACGCGGTGATGCAGCGGTGGGCCATGGGACAGGCGCTCGCGACCGAGGTGGAGCAGGCCCTGGCGCGTTTGCCCGTGTCGCTGGCCGTCGACGCGCTGGTCACGTGGTCCGCCCGGGTGCCGGGCGAGCGGTGGCAGGAGCTGTCGCGGCTGTTGGCCAACGAGTGGTGGGCACGCGTGCTGCGCGCCAACAACCGGTCGGCGCGCTGGTGGAAGCGGCTCGAGTGCGCCCGCTTCCTCTCCGTGGCGGCGACGCCGCGGGACATCGGCCGGGTGCTCCGCTTGTTGCACGATGACCATCCCGCGGTGCAGATCGCAGCCGCCACTACACTCGAGCGCCTGACCAGTCCCCTCCTCGTGACCGCGGCGCTCGATCAGGTGCCGCTCCTCGGACCCACGGTACAGGCGTATTACGCGAGTGCGCTCAAGAAGGCGCGTCCCGCCGTGGTGCGCCACCTACAGCAGCTGTTCCGGCGGCCCGACGATCCCCGGCTCCGCCGGATGATCGAGTTCGCCGGGCGCCTGGAGCATCCGGACCTGCGTGAGCCGTTCACAACTCTCGCCACGCACCGGGACCCGGAAGTCCGGAGTCAGGTGGCCCGCGCGCTGGGGAAGTACCCCCACCCGGAGTCGATTGCCGCGCTCCGAGGCCTCGCGCAGGACCGCATCTGGCCCGTGCGAGCCCACGCCATTCGCTCGCTCGGCATGATCGCCGATCCCGCCACCGTGCCGCTGGTGCGGGACGCGCTGCGCGATCCCGAGTGGTGGGTGCGTTTGCGGGCGGGGCTCGCCCTCACCCGGTTTGGCGCGGCGGGGCGCAACGTCCTGCTCGCGGTGGAGGTCGGCGCGCACGAATCCAGCCGCGACATGGCGCGGCTCGTCCTCGGCCTCACCCCGCAGGCGCTGGCGGAATACGCGGCGTGAATTCCGCCATTCACGGGGGCGACCTCGCGATCCTCCTCTACTTCCTAGTGTTGAATTCCTTTTACGCGCTCCTGCTCGTGCTCTCGATCCCCGAGATCTGGGAGCAGACCCGGCTGGCGGAGGACGAGGACTTCCAGCGGCTCATGCAGAGCGACGCCTTGCCGCCGATCACCATCCTCGTCCCCGCCTACAACGAGAGCGCGACTATCGAAGCGAGCCTCACGTCCATTCTGACGCTCGAGTACCGGAACTTCGAGATCATCGTGGTGAACGACGGCTCCAAGGACGACACGCTGGAGCGGCTGCGGCACGCGTTCGACCTGTACGAAGTGCCCCGGACCTATCCGGAGACGATCCCCACCAAGGCGTTACGGGCCTTGTACCGCTCGCGTACCCGCACCCGCCTGCTCGTCATCGACAAGGAGAACGGCGGCAAGGCGGACTCGCTCAACGCCGCCATCAACGCCAGCCGGTTCCCCCTTGTCATCGCGCTAGACGCGGACACGCTGATCGAGCCCGACGCGCTGCTGCGCCTCACGCGGCCGTTCCTGCTCGGCCGCCAGATCGCGGCCGTGGGGGGCACGGTCCGCGTCGCGAACGGGTGCACCGTGAAGGACGGACGCGTGACCGACGCCCGAGTCCCGGCCCGGTTCCTCCCCGGCGTGCAGGTGGTCGAATACCTGCGCGCCTTCCTGTTCGGTCGACTCGGCTGGAACCGGCTGGGGGGGAGCCTGATCATCTCGGGCGCATTTGGGCTGTTCCGCAAGGAATACCTCCACGCGATCGGCGGGTACCGCGCGGCGAGCGTGGTCGAGGATCTCGACCTCGTCGTGCGCCTGCACCGCTATCTGCGGCAGGAAAAGCGGCGCTACGAAATCCCCTTCATTCCCGACCCGGTCGCCTGGACCGAGGTCCCCGAGTCCGGACGGATCCTGTCGCGCCAGCGGGAGCGGTGGCACCGCGGCCTGGTCGCCGCGATGTGGCGGTACAAAGGGATGCTCTTCAACCCCCGCTACGGCCGCGTCGGATTGATCGCGATGCCCTTTTTCACGTTCGGTGAAATGCTCGCGCCGCTCGTCGAAGTCGTGGGGTACGCGATCACCGTGGGCGGCCTGCTGCTCGGCGCCGTGAACGCCGACTTCGCCCTGCTCTTCGTGCTCGTGGCGTGGGGCTACGGGATGCTGCTGTCGCTCTGGGCCGTGGTGCTCGAGGAGGTGAGTTTCCAGCGGTATCGGCGGCTCCGCGACCTGGGCCGGCTCCTGCTGTTCGCGATGCTCGAGAACTTCGGGTACCGGCAGCGGACGGTGTGGTGGCGACTCAAAGCGTTCTGGTCGGTGTTCAGACAGAAGCAAGCATGGGGGGAGATGGTGAGGAAAGGCTTTGAGTCAGCTGGGAAGCAGCGCGTCTAGCTTTTGCCTTTCCCCTTCTCTGTTGCCACCCGCTCAGCGGCTCGCAGCACCCGCAGCGCATTGAGCCCTGCGACCTTCTTCACATCCTGCTCGCTCCACCCTCGTTTCAGGAGCTCCGCGATCAGATCGGGAAACTTGGATACGTCCTCGAGCCCCGCGGGCACCTCCGTGATGCCGTCGAAGTCGGAGCCGAGCCCGACCGCATCCACGCCCGCCACGTCGCGGACATGCTCGATGTGATCCGCCACCTGCGCGAGGGTCGCCTTCGGGCCGCGCGCCCGCCACGTCTTGAGGGAATCCGCCACGCTGGTCGAGTCGATTCCCGCGGCGCGCAGGGCGCGGGCGCGAGCGGTTAGGCTGTCTTCGTACGACCGCACCGCCTCCGAGACGAAGCCGGGGTTGAAGTTCACCATCACCACACCGCCGTTCGCGCGCACCATCTAGAGGATCGAGTCGGGGACGTTGCGGACGTGGTTCGCGAGCGCCCGGGCGGACGAGTGGGAGAAGAACACCGGGGCGCGCGACACGCGGATGGCGTCCACCATGGTGGCGTCCGACACGTGCGACAGATCGACCAGCATCCCGAGGCGATTCATCTCGCGCACCACGTCCTCGCCGAACGGCGTGAGGCCGCCGTGCTTCGCGCTGTCGGTCGCCGCGTCCGCCCAATCGAGGGTCTCCCAGTGAGTGAGCGTCATGTAGCGCACGCCCAGCCGGTAGAACATCCGCAGCGCGCCGAGTGCGTTCTCGATGGCGTGCCCGCCCTCGATCCCGATGAGGCAGGAAATCTTTCCCGCCTTGAAGTTTTGCTCGACGTCGGCGGCGGTCAGCGCCATCGCGAAGGTCTGCGAATACTTGCGGCACAGCCGATGCACGAGATCGATCTGCTCGAGCGCGTACACCGCCGGATGCTCGCCTCCGTGGATCGTGGTGACGGGGACGTAGGCCGCCCAGTACTGCGCGCCCACGGCGCCGGCGCGCAGCTTGGGGATGTCGCTCATGAGGTTCGGCTGGAGCACGGCGAAGTCCACGGAGTCGAGGCCGCCCCGCTCGCGGATCGCATCAGGGATGTCGTTGTGGCCGTCGATGAGGGGGACGGTCTTCAGGATGGCGACGGCGCGGGCCCGGTAGTCCTGCGCTGTAACGCGGGAGGGCGGTAGGGCGGTAAGGAGAAGCAGGAGAAGACCTACCGCCCGACCGCCAAATCGCCTTCCCGCCTCCGTCATGTGATGCATGTCCATCTCCGATGGATTCGCGGCCCGAAAGCTGGCGCCGCACCGCCCCGTTATCAAGATTACGTTTCGGAACCCATGCCCGACGCCAAAGCGAAGATCGCGCTCGAGCTGAACGGCGAGCCCGTCGAGGTCGCCTTCGCGCCGCACAAGACGCTCCTCGAGGTGCTGCGCGAGGACCTGGGGCTCACGGGCACGAAGCACGGCTGCGAGCTGGGCGAATGCGGCACCTGCACCGTGCTCGTCGACGGCACGCCGGTCCTGTCCTGCCTGGTGCTCGGCCTCGCCTGCGCCGGCCACCGGGTCAAGACGGTCGAGGGCATGGCGGAGCGTGGGACGCTCCATCCGCTCCAGGAAGCGTTCGCCGAGCTGGGCGCGGCACAGTGCGGCTATTGCACACCGGCGTTTCTCCTCGCCGCCGAGGCGCTCCTCGCGTCGAGCGCGCGTCCGACGCGCGACGAGATCAAGCAGGCGCTCTCGGGCAACCTCTGCCGCTGCACCGGTTACATCAAGATCTACGAAGCCGTGGAGCTGGCGGCGGCGCGCATGCGCGGCGAGGACGCGCAGCCGGCACCGGAGACCCTGTATGGCGTCCAGTAAGAAGCCGACGCCGTTCCGGGTGGTGGGAAAGGCTCACCGCAAGGTGGATGCGACCGCGAAAGTCACGGGCGTCACGCGGTTCGCCGACGACCTGTTCCTGCCCCGGATGCTCTTCGCCAAGCTGCTCCGCAGCCCCCACCCCCATGCGCGCATCCTCTCGATCGACACGTCCCGGGCCGCAAGCGTACCGGGCGTGAAGGCCGTGCTCACGGGGAAGGATCTCCCGATCCCGTTCGGCATCCTCCCCGTGAGCCAGGACGAGCACGCCCTGGCACTCGACAAGGTGCGCTTCGTGGGCGACCCCGTGGCAGCGGTCGCGGCCACCACCGAAGACGTGGCCACCCAGGCGCTGGACCTGATCACCGTCGAGTACGAGGTGCTGCGGGCCTTCCCCGATGCGCTCGACGCGGTCGACCATCCCGAGCCGGCGATCCACGACTACGCGGACGCCGGGAACATCCACAAGCTGATCGATCTCGAGTTCGGCGACGTCGAGGCGGCGTTCGCCCAGGCCGACGTCGTGCGCGAGGACCTGTTCTTCTTCGAGGGGAGCACCCACCTGCCGATGGAGCAGCACGCGGCGGTGGCAGACTGGTCCGCCGATGGGAAGCTCACGCTCTGGAGCGCTACCCAGACGCCGCACTACGTGCACCGCGCTCTCGCCAAGGTGCTGGAGCTCCCGGCGGCGCGCATCCGTGTGATCGCCTGTCCGAACGGGGGCGCCTTCGGCGGGAAGAGCGATCCCTTCAGTCACGAGATCGTCGCGGCGAAGCTCGCGATGCTCACCGGCCGCCCGGCGAAGATCACCCTCACGCGCGAAGAAGTCTTCTACTGCCACCGCGGGAGACACCCCACGCTCATGTGGGTGAAGACGGGAGTCAAGAAGGACGGCGCCATCACCGGCATGCACTTCAAGTCGCTGCTCGACGGCGGCGGCTACGGGTCCTACGGCGTCGCGAGCACGTACTACACGGGGGCGCTGCAGACCGTCACCTACCACGTGCCATGTTACAGGTTTCAAGGCGCCAGAGCGTTCACGAACAAGCCACCATGCGGGCCGAAGCGCGGACACGGGACGCCCCAGCCGCGGTTCGCGCTCGAGGTGCATCTCGACAAGCTCGCCGAGCAGCTCGGCATGGATCCGGCCGAGCTGCGCCTCAAGCATCTGGTCCCCCCCAACTCGCTCACCGCCAACTGGCTGCGCATCGGCACCATGGGCCTCGGGCCGTGCATCGAGAAAGTGGTTCGCGGCTCGGGGTGGAAGCAGAGGTTCAAACAGCTTCCCTACGGGAAGGGGATCGGGCTGGCGTGCTCGTCGTACCTCACCGGCGCGGGCTTGCCCATCTACTGGAACGCGATGCCGCACTCGGGCGTGCAGCTCAAGTGCGATCGCGGTGGCGGGGTCACGGTGTTCTGCGGCTCGACCGAGATCGGGCAGGGCTCGGACTCGATCCTGGCCACGATCGTCGCGGAGGTGCTCGGCCTCCAGCCGCTCGACGTCGCTGTGGTCACCGGCGACACAGATCTCACCCCGGTGGACCTCGGCAGCTACTCGAGCCGGGTCACCCTGATGACGGGCAACGCGGCGATCCAGGCGGCCGAGCGCGCCCGCGACGTCATTGCCCTCCACGCCGGGAAGAAGCTCGAGGCGCCGGTCGACCGCGTCACGTTCGCCGAGGGGCGTGTGTTCGACGTCCAGGATCCCGAGCGCGGGCTCACGTTCGCCGACGCGGTGCAGCTCGCGGAGGCGGCGGAGGGGACGATCGGCACGGTGGGCTCCTACACGCCGGCCCCGTCGGCCGGCAAGTACCGCGGCGCGGGAGTGGGTCCGTCGCCCGCCTACTCCTACAGCGCCTGTGTCGCAGAAGTAGACGTGGACCCCGCGACCGGGATCGTGCGCGTGCCCAAGATCTGGATCGCCCACGACGTGGGGCGCGCGATCAACGCGGCCACCGTCATGGGCCAGATCGAAGGCTCCGTGTACATGGGCCTGGGCGAAGCGCTCATGGAAGAGATGACCTACCGCGGCAACCGCAACGTCGTCCACAAGATCCCCAGCCTGCTCGAGTACAAGAGCCCGACCACGCTCGAGATGTGCGACGTCGTGACCTACGTGGTCGAAGACCCCGATCCGAACGGCCCCTTCGGGGCCAAGGAGTGCGGGCAGGGTCCGCTCCTCCCGGTGCCGCCCGCGGTCGCGAACGCCGTGTACGACGCGGTCGGCGTGCGCATCGACGAGGTGCCCATAACGCCAGAAAAGGTGTTCAAGGCGCTGCGTCGGAAGGAAAAGGGTGAAGCGGGGCGGTTCGGACCCACGGCGTTCCCGGATATTGCGTGGCCGGAGCCGACCCGGGTGCCGCCGCCGTGGGAGGGGGGAGACGGGAGGGCGGTGGAGGGCGGCAAAAGCGGCAAGGGGCGGCAACGGGCGGCAAGGGCGGCAAGGCGCTGATGCTCAGGCTTCCCTTGTTCGCCTACCTGCAGCCGCGGACGCTGAAAGAAGCGCTCGCGATGAAGACGGACGCGGGGCCTGATGGGATGTACGTGGCGGGCGGCACGGATCTCTATCCGAACATGAAGCGCCGCCACCAGGAGCCGCGGACCGTCATTTCGCTGATGGGAATCCGGGAGCTGGCGGGATGCGAGACGCGGGATGCGGGATGCGTTCTCGGCTCCTGCATCACATTGAGCGACCTGTCCGCCAGTCCGCCCGTCCGCCGGTCCGCTCCCGCGGTGGCTCACGCCGCCGATCTCGTGTCCACGCCCCTGCTCCGCAACATGGGGACGCTGGGCGGCAATCTCTGTCTCGACACGCGCTGTAACTACTACAATCAGACGTACGAGTGGCGTAAGGCGATCGACTTCTGCATGAAGAAGGACGGGCACATCTGCTGGGTGGCGCCCTCGTCCCCGCGGTGCTGGGCCGTCAGCTCATCCGACGTGGCGCCGGTGATGGTGGCGCTGGGCGCGGACTACGTGCTCGTCGGCCCGGGCGGCGAGCGCGTCGTACCGGCCGCGCGGTTCTATCACAACGACGGGATTAATTACCTTACGAAGCAGCCGGACGAGGTCCTCGCCGCGGTGCGGCTCCCCGCCCCGGACGGCTGGGACGCGGTGTACCACAAGCTGCGCCGCCGCGGATCGTTCGACTTCCCGGTGCTGGGCGTGGCGGCGTGGGTCAAGTGGGA
>Ga0137368_10007196_pt1 | contig 11584 bp, 15 predicted proteins | sample SagtaG_13_FD_104917 | JGI IMG/M metagenome (GOLD analysis project Ga0137368, IMG submission 104917) | Vadose zone soil microbial communities from Sagehorn Ranch, Mendocino, California, USA - Sage1_L_100_16 metaG | ecosystem: Environmental > Terrestrial > Soil > Vadose zone | place: USA...
CGAGGAGATGGCGCTGCACCTGATCCTGGAGGACGCGCCGGAGGCGGCCGAGGATGGCTGGGGTGGGCTGGACGAGATGCTTCCCTGGCTGCCCGAGCATCCCGACGACCACGACTGGAGCATGGCCAGCGAGGTGTTCTTCCAGGACCACGACATCCTGGACCTGTTCGACGTGGAACTGGACGGCGTGGAGGATCCGGACAGCGAGCACAACCGGGCCATGGGGATGGGCGACTACCGCCCGCAGGCGTGGTTTCGCACCTTCTTGAACATGGATCCGCGAGACGGACGCAGGACCTTCCGCCGCTGAACCACGCTCCGGGCGGCCTTCGGGTCGACGCCGCCTCTGGCATCCTCACCTTTCATTGGGGAGCGCGACGACGCCGCTGGGGTGCGCGATGTCTCTGGGGTGCGCGAGGAGATCAGCCCGCAGCGGGAGGCAGCGCTGCTGGAGGCGATGCTGCGCTACCAGATCAGTGTTGATCCCAGCCAGGTCGGATCCGTGCTCGACCTGGCCGCGGTCGGGATCGTCAACAGCGCCTGGCGCAACAGCCCGGTGGAGGACTGGCACGCCGGAGACGGGCCGCTGACCGACGGCGACATGCTGCGGGTAAACGCGCACACCACCTGGCGGGTCCGGGAGGTGATGCGACGCTGGCGGGCCGAGGTGGGCCTGACCGCCCGGTCGCCGATGGCGACGATGGACGGGCTGAACGCAGACCACATTGAGTGGCTGGCCGTGCGGATCTTCCGGTGGCTGGTCAACCCGAGCCGCCGGCTACCGACCGGTGGCACCCTCGCCGACCTGGCCGGCGCAGACCTGGACGAGCTCACCGAACATGTGGACGGCACGCTGGGCGGCTTCGCCGCCACCGCCGAGCGGCGCGGGCCACGGTTCGCCCTGCACCGGGCGGCGGCGCACGGTGGCCTGGCCTGCCCGCACTGGTGGGGCACCCCGACGTGGCCGGCGCTCGTTCGTACCTTCGTCCAGGTTCTCGATGACCCTGGCCATTCGCACTGGGGGCCGGACGGGAGCCTGCGCAGGCGGCTTCGACGCGCGCCGCCGCAGGTCGCCGACCGGGTCGGTCTGCGGCGGCTCCTCCTGACCTGGCCTTGGGATCTTGAACCGGTGGCGGCCCAGTGGATCGTCAACGCTGGCATCGGCTACCTCCGTACGCCACTACCACCGCTACCCGACGATCTGGTGCTTCCGCCGTAGCGGGCAGCGACGGACCTCACTGTAGGCAACCACCCTGACACGACAACCACATTGAGCATCGCCCGTGGACAGCAAGGGCGGTTATCCACAGGGCGAGATCCAGCAGGTGCCTCGCGTCGGCGGCGGGTGGCGGTTGGACGAAACCCGCGGTGTGACGGCTGCCGACGTGACCGGTGCCCATCCGGGCACGCTGTCCGGCGGCGCGTCGTGGGAGGCTGGCCGGACGGGTAACGCGGTGGCCCTCGACGGCAGTACCGGTGTGGTCAGTACGGCCGGGCCAGCGGTACGCACCGACGGCAGCTACACCGTGGCCGCCTGGGTGCGACTGGGTGCCACGGGCCGCGACGCCGCGACCCGGACAAGCTGCGCCGGCTTATGCGCCGGCGGCGGTTCTGATCCGCGGCCGCAAGCGTTGAAGTGAAGAATTATCTATTTAAGCTATGGGAATTATAGGTGACTTGGCCCACACTCCGCTGACAACCGGTTGTCGTCGTAGCTACGTTGCCTGTGTGGATCGAAGCAAGCGTCTCATCCGGCGCCGCTTCGTCGACTTCCTCCGGGTGTGCAGTAGTACCTGTCGAGTCTGACGGCGTAGCGGGAGCATCGACCGTCCCAACCCGCCGCCGTGACGACCGGGCCTTTGGCGCCGCCGGTCGTCCGGCTGCCCCTCGCCATCGACGCTGATGGTCCGGCCGTCCTCTCCTGGTCGGATATCGCGCGCTCCTGTACGCCCGCGCCTGCGAGCCGGCCGCCCCGTGTCCGCTCTCCTGCGACGCGTTCGTTGGCGTCGTAGTGCTACGTACTCCGTTCACCGCGGCCGTGTCGTCCGGTGACGGCCCTGCATATCCGCCAACCTTGATCGTGAGGAGACGTACCGATGACACGCACCCAGAACCGGCACCTGTTCGGCTCCCGGGAGGCGTCGACGGCCAGCCGGGAGGGGCTGGGCGGGTACCTGGCCGATCGGGGCTGGATGGCGCGGGTGCTGGACCAGACGTACGAGAACATGGGCCGCCTGGCGGTCGAGGGTCGCTACCCGTTCCCGGTGGTCGACGGGGTCCAGGTGCGTACCGGGGTGCAGGGGCGTCGGATGCACACGAGTGCGCTGGCCCGTACCGAGAGCCGCGGGATGGACAAGCGCGAGGACCACCCGGCCACCGATCCGGGGCAGTGGCACCGGCTGGTCACCGGTGGGCGCGACGAGGTGTGGGTGCGCACCGAGCCGGTGCCCGCGGCCCTGCCGGTAGCGTCATGATCGAGGTCGTTTCCGCCCGGCGGTGTATCGGGTGCGACGTGTGCGTCGCGGTCTGCCCGACCAACGTGTTCGACCCCGACCCGGACGGTGGGCCGCCGGAGATCGCGAGGCAGGGTGACTGCCGGACCTGCTTCATATGCGAGACGTACTGCCCGGTCGACGCGTTGTTCGTGTCGCCGCACGCCTGCCCGCTGCCCGTGTCGTCGCCGTTGCGCGACGAGGAGTACCTGGCGGCCGCCGGGCTGCTGGGCGGTTACCGCAACGAGATCGGGTGCCGCCTGGGAGGTACCCCCGGTGCGCGCACCGCTGCGGCTTTGTCACGACGGGCCCGTGGTGCCTTGCTGGTGATCTTGAAGGGTCGGCGGTGGTGCCAGGCAGCCTCACCAGCAGCCGGCGGGCATGGGTGTTGCCGGTCTTGGTGATCGAAGTCTGGACACGCTGGGCGCCGCTGGATGCCTCGGTGGGGACCAGGCCGAGGTAGGCGCCATGGTGGCACCGGTGAACCGCTGCCAGTCACCGACCTCGGTGGCCAGACCGAATGCGGTCAACGTGGCGATGCCTCGGATGCACGACAGCCGGGTAACCACCGGCGTCCATCGTGGCGCGGTGGCCAGGTCCCCGATGGCCTTGTCGAGGCGGTCACGGCGGGCCGTGGTGGCCAGGACGGTGTCGAAGTCCTCGGTGAAGGCGGTCTGCACTGCGGCGGCCTCGAAACGTTGGGAGCGCAGCCATTGCTCGTGCAGGTCGGTCCAGGCGTTGCCGCCGTAGTAGACGATTCCGTGACGTAGCAACAGTTTCGAAAGCCGGTGACGGGCCAGCATCAGATCTGCGCGGGCGTCCTCCCGAGCGCGTACCAGGTCCCGGGCGGCCTCCTCTTCTTCGGTGGGCACCCGCACCTCGGGCAGCTCCCCGACATGCAGCAACCTGGCCAGCCGCAACGCATCACGCTTATCGGTCTTGATCCGGTCTCCGGGCGGGCGTTGCATCTTCGAGGGCGCCGCCACGACGCGGCGGATGCCTGCCGCACGGAATGCTCGGGCCAACCCGAAGCCGGTCGGGCCGGCCTCGTAGGCCACAGCGACCGGTCCGGGTAGCCGTCTTGCCCAGGCGACCACGTCGGTGTTGGCCGGTACCAGCCGCTGCGAGAACCGCTGATTGGTCTGCCAGTCCACGGCCTGCGCGACTACTGATCGGGCGCGCACATCCAATCCCACCGACGTACGCTCAGACAACATCCGGCGCCTCCCGCAAGTGTGGCTCTACCGCTTGGAAAGCTGGCACAGCAGCTGTGATCTCGGCGGCAACCCACGCCAACTTGCGAGCGAGACGCCGGATGCCAACCCCGCCGGCGTCATCACGCCCCGCCGGGCCATCCGATCGCCGCGACTCTGTGCGGGAACGGGCACAGTGTCAAGCTCGCGAAGCGACCGCGCGGCGGCCCGGCCTTGACAGCACGGCCGAGCCCGCAAACCCTCACCGACCGGATGGCCCGGCACCAAACGCCGGACACTCCATACGGTCTACACTTGTCGCTTGCGACATGCCGGGTGAGTAGAGCGTCGGCGTGGCTGTCCGTTCTTGTCCGGTCTCAGGTGATCTGGCGCAGGTCTCGCTGTACCTGGCGGCGTTCCGTGCTGTGTCTCATTGAATCTGACGCCGTGGCAGGGCCACCGCCGGTGGAGCCGCGGGTCGTCGACGGGGACGTCTTTGCAGACGGTGAAGATTTCGGAGTAGTCGGCCTCGCCGGCGGTGACCTCCTCGCCGGAGGCGATGTAGCCGCTGTAGGTGAGGTCGCTGACGTGGCGGGCCTTGACATCCAGGGGCAGCCCGAAGAAGCGCCTGCTCGCCTCCATGGCGTCGGCCGTGACGCGGTTCTGGGCCGGGTCGGTGGCGACTTGGAAGATCCCGTCGGTCTGCCAGGCGCGCATCAGGTCCTGCGCCAAACAGATGTCGGACTCGGTTCCGTGGACGGTGTTCGGCAAGCGGAAGGTCTGGAGGGTGGTCATCGCGGGCTCCTTCGCACCGGTGGGGTCACGATTGGCATGCGGGGTATTGCAGCAGCACCAACGGCGGATCGGCCGATCGCGACCGCATGATTGCGGCGAACGGCCGGCGCCGTTCGGCGGGTGGTCATGCCCCGCCGTTACCGGTGCCTGCCCGACCAACCTGCGGCCGGGACCTCGGCCTGCCCACCCTGCTTCACTCCCCACGCCCCTGTCCCGGACGGTCGCACCGTACGCCCGACCCACAGCCCGGCCGCAGAAGCATGAACGCCAGGATGCGCACCACCACGCCCTCATCCTGACGAACCCGGTCTCGTGCCTGATCACAGCCGTGACGGTGAGATTGCACCCTTAAGGCCCGGTACTTCCCCCGGGACTCGATACACCACGCGACTGCGGCCAGCGGCCTCATGGGGACTGATCGAGCAGCGGCGTCACCAGCTCCGCGGCTCGTTGCGGGGTGATGATGTCTGCCGGGTCGCCGCCGAAGGCGTCGAGATCATAACGACGCCTCCGCAGGCGCCGCGGGCGAACGCCCACGCGCAGCGGTGGGTGCGCACGGTCCGCCGCGAGTGTCTGGACCGCATGCTGATCCACGGACAGCGGCACCTGATGACCGTGCTGAGGGAGTACGTCGCGCACGACAACGGGCACCGGCCGCACCAAGGCCGTCACCAGCGACCGCCCAACGCCGATCAGTTGCCGGCTGCGGCCCCCGATCTCGCGGCGGCGCGAGTCAGGCGGAGGAAGATCCTCGATGGTCTGAGCAACGAGTATTCGCAGGAGGCGTAGCCGAAACCGGGTTTCGAGCGCCTCAAGCTATGAACGGGCGGCTCGACGTGGTTGAGACGGAGGTGGCGGGGTTGGCTGGACCGGCGACGGGTGGCCGGCCCGCGGTGATCTGAGGCGGGGACTCGATCTGAGGTTGTAGGCACCGTTTGTGGCTGTCCCGTGGAAACAGGCCGCACCGTTGATTGACCCCAACGCGATCAATTGATTACGTTGAGTGCGAGTTCGTCACGCGTCCGCCCGGCCGGGCAGTCGGATCATCAACGCTCGTCACCAGCGGTACCACGCCTTCGGCGGTCTGCAGGCAGGTGTCTCGCGCGGGCCGCCAACCCTGCAGGGAGGAACCGTGATCCACGCACCCGGCCGGCGTGTCCGGCATGCGCTGCTCCTGCTCACCGCGGCGGCGGCCGTCCTGCTCGCCGTGCCCGCCGCCCCGGCCAGTGCCGCCCCGCCCACCGGCGCCGACCTGGCCTGCACCATCACGCTGACCACCGACATCCGCCCCGGCGTGACCACACAGGTGCGCCACCAGGCCGTCACCACCCACGGGCTGACCGGCACCGCCACCTGTATCGGCACCGTCGACGGGCAACCGGTCACCGGGCCCGGCCGCTTCGGCAACAGCCTGCAGGGCTTCGTCTCCTGTCTCCAGGGGAGCTTGACCGGCACGTTCGTGCTGAAGATCCCCACCGCGGCCGGCGAACAGACGGTCGCCGGACGGTTCGCCGAAAGCGTCGTCGCCCCCATCACCGCCGTGTTCACCGGCGACCTCACCGGCACCGTCGTGTCATCCGTGGTCCTTGAGGGCGACTGCGTCACCACCCCGCTGACCCGCGCCAGGTCGGTGATCGCCGTCACCGTCACCACCTGAACACCGGCCCCGCTGCCGGCCCGGCTGGCCGGTCAGATTCATCGGCAGCATGTCACCCACGGACACCGCCTTCGGGCGGTCCCGCATCCCGGTGCTGTCACGGGGGGCTCACCCCGCAGGAGAGGTCATGATCCGTCCACGGCGTCACCCCGCCCATCGCGTTGTCGTCGCCTCGGCGGCGGCGCTGCTCGCCCTGCCCGCCGCCCCGGCCCGGGCCGACGCCCCGGTGTCGGGCACCGACCTCGACTGCGCCATCACCGTCACCGTCGACGCCCACCCCGGCGTCACCCCACAGCTGCGGCACGTCGCGGTCACCTCCCATGGGCTGACCGGCACCGCCGACTGCACCGGCACCCTCGACGAGGCAACGGTCACCGGTCCCGGCAGCTTCGCCGTCACCATCCAGGAGGTCGCCAACTGCACCCAACTCGCCGGACAGGGCACCTTCGTCCTGTGCATCCCGACTAGCGGCGGGACCGCCACGGTGGCCGGCACGTTCGACACCAGTGGCTCCAGCGCCGGCGCCATCGTCGTCGGCGACCTCACCGGCACCGCCCACGTGATCGCCGTGCTCGAAGGCGACTGTGTCACCACCCCACTGACCCGCGTGACCACCCAGGTCGACGCCCACGTCGGCCCCTAAACCCAACGGCGACCAGCCTGGCCTGTGGCGATCAGGCGAATACGGCTTGCGCTCGTCCCGTGGTGCGTCCGGACCGGCCGGCCGGCTCATCAACGCCAGCCACCAGCCGAACCAGACGTCGTCGGCGGTCCCGTCACGGGGCAGCGCGGACCACCCACCCGCAAGGAGGAGACCATGACCCACACAACCGGCCGGCCTGTCCGGCGTACGGTGTTCCTGCTCGCCGCCGCGGCGGCTGCTGTCCTGCTCGCCCTGCCCCCCAGCCCGGCCCGAGCCGACGCGCCGATCTCGGCCGCCGACCTCAACTGCAGCATCACCTTCACCGTGCACATCAACCCGGGCATCAGCGCGCAGAAGCGGCAGCCGCAGCACATCGCCCTCAGCAGCCGTGGCCTGACCGGCACCGCCACCTGCACCGGCACCGTCGACGGGCAGCAGGTCACCGGAGCGGGCCGGTTCGGCCTCAGCGAGGCCGACATCGCCGACTGCGTCCTGGCCACCGGGCACGGCACGTTCGTCCTGCAGATCCCCACCACCGGTGGGATCGCCACGCTGGCCGGCAAGTTCACCAGCGTCGGCAACGTCCTCAGCGGCGACCTCACCGGCACCGGCCAGGTCCTCGGGACCGAAGGCGACTGCTTCACCACCCCACTCACCAGCGTCACCGTGATCGACACCGTCCACGTCGGCCGCTGACCACCAACCCCGCCAGGATCGACAAACCACCCCACTGACAACCCCGACCCGCCAACCACATCTGGACACCGCCACCGACTCCGCCAGGTAGACCCGGATGTCGTCTGCCAATTGAGCCGAGGCATTGCCATACATCTGAGGCACCAAAGGCGGGCGCCAGGACGTCAAGGACTGCGAGCTGCGACTTCATGTCCAACAACACCGCGACTTGCCTCAAGTTCGGTGGCAGATCAAGGCCCTCGCCTCTGCCAACCAATCTGAGGCACCCCAGCTCAAGGCTATGATCATGCCTCAACCTCGTTGGCAGACGACACCGGACGCCGCCATCTAACCGTGGACAGGACAACGACTGTTCTGTCTAGGTGAAGGTGGCGGACGTCGAGCGCGCTGACCTGCCGCTCGCCAGGTAGGTTCGGACGATCCGGCGAACAAGGCGCTCGGAGTAAGTTTGCGGTTTCCAGGGAACAGCCCCTTGAGCGGTACCGCAGGAGGCGGGACTTTGCCCGGACTCCTGAGCCGTCCGGCCGGAAACGGCGGCGGGGACGGTCAAGGAGCCTGGTGTTCGTTGCGCACAAGCATGACGCGACGACGCTGCACTACGACTTCCGGTTGGAGGCCGGTGGGGTGTTGAAGTCGTGGGCGGTGCCGAAGGGGCCGTCGACGAACCCGAGGGACAGGCGGCTGACCACGGCCACCGAGACCATCCTGTCGCCTATGCCGGCTTCGAAGGGGTGATTCCGCGGGGGGAGTACGGTGCGGGGCCGGTCATCGTGTGGGACACCGGCAGCCGCCGCACGGCGTGCTCGCGCATCAGCTCGACCGCCCGGCTCACCGGGTCATCGGGAGCCAAGTGACCAGGCGGCCGCTGGCGATCTCCCGGGCCGTGTTCCGGGCCGGGTCCTTGTCGGCGGCCAGCACCCGCACCACGATGTCCCGGTCGGTAAACACACCGAGGACCCAGTCCTGCTCGGTGATCAGCACGTCGCCGATGTCGTACTCGCGCATCTGCACGGCAGCGTCGATGAGGGTCGTGCTGCCGGACGGCCGAACCGCCAGCACGTTCGCCACTGGCGGTTCGCGGTACAGGGCGCGCCTGAATGTCCGCACGCTACACGATGCTGCGCCGGCTATCGCCAGACCAGCACGTCGTCGAGCGGTTTACGGGCGATGTCTGGGACCAGCGCGTCGTCGGCTGGGTAACCGACCGTGACGAGCAGGAAGCCCCGCTCGTGCGGCGGCCGGTCGAGGATCTGGTTGAGGAACCGCATCGGACTGGGGGTATGGGTCAGTGTGGCGAGCCCGGCCCGGTGCAGCGCGGCGAGAAGGAAACCGACGGCAATGCCGACGGACTCCTTCGGGTAGTACGGGCGCGGTGAGCCGGGTCCCTTGTGGACCTCGAACACGACGATCACCGCCGGGGCGGTCTCCAGGAACGGTTTTCGCCAGTCAGTGCCCAGCGGCGCCAGCGCTTGCAGCCACTCCTGGCTGGCCCGCCGGGTATAGAACTCCCGCTCCTCGGCCTCGGCCGCCAGGCGCAGCGCACGTTTCGTGGCCGCGTCGGCGACCATGACGAACCGCCACGGCTGCACGTTCGCGCCGCTCGGTGCGCTCGCCGCGGCGCGAACCGCCTCCCGCAGGACCCCGTCCGGGATCGGCCGGCGGTCGAAGTCGCGGATCGTGCGGCGGGTGACCAGCTCGTCGGTGAACTCGCGGACCCGCTCCAGCGCCGACTCCTCCGGGACGCCGTAGCGCGGCGCGGGCCGCTGACCCGACACACTGGTGCGGCCCAGTGCCGCGTCGCCCTGCATCGGCCCATTCTGACCGGCCGCAAACCGCAGCGGCCCCGCGGATCGGCTCTCTTCCGCGGGGCCGCGCGTGGCTCGATGCGGGCTTCTCATGCCGCCGGGCCTGGCCGGTCTGGCCCCACACGACCGCGCGGATCCGGGTCGTGCGCCCGGGTCGGCCCTGCCACGGAGTTCGTCTGTCCACGTCGACCGCGCGGCGAATGCCGCAGGCGCAGCGTGCTTGGTCTGCTTGGATCGGCGACCACCAACCAGACCGTTGACGCAACCGTGGCGGCTACGATACGCAAGACCCACCAGCGGCCACGGCGCGCTGCCTGGTGGTCATCTGCTCGGTCCCCGAGTCGGGGGCGTGCGCCGAATCCCGACCACGCACGAAGGCGGGGTAGCAGTGGCGTTCTCCTACACGATCGACCGGCACGGCCCGCGGGTCCGCCTCGCGCTCGCCGGCGAGGTCGACATCGGCGTCTCCGACGAAATCCGCCAAGCCGCGCACAGCCTGCTAAGCGTCCCCGCGACGCGCCGCCTTGAAGTCGACCTCGGGGCGCTGACCCTGCTCGACTCCAGCGGCATCGCCGCTCTCGTCAGCGCCTATCACACCGCCGCTGGCCGCGGATGCAGCTTCGCCGTGACCAACGCGCACGGCATCGTCAAGACCGTGTTGAAAACCACCGGCGTCTTCGACACCCTCACCGATGCCGAGCCACCCAGCCAGCACCCCCGCTGAGACATCACCGACCTGCGCCACCGCTGCCACGGTAAGTTGCTGGTCTGCCAACCTGCCCTGCAAAGCTGATACACCCGGCCGAGGGTCATGCTCTGGATCTCGCCACAGCGCATCGAACCGTCTGGGGTTGGCCGCCTATGCGGCGGGCGCTGCGCTAACAGGCCCGCGGGCGCGACCGACGCATCCACCGCCGTCGGTTCGTAGCTAAGGCCCAGCCGCTCGTGATGGGTCGCGTCAGCGCCGTGCATCCGTCACCGTCGGTCACGATGCCGCCATCAGCGGCTCGGGGTACCCTCATCAGGTTGCCGGCTGCGCGACCCCTTGCGCAGGCAACTCCGATGCTTGAGATCCGCGTCGAACCTCTCGGCAGCGACAAGGCCGTCGTGGTCATCGCCGCGAGCTGGACTGCGCCACCTCCGGTGACCTGCGCGCGGCGATCACCGCCCTGCTCAACGGTGGCGGCATCGCCGCCATCGGCCTCGACCTGCGCGGGGTGGACCTCCTCGACTCGATCGGGATCGGCACCCTCTGGTGGCCCAGCGTATCTGCCAACAGGTCGACGTGCGCCTGCGGGTGACCGCGGCCAGCGAGTCCGCCTCCCGCCTGCTGCAGGTCAGCGGCATCGACGAAGCGCTCGGCCTGCCCACCCCCACCGGCGAGCCCCCCTTGTCGGCGTACCGGCTGACGTACACAGGTAGGTACGGCTGAACGGGCTCTGGCGCTGATCTTGTGGAGGCGGCTTGGGAGGATGCCGACCTGTGATTACTCCAGGTCGGTGAGCAGTCCGTCGGCGAACTGCCGCAGGTGCGGCAGTTCGTCGGCCCGGACCTGGCCGATCAGGCGGTCAGGCGTTCGCCGCGGCGGTGTTGCATCATGGCCGCGAAGCTGCGCACGTGCCCGGCGGCGGCAGCCAGCTCGGGGCAGCCAGCCGAGAGGTCGGCGAGGTCGACTGCGTGGTCGGGCTGCAAGCGGTCGGGTCGGGTGAGCATCCAGGTATCGCAGACATCGCCATCTACACGCAGCGACGCCGGGGCGGGGCGGGCTTAGCCCCGGCTTAGCCCTGATCCACGGACGAAGTCGGTTTGATTGCGGCGTGCCGGACGCGATGGTGCCCTCTGACTCGAAAATTGCCTCCGATCATGCAGCCTGTAGGGGGTTGAGCGTGACCTCGTAGCCGAGTTGGTTCAGCTGTGAGATGAGGCGGCGAGCCTGGCGGGTGCGGTCGGCGCGTTGGACGAAATGGTCGCCGCCGAGGTCCTGGTAGCTGGCGTCGTGGGCGAGCATGTGCCAACTGGCGGTCAGGATGGAGTGCGCGACGGCGACTAACGCCCGCTTGCTGCCGCGGCGGGTGGCCAGGCGTCGGTATCGGGCTGCCAGGTAGGTGCTCTTCGTATGTGACGCGGCCATGGCGGCCTCGCCGAGGGCGGCTTTGAGCCAGGTATCACCGGGACGGGTACGACCTGCGTTCCGCGTAATTCTGGCGGGCTAGAGCACGAATCAGGGGTCTGAGCTGCGGGTATGCGGGAGTGCACGCGGACGGGGCGTGTCTCTAGGGGTTGGAGCCCCTCAGGTGGGTGTC
>Ga0137368_10007215_pt1 | contig 11568 bp, 8 predicted proteins | sample SagtaG_13_FD_104917 | JGI IMG/M metagenome (GOLD analysis project Ga0137368, IMG submission 104917) | Vadose zone soil microbial communities from Sagehorn Ranch, Mendocino, California, USA - Sage1_L_100_16 metaG | ecosystem: Environmental > Terrestrial > Soil > Vadose zone | place: USA...
GCGGAGCAGTCGGCGGCGCGGCGGCGGTATCAGCCTGCCCGGGCGGCGTCTGCGCCTGTGAGGCGACGGATTCCTGCTTCTTTTCTCCTTTGCCGCTGTCGTCGCGCTCCTTGCCCTTTCCTGGAGCGCCGCCGTTCGACGATGAGCCGCTAGCGGTGCTCGGGGTCGGCACGTGCGACTGCTCGGCCCTCCGCTCATCCTTTTGCGGTGCGGCCGGTGTCGCGGCAGCCGGCTCGACTGCCGCCGTTGGGGCGGGCGCCTCTGCAACGGCAGGCGCAGTCGGCACGGAGGTCGCGTGTCTAGGCGAGGAAGGGGCGAGAGCCTTCACGACGCGTCCGCCAGGGGCACGGTCGGCGGCGGGGCGGGAAGCGGTCCGATCCAAGCTTGCCGCGCTCGCGCCCGGTCGTACCGCCGCGAGCGTCACCGGCGATGTCCGCAGCGTCGCTTCGGCGGCGTGCCGCGGGGAGCGCTTCGCCGGTGGGGGAATCGCGTGGCGAATCCGTGGCGCCTCGGTTGCGGCGACGGTCGCCGTCCCTACCGCAACGGCGACCGCGGCGGCCTTCACGGCGGCGCCGCCGGTCAGCAGCGACTTGAGACTCGCGAACGACGTGCCGGCGTTGATGCCGTTGAGCCCGCGGCCGACCGAGCGGGCGCGCTTCGGCGCGGGCGGTTCTTCGAGCCCTTGCGCGAGCGTGCGCCGCGCGCGGAAGATCAGCGTCTCGACCGCGGCCTGCGAGATGTCGAGCTCATCGGCGATCTCGCGGTACGAGAGTCCCTGCCACTCGCGCAGCAGAATTGCGCGGCGCTGGTTCTCCGGCATCGCCTCGAGCGCGTCCTCGAGCCCGATCAGCTCGTCGGCGCCCGTCCGGCGCGACGGGACGATCTCCTGGAGCACCTCGAAATCGTTCGGCGTCTCGACGCGTCCGCGCCGCCAGGAAGACCGCCTGCGCGAGAGGCAGACGTTCTCGGCGATCTTGAACAACCACGCCCGCTCGGCCTCAGGGATGATGCCGCGCTTCAGCCCGCGGAACGCGTTCATGAACGTCGTCTGCACCGCGTCCTCGGCTTCCTCGCGCGAGCTCAACTGGTGCAGGCAGTAGTTGTAGATCTGCCGCGAGTGACGCTCGAACAGCGAGTGCGTCGCGTCGGCTTCCGGCGCAGCAATCGACCGGCGTTCCACGCCGACGGCGCGACCTATGGATGGGACTGCGGCCAGTGTGTTTCCCCTGGGCAAGGACGGCGGGGCGAGACATAGTCTGTGCCACGCTTGCCCGGAGTCGCAACCCCATTTGGGGGATCTTCACAATTCTTCTTTGCAAACCGCCTCAGGCAGGCGCGAACGCAGGGGAAAGCTCCCGCCGAAGCCGGACCAGCAGCGCCTCGAGCGCAAGGCCCGGCGCCAGGTTGAATTCCTCGAAGGCCCTCCAGGTCTCCCGGACGGCTTCGCAAGCCGACTCGGCGCCCACGATCCGCTCGCGGCTCCCGTCCCGGCGGAGGTCGTCGAGGCGGTCCGAATGGACGACTGCGGCCTCGGCGCCCACGGCCACCGCGATCAGGTCGCGGTACCACCAGCCGAGCTCCTCGAGTGCTGCAAGCAGCTCGTCGCGTTCCGCCCGGCGCTGGGCCCGCCGGACGCGCTGCTCGGCTTCTCGCTTCGGCAGGTCGAGATCCCCCAGCCCTTCCTCGGCCGCCTCTTTCGCCGCCGCACCGCGCTCGCGGATTCCGGCCAGGAGCACGCCGGCCGCAGCGCCGGGATCGAAGGCGTCGTCGGCGTACACGCTCCGGGCGACGGCGAGCAACGCGTCGCGACGTGCGCGCGCCTCAGGATCGAGCAACGCCTCGGCGCGGTCGAGCCGGCCGGCCGCCAGCCGGGCGATCACGGCCAGCTCGTCGGGCGCGAGTCCCGGCGCCCGCTCTTCGAGCGCGACGCGAACGGCGACCTCCGAGAGACGGCGGAAGGGAATCAGCTGGCAGCGCGAACGGATCGTTTCCGGCAGCGGGCCGAGGTCGTTCGCCACCAGCACGATCACCGCGTACGCGGGAGGCTCCTCGAGGTCCTTCAGCAGGGCGTCGGCTGCGTCCTCGTTCATCGTGTCCGCGTCGAGGACGAGATAGATGCGCCGGGCGGCCTCGAAGGGGCGCATGTGCAGGTCGCGGCGCAGCGCGCGAATCTCGTCGATCAGCACTTGGTCGCCGAACGGCTCGAGCACGTACAGATCCGGGTGCGTGCGGCGCTCGGCGCGCGGCCGGTCGCCCAGCAACTCACCCGCGAAGGCGAACGCGAAGCGACGCTTGCCGACACCGGGCGGCCCATGGAAGAGGTACGCGTGCGCCGGGCCCTCGGTGAGCGCCGCCTCGAGCAGGCGCTTCGCCTCCTCCTGCTCAGGCAAGCGCTCGAAGCTGATCCCGCACCTCCTTCGCCAGCTTCGACGGCGACTTCGTGCCGTCCAGCGTCGTGATCCGGTTCGGGAACAGCCCGGCGAGCTCGCGGTAGGCCTGGTCGACTTCCTCCTGGAACGCGAGCCCTTCCTGCTCGATGCGATCCGGCTGTGCGGAACGCTTGACCGCCTCCGCGGGATCGAGCAGGACGAGGAACGTCCGGTCCGGGAGCAGACCGCGCGTCGCATGCAGGTTCAGCTCGAGCACCCGGTCGACGCCGAGCCCACGCGCAAGGCCCTGGTAGGCGAGCGACGAGTCGATGTAGCGGTCGCAGACGACGTCCGCCCCGTCCAGGAGAGCCGGGTAGATGACCTCCTCGACGAGCTGTGCGCGCGCCGCCGAGAACAGCGCCGCCTCGCTCCAGGGCGAGACGTGGATTCCGCCCAGGAGGAGCTCACGGATCCGTTCACCGAGTTCGGTGCCGCCCGGCTCGCGCGTCGCGACCACACGGCGCCCATCGCTGCGAAGAGCCTCGGCGAGGAGCTCGGTCTGCGTCGACTTGCCGGAGCCGTCGATTCCCTCGAAGGTAACGAACACGGTCCGGAGGATAAGGCTCGGCGGCGGCGAACGAATTGCGACCTGTGGAGCACGCGTATGCCCTCTCCAACTCGCGCTGGCGGACCGCGACCCTCGTCGCTTCGGCGATCGCGGCCCTCGAGCTCGCGGTGCTAGGCGTGATCGGGTTCAGCGCGCTCGCTCGGACGTTGCAGCGCGACGTGCACAACGCCGCGGTCAACAAGGTCACGGGACCGGCACCGGCGCAGCACCGGGCAGCGAGCGGGCGGCCGGTGCTACCGCGAGACGAGACCGGCGTCCTCGTCCTGAACGGGAGCGGAGTGGCCGGCGCCGCAGCGGGGAACGCCGACCACCTGCGCAGGCTGGGTTATCTCGTCTCGGGAGTCGGCAACGCCGACGGGACGGGAACGGCCCGCACGCTGGTGATGTACCGCGGCAAGTTCCGAGCCGAGGCGCTGCGGCTTGCGCACGACGTGCACGTGCGGCTGGTGGCGCCTCTCGACGGGATGAAGCCGTCCGAGCTGATGGGCGCGCAGCTCGCGCTCGTCATCGGCTCCTGACGCGGCTCAACCTCCCGCCAGCCTGAGGACGAGCGAGAGCGAGGACTCCGGGCCCGGCCAGAGCTCGCGCACGAGCTCGGGGTCGCTTGTCCGAACGACTCGGCGAAGCACGAAAGCGACGAGCACGGCGTCGTCGAGTTGTCCCGCGACCGGGATGAAGTCGGGGATGAGGTCGAAGGGCAGGGCGAGATATGGGATCAGACCCGCGACAAGGACTCTCGTGTGCCACGGCATCGTCCCGTGCCGGAGCAGGCGGGTGAAGAGGACGACGCAGTCGGGCACGAAGCCGGCGACGCCTCGTGCGTCCTCTCTCCTGCCGGCGAAGAAGAAGACCGCGACGACGAGCGCATAAAGCGCGAAGAGTCCGGCGATGCTGTAGAGGAGCCAGGCGACGATGGCGTGACGCTACCTCCGTACCTGGTACATACCTGGCACGTACCTGGTACGGCTGGCACAGAGACGTGTCCGCTTCAGCGGAGCTCGGACTGGAGCCACGCGAGCTGGTCGTCGACCGCCTTGGCGTTCAGCGTGTGTCCGGCGTCGTACCAACGGATGCGCTTCGGCTCGCTCGCGGCCCGGTAGAGCGCGACCAGCGAGCGGCGGGACACGACCTCGTCGCGCCGACCGTCCTGGAAGAAGCCGACCGTCCTGGAAGAAGAGGTGCGCCGGGGCGGCGGCGCCGACGTACCGGCCCGGATCGACCGAACCGATCAGTCGCGCGACCTCGCGGCGGTACTGCGGCGCGACTCCGGCGGGCGTGCCGATGCTCGCGCCACCGGACATGAGGTCGTACGCCCGGATTCGATGCTCGACGCCGGAGAGGATCCCGCCGAGAATCGCGCCGTAGCTGAAGCCGACGTAGCCGAGCGAGCGGTTGCGAACCTCGGGCAGCGAGCGAAGCACGTCGACGGCCCGTCGCACGTTGACGACGTCGTGCGCGTAGGAGTCGCGGAACTGCCGCACACCCTCGATGCCGGTCTTCGCCTTCACGCTCGGAGAGGAGAGCGTGAGCGCGACGAAGCCGCGGTCGGCGAGCGCAACGGCGAACGGCAGCAGCTCGGTGCGGTCGCGTCCGGCACCGTGCATATAGACGACGGCGGGGAACGGCCCCTGTCCGCGACCGGCCGGCGGCAGGACGAGCAGCGCCTGCACGCGGCCGCCGCGCGGACTCGTGTAGGAGAAGTCGCGCACGCGCACCGGAGAGCCGGGGTTGACGACGCGACCGAGGCGTACTCCGAGAGGTGCCGAGCGGTCGTAGGCGAACAGTCCCTGCCGCTTCAGCGCGGGCGCCGTGCTCGCTGCGCTCTTTCCGGCGCCGCCGCACGCGGTCACTGAACACACCGCCAGGAGGAGGACGACGCCGTGCCTCACGCGATCCAGATGTCGTGCGCGAACGCCGCAGCCGCGAGCGCGCCCGTCGCAGCGAAGGTGCAGAAGAGGACGGTACGAAGCTGCGGCCGGTTTGCGGTCAGGTCGGCCAACGCGAGGAAGAGCGGGAAGTCGACGACGAGGAAGCGCGGCAGCCCCTGCAGCGGAAACACCTCGATCGGCGTCGCGAGCACGATCGCGAGCATCGCGGCCGAATACCCGCCGTACACGGGCCCGAGCCGGCGCCACGCGTACCACGTCAGCCACAGCGCGCCGAGGAGCAGCAGGAAGTGGAGCACGTTCCACGTCGCGTACTGGTCACGCACCGGGTACCCCTGCGGCTTGCCGAGCTGCTCGGGAAGATGACGCAGCAACTCGGCCGCTCCGTGCGCGGCGAAGTCGAAGGAGTCCCACAGTCCGGCGAGCGAACCGAGCGCCGGTGTCTCGCGCATGCGCTCCGTGTGCGCGTGCAGAAACGCGAGCCAGTCGTGCCGGTGCACGTGCAGGTACAGCGAGTACAACGCGACCGGCACGAGCATCAGCACCGCCACGAACGGCTGCGCGCGCTCGCGTAGAGAGCGATCGCGCGGCCAGAGGAGCAGGACGAGGGGCACGACGAGCGCAAGCCCGACGAGCCGCGTCGCAACCGCGAAGGCGGCGAGCACGCCCGCGAGCAGCGAGCGCCGTCGCAGCGCCGCCGCGAACGCGCCGGCGGACAGTGCGAGGAACAGTCCCTCCGAGTACACGGACGTGAAGACGAAGGAGACCGGGTAGAGCGCGAGGTAGAGCACGCTGTCGCGTGCGAGGCGGTCGCCGAGCGCGACCCGCGCGATGTGCGCGACGAGCACCGCGCCGACCGCTCCGGCGACGAGTGAGAGCAGCGTCCCCGCGACGAGGTACGAGCCGAGCACCCGCCCGAGCCCGCCGACGAGCAGCGGAAAGAGCGGGAAGAAGGCGGGCGCCTGCGACGAGTCGTAGCCGCTGGCGGCGATGTGCAGGAACCATTGCGCGTCCTTCTGCGTCAGCGCGTCGAACACGAGATCGGCGTGCGCCTCGTGGACGCCGAAGGGCGGGATCGCGTCGCCGCGGATCGGCGCCCAGAGGAGCGTCAGCACCGTTCCGCCCCAGAACGCTAGGCGGATCCAGACGAACGTCCAGAAGGAAGAATCGCGCCGAAACGTCACTCGCATGCGCCGGCGTTCACCTTCCCACGCGCGACGTCGAGCGGGCCACCGTTGTAGAAGACGTCCGTGTTGTGGCGATCGAGGGTGTACGCCTGGTTCAGCGCCTGGTACGCGGCGCACGCGTCCTTCATCGTCTCGAGCTGGAAGAGCCCGAGCTGGATCCACGGCTCCGGATTGTCGGGCTGGACGTCGACCGCCTCGTGGTAGAGCTGCAGCGCCCGGAGGTTCCTGCCGCCCAACTCGGCGTCGACGGCCTCGCGGAGCAGAGGGTCGACGGACACGGGGTTGAGCGTGTGCGCCTCCTCGAACCGACCCTGCTCGAGGCGCTTCTCCGCCAGGGCCGGCGCGGCCAGGGAGAGGACCGAGCAGGCGGCGATTCCCGCGAGCCCGACCGCCCAGACCACGTCCCCGCGCACGATCTGCCTCCCGCGCCGGGCGACCAGGACGCCGAGGACGACGAAAAGCGGTGCGGCGACCGACAGCAGCTCGTACGGGATGTCGACCAGCGCATCGAGTCCCCACGCGAGGGCGCACACGCTCAGCGCCGCGACGGGCGCGCGATCAGGGTCGCCGAAGCGCTCGCGGAGCGTGACCGCGAGCCCGCCTACGAGTGGCACCAGCAACGCGAAGCCGACGATGCCGAGCTCCGCGAGTGTCTGGAGCGGAAAGTCGTGTGGCTCGTTGACGGACGGCGTCGGCTTCGCGCGCAGCAGCCTGTGCGCGAGCTGGAACGATGCGGCGCCTGTGCCGTCGAGCGGGTGGTCGCGAAACGTATGCCACGCCTCGCCCCACCATTCCCAGCGGTGATTCGAGCTCGCGCTCGTCACGCGCGCTGGTCCGGTCGCCACCTGGCCGGTGCTCTTGGGGTTCACGAAATCGTCCCAGCCGACGACGGTCGCCGCGACGAGCCCGACGAGCGCGAGCACGGAGAGCACGAGGGCGGCGCGCGCGCCGAACCGTTGTGCGCGCGCGTTCGGTGCACGCCGCGCGAGCAGCAGCGTCAGCCCGGCGACGGCGACGCCGCCGGCGAGAACGACGAGCGCGAAGATCCAACCGTCGTGCGCACGCACCGAGCGCGGCTGTCCGTCGCTCGTGATTCCGTTGAGGAGCTTGAACGCAACCGCGCTGACGACTGCGGCGGGAACGCCCGCAACCCCGAGCGCGACGAGTGACTCCAGTCGCCGCTGCTCGAATGCGAGCCAAGCGACCATCGCGACGACGCCGACCGCGATTCCTCCGCGCGAGAGCGTGAGCGCTGCGACCACCATGGCGGCGTACGCGAGGAGCGTTCCCGCGACCCGGCGCTCGAGTCGTTCACGCTCGACGGCCAGCCAGACGCCGAGCACGAGCGCGAAGACCGCGAGCAGCGCGAGCCCGTTCCAGTATCCGATCGGCCAGCGGAGGCGCGCGATGCGCCCGTAGTCGTCCTCGATGCCGGCGAAGACCTTGCCGATCAGCGAGGCGGCCATCAGCACACCGAGCAGTACCGCAAGACCTTCCGCGGTACGCCGTGCTGCGCGCGGGAGCAGCGCGCCGCCGAACAGACCGAGAACGAGGAACGCGGCGTACGCGAGCGAACGATTGACGTAGTCCCACGAAGCGTCCGGCAGCACCGACCACAGGAGGGACATGCCCTGCCAGACGACGAACGCGGCAAACGCGCCGGCCGCGACCACTCCTGCGCGCGTGAGCCCAGGACGAGGTAGGAGGCCGGACGCCGCCAGAGCGGCGGCGAGCCCGGCGAGTGCGAGCGCGAAGCCGCCGATCCACGCGAGGCGCATCAACGTCTCCGTGGCGAAGAAGGACCAGAGGAGGAGCGTCCCCGTCGCGGCGAGGAGCGCCGCGCCCGCGGCGTCGCGAGGAGGGGCCCGCATCGCGCGCGACCGTACCACTGCGCCAGGCTTTCTTTACAGACCGCTTACGTCCCGCTCACCCGCGGCAAATTCGCCCGGGGAACACTGCGCCCAGGGCCCGCCCCTCGCTCCGCCGTACCTGGAAAAAGTGCTGATCGCCGCTTTCACTCGTCCCTACCTGCATCCGGCCGACCGAGTCGGCCAGTAGGATGCGCGCTCCCGCCGTGAGGTCCTTCCTCGTCGTCATCGTCGCCGCGCTGGCCGTGGCCGTCGGCGCTGCCGCGCCGGACACGGCGACCGCCAAGGCATCGTCCACCCCGTGCTGGAAGGCGCTGATCAACGATTGGTTCGACGGGAAGATCGACCATGTCTATCCGCAGTGGTGCTACCAGGCTGCGCTCGGGCACCTGCCGAAGGACGTCGAGTACTACTCGGACGCCAAGGACGCGATCACCCGCGCCATGCTCCAGGCGAAGCGGGAGAAACAACCGATCGACTGGGACCCGAACGACCCGAGCAGCGGCGGCGGCATCGGGGCCGGCGGTGGCGGCGGCGGAGAAGGCGACGGCAAGGGCATCATCACGCGGGCGATCGAATGGCTCGGGCCCTCGAATGCGGACGCGGTGCCGCTTCCGTTGCTGATCCTGGCGGCGGTGGCCTTCCTGCTGCTCGCGGCGGCGGGTGGGAGCGTGGTCTCGAAGCGGCTCCAGGCCCGGCGCATACCGCCTCCCAACGGCTAGAATTCCGCTCAACGGAGCCGAAATCGGTTCCGTCCGACCACCGGCCTAACGTTCCGTGGTCCCGACGCCGACCGGCCGTCTTGCGGCACGAGCGGAGGCGGGGTATCGGTACACCCAGAGGCTCGGGAGGAACGCATGGCGCAGGCCGAGGACACCCAGACCGCTCAAACGCCCCTCGACGAGGAGACGGTGAACATCGTCGTCGACGCCGCCGCTCGGCTCGGCGTGCGCCGCTTCTTCACGATCCCGGGACGCGACCCATTCGACGAGATCGAGTGGGAGCTGCGCAAGGCGATCATCCCCGGGAAGGACGGGCCGGCGTTCGAGCAGGACGACGTCGAGTTCCCGAAGTTCTGGTCGCAGACGGCGACGAACATCGTCGCGCAGAAGTACTTCCGCGGCCGCATGGGCTCGCCCGACCGCGAGCGCAGCGTCAAGCAGATGATCGGCCGCATCGTCGACACGGTCACGGTCTGGGGCCGAACCGGCGGGTACTTCGCAGACGAGGAAGAGGCGGAGACGTTCGCGAACGAGCTGAAGTTCATCCTCGTCCACCAGCTCGCGTCGTTCAACTCGCCGGTCTGGTTCAACGTCGGCTTCGAGGAGAAGCCGCAGTGCTCGGCGTGCTTCATCCTCTCGATCGACGACTCGATGGAGTCGATTCTCGACTGGATCCGCCGCGAGGGCGTCATCTTCCGCGGGGGCTCCGGCTCAGGCGTCAACCTCTCCAAGCTGCGCTCGTCGAAGGAGCAGCTTTCGAAGGGCGGCTACGCATCCGGCCCCGTCTCGTTCATGCGCGGCGCGGACGCGAGCGCGGGCACGATCAAGTCCGGGGGCAAGACGCGGCGCGCCGCGAAGATGGTCGTCCTCGACGTCGACCATCCCGACATCGAAGAGTTCATCTGGTGCAAGTCCAAGGAGGAGGAGAAGGCGCGCGTCCTCGAGTCCGCGGGCTACGACATGTCGCTCGACTCTGCGGACTGGGCCTCGATCCAGTACCAGAACGCGAACAACTCGGTGCGCGTGTCGGACGCGTTCATGGACGCCGCCGTCGAGGGCAAGGAGTGGAACCTCACGGCGCGCGTCGACGGCACCGTCGTCGACACCGTCGACGCACGGCTGCTGCTGCGCGACATCGCGGACGCAGCATGGCGCTGCGCCGATCCGGGCGTCCAGTACGACACGACGATCAATTCCTGGCACACGCTGCCGAACACGGGGCGGATCAACGCGTCGAACCCGTGCTTCCCCGGCGACTCGCGCGTGCACACGACACGCGGACTCATGACCTTCCGCGAGTTGTACGACCTCGCCTGCGAAGGCGAGAACGTGCGCGTGTACACACATTGCGCAACTGCGCAGCAGCCGGGTGAGGGGGTCGTTGCAAGCACGCCGCTGGTCGTGATGCAGAACGGTGTCTTCCCGATCGTTCGCCTCCGCTTCGCAAGCGGTCAGGAGCTGCGGTGCACGCCGAACCACAGGCTTTGGACCTTGAATCGCGGCTACGTCGAGGCTAGGGCGCTTACTGAGGACGACCAGGTCCTGCTGAACGACAGCGCGACGCCCGCAGCGGATGCTTCCTGGGCGCTGCCGGTGAAAGTCGAGGCCTTCGCCGTGTCCCGCTCGCGGGGGGGCACCCAGGTCGAGCAGCGACTGCCGGAACGCTGGAGCGAGGGACTCGGCGAGCTCATTGGCCACCTCGTCGGCGACGGCTGGATCACTGACGCCCAGGCCGGTTGGGTCTACGGAGGCGATGACATCGAGGACGGCCTTGCGGCATCACACGAAGGGCTGCTCCGTGAGCTGATCGGCGGCATCTCGCGGCAACGGATGAACAACGGGACCGTGCAGCTGCGTGCCGGGAGCGAGACCGTGCGGACGTTCTTCCGCTGGCTCGGCGTGAGCACCGGTCGTGCGCACGAGAAGCGCGTTCCGAACAGCGTGTTCACTGCGCCGACCGAAGTTCAGGCGGCGTTCCTCCGCGGCCTCTTCGGCGCTGATGGTTGCGTGTCGCGGAAAAGCGGCCAGAGCGGATACCACTACGTGGGCCTCGGCAGCCGGAGCGAGGCACTGCTCAAGGACGTGCAGCGTCTTCTGAACGCGTTCGGCGTGCGCGGCCGGATCCACGCAGTCTCTCCGAAGACGCCGACGAGGTTCGCGTACACGCGCGTCGACGGAACGTACGTCGAGTACGACCCCAAGCCTGGATTCGACCTCCGGATCACGGGCACGGATCTCGAGCGCTTCGGCGATGCGATCGGCTTTTCGACTCCTCGGAAGCACGCCGCACTCGATGCCATGCTCGCCGACACCGGCCGCTACGCGACGAAGCCGGCGACGAGACTCGTTGCCCGCGAGGAGGACGGCCAGGAGTTCGTCTACAACCTGACCGAGCCGCTGCATCACTCGTACATCGTGGACGGGTTCGTTGTGGCCAATTGCTCTGAGTACATGTCAATTGACGACAGTGCATGCAACCTCGCCTCGCTGAACCTGATGAAGTTCCGCCGAGAGGACGGCGAGCTCGACGTCGAGGCGTTCGAGCACGCGGTCGACACGGTGTTCCTCGCGCAGGAGATCCTCGTCGGCTACTCCTCCTACCCGACGCCCGAGATCGAGCGGAACGCGAAGGCGTACCGGCAACTCGGGCTCGGCTACGCGAACCTGGGCGCGCTGCTGATGGCGCGCGGTCTCCCGTACGACTCCGACGAAGGTCGCGCCTATGCGGCGGCGATCACCGCGCTCATGACCGGCCGCGCCTACCGAAAGTCGTCCGAGGTCGCGGCGCGGATGGGCCCGTTCGCGGGCTATCGCAAGAACGCCGCGGCGATGATCGGCGTGATGGCGCAGCACCGCGCGGCCGTCGGCAACATCGAGACGGCCCACTCGGTCCCCGGCGACCTGCTGA
>Ga0137368_10007216_pt1 | contig 11568 bp, 9 predicted proteins | sample SagtaG_13_FD_104917 | JGI IMG/M metagenome (GOLD analysis project Ga0137368, IMG submission 104917) | Vadose zone soil microbial communities from Sagehorn Ranch, Mendocino, California, USA - Sage1_L_100_16 metaG | ecosystem: Environmental > Terrestrial > Soil > Vadose zone | place: USA...
TAAGTACTAATGCAGTCTGATCCGCTGTGTTACTTGAGTGACATGAAGTCTGAACCACCACGTGGTACCCGTTGGGATTTGACAGTTCTACTTAATATCAAGCAGCACACGAGTCATAGTGACATGAGGTCATCTATGAAGCGTCGATCGTTGTCAAGAACTTTTTGAATAGACTTCGACCGTGACGCCGAAGCGCCTTTTTTAATAAGTGTTTGTCTGCTCTTTGACATGAGACTGTTTAGTTTTTTAGTGACCGCCGTTAGCGGTTCTCAATCTGAGTAATGGCAAGCCACACTCAATCATCTATGCGGTCATCGTCCATGAGGTTTAGTTCGCTCTCTCCGTAGCTGCCCGCCGAGCGAGCCCTTAGCGAGCTCGGCGAGGCGGGCAGCGGTGCCAGCTAAGCACCAGGAGAGGCCGACTGCCCAATCAGTACCTCGGGCACACTGGGTGGCCCTTGACTTCGTCGGGCAAGTCGAGCTGCGACGGCTCGACGTCGGAATTCCGCATAGTCGATCTCATCACGCATCATGATGTAAGCGCGGATGAGTAGTTTTCTGGCAGCGGCTACTTTGGCTTTGGGCCGACCGCGCCGTTCTGCCACTCGTTTGTAGAAACGCTTCAAGTCCTCGTCGTAACGGATGGCGGTGTGCACTGCTTCTACCGACAGGTAACGCAGCATGCGCGACCCCGCTTTGCTAATGCCCAGGTGGATGGCGCTGTCTGCTGAACGCCGCACCATCGGATCGAAACCAGCGTAAGCGACTACCTTTCGCTGGTTGCGAAAGCGACTGACCGGTTGCAGCGTGTGCTGCAGGCAGAGCGCCGTCAGCAAACCGATGCCGGGGTGCGTTCGTAACCGCGTGATGGCGGCATCCCCTTTGGCGGCTGCTTTGCACCACTTCATCGTCTCCAGCAGCTCTTTATTAAGTGGCTTCAGTAGTTCGAACCAGTGGTCACGCTGGTATTGCAAGACCGCAGACATGGCGACTGCTTTGAACTCCGCTTGGCCGGCGGCCGTGAATAACTGGTGGCCTTTGGCTAAGCCGGCTTGCATGGCGATGGCCTGCAAGCTGTTCTTGGTCATAGTGCGCACTTTGATCAACTTCTGCCGGTAACGCAGCATGCGCAGAATCTCGCGACTTTGCGGCGTCGGTTGATGCAAACGAGGAAACTCATGGTGGACCATTAAGTCCCAAACGTGTTCTGCATCCCGCCGATCGTCCTTGTAACGCCAGCGTGCTCGGCGGCGAATTTCCGTGGCATCGCCGAGCCACACTTCGCGACCGAGTTCCTCGAGCAGGGCTTCGAACCAGGGGCTGTAACCACTGGCTTCTAAGCCAACGATCACGTGCCCTTGGAATTGTTGATAGAAAGCGCGTACTCGTTCTTTGTCCTGGTGCTTTAGTTCCGTAATGACGAGTTCGCCAGTTTCAGTTTTCAAATAACAGATCGTCTGTTGCCTGGAATGAAAGTCAACGCCGATATATATTGCGTCCATAGCGCCTCCTTTCAGTCTCATGTTCAAGAACTGATCCGTGAGTCTAGCACTCACGGAAGGAGGCGCTTGCTTCATAACATCAGTACCGAAACGCGGTAGCGTCGGGTCAACGTTCCCCATCATGAACCACCGCGGCAATGAGGTCAGTACCGAAACGCGGTAGCGTCGGGTCAACCTCGCTGTGGTTCATAACGTGCAACGTGGACCCGACGCTACCGCGTTTCGATACTGACTTCAATCAAGAGGGTGTCTTTAAACCATCTTTAGCCCACCAATTGCAACCAAAACAGCCCGACCCTATAATTTCGCTGCCAGTTCTTCTACTCGGACGGAGAAATTTACTTGTATGCCGATATATGAATACGAGTGTCGCAAGTGTAAAGCACACATTGAGGTGTTCCAAAAAATGAGTGATAAGCCACCGCAAAAATGCCGCAAATGCGGTGGCCGTCTCGATAAGATCTTTTCGGCGCCGGCCATACGATTCAAGGGATCCGGGTGGTATGTGACGGATTATGGCAATCGCGGCCAAAATGCCTCGAAGACTGAAGGCGATAGTGCCTCCACCGAGGCCAAAAAACCCGATAAAACTGACAGGACAAGTAAAGACGTGTCACCGGCGAAGAAGACCTCCGAAAAGACATCGTCAACCAAGGCTCCCAGCGGCGACTAGACGCAAACTCCGCAAGGCAAACTAATGTACCAGTCCTCTCACGCTGATATTAGAAAGTGGGCACCTGGATTCTCATCGCCTGCTCTTCTGACTGCCGTTGCCTTTTTATTCGCATTCTGCGGACTTCTGTTGGCTCAGGCTGGTCGCAGACAAACTAGTTCAACCGATAGCGGTGTGCTGGTCAGTGTGGTAGCAAAGGTTGATAACAATCCCGCGGCTACAATTAGTGCTAAGCAAGTGGCCCTCTATGACAATGGTGTGGAACAAGCACTACGGAATTTCACACCGGATCCCTCGCCCGCGAAAATCGTGCTCCTGGTTGATAATTCTCTGACTATCAGGGCCGACGTGGAAAAGCTGGAAAAGGCCGCCCGCGAGTTTGCTTATGAGATTTATGAAGGTGACAAGTTGCTTATCGTGGGTTACGACGAAGAGGCGGAAATTGTGGCGGACTGGACTGATGATGCGAAAGGCATTGAAAAATCGCTAAAGAGCTTTCGGAAAAAGGGTCAGCCTCATCTCTTCGATGCTCTTAGTGCAGTCGTTGACCAGGCTTTGCGGCCTCTCGCCGGTCAGAAAAGAATTATTGTAGTCATTAGCGATGGTCTTGATCGCGGTAGCAAAACTTCTTTTGAAAGAACACTGGCCGAATTGCAATCAATGGACTTGACGGTCTATGCGGTGCAGGCCCCCGACCGCACTCGCGGAGCTATTCGACGCGACGTACCTAAACCGAAACAGGTGATCGAGAAGCTGGTGGAAGGAACTGGCGGCCTCACATTTTCTATTGATGAACCAGCAGAAGCCGCAAAGAGCATCTGTGACGAACTCCGCAAAAACCGCTATGTCCTGTCTTATGTGCCTTCAAATGCACCTTTTGGCGAGGCCCGCAACCTCCTGATCGTTGGGGATCAGGGAATCACTGTCAGGGCAAAGACAGCGCAGCCGCCAAACTAACGTCCAGAGCAAAATTCAGCCTTTCTTCCTCGAATAAAGATAGAACAAGACACAAATAATAATCAGCACAAGGCTTTCCATGAAGACGAAAAAACCAGGCACAAAAATGCCGTCTTCGTTGTGAGCATCCGCATAAGCAACCCAGGTTCCGAGAATCAATCCTGTCACCAACCAGATAAACTGCCGTTTAGCGTCCCACATGACGAAGGTCAGCGCTCTTTCAGAAGCCCCGATAACCAGTGCATAATATTTAGCGCTAATTGTTTGTTGTCTATACCCGGTAAATTCATCCCGAATGCCTGTTTATCCGGTCCCGTCAATTGCGCCGATAACATCGCCGCCTCGCCAAGCACGATTGCTCTGCCTTTACCAAACTTCAGCGCGAGCCCTTGAGCTCGATGCGCAGCCGAAGTTTCTTTATCCGTATCAATGGTCGGCTTGTCTCTTGCTGTGTCTGCGAGCTTCAGGAAAGCAACACTGCCGTCTGGTCCTTTGAGTGATTGACCTGTGAAAGTCCTTACACTATTGACCTTTTCAGAGTCATTACGGCCGAGGGTGATGGGATGATCTACAAGCAGATGATTTTCACGAGAGTAATTCAGAAATGTGGGACTTCCCCGCTCTGAATTTTCGCTATCAAAAGTGAAGCCTTTGCCCATCTCCACGCCGAAGCGCTGGGCCAGGCTTTCGGCCGCTGCCCCAAAGGGTGCATGATCGGCTATCAATAGCAACGCACCTCCGTTATGGACCCAGTCGCGAACTGCATCGCACTCCTGATCCGTAAATGCGGGACGATCCGCGCCCTCATCGTCCATCTCTTCTGCGCCGACCGCGTTTGCGATCACCAAGACCTTGAATGTGGCAAGCGCCTCCCTGGTAAATGGCTTCCTATTGGCAACCACCTGATACCCATCATTGGCTACTAGATCAGTAAAAGGTTTGTAAAGTCCGGACGTGGTATGAAAATTGTTGTGTGCCTCATCGAATAGCACCCGCGGTAGGCTCTTCGTATAGGCAGGATGCGCAACAGAGGTGTTGAATTCAGGATCCGCAAACTGCTGGGCTGCAACAACTCGAAACAAGAGAAGAGTGGCCCCTAAAACGATTGGTGAGAGGTGACCCTTTTTTTTAATAGTGAAATCCACGTAGAATTCCTTGGAGTATTTCGAGGATTCGTTAAGGAGCCCAGGACTTCAAAGGTTGAGCGGGCACTCAGAGTCGCGACTGCAATCTCTCCAGCCGCTCTGCTGCCAACTGCAAGGTTTCATCCTTCTTACAAAAGCAGAACCTAACCTGTTGAGCACCAAGTTTTGGATCACTGTAGAAGCTTGAACCTGGAACACAAGCCACGCCAACCTCTCGGATCAAATGCCGGGTAAACTCTACATCATCAGTAAACCCAAATGCTGAGATGTCGGTCATGATGTAGTAAGCCCCATCCGGTTTGAAGGTTGCCAGCCCCACGTGCTCGAGTACCGGCAGGAGTAGATTGCGCCTTCGAAGATACTCAGCCTGCAATTGTGCGTAGTATTCAGGACCCAGTGAGAGTGCATAGGCGCCGGCGGCCTGCAACGGCGCCGCAGCCCCTACAGTAAGAAAATCATGTACCTTGCGAATACCGCTGGTAATTTGTGGCGGCGCGATGCAATAGCCCACTCGCCAGCCCGTAACTGAATAGGTCTTGGACATCGAGTTCACAATCACCGTACGCTCATGCATGCCGTCAATCTGGGCCATTGAGATGTGCTGAATTTCCCGGCTCTCGCTGGGATAAATAATGTGCTCGTAAATCTCGTCAGTGAAGCAGAGCGCATCAAACTCCTGGCAAAGTTTGGCGATAAAGGTTAACTCGTCGCGCGAAAAAACTTTTCCGGTGGGATTGTTGGGATTACAAATAATAATCGCCTTCGTGTTCCGATTGAAGACGCCTCGTAACTCATCGCGATCGAAGGTCCAATCCCGTCCTCTCAGGGGAACATAGCGCGGCTGGGCGTCTGAAAGAATTGCGTCCGGGGCATAGTTTTCGTAGAAGGGCTCAAAAACAATTACCTCTTCACCTGGATCCACCGTTGCCATCATCGCGGCAATCATCCCTTCAGTTGAACCACAGGTAACAGTGAGCTCCGTTTCCGGATCTATTTCCAAATCCAGGTACCATTTGGTCTTGCGAGCGATCGCCTCACGAAAGTCTCGTGCACCCCATGTTATGGCGTACTGATTGATGTCGCCTTCAATGGCCTCCATCGCAACACGTTTAATGTCTTTGGGCGCTGAGAAATCAGGGAATCCCTGTGACAAATTTACGGCGCCGTGCTTCAACGCCTCTCGCGTCATCTCACGAATGACAGATTCAGTAAAAAGGCTTGCCTTGCGGGAAACGTGATGGTGCCGGGAAGTGGCAGATGCGGTCATGAGTTATGCTGGCGTGGGACTATTTCTTTGGTTACATTCCCCAATTAATGTCGGACCATTTCTCTGATGGCGTATGCTCTCACAGCGATATTGCTCTGGCAAGCACTCCTCGAAACTCAACGAAAGAACCGAGCGCGAACTTTGAGCTTTGTACTTTGAACTTAGAACTTTGAGCTTTGTACTTTGTGCTTTAAGGTCAAAGATCTAAGTTCAAAGTACAAAGTTCAAAGATTGCTCGGTTCTGTTGTCAGCCAACGCACAACAAAACTACGGAACTATTTCCTGTCCTGCGGCGTCGCGTTTGACCTGCTCAATGATCGAACGTACCGCGGGAGCCAGATTGCCATTCGGCGCCAGCTCCAAATATTTTTCGTACGCCGCCAGAGCTTCTTTATAGTTCTGCGTTCTCTCGTATGCTGCGCCAAGCATTTGATAGATTACCGGCTCGGAATCATAAAGCTGATCAATAGCTTTCCGGAATTCAGGGATGGCTTCCACATACTGACCCTTCTCCTCGTATAGCCGCGCCAGTCCCACATGAGCTTCCGGCTGAAACCCATGAGCTTCGGCAATTGCCCGCCGGAATGATTTTATCGCTTCTTCGGTGAAAGCTGCTTCGCGTTGAATCCGTCCCTCAACCGCTGACGCTTCTGGGTAAACAGACCGACCACGACGCGCGGCTTCAATCTCGACCAGCGCTTCTTGATACTCACTAAGGTCCAGCAGCACACGGGCCAGTCCCACATGAGCTGCGGGAAAAATCCTACGCAGCTTAAGAGCACTGCGGTACAGCTCAGCTGCCTTTTTGCGCGAATCCTCGTCTTTCGCCTGCTCGCGCGCTGCCTCGGCTCGTTGAAAGGCTATTTCGGCTTCATCGTTGGTTCGTACAAGCTTCACAACAATCTCGCGGCGCGCAGGCAGCAGGGGCATTGACTGTTCTCTATATCCAGCCGCGCGTACACGCAACGTGCGTCTGCCGCGGACACCGCCGGTCAGCGTAAGCTTGCCAGACGCGTCAGCGACACCGCGGCGGACATCATCAATCCAGACAATTGCATTGGGTTCAGTAATTATCGTGAAAGCAGGACCAGTTCCCTGAGGATTCGGGGCATTTCGCTGCGAAGAGGCGCTTTGTACAACTAGTAAGAAGCATATAGTCCCGGATAGGGCTACAAATAGTGTGCTGCGAATCTTCTCAAGAAATGTTCTGGGCCGCACAAACGTAGTAACTGACATAGGAATAAAGCTATTTCTCACGAAGCAAATCTCATGAACGGGCTGGTTACTCTTCTTCTTCATCGCCACTGATGCGTCGTTTGCGCACCGTTGAATTCGCGGGTTCTGCGGGGGTCATGCTGGGATTCACTGTTGGCTGGGCCGACACGGCCCGTGTGCCTACCTCTGAACGAAAGTTACCCTTTGCATCATAGAGACGCTGATATTGCAGCCGGTTTCGCACCACACCTTGAACATAGCCACGTGTTTCTTTAAAGGGAATCGCCTCTGCCCACTCATCAATCTCCAAAGGCAGCGACCCTCGCCATTGTATAACCCTGATCGGTCCGGCGTTATAAGCCGCAGCTACGTACTCAATGCGACCAAATCGGTCTATCTGATCGCGAAGATACGCGGTGCCAAGCTGGATATTCAGTCTTGGCTCATACAATGCGTCGGCTGTTATGGCGCGGTTGACGCCATATTTCTTCGCTGTGAGGGTGGCTGTGGGAACAAGTACTTGCATTAGTCCATATGCCCTCGCCCGCGAACGCGACCGAGGATTGAAAACTGTTTCCTGCCGGATCAATCCTGCTACCTGGTAGGGATCGAGATTTCTGGCACGTGATTCCTGAACAATAATGTCCCAGTACGGAAGGGGGTAGAATACATCCCATTCTTCACGCGTTAGCTCCTCAGGCTTCATCTGAGAATAGTCGGGGTAACTTCTTTTCAGCAGATTGAGGGCCTGAACATTATCTTCTTGACTCCGATAAACACGGGCGGCCGCAAGGTTTACTTTGGGACTGTCCGGAGCCCGCTCGGCGGCCTGAGCCAACTCTTCCAGCGCCCAATCATCAGCTCCAATATTTGTGAGTTCGTCAGCTTTGCCGATGCGTGACTCTTCCGCTGGTCCGGCTGTCTCCTGCGCAACAGTCACGGTCTGGAGATTTGCCACGGCTCGACTAATTAATGAATCACTAGGAGAGATTTTTGCCGAGGCGTTTTTACCACGGCCAAGCGTCTGCAGTCGTTGCCCGGCGAGGTAACCATACCAGTTGGCGTCATAACGAGCCTGCATGGCCTCGTAGAGTGCCCGTGCTTCTCCGACTTTGCCCGCACGTTCTGAATCACGCGCAGCCCAGTATCCAGCGCGCCCTCGGTTATCAGTGTTCTTATCAGCATAATATGCCAGGTGCTCGGTTAACAGCCGTGAGGATTCCTGATAATTCTTTGCTTCGTGCGCGGCCCAGGCGAGATTAAACTGCGCTTGAGCCACTTCCGCAGATCCCTGATAAGAACTGACCGCCATCCGAAAGAAGTAAGACGCATCCGCATCATTGTTCGCATCTTTGGCAATATCGCCGAGACTCACGAACGCGCGCGGAGTGAACGGACTTTCGGAAAAGTCTCGGCGCAGTTCCTCAACAGTGAGTCGTGCCTGGTCCCACTGCCGCGCCCGGGCGTATGTCTGGGCCAAATAGTTGAGCGCTTCCGCCCGTGTTTCTGTTGCCGAGGTAGGAATGCTGTTGAAAGCAGCCACTGCATCGCTTACCTTCCTCAGATTGGAAGCGGAGATACCTCGTCGCAATTGCGTCTGAGGTGTAGTGGTTGCGGGAAAGCTCGTTATCGCTTCAGTGTAAGTCTGAAAAGCATCAGCGTACCTTTTACTGCTATAGAGTCGGTCGCCTCTGGCGAGTGCCTCTTCCGCCGTGGCGGCAGAAGTTGCACTTCCCAATCTCGGGAGCGCATTTGCCGCTTGAGCACTTTCCATCGAAGCCGGCGCATAAAAATAGAGTCGGCGGTACGCGGCCACGGCGCGTCTGGTATCGCCCGTCTGTTCGTAAGCTTTGCCGGTAAGAAGCAGAGCAGCAGCATCATCCTTTGCTGCCAAATCCTTTAGGATAAGTGGGACCGCTGAAATGTTTCCGGAGCGCGCTAGAATGTCAGCGTCGCGCAGGATTGCTTCCCTGCTCCGAATCGAAGAGGGATAGCGGCTGGTGAGCTGTTCGTAAAACACCCGAGCTTCGGGAAGCCGACCCGCTTGCTCTAACCCTGACGCCTTCAAATAGAGACCATAGTCACCCAAGGACGTCTGCTCTTGAATAAGCTTGGTATCCAGCAACTCAGCGGCGCCGATATAGTCTTTCGCGGCGAGCCTAATACGCGCTCTCACCAGTCTTGCAAGCGCCGCCACCTTTGTTCGTGGGAATTCCGACTCGAGCCGCGCCACCAGCTGATCGGCGGGGAGGACTCCGCCTCTAGTCATTGCACGCAGATTTTCGAGGGCCTTGGCTTCGCCAGGTTGCTGGCGGGTGAGACAGCTCGCAGACATGAAGGGAGCAAGAACTGCCCCCGTAAGGACGACAAGGCCAACCAGGACAAGTACCAGCCGGTGCTTGCTTAATCTGCTGACCAAACTCTCAAGTCCCCAGAACAGATTCAACTCTCCCGGCAAAGACAGTAAATCTAAACCCCGCGCATTAAGTGAGGTCTCAGGCCGAAACGGTTGCTCCCGGATAAGCGTTTCCGAGCTTGGCTGCGTCGCCCTCAGCAAGCGTGTTGACTAACTCATGATGAAAGTAGTCGTACTTGCCAGCGACCTCTGGCTTAACTCTCTTGTCATACATTTCACGGGAGCGATCGATGTACTCCCGCAAACGTTCATAAAGATCGTATTGCGAACGACCCTCGGTAACCTTTTGCTCATTGTAAAGCTTGATCTCAGATACGAGCAGCCGCGCAAAACGCCGGGCATCGTTGTGGAGCCGACGTTCCTCTTCATTATCCACACTCACCGGCAGCTCCAGATCCATGCCATATCGACGCCTGGCTCCCAAAGGCGCAGCGGCGGGAGCCGCTGGAGACTCTGAAAGAGATTCCAGAGCTTGTGGTTCAGGCTGAACGAATGGGGGTTGTTCTTCCACCGCCTGGGTCCGGGCTGCTACAGTTTCTGTTGGCGCCTCGACGGCCGAGAATTCCTGTGCGCCCGTTTCCGGATGACGCGCAATTGCTTCTGAAGGTTCGGCCGCTACTTCGTATTCGGGTGTTGGTTGGTAAGTCGAAGGTGGTTCCTCGGAGACTTGCGGTTGCGCGTGCGTGTCCGCAGGAGCTGCTCGCCTGGCGGGCGCCGACCGCGCCGCTAACAACTCGACTGCCATTCCCGAAACTCCTACCAGAGTCTCCAGGGCTTCCAGGTTGATTGCTTCGGAATCCAATCCGGCAGAATCAGCGTAGAGAACTGCTACTGTGCGTCCTCTAGCCACAAGGGGGACGGCAACTACTCTCTGGGGAGGTTCCTCACCAAGTCGATTAAGGATGATGTGGTCCTCTGAATGTGTATTCGCCCCACCGCTCCAGGTCGCCTTTGATTTCGCAGCCTCACCAACCACGGTCTCCGCCGCAATGGGAAATGAGATTTGCTGAATGGCGTTGTCGCCTACCGTGCCCTGGAAACCCCGAGCGCGCCAACCAATACCTTGGTCGCCTTTAACAACAAAAAAGGCGACCCGAGGTGCGAACGAAGCCGCCCGGTTGACAAGGGTCTTCAGGATCTCAGCCTGGGATTTTTGCTCGTTAATATCACTAATCGCGGCTTTAACAATAGCCATCTCGCTGGAGGCCTTGGCCCGTGACGATTCCGAGGCTGCCAGATCAATGCCCTCGTCATGCGCCGCTCGCAGGTGTTCCAAAATGGAAGACGCAAGAGAGCCTTCCAATTGGACATCACTATGACGGTCCAAAAGCTGACTGAGTGACTCGTTAAGCTGGCTTTGAAGTTGGGCAATTTCTTGCCTAATCCCGCTGACGCGCCCTTCGATATAGGTCTCCACCTCACGGCGTAAACTATCTTCCAATTGTCCGCTGACCACAGTTCGTCCCTCCGTTGTTCTTGATTCTGGCAAACCTTAAAAGGTTCTTTGCGGTAAGGATTCCAACCTGAGACCAATCTCTTTCGCCAGGAGGCCTCAGGGCAAACGGTCTCTGGGTCGATTATGGACGTGCAGGATTCAACGAGTCAAGAAATGCTTTCTTAGGGTCTTCTTGGCTAGTGGGTTAGTTTGATGGCGAAATAGTTTTTAGCTGGTCATTCTGGGCCTACAAACTGGAACTTTGTCTAACATTTTCCATGAAAGTAACCCAGGGCTTTTTAGTCCGGTGACCAATTCAATACGGTCACCCCCTCAAGAAGCGGTTCCACTGCCAAACGGCAAAAATCTAATCGAGACATGTTTGACACACTCCAACCCTTAGGCTATAAGTCATCATGGCATAAAGAATCTCAAACCTATGGCAATTACCATTCTCATCGCAGAGGACTACGAAGATAATCGTGAACTTCTAAGGCTATTGCTGAAGGCCGCCGAATACCAGGTTTGCGAAGCAAAGGACGGTGTCGAGTGTCTGATGTTGGTCGAGAAACAGCTGCCTGATCTGATTATGATTGATCTCTCGATGCCGGTGTTAGATGGTTGGGGTGTTTTCCAGAGACTAAAAGCCGACGAACGAACCGCCAATATTCCCTGTGTAGCGGTAACCGCGCATGCGGATACGGATCGAGATCGGGCCCTCGCAGCTGGCTTCAGTGCGTATATCTCAAAGCCATTCCGTGGTGGAGAATTAATCGAAATTGTTAAGAGTTTAGTGCCTCCCGATAAGACAAAGAGTCAATTGGCCCAACTTGAAACCTAGCAGTTTCGGCACATTCAAGAGAAGCCACTGAAAAGCCTCATCCATTCGTAATTTTATTCAATCCTATTTTTGGCTTATTACGACTTGCTGGATCCCCGGCGGCAGCGGGTGAATTTCA
>Ga0137368_10007228_pt1 | contig 11558 bp, 9 predicted proteins | sample SagtaG_13_FD_104917 | JGI IMG/M metagenome (GOLD analysis project Ga0137368, IMG submission 104917) | Vadose zone soil microbial communities from Sagehorn Ranch, Mendocino, California, USA - Sage1_L_100_16 metaG | ecosystem: Environmental > Terrestrial > Soil > Vadose zone | place: USA...
CTGAATCTCAGCTCAAAGTCAGGCCCTTCACGCCCCAGGGGGAAGGGTTTCTTGGCAGCATGCCATACGCGGAACTCGCCCGCCGTTTGAGTCGGGGCGAGGCAGCGGTTGCCAACCGCCGCCGCGACAAACCTATCCCGGCCGTCGGTCGCCGCAAAGAATGGCGGCCGCAGGAGGACAAATTGCTTGTCACCCGGACCGACAAGGAGGTAGCGCGTCTGCTCGGACGCCACCTCGGTTCCGTCCAGAGCCGCCGGACACGATTGAAGATTCCCGCGTATCGCAGCTCGCTTGGTTAGGTTGCGGAAGCGGAGAATCCCGGCGCCCAGCCCGAGCGCATCGAATACACCATCCAGGAACGCACCTTGCGCGGATTTGAAGAGATCAAGGAAAAGTGGCGCGGGCTCGCTGACAAAGGGCAAGCCACTCGAGAAAAGCTCCTGGATGCACTAGCCGACCTGCAGGCCAAACAGCGCGGTGATTTCGGTAGCGCCACGCTCTATCGCGCTCTCGCCCAGCCGAAATACCATCCCGTCAGTCGCCGCGACTTCAGGAATCGTGAAGCGGTCGAGTGCTGCTTTGTCGTCCAAGTCGCGCACGGCATCTCAGTCGCGACTCCCTTACCGCTCTTTTTGCACGCCGGCGCGCTTGCGCCTTGCGCCGCGCATTTACCACGGAAAGGCCAAACCCGCAAAAACCGCCGAGCCGCCGCCTGCCTCGAACCCAACATGCACGATGCCGCCCGAGTTAAACTCCTTCGCGATCTTGATCACCAGTTTTTCCTCGTCACGGTTTCGCCCGAACTGGTACGAGGTGCCGACGTCGATCGCAATTCCATGCGCCAGCGGCACGGAGAGTGCAATCTCAAAACGGTGATCAGCAAAATCGTGGTAATGGTAGCGGACGTGAGCCAAGAGCAACAACGAGTCGCCGTCCTTGATCCCCAGGCTCATGAACGTGTAGGGGCTGGTCCGGAAAGGACGGATGCCGAAGCGCACGTCGCTGTTTTCCGATAGCCTCTTCCACCAGGATCGTTCGGCAAGTCGGTAGGAGACGCTCAAAGGGGCCACTTCCTCTTCCCCAATGCTCCCAATCGAATTCCGGAGAAAACCGGCCACGAAATCTTGACGGTCCTCGAGCCACGACATGAATGGCAGATCGACCGCTGCTTCGCGGACACTGTAGAGGAGCGATCTTGAAACGGCGTGGCGTGCCGCGCTCGTAGTCCGCTCGCGGAAATACTCGTAGTCCCGCTGGACCAACTCGACGCTCCAATTCATGACGCTAAACGGATGCAGCCGGTCGGCAAACTGATCTGCGACGCGCCAGTCGAACGCGTCCTTAAAACGGTCCAGAAACGCTTTTCCAGGAGGCAACTCAATCGGCGCAACCGGGGCGGAGTACTGGAGCCCGACACTTTGGCCGCCGGCACTTTGGCCGCCAAGCTGCGGGCGACCAGCACTCGAGTCATCGACGTTTTGGTCGCCAGCATGCAGCTCGACCACGACCACAACGACGAGGCAAATGGGAATTTGGGTTAAAGGCCTCACGAACGTCTTCTTTCGCCACCGCCGACCGGCGCCATTGAAATCAGGACCGAGAGAGATGTGCCTGCGATTCTCGTCGGTTCCTGTTAGTCGGTTATTGCCACAACTTATGCACACCAGTAAAGTAGCATACCTAACGCCGCCAGTTAAGGGCGGTGTTTACCCTACGCAAAGCCTGGCCCGGCCATTACTGGCACGCATTTTCCGGTTGCGTTTCTGCGTGGGTTGGTGTGACTTCCCCTCATGAACACCGTCCGGATCATCTGGGGACTGACCTTTCTCGCACAGCTTACCGCGACCGTTGCCGGCCGGGCAGATACACCGGCGGGAGAGATGGCGGAGGCGGCGAAAAACCTGCTGGCGGCGCTGACGCCCGAACAGAAGGCCAAGGCTGTCTTCGAGCTCAAAGACGGCGAGCGGTTCAACTGGCACTTCATTCCGCGGGACCGAAAGGGGCTTCCGCTCAAGGAGATGTCCACTACGCAGCGGCATTTAGCGTATGGGCTTTTGAGTTCGGCGTTGAGCCAGCGCGGCTTTGTCAAGGCCACCACGATCATGAGCCTGGAGGAAATCCTTAAGGAGATCGAGCAGGGCAGCGGACCGGCCCGGGATCCGGAGCGATATTTCGTGACGATCTTCGGCGCGCCGGACGGCACAGGCACCTGGGGCTGGCGCGTCGAGGGCCATCACCTGTCATTGAACTTTACGGTTGTGGCGGGAAAGGCCGTCTCAGTCACTCCCTCCTTTTTCGGATCCAACCCGGGCGAAGTGCGAAACGGGACGCGCAAAGGGCTGCGGGTGCTGGCAGCAGAAGAGGACCTGGCACGGCAACTGGTCAAGTCACTCAATGCCGACCAGAAAAAGGCCGCGCTCGTCTCGGAAACCGCGCCGAAAGAGATCCTCACCGGTGCGGACCGCAAAGCCAAGGCGCTCGAACCGATGGGGCTGTCCGGCGCGAAAATGAACCCGGAACAGAGCGGCTTGTTGTGGCGAATCGTCCAGGAATATGTCTATCGGTGCCGGCCGGAGCTGGCCGATCTGGACCTGAAGAAGATCGAGCAGGGAGGGCGGGAGAAGCTCCACTTTGCGTGGGCCGGCAGCCTCGAGCCGCGCGAGGGACACTACTACCGGGTGCAGGGACCCACGTTTCTGCTGGAGTACGACAACACGCAGAACAATGCGAACCATGTCCATGCCGTCTGGCGCGACTTTGAGAACGACTTCGGCGAGGACCTGCTGCGCCGGCATTATCAGCAACACCATTCCGAATAGCCGCCCCCGAGACCGGGCGATGGTCCGGCGATTTCGCCGCGCGGCGCAGCCGGAACCGAGCAGCCGAAGAACGTTGTTCCACCGATGGCTGAATCGACCATCAACCGGTTGACCCCGGTCATTGGCCAGCGTCTGGTCGCGACGATCGGCGACATCGCGTTCGGCGGCGAAGGCGTGACACGCGTGCACGAATTTGTTCTCTTTGTCCCGTTCGTGCTGGTCGGCGAGGAGGTTGAAATCGAAGTCATTGAGGTGAAGAAAAATTTCGCGCGCGCGCGCTTGCTGCGCGTTCGCAAGCCTTCACCCGAACGCGTGACGGCGCCGTGCCGTTACTTCGGCGAGTGCGGCGGTTGCCAGTATCAGCATATCCATTACGCCGCGCAGCTCCGGCTCAAAGGCAAACAGATCGCCGACCTACTCCAACGCATAGGCGGGTTTCCAGAGGACTTGGTTGACGCCGTCGTTGCCTGTCCCCGGCCTTATGGCTATCGCAACCGGATGATGGTGCGCAGCCAATGGGACAAATTGAAAAGAGGGCTGAACATCGGTTTCATTCGCCACGACAACCGGCTGGTCGTGGATGTGGACGAGTGTAGGATCGCCGAGCCGGTGCTGAACGAGGAACTCAGAGCGGTGCGGGCACATCCTCCGCCAAAGGGCGGTCTGAAGGTCGTGTTGCGCGTCGCGCCGGAAGGCTGGGAGGTTCCGCGCGATTCATTCTTTCAAAACAACTTCTTCCTGCTCCCCGAGCTGGTGGAGACCGTACGCGAGCGCATTCGCGACGGCGGCATGCGCCGACTGGTGGACGCCTATTGCGGTGTCGGCTTCTTTGCGATTGAGCTGGCGGACCTGGTCGAATCGTTCGTGGGCATCGAGCTGGATCAGATGGCTGCCCGCGCCGCGCGCCGCAACGCCGAGGCCTTCCGGCGCGTCAACGGCGAATTCCTGGTGGGCGACGCGGTCGAGTTGCTGCCTGCTGTGTTGGAACGGTTTTCCGCGGACGCCACCGCCGTGGTGCTCGATCCGCCCCGGACCGGCTGTTCGCCCAAGGGTCTGGAGCTGTTGCGCGGCACGCAGCCGGGGCAGATTGTTTACGTCTCCTGCCATCCGGCGACTCTGGCGCGCGACTTGAACGCTCTCTGCGCGCATCGGGTCTATGAGTTAGTGAAAGTCGTGCCGTTGGATATGTTTCCTCAGACGCAGCACGTGGAATGTGTTGCGGATTTAAGGGCCCGTCCGGGTCATCGGCCGTGAAACCAGCCTTGCCAAGTGGCACGGCATGGTTTCAACTCTCGCCAGCTCAATTCTATGGATATTCAGGAAAGGTCTGTTTTCGTCCAATCCCGTTTGCCGTGGCTGATCGCCGCGAGCGCCTTGCTGATCTACCTGCTGACACTCAACCACTGGGTTTCCCTGAGCAGCTTGCCCGTCGTGGCGACGGTCTCGGCGAAGGACTGGCTGCCGCCCATCAACCGTCCGCTGCACTTTTTGTTGACGTTGCCGTTTCGCTTGCTGCCGCCGGGCTGGCAATCGATCGGCTTGAATGCTTTCGCCGCCCTCTGCGGCGCGTTGACCCTGGCATTGCTGGCCCGTTGCGTCGCGTTGCTTCCGCACGATCGGACGCCCGAACAGCGGACGCGCGAGCGAAGCGAGTTGTCGCTGCTCAGTGTTCCGACGGCCTGGGTGCCGCCCGTGTTCGCGGCGCTGATGTGCGGCCTGCAATTGAGTTTTTGGGAAAACGCCACGGCCGCCACGGGAGAGATGCTGGATCTGCTGCTGTTCGCGTATGTTGTCCGCTGCCTGCTCGAGTATCGATTGAGCGAGGAGGAAAAATGGTTGTCGCGGTTGGCCGTGGTTTACGGCCTGGCGACTACCAACAACTACGCGATGATCGCTTTTCTGCCCGCCTTTCTCGTGGCCCTGGTCTGGATCATGGGGAAGAATTTTTTTGACTTCCGGTTTCTGGCGCGAATGGTGGGGTTGGGGGCGGCCGGACTCACGCTCTATCTGTTGTTACCCCTGGTCAACGCACTGAGCGCGAACTCGGAGGTGGGTTTCTGGGACGCGTTGCGACTGCAACTGGCCAGCCAGAAGAACGCACTCCTGTTCTTCCCGATCCGCTCCATCGCCTTCTGGGCGGGTTTGACTTCGTTGGTGCCGCTGTTTGTGATCGGCATTCGCTGGCCCTCCAGCTTCGGCGACACGAGCATGATCGGATCGGTCTTTACCAACGTGATATTTCGCGTCGTCCACGGCGTCTTTCTGGTCACCTGCCTCTGGGTGGCATTTGATGCGCCGTTCAGCGCCCGCTTATTGCTGGACAAACGGTTGCTCCAGCTCTCGGATGATGCCGCGGGACTGGTGCCCTTCTTAACATTCTACTTCCTCGGCGCGCTCTGCATGGGCTACTTAATCGGTTATTACTTGCTGGCCTTCGGGACGGAGGCAGTGAAAACGTGGCCGCGAGCCTCGCCTGCCGCGCGAGCGGCGAACCGGCTGTTGACGGCAGGGTTCTGCCTGGGCGCGCTCGTCGTTCCCGCCGCCCTGGCCTGGCGGAATCTGCCGAGCATTCGTTCCACCAACGGCCCGCTGCTCGAAGACTATGCCCGGGCGATCGAGCAAGCCTTGCCCACCGACAGCGTGGTATTGCTCAGCGATCGCCCGAACCTGTTGTCGCTGATCGACACTCAACTGCGCCGGAAGGAACCCGCGCCGCACCATATCTTCGTTGATACGCGGCTGTTGGCCTATCCGGTGTACCAGCATTCGTTGCATAAACGTTTCCCGGGGCGCTGGCCGGAGCTGCCACCGGCGCCGAGCCCGTACAGTAAGATCGACTCGGCCTTTCTGATGCAAGAAATCGGCTACCTCAATCGAAGTAACGCGCTCTATTACATGCATCCGAGCTTCGGCTACTATTTCGAACCCCTGTATCTGCGTCCGCACCGACTGATTTACCGATTGCATTTCTATCCGACGAATGCGGTGACCCCGCCTCTCTTGAGCGAGCAGGAACTGGAGGAGAACCGGGGCTTTTGGAGGCAAGCCGCGCCGCAGCTCGGGCAACTCAAGCGGGTCGCCAGACTGGCCGGCCACGACGCGCGCGTCCTGGGCCGCTGGTATTCGCGCGCACTCAACTATTGGGGTGTGGAGCTGCAACGAAACGCGCATTGGGATGAGGCGGCCCAATGCTTCGAACTCGCCCTCCAACTGAGCCCGGAGAACGTCGCGGCTGAAATCAACCGCACTTTCAACGCCGGGCTGCGGGCGGGCAAACCCCGACCGGTCGAAGTCGGCAAAACGGTGGAGGACAAGTTTGGCAGCCGTTACCGTAGCTGGGACGCAGTGCTCGCCGCGAACGGTCCGATTGACGAACCCGCTTTCTGTTTCCGCTTGGGCCAGACGCTCGCCCAACAAAGCCTCTTTCGCCAGGCGGCAATCCAGTTCATTCGCGCCGGGCAGCTCGACCCCTCCAATGTCGAGTCCGCATTCTGGCTCGCCAATCTTTACGTTCAAAGCGGCGCACCCGAAAAAGCGCTGGAGGTTATTGCCCAAATTCGCGAGCCACGGACGGGTAACGCATTGGCCGTCACCAACCAGGTCGAACTCGCCCGACTGGAAGCGCTGGCACAGTACACCCTCGGCAAAACCGAGCTGGCAGAAAAGCTCTTGCTCGACACCGTGCGTCACTATCCCAAGGACACTGGCGCCGTGGAGACACTAGTTCAGTTTTACCTGCTCTCGAACCAACTGACCAACGCTCTCGAGACGGTCGAACACCAACTCAAAATCAAGTCCGACGAGGTCCGCGCCCTGCTGAACAAGACTCTTGTCTGTATGCGCCTGCAGTCCTACGACCAGGCCAGTAATGCGACGGCGGCGCTCCTGAGGAAGGAGCCGAACAACGTAATGGCTCTGCTCAACAAGGGGGCGATCGCCATACAGACCAAGGCCTATCGCGAGGCGTTGGAGCCGCTGAACCAGGTGCTCAAACTGGAACCGGCAAACCGGGCGGCTTTGATGAATCGCGCCATCGCCAATCTTCAAAGCGGTCAACTGGACGACGCCCGCCGCGACTACGAGGAGTTGCAGAAAGCCCTGCCCACGCTCCACACCGTCTATTACGGCCTCGGCGAAATTGCCTACCAACGCAAGCAGGCCGCCGACGCGATCAAAAACTACAACGAATACCTGAAGTACGCGCCGACGGAGACGGAGGAATACGCTAAGATCTCTGAACGTCTCAAGGAATTGAAATCAGCGGAACACTGAGGTCCGGAGATTCACGGGCTGATGGACAACGGAGCGTCGGAAGTTCAGCGGCTCTCGACTGTTCGCTGGCCATGCGCCGGCCGGGCCGAACTGCCGACGGGCCCAAACAGCAGCAGCGGCGGGCGCGAGGCTCTGGTGCGATCGAACCCGACGCGACCCCCGATGATTCCGTGACGCTAGATGACCTTCCCTTTTAATGTCTATTGGCTGGCGTTCGCGAGCGGATTCCTCAGCACATTGTTGACGCTTCCCTGGTGGCGGAGGTGGTGCTTGCGAGTTGGACTCGTGGATGATCCCGGCCCCCGCAAGATCCACCAATCGCCGGTCCCGCTGGCGGGCGGGTTGGCCGTCATGACGGGTCTTTTCGTCCCACTCTTGATCGCCACCGTGGTGTTGAAGTTTTCAATTCTGGAACGACAATCCCTTCTTGATTCGAGCACCGTCCGCTGGTTCCAGTACGGCTTCGAACGTCGCCTCCGCCAGTTGGCGGCGGTCTTTCTGGGCGCGCTGGGCATGTTGGCCGTCGGGTGGCTGGACGACAAACACGAGTTGCGTCCGGCGGTTAAATTCGGCGGCCAATTGTTCGTTGCCGCGCTGGTTGCGGCCGCCGGAATACGCATCACGCTCTTCGTGGACAACATTCTCTTCAGCTACGCAGTTACAATCCTGTGGATTCTCACCGTTACGAACGCGTGCAACTTCATGGATAACATGAACGGCCTGTGCACGGGCCTCGGGCTCATCGGCGCCTGGTCTTTTGCGTGGAGCGCGGCGATCAACGGCCAGTACCTCGTCACGTCTATCGCCCTGCTGACCTGCGGCGCGCTGCTCGGGTTTCTGCCGTTCAATTTCCCGAGAGCGACGATATTTCTTGGCGATGCCGGCAGTCATTTGACGGGCTACCTGCTCGCGTTGCTGGCGATCCTACCCCACTTCTACTCGCGCGAGAATCCCCAGACGCTGGCCGTCTTGAAACCGTTGTTGATCCTTGGGGTCTTTCTGGGAGATCTGGTTTGGGTTGTCTGGCTCCGTTGGCGTCTCCGGCAGCCCGTTTACGTCGGTGACAACAACCACATTTCCCATCGCCTCGTCCGGCGCGGCCTGAGCCGGACCCGCGCCGTGCTCACGATCTGGCTGATCGCAGCCATTTTGGGTTGGCTTTCCTTCCTCTAGGCGCCGGGATTGGCAGGGTGCCCGTAAACATTCACGACGTCACAACCGACCTCGCAGATTCATGACACCCGGGTTGGTTCGCTCGTTCAGCGCGATGCGCCACGCGCACCGCCGCGCCGTTCGGGGTCTTCGACGCAGTTGCCAACGAGCCGCCGCTCCGCCAATGTATCCGGCACATGAGTAAGCGCTTTTACATCACGACGGCAATTGACTACCTAAACGGCGAGCCGCACCTTGGCCATGCGTACGAGAAAGTCGTCGCCGATGTCATCGCTCGCGTGCGCCGCAGCCTCGGCGAGGAGGTGTTCTTCCTGACCGGTCTGGATGAACACGGTCAGAAGGTCCAGCAGGCCGCGTTCGCGGCCGGCAAAGATACGCAGGCGTACTGCGACGAATTGGCCGAAGTGTGGAGGGCGGTCGCCGCCAAGTTGCATCTTTCCAACGATGATTTTGTCCGGACGTCCGAGCCGCGCCACACGCAGGTGGTACAACAGATTCTTTCCAAACTCCATGCCGCCGGACGCTTCTACAAAGCCCAGTACGAAGGCTTTTACTCACTGAAAGAGGAATCCTTTCTAACCGAAAAGGACCGTCGGCCGGATGGCACTTTCGATCCGAGCTACGGTACGGTCATCCCGCTCGTCGAAGACAATTATTACTTCAATTTGAGCGCGGAGCGGCAGTGGCTCATTGAGTACATCGAGACAACTCCGAATTTCATTCTGCCCGCCTACCGCCGCAACGAGGTGCTGGGATTTCTGAAGAACAACGTGCTGGAAGACCTCTGCATCAGCCGGCCGGTTACGCGACTGAATTGGGGCATTCCGATACCGTTCGACAACACCTTCGTCACCTGGGTCTGGTTCGACGCACTGGTCAATTACCTCACCGTCCCGGCGGCGCATGGCGATCCAGTCGTATCCGCCGCTCTGCAAACTCAGCCTTCAACTCCGGGCCCGCCGCTGAGTCTCTGGCCGGCGGATATTCACGTCATCGGCAAGGACATCCTGAAATTTCACGCCGTGTACTGGCCCATCATGCTCAAGGCAATGGGGCTACCCCTCCCAAAGCAGGTTCTGGTGCACGGCTGGTGGCAGAAAGACGGACAGAAGATCAGCAAGAGCACAGGCAACCTGGTGGATCCCGTCGCGGTCATTGACGAATGGGGCTTGGACGCCTTTCGCTACTACGTGGTGCGCGAGTTGGGCATCGGCCCCGACGGCAATTGGACCGACGCGGGATTCGCGGCGCGTTATTCGGCCGAGTTGGCCAATGGGCTGGGCAATCTCGTCAACCGCTCGCTCTCCATGCTGAAGCGCTACCGGAAAGGGGTCGTCCCGCCGCGATCGGATGAGTTGGCCTCTGAACTGAACGGCGTGATCCAACAGGTGATCGATCGGCTGCGTGGGAATCAACTTCAGGAAGCCCTGACGTCAATTTGGGGTTCGCTCGTCGCCCGCGCGAACCAGTACGTGGACCAGACTGCGCCGTTCAAGCTCGCAAAGGATCCCAGCCGCGCCGCGCGACTGGACGAGGTGCTCTACAATCTTGCGGAGACCTGCCGCATTCTAGCGGTTCTGTTGTGGCCGTTTATTCCTTCCACCGCCGAGCGGATCTTCGGACAACTTGGCCTGCCTGGGGCACCCAACCGGCTTTCGGCAGCTACTTGGGGTGGTCTGGTATCCGGTCACACCATTGGCGAGCCCGCTCCGCTCTTCCCGCGCCAGGATCTAGCGCCGAAGCCGCTCCACGGAAAATGAATTGACGGAAGTCGTTTCGTTACCCGTTTGTAACACATCAGAGCCGGCAAATGGCCTACCATACCCCGGGTATGCCAGAATCGGTTCGACAGCCCACCCGGCTCACGCTACACTCATCTGGCACGTGCCCAGCGACTATGGAAAAACTGATGTTAACGGGCCTTACTCATCCAGGAACTTTTGGGCTTGAACCCGGTTTCAACACCCTGGGACGAAACCCAACCAACGATTTTCGCGTCCACGACGCGACCGTATCGAGTTTCCATTGCGAAATCGTCCTGTCCGACGACGCCGCGGTTGTCCGCGACCTGGGTTCCACCAACGGCACTTACATCGACGGACAGCGGATTGAGGAAGACGCCATCAGAATTGGGCAAATTCTCAGGCTTGGCAGTGCCGAGCTTCGGCTCGAAATCCAGAGCGACACTCACCTGACCCGCATTTCGATTCCGCGCGTGGCCGCCGAGCCGGCGCCTGTCGCGACCACCCTGCCCGATGGCTGTCCGGCGTGCCTGAATCATCCTGCGGTCCACGCCGCCTATCGCTGTACTCGCTGCCAAAAGGGCTTCTGCTCGGACTGTGTCCATGTCCTTCGCCTTGCTGGCGGGACCACCCGGGTGTTTTGCCCGTCCTGTTCCGGTCATTGCGCGCCGCTTCCGGTCCCGGCCGGAGTCGTTGCCGGTCACACGAAACCCAAGAAGGAATCCTTGTTTGGCCGACTAACCCAGACGATTCGCATCAAGTTGAGATAGCGGCGGCGGGCGGTGGCGGTCTTCAGCGGCGCGAAGCAATCATGAGAGCGCGTACCGCTGCGCTGCATCCCGTGAAGAATTCAGTTGAATGACGGCCTCCTATCGTTCGGAATAGGGGCCGAGCCATTTATGAACCTGGACGATACGCAGAAACAAAAGGTGGTAGCATGGATTGCCGAAGGCCTCACGCTTTCCGAGATTCAAAACCGACTCAGCTCGGAGCTGGGCCTCAGCCTGACCTACATGGAAGTCCGATTCCTGGTGGATGATCTGAAGCTGATGCCAAAAGACCGCGAACCGCCGAAGGTGGCGGAAATCGGCAACAAACGAGCAGCCGCTGCGCCGACCGAGCACGCTACGCTCGGTCAAAACGACCCTTCACGGGCTCCGCGTGAAGCCGTCGAAGGCAGTACACCCGCCGCTGGCCAGGTGTCTGTCAGCGTGGATCATCTGGCACGCCCCGGCGCTTTGGTCAGTGGCCAGGTGACGTTCAGCGATGGAAAGTCGGCCCAGTGGTATCTCGATCAAATGGGCCGATTGGGCCTGATTCCGAAAGACACTGGGTACAAACCGGCGGCCGCCGATCTGCAGACCTTTCAGCTCGAGTTGCAGGAGGAACTGGCGCGGCTGGGATTCTAATCAGCGAGTTCGTCGCCACGTGGTAATTAACCCCGACCGGCGCGTGAAGGTCGGTCACCACCATGTTGGCGACGCTCATTCCCGCGGGCGGTGAGGCGATACCAACACCCTATCCGCAACGGTCTGGCCATGGCGCCCATTCA
>Ga0137368_10007237_pt1 | contig 11554 bp, 10 predicted proteins | sample SagtaG_13_FD_104917 | JGI IMG/M metagenome (GOLD analysis project Ga0137368, IMG submission 104917) | Vadose zone soil microbial communities from Sagehorn Ranch, Mendocino, California, USA - Sage1_L_100_16 metaG | ecosystem: Environmental > Terrestrial > Soil > Vadose zone | place: USA...
CGCGCTCTTCCTCGCCGCGAGCGTGCGCTTCCGCCTGCGGCCGCTCGTCACGTGGGCGCTGATGACGGCGTCGTTCGGCGCGACGATCGCGATCGCAGTCGCGTGGCACCGCGACGGCCTGCCGGCGTTGCCGCTGCTCTCGCTCGCGTTCCTGCTCGCGAACGGCGACCTGCTCTGGCGCGAGGTCAAGCGAGCGCGCGCACGTACCGCTCCGCCGAGCGCCTGACGATCTCCTCGGCATCCTCACGGACGACGTCGTCCCACCAACCGCCGTAGATCCGCTGGAAGTCCCACGGCTCGAGGGCGGCCGCGAGCCGCTCGACCTTGTGCGCAGGCAGCGGGATCAGCATCGGATAGGAGCGCATAAAGCTCACCCAGCGCGAGCCCGGACGCACGGCGACGACGTCGCCCGTGAAGATCGCGCCCGGCCGGTGCAGCACCTGCGCGCCGTCGAAGTGCCCGCCGAGCCGGAGCAGGCGCAGGTCGTCCCACAACTCGTGCACGTCGCCCGACCAAAAGTCGATCGCGTCGTCCGGCCGCATGACGAACTCGCGCTCCGCCTCGTGAAGGAGGATCGGGCAGTCGAAGCGGTGCGCCCACTCGACCATGGTCGAGTAGAAGTGCGGATGCGAGATCGCGACCGCCTTCAGGCCACCGCGCGACTCGACGAACGCCGCCATCTCGTCGAGCAGCGGCACGCAATCCCAAAGGACGTTCCCCGACGGCGACTCGGCGAGCAGCGCCCGTTGTCCGATCGCGAACCCCGGCTCGATGCCGATGCCCACAACGCCGTGCTCCTCGCGGATCTCGGCATGGTGCGTGTCGCACACCTCCTGGTACGTCACCCACTCTTGGCCCTCGACGGGGACGTACTGCCGCTCGTCGCAGCAGATCGCGCATTCGGCCGGCGGCTCGTCGGCCGGCGGGTACTGCGTTCCGCACGTCTTGCAGAGGAACGACGTCATCGCTTCTCCAGCAGCGAGACGCATTCGACGTGCGGCGTGTGCGGGAACATGTCGACCGGACGCACGCGCACGAGCTCGTAGCCGTACTCGTCGCGCAGGGTCGCGACGTCGCTCGCGAGCGTCGTCGGGTTGCAGGACACGTACACGAGGCGAGGCGCGGCGGCTTCGCCGACGCGCTTCAGCGCCTTCCCCGCCAGACCGGCGCGCGGCGGGTCGACGACGACGACGTCGGGCGAGCCGGCGCGGTCGCGCAGGTCCTCGAGCGAGCGGCCGACCTCGCCGGCAAAGAACGCGGCGTTCGCGATCCCGTTCAGATCGGCGTTCTCGAGCGCGCACGCGATCGACTCCTCCTCGACGTCCACGCCCCACACCGTCAGCGCGTGCGCGGCCATCGACAGCCCGATCGAGCCGATCCCGCAGTAGAGGTCGTAGACCGTCTCGCCGCCGGTCAGGGCCGCGAGCTCGATCGCGAGCTCGTAGAGCCGCTCGGCCATCTTCGTGTTCGTCTGCAGGAACGCGTTCGGCCGCACGCGGAAGCGCAGTCCGAGCAGCTGCTCCTCGATCGCGTCCTCGCCCCAGAGCAGCGTCGACTGAAGGTTCGTCACCTCGGCCGGCGACTCGTTGACGGCCCACTGGATCGAACGCACCTCGGGAAACTCGCGCAGGACCTCGACGAAGCGGTCGCGCTCGAACCGCTCCCCCTTCGCCGTCACGAGCAGGACGAGCGCCTGGCCGGTGTTCCGGCCTTCGCGCACGACGAGGTGGCGTAGATAGCCGGTGCCGTCGACCTGCGAGTACGCGTCGAGCCGCTCTTCGCGGGCCCACTCGCGCACGCGGTTGCGGATCGCGTTGCCGACGTCGCTCGTCAACCAGCACTTCTCGACCTCGATCACCTCGTCCCAGCGGCCGGCCTTGTGGAAGCCGAGCGCCGGACCGGACGGCGTCGCCGTGAACGAGTACTCGAGCTTGTTGCGGTAGTGGAAGACGGACTCGGCAGGGACGATCTCCTCGAGCGGGGGCTCCGCGATCCGCCCCAGCCGCTTCAGCGAATCTGCGACCTGACGCTGCTTCTGCTCGAGCTGCACGTCGTACGCGAGGTCCTGGAAGCGGCAGCCGCCGCAGGCGGGGTAGTGCGCGCACGGGAAGTCGACGCGGGCGGCGCTCGGTGACAGCACCTCGGTCGCGAGCGCCTCGGCGTGGTTCCGCTTCACCTTCGTGACGCGGGCCCGGACGCGGTCGCCGGGGAGGCCGCGCCGCACGAAGACGACGTACCCGTCCAGCCGCGCGACGCCGTTGCCGCCGTACGCAAGCGACTCGACGTCGAGCTCGATCTCCTGATCGCGCTGTACCGGAGCGGCCACCCCGGCAGGCTAACTAGCGGAACCGCGGCTTCGGGTTGAGGACGAGCGGCGCGCGCACCGGCTGGTTGAAGTCGAAGTCGTTCACGAGGTCGCCGAGGATCGGCGCGTTCTCGCGCACATCCGGCCGCGGGTCGGGCCGCCCGTCGGTGCGCGGATCCAGCCGCCTCCCGTCGAGGAAGTCGTCCTCGATGAACTTCACGTACGCGTCGAAGCTGAGCGTCTGGTGGTCGATGTACCCGTGCTTCGCGTACGGGCTGATCACCAGTGCCGGCACGCGCAGCCCGTAGCCGTTCTCGTCGACGACGGGCGGGATGACGTGGTCGTAGAAGCCGCCCCAGTCGTCCCAGGCGAGGAAGATGGCGGTCGAGTCCCAGTCCGGGCTGCGCATGACCGCGTTCACGAGCTTCGTCACGTACGCCTGCCCCTTCGACACGAGCGCCGGCGGGTGCTCGCTGACCGATTGGCTCGGCGCGATCCACGCAACGGCAGGGAGCGTCCCCTGCCGCGCCGCCTTGAAGAAATCGTCGAGGGGCGCGATGTTCGCGAGCTGGCCGTCCTCGCGCACGGTGTCGAAGTACGGCAGCGGATTCCAGATCCCCGGCGTCTTCGCGTTCTGCTTCACCGCCACACAGTCCATCGCGTCGTTCGCGCAGTCGGGCTGGTTGCCGGCGAGCACGTAGTAGCGCCAGCTCACGTGATGCTCGTACAGGAGGTACGTGAGATCGGTCCACGCGTAGTCCGGCGCCGTGTGCTCCTTGTTGCCGCGAAAGTCGGGCGGCGAGCCCGGCGCCTGCAGCGCGTTCGTGCAGCTGAACGGGTCGCCGGTGACCGCGCAGCGCGCCGACCACTCGCTGACCATGAAGAGGTGTTGCGGCAGGCTCCACGACGCATTCGGCTCGAACATGTGGTCCTGGAGCACGAAGTTGCGCGCGTACTCCCAGTAGTTCGGGATCTCACGCCAGTCGTGGTAGCCCATCACGTCCGTGCCGGCGCCCGGTTGCGAGCAGACCGGATCGTTCGGGTCGACGCAGGTGCGACGGCCGCCCTCCGCCTCGCCGACGAAGCCGTTCATCGCTCCGCCGGCAATGTCGCGGCGCGCCTGTACAGCACCGTGCGGCCCGCCGGCGTTGCGGTCGCGCGTGTCGTGGTACCGACGGACGCAGCCGCCGCGCACCGTGTCGGGGACGCAGACGTTCTTCGGAATGCCGGCGGCCCCGGGGTACGTGCCGAAGTAGGAGTCGAAGGACCGGTTCTCCTGCATGATCACGATCACGTGCTTGATCAGGTGGATCGAGCTGGGCGTGGACCGCGGCTTCGAGCCGCTCGACGCCCGCGAGTCGAGGACGACGGCGGCCGACGCGACGCACGCAACGGCCACACCCGCAGTCACGACCCAGCGCTTCACCGCGCGCGACCCTAGCCGAGCGCCTTTTGAGCGCTCGTTAAGCCGTCACGCGAGCGGCGTCACGTAGACGCTCCGCTGGCGCGGGCCGTCCAGCTCGCACAGAAAGATTCCCTGCCACGTCCCGAGCGCGAGGTGGCCGTCGCGGAGCGGCACGAGCACCTGCGGGCCCATCAGCGACGCGCGGACGTGCGACGGCGCGTTCGGCCCGTCCGCGTCCTCGACGTGCTGCCAGCTCCATTCGTCTCCGACCATCCGTTCGAGCGCGGCCTCGAGATCGCGCGCGACGGCCGGGTCCGCGTGCTCGTTGATCGTGACGCCGGCGGTCGTGTGCGGGACGAAGACGAGCACCGCGGACGCCTCGCCGATGCCGTTCAGGGCCGATTCGACGTCCCGCGTGATGTCGAGCAGCTGGGTGCGCCGCTCGGTCCGGATGCGGATCTCCTGCATCGCGACCTATCCTACGGCGCGTGGCGAAGCCGACCGACCGGGAGCTCGACGCGTACCGCGAGCGGATCGACCGCTTCGTCGCCGCCCTCGACCAGGAGTACTACGACCACTTCGCGGGTCTGAAGGTCGACTTCGACCTCGAGTCCGTCTACAGCGAGTTCGAGGACATCACGACGCTCGAGCAGGCGCAGCGGATGCGCGAGGCCGTCGACGGCAGCTTCGGATCGAGCGAGCTATGGCGCTTCGCCTGCGAGGGCTACCTCGGCGCGCTGACGCGGCGCTACGAGCAGGACGCGGCGACGAAGGAGGCGACGCTGACCGCCACGGTCGACGGCGAGGAAGTCCCGTTCCGGATGCTGCGGCCGACGATCGCGAACAGCGAGGACCGCGACCGCCGGCAGCGCATCGAGCGGGTACGGAACGAGCTGACCGAGGAGCACATCAACCCGATCTTGCTCGCCGGCCATCGCGAGACGCACGCGTCGACGCAGAGTCTCGGCGCGCAGACGTACCGGCGGCTGTACGAGGAGTTCGGCTACGACCTCGACGGGCTCGCCGAGCAGTGCCGCAGGTTCCTCGACACGACCGAGGCGCTCTACGAGGACGCGGCCGACCGTCTCTTCCGCACGCGCGTCGGCGTCGGCCTCGACGAGGCGCAGCGCTGGGACGTCGCACGCGTCTTCCGCGCCACCGCGTGGGATCCCGTGTTCCCCGGCGAGCGGATGCTGCCCGCGCTCGACGCGACGCTGCAGGACCTCGGCATCAAGATCTACGAGCAGGAGAACGTCCACATCGACGTCGAGGAGCGGCCGAACAAGACGCCGCGCGCGTTCTGCGCGCCGATCGAGATGCCGGGCAAGGTGATGCTCGTCATCCAGCCGATGGGCGGCCCCGACGACTGGCGTGCGCTCTTCCACGAGGCCGGTCACGTCGAGCACTTCGCGAACACGCGTGCCGACCTGAAGGTCGAGGAGCGGCGGCTCGGCGACAACGCGGTCACCGAGGGCTGGGCGATGCTCATGCAGCACCTCACCGACGATCCAGTCTGGCTGGCGCGGCGGCTCGACTTTCCGCGGCCGGAGCAGTTCGCGGCCGAGGGCGCGGCGAACCTCCTCTTCTTCGTGCGCCGCTACTCGGCAAAGCTGCTCTACGAGCTCGAGTTCCACACCGCGGAGGACGTGACCGCGATGCGCCCGCGCTACGTCGAGTTGCTCGGCGACGCGCTGAAGATCGAGCCGAGCCCGACGGACTACCTCGGCGACATCGACTCGGGCTTCTACGTCACGGCCTACCTTCGCTCGTGGGCGTTCGAGGCGCAGATGCGCGCGCACCTCCGCAGCGAGTTCGGCAACGCGTGGTTCGCGCGCCGCGAGGCGGGCAACCTGCTGCGCGAGCTGTGGGGCGAAGGCCAGCGCTGGCCCGCGGACGCCTTCCTCAAGGACGTCACCGGCGCGACGATCGAGCTCGAGGCGGTCGCCGACCGCGTCCGCGAGCATCTCGCCTTGGTTTAGGCGGCGCGCAGCAAGCGGGCCGCTTCCTCCGGCGGGACGTCGTTGATCCAGACGCCCATCGCGGACTCCGAGCCGGCGAGGTACTTGAGCTTGTCGGGCGCGCGCCGGACGGAGAAGAGCTCGAGGTGGAGGTACGCGAGATCGCGTCCCTCGCGAACCGGCGCCTGGTGCCAGCCGGCGATGTAAGGCAACGGGCGGCCGAAGAGACGGTCGAAGCGGCCGAGCACGTCGAGGTAGACGCGCGCGAGCTCGTCGCGCTCGGCGTCGTCGAGCGCCGGAAGGTCCGCGACGTGACGATGCGGATAGACGTGGATCTCGAACGGCCAACGCGCGAAGGACGGCACGAACGCCGTCCAGTGCTCGCCCGCAAGGAGGACGCGCGTGCCGGCGGCGCGCTCGCGCTCGAGCACGTCGGCGAACAGGTTGCGGCCAGTCTCATCGCGGTGGCGGCGCGCCACGTCGAGCGCGCGGCGCGTGCGCGGTGTGACGAACGGATACCCGTATACCTGGCCGTGGGGGTGGTGCAGCGTGACGCCGATCTCCTCGCCGCGGTTCTCGAAGCAGAAGACCTCCTCGACCGACTCGAGCTTCGCGAGCTCCGTCGTGCGGTCCGCCCAGACGTCGACGACGGTGCGGGCGCGCGCGACCGGCAGCTCCGCGAACGATCCGTCGTGCCGCGACGTAAAGCAGACCACCTCGCAGCGCCCCGCCGCAGGCCGGCGCGCGAGCTCGTCGGCCGGGTCGACGGGCAGCGCATTCTGCGCGAACGAGGGAAAGCGGTTCTCGAAGACGACGACGTCGTAGTCCTCTTCGGGGATCTCTGTCGCGCGTGCCGGGGTCGAAGGACACAGCGGACACTCCCTCTCCGGCGGCAGATGCAGCCGCTCCTGGCGATGCGACGCGATCACGACCCACTCGTCGCGGAGCGGGTCGTGCCGAAGCTCGACCGGCATCGGGTGCGCGGCGAGCTCGCGGCGGTCGAGTGCGTCGCGCAGCGTCGGCGTCTCGTCGTAATAGATCAGCTCGCGTCCGTCCGCGAGCCGCGTCGACGTCTTCGTCGTCACGGCGACACGACGACGAGCCGGCCGACCTCGGCGTTCAACACCGAATGCGCCTCCTGCGAGAGCCTGTCGTCCGTGATGAGGACGTCGACCGCCGAAAGCGGGCAGATCGTCGACAGGCCGACGAGGCCCCACTTCGAGTGGTCGGCGAGCACGACTCGCTGCTGCGCGGCGTCGACGAGCGCGCTGTCGACCTCCGCCTCCATGAAGTTCGGCGTCGTCAACCCACGCGTCGCGCTGACGCCGTGCACGCCGAGGAACACCTGGTCGACGTTCAGCGAGCGGATCGCGGCGACGGCGAACGGACCGACGAGTGCGTCCGACGGCGTCCGCATGCCGCCGGTCAGGATCATCGACTGGTCACTGCGACCGGACTTGTAGAAGACGTCTGCGACCGGAATCGAATTCGTGACGACGGTGAGCTCGGCCACGTCGACGAGCAGCTGCGCGAGGCGCCACGTGGTCGTTCCCGCCGAGAGAGCGATTGCGGAGCGCGACCGCACGAGCGTCGCCGCGGACGCCGCGATCGCGGCCTTCTCCGGCTCGTGCTGCGTCGACTTCGCCTCGAATCCGGGCTCGTCGATCGCATGCGGCAGGATCGACGTCGCGCCGCCGTGCACCTTCGCGAGCAGCCCGCGCTCGGCGAGGATCTCGAGGTCGCGGCGGATCGTCATGTCGGAGACGCCGAAGTCGCGCACGAGGTCCCGGACGCGCACGCCGCCGCGCTCGCGCACCCGCTCGAGGATCGCCGCCTGCCGCTGCGCGGCGAGCGGCGCCCGGCCGCCGTTCGCACGCCGTTCACCGAAAGTGCTCACGATCGAACAGCAGTCTCGCCCCTAAAAGATCAGAGGTCAACAGGAAAAGTGCGGATTAGTCGGCTTGACACCCCGGAGCCGATCAAGTTGACTCAGCAGCCAGCGTTGAGTTTTGTGCAATCGAGATTGGGAGGCCAAATGCCCCACAAGACGCCGCCTCGGCGTGCGACCGTCCTCAGGGTCGCACTCCTCGGCTTGGTCGTACTCATGCTCGCGATCCCCGCAGCCGCCTACAGCGGGAAGAGCAAGCATGCGAGCGCGACGGCTTCGTGCCAGCTCCAGGTCTTCTCCTGGTGGACGGGCGGCGGCGAGGCCGCCGGGCTGTCGAAGCTGATCACCATCTGGAACAACAACAACCCAACCTGCAAGTTCAAGAACGAGACGGTCGCCGGCGGCGCGGGGACGAACGCGAAGGCCGTACTTGCCCAGAGGCTCGCGGCCCACAACCCACCGGACTCGTTCCAGGGACACGCGGGAGCCGAGCTCCGCGACTACATCAAGGCAGGGCAGATCGAGCCGATCGACTTCATCTACAAGCAGTACGGCTTCAACAAGATCATGCCCAAGTCGCTGATCAGCCAGATCACGTTCAACGGCCACCTCTACTCGGTGCCGGTGAACATCCATCGCGCGAACATCCTTTGGTACAACCCGAAGGTCCTGAAGAGCGCGGGCATCACGAAGGTGCCGACGACGTGGGCGGCGTTCATCGCAGCGCTCGAGAAGGCGAAGGCAGCGGGCGTCATCCCGCTCGCCCTCGGGGAGCAGTGGACGCAGCAGCATCTGCTCGAGACCGTGATGATCGCGACGATCGGCCCGGCGCGCTGGGCGGCGTTGTGGAAGAAGGGCGCGAACTGGTCGGCCCCGGGCGTCACGCTCGCGCTCAACCGGTTCAAGACGCTGCTCGGCTACACGAACTCCGACGCCGCATCGTTGACGTGGCAGGACGCCGGCAAGCTCGTCGCCGACGGCCAGGCCGCGTTCAACATCATGGGCGACTGGCAGGACGGCTACTTCAGCGGCACGAAGGCGGGCGGTAACCTCGCCCTCAAGCCGGGCGTCGATTACGGTTGGACCGCAGTGCCAGGGACGACCGGCGTGTACGACTGGCTCTCCGACAGCTTCACGCTGCCGAAGGGTGCGCCGCACCGCGACGCGGCCGTCAAGTGGCTCGCGTTCCTGGGCAGCAAGAAGGCCCAGGACACGTTCAATCCCGTGAAGGGCTCGATCCCGGCGCGGCAGGACGCGAACGCGAAGCTGTACGGCCCGTACCTGAAGTGGGCGCTGTCGCAGTGGAAGAAGGACAAGCTCGCGGGCTCGCTGACGCACGGCGTCGTCGCCCCGAACGCGTGGGCCGCCGACATCGGCACCGCCCTCGGCTTGTTCCTCGCCAGCAAGGACGTGACGAAGTTCCAGTCTGCCCTCGTCACCGCGGCGAAGAAGCACGCGTAGACGAAGGTGAGGTTCTGCACCTGACGCACCGGAGCAGAACGTGAGGAGGATACGGAGGTGGGGACCAGGCTTACTCCTGGTCTCCCCCTCCATTCTGCTGATCGCCGTCTTCGTCTACGGACTGATCGGCTGGAACATCAAGGTGTCGCTCAGCGACTGGCGCACCGCGGTGCCGAGCTCGAAGTACAAGGGACTCGCCGCGTATCGCGACCTCCAGTCGGATCCCGCGTGGAGCGTGAACCTGCACCACATCCTGCTCTTCACGGTGACGTTCATCGTCGGCGCGCTGCTCGTCGGCCTGACGCTTGCGTTCCTGCTCGAGAAGGGCGTTCGCGGCGAGGGCTTCTTCCGCTCCGTCTACCTCTTCCCGATGGCGGTCTCGTTCATCGCCGCCGGCGTCGTCTGGCGCTGGCTGATGAACCCCGCGCCCGGCAACCGCGCGACCGGCCTCAACGTCGTGTTCGACAAGCTCGGCGTCGGATTCCTCGCGAACCAGTGGTACCTCGGTCAGGACTGGGGCATGGCCGCGATGGCGCTGCCTGCGATCTGGGCGCTCTCCGGCTACGTGATGGCGCTCTTCCTCGCCGGCTTTCGCGGCGTGCCCGAGGAGCTGCGCGAGGCCGCGCGGATGGACGGCGCATCGGAGTTCCGCGTCTACCGGCACGTCGTGTTCCCGCACCTGCGGCCGGTGACGCTGTCGGCGCTGATCATCCTCGGCCACATCTCGATCAAGGTCTTCGACCTGATCGTCGCGATCGGCGGCAAGCAGCTCATCACGCAGGTCCCTGCCGTCTACATGTGGATCCTCATCTACGACGCGCGCGACTACGCGAAGGGCGCGGCGATCGCGACCCTGCTGCTGATCGGGATCTCGGCGCTGATCATCCCCTACCTGGTCTATACCGTCCGCTCGGAGCGGCGCGCATGAGCACGTCGACCGCCGCGCCGATCCCCGTCGCGCCCGTGCGCGCGCCGCGCGCGCGACGCCGCGGGCGGGTCCGTCTTCTGAAGTACGTCGTGCTGCTCCTCTTCGCGATCGTCATCCTCATGCCCGTCTACGTCCTGATCGTGACGAGCTTCAAGGGCGGCGGCGAGATCGATCCCGCGCACGCCTGGTCGATCCCGCATCTCTGGACGGTCGACGCGTGGCGGCAGGCCTGGAACGGCCTCTCGCCGAACCTCGGCAACAGCTTCAAGCTCGTCATCCCGGCGACGCTTCTCTCCACGCTGCTCGGCTCGCTGAACGGCTTCGTACTGTCGAAGTGGCGCTTCCCGGGGGCCGACTTCGTCTTCACGTTCTTCCTGTTCGGGATGTTCATCCCGTACCAGGCCGTCATGATCCCGCTGACGCAGCTCTTCGAGGACGTCAACTTCCCGGCAGGGATCCCGCGTCTTGTCTTCGCACACATCGTCTACGGAATCCCGATCACCGCGCTCATCTTCCGCAACTACTACGCGACCATCCCCGAAGACCTGATGGAGGCCGCGCGCATGGACCGCGCCGGAATGTTCCGCACGTACTGGTCGGTCGTGCTGCCGATCTCGGCGCCGGCGTTCGTCGTCGCGGCGATCTGGCAGTTCACGTCGATCTGGAACGACTTCCTCTTCGCGGTGTTCATCATCACCGACCCGGCGAAGTGGCCGGTGACGGTCGCGCTGAACAACGTGACGGGGTCGTTCGTGACGCCGTACAACGTGCAGATGTCGGCGGCCGTGCTCGCGTCGCTGCCGACGCTGATCGTCTACGTGCTGCTCGGCCGGTACTTCATGCGCGGCTTGATGGCGGGAGCACTGAAGGGATAGGCGTGGCGGAGATCGTCCTCAAAGAGCTGTCGAAGCGCTACCCGAACGGCTTCGAGGCCGTGAAGGCGCTGTCGCTCGACATTGCCGAGGCGGAGCTGCTCGTGCTCGTCGGCCCGTCCGGCTGCGGCAAGACGACCGCGCTCCGGATGATCGCGGGCCTCGAGGACATCACCTCCGGCGAGCTGTTCATCGGCGGGCATCGCATGAACGACGTGCTCGAGCGCGACCGCGACATCGCGATGGTGTTCCAGAACTACGCGCTCTACCCGCACATGACGGTCGCGCAGAACATCGCGTTCAGCCTTCGGCTCGCCCGCAAGCCGCGGAGCGAGATCAAGCAGCGCGTCCAGGAGACGGCGCGGCTGCTCGGCCTGGAGACCCTCCTCGACCGCCGGCCGAAGCAGCTGAGCGGCGGCCAGCGCCAGCGCGTCGCGATGGGACGGGCGATCATCCGCCAGCCCGTAGCGTTCCTCATGGACGAGCCGCTGTCGAACCTCGACGCGCAGCTCCGTGTGCAGATGCGCGGCGAGATCGAAGCGCTGCAGAAGCGGCTCGGCGTCACGACCGTCTATGTCACGCACGACCAGGTCGAGGCGATGACGATGGGCGACCGCGTCGCGGTGTTGCGCGACGGGGAGCTCCAGCAGATCGACACGCCGACCGACGTCTACGACCGCCCCGCGAACCTCTTCGTCGCCGGCTTCATCGGCTCGCCGCCGATGAACCTCGTGCAG
>Ga0137368_10007242_pt1 | contig 11550 bp, 6 predicted proteins | sample SagtaG_13_FD_104917 | JGI IMG/M metagenome (GOLD analysis project Ga0137368, IMG submission 104917) | Vadose zone soil microbial communities from Sagehorn Ranch, Mendocino, California, USA - Sage1_L_100_16 metaG | ecosystem: Environmental > Terrestrial > Soil > Vadose zone | place: USA...
ACTGGTTTCCGCCGAGATCTTGCGTGAGAAAAAACAATTCGCCGAGGCGGACTTGGTAGAAGTTAAGGAAAGCTCCCCCCATCGCGTAACGCCGGAGTGTCCGTATTTTGGCCGTTGCGGCGGATGTGCATACCAGCACATCGACTACGAACATCAGCTGGCGATAAAATGGCGGCAGGTGCGCAACGTTCTTCAGCGAATCGGCAAACTCAAAGATATCCCTCTGCGACCGATCATTTCGTCACCGAAGCAGTACGAATATCGCAATCGCATCACGGTTCATGTGCAGGATGGGGTGCTCGGATTTTTCCGGCGCGATTCACATCGCTTGGTCGATGTCGAGCGGTGCCCCATTTCGTGCGGCGAAGTGAATCGGGCGCTGACGGAACTTCGGGAGCGACAGCCGCGCGATGGACATTACACCTTGCGCACGTCCTCGGACCGGCGCGTCTTCTCTCAAACTAATGATGAGGTTGCAGAGGCACTGCGCGATTTAGTTGTGGATCTTGTTCCGTCGAATCAGGATCTTCTTATCGATGCTTACTGTGGCGCAGGCTTCTTCGCCAAAGCGTTGCTCAACAAGTTTGAGCGTGTTGTCGGAATCGATTGGGACGAGTTTGCAATCGCAGCCGCGAAAGAAAACGCGACTGATAAAGAAACGTACGTCGCCGGCGATGTGGAAGCTGAGCTATCTCGGCTGCCGCAACAAACAAGGAAGGGCGCGCTCCAGGCCGCCCCGGCGGTCGCAGACCGCGGCTCGTTGAAGTCCTCGACGTTGATCGTTGATCCTCCGGCGACCGGCCTAAGCGCAAACACTCGCAAAGCGATTGTTAGTCTTGCGCCAACAACACTGATTTACGTTTCCTGCAATCCCGCCACACTGGCTCGTGACCTAAAAGAACTGCAGGAAAAGTTCACCATCCAGTCGGTTACACCTCTCGACATGTTTCCACAGACCGCCGAGATCGAAGCCATCGCACATCTTCAGCCATAGGCGCGAACGATCATCAAGGAGCGGCGGTCTCTAGTCCGCCGCCTCTTCCAGGCGTTAACAATTTTTTAACGCATTTAGCGCGCAGTTTAATTAACGCTGCTCCCGCGAGTTCGCTGACAGTTGGAGTCAACTATGAATGGATTGATCGTTACCGGAATTGCCGTCTGGATCTTTTACGTCTTAAGCGCGCTTCTGGTGAGCTTCCGCGAACGGAAAGCCCTTAAGCGGGGACAGGACGGGCGATAATATGAACGACCTCATTTTCGTCGGGATCGTCATAGCCTTTTTTATCGCGAGCGCGCTCTACGTGCGTTTTTGCGAGAAGCTGTAGGAAGACAAAATGGAAACGGCCATCGTCGGAATTATCGCATCGCTACTCTTCGTTTATCTGCTCGTGGCAATGATTTGGCCGGAAAAATTCTAAGATTCACATGGACACACCCGGTTGGATTCAACTTGCAATCTTTCTGATCGCGCTCGCGCTGATCACGAAGCCGATGGGGCTTTATCTCGTGCAGGTGCTGGACGCGAATGGCAGAACGTTTCTTGATCCTCTGCTGCGCCCGCTCGAGCGCGGAACGTATCGCGTCATGGGTATCAAGCCTGCCGAGGAGCATAATTGGAAACAGTACACGCTCGCGATGTTGCTTTTCAGTTTGTTCGGCTGCGTTTTCACGTACGTGATCCTAAGACTACAAAATCTTCTGCCACTTAATCCACAAAAGTTTGGCGCGGTAAATCCCGATCTCGCATTCAACACCGCGACAAGTTTCACCACCAACACCAACTGGCAGAACTACGGCGGCGAATCGACGCTCTCGTACTTCTCGCAGATGGTCGGACTGACGTTTCACAATTTTGTCTCGGCAGCCACAGGCATCGCCATTGCCGCTGCGCTGGTTAGGGCAATTGCGCGGTACTCCGCGAAAACGATCGGCAATTTCTGGGTCGACCTGGTTCGCGTGACTTACTATCTGCTGCTGCCGATTTGTCTGATCTTCGCAGTATTCCTGGTGTCGCAGGGCATGATTCAAAATTTCAAGCCTTACACCAAAGCCACGCTGGTCGAGCCGATGAAGGTACAGGTCGAAAAGAAAAACGACCAAGGCGAGACGATCAAAGACGCTTCCGGAAAGCCGGTGACGGAAGAGCAGACTGTGACCGAACAGAACATCGTGCAAGGTCCAATGGCGTCGCAGGTCGCAATCAAAATGCTTGGAACCAATGGCGGCGGTTACGTCAACGCGAATGCCGCACATCCGTTCGAGAATCCCACGCCACTCTCAAATTTCCTGCAGATGCTTTCGATTTTCGCAATCGGGAGCGGGCTGACTTACTACCTGGGCCGGACAGTGAAGAACCAGAAACACGGTTGGACCGTCTGGGCAGCGATGGTCACCTTGTTTCTCGGCGGCGTGCTGTTGTGTTGGTGGGCGGAAGCAAACGGCAATCCCATTCATCATCATCTTGGGGTCCCCGGCGGCAACATGGAGGGCAAAGAGGTCCGGTTCGGCATTTTTAATTCCGCACTCTTTGCCACGGTTACGACCGATGCATCCTGCGGCGCTGTCAATTCGATGCACGATTCATTCACGGCGCTGGGCGGCTTCGTTCCGTTGTTCAACATCCAGTTAGGCGAAATCATCATCGGCGGTGTCGGCGCCGGCCTTTACGGGATGCTGGTGTTCGTGGTGCTCGCGGTTTTCATCGCCGGCCTGATGGTCGGGCGCACACCGGAATATCTCGGGAAAAAAATTGAAGGGTATGACGTGAAGATGGCGATGCTCTCTTTGCTAATTCTTGCCATCTCGATTCTTGGCTTCGCAGCCTGGGCGGTGGTGAGCAAGTGGGGTCTGGCCGGGTTAAACAACAACGGGCCACACGGACTGAGCGAAATTCTCTACGCGTTCAGCTCCGGCGCAGGGAATAACGGCAGCGCGTTCGCCGGTCTATCCGGAAATACGCCTTGGTACAACACAACCCTCGGCCTGGACATGTTGTTCGGCCGTTTCCTGATGATCGTGCCGATCATGGCGCTGGCCGGTTCGTTAGTACAAAAGAAAGTCGCGCCGCCCAGTGCCGGCACGTTTCCAGTGCATGGAGGAACATTTCTCATTTTGCTGCTCGGCACCGTGCTGTTGGTTGGCGCGCTCAACTTTCTCCCCGCGTTGACGCTCGGGCCAATCGTTGAGCACTTCCTCATGCAAGGCGGAAAACTTTTCTAAGATCGAAATCCAAACGCCATGACACAAAAATCTGCATCGCTTTTCGACTGGAACATTGTTGGTCCGGCCATCGGCGATGCGTTCAAGAAGCTGAACCTGCGTCTGATGGTCAAGAACCCGGTCATGTTCGTGACGATGGTCGGGGCCGCGCTTACCACCGTGGGAATTTTCACGGCGGTGCCGGGACTGCGCGGCTTCGTGGCCCAACTGGCAATCTGGCTCTGGTTCACGGTGCTCTTCGCCAATTTCGCTGAAGCCGTCGCTGAAGGTCGAGGCAAAGCGCAAGCAGCAAGTCTGCGTCGGGCGCGCAAGGACACAGTCGCGCGCCGCCTGAGGAACGGTCGCGAGGAAAAAGTTCCCGCTCCGTCGTTGCAGAAAGGCGACCTGGTCGTTTGTGAGGCCGGCGACATAATCCCGGCAGACGGCGATGTCGTAGAAGGAATTGCCAGCGTGGATGAAGCAGCGATCACCGGCGAATCCGCGCCGGTGATCCGCGAGAGTGGGGGCGATCGCAGCGCGGTGACCGGAGGCACTCGCGTGTTGAGCGATCGAATCGTCATTCGTATCACGGCCGATAAAGGCGCCGGTTTTCTGGATAAGATGATTGCGCTGGTTGAGGGTGCCCGTCGCCAGAAAACGCCTAACGAGATCGCGCTCACGATTCTTCTCGCCGCATTGACGTTCATTTTTCTCTTGGTATGCGTCACGCTGAAACCGTTCGGCATTTATTCAGGCGCGGCGTTTTCGATTCCCGTTCTTGTGGCGCTGCTGGTTTGTTTGATTCCAACAACTATCGGCGGCTTACTCAGCGCGATTGGCATCGCGGGAATGGACCGGGTCCTTCAGCGCAACGTGCTTGCAATGAGTGGGCGCGCCGTGGAAGCCGCTGGCGATGTCGATGTCTTGTTGCTCGATAAAACCGGGACGATCACGCTCGGCAATCGCATGGCGGTTGGCTTTCATCCCGCGCCCGGCGTCGAGGCTAGTGATTTGGCTGCCTCCGCGCAATTAAGTTCACTAGCGGACGAAACACCGGAAGGACGCTCGATTGTCGTACTCGCGAAAGAGAAGTTCGGATTGCGCGCGCGGGAAATGCACGAACTGGAGGCGACGTTCGTGCCATTCACCGCACAGACGCGCATGAGCGGCGTCGATCTTCATGCCAACGGGACGCAACCGACCATGCGTGTGCGCAAGGGCGCGGCTGAAGCGGTGCGCGGATTTGTCGAATCAGCGGGCGGGATGTTTCCGCAATCCGTCGCGAAAACGGTTGACGAAATTTCCCATCGCGGCGGCACGCCGTTGGTTGTCGCGTCGGACATAATGACGCTCGGCACGGTCGAGCTCAAAGATGTCGTCAAAGGCGGAATTAAGGACCGTTTCGCGCAGTTGCGCAAAATGGGAATCAAGACGGTGATGATCACCGGCGACAATCCACTCACTGCCGCGGCGATTGCCGCTGAAGCCGGCGTGGACGACTTCATGGCGCAAGCCACCCCGGAACAAAAGCTCAAGCGCATCCGGCACGAACAAGCAGAAGGCCATCTAGTTGCCATGACCGGTGACGGAACGAACGACGCGCCGGCCCTCGCGCAAGCCGATGTTGGCGTCGCGATGAACACTGGCACGCAGGCGGCGCGCGAAGCCGGCAACATGGTCGATCTCGACAGCAATCCGACGAAGCTGCTCGATATCGTTGAGATCGGGAAACAGATGCTGATCACACGCGGCTCGCTTACCACATTCAGCATCGCAAATGATGTGGCGAAGTATTTCGCGATCATTCCTGCAATGTTGATGATCAGGTTTTCCGAGGTGGCGCCGCTCAACATCATGCATCTTCACAGTCCCACGAGTGCCATTCTGAGCGCTGTCATTTTTAACGCGTTAATCATCATCGCTCTGATCCCTTTGGCATTGCGCGGCGTCGCTTACAAACCGATGGGCGCGCTCGCAATTCTACAGCGCAACCTGCTCATCTACGGCTTCGGCGGAATCATCGTTCCGTTCATCGGCATCAAACTGATCGATCTTATCATCACGACGTTCCATTTGGTCTAACGAAGTGAAAGATTTCTTCTCCCACATTCGCGGCACAATCGTGTCGACGTTGGTACTCGCTGTCATCTGCTGCGGTCTCTACCCGCTGATCGTTTTCGGAATTTCGCAGGCATTCTTTCGCGACAAAGCCAATGGCAGTTTGATTGTCGATCCAAATGGAACAGTTCGCGGATCGAAGTTGTTAGGCCAGGCGTTCGCTGATCCGAAATATTTTCATCCGCGACCTTCCGCTGCGGGCAACGGGTACGATGCAGCGAGTTCCGGCGGCAGCAATCTCGGCCCGACTTCGCAAAAACTAAATGACGCAATCAAAGAACGCATAGCGGCGTATCGAGCCGAAAATGGTTTGAGTGTATCCGAGCCTGTGCCTGCGGATGCAGTCAGCGCGTCGGGCAGCGGACTGGATCCGCACATCGGTTTGCGTAACGCCGAGCTCCAAACGGCACGGGTGACTCAAGTTCGGGCTTTGAGTGAGGAAAAAGTGCGCGAGCTCATTCAGCGATACACCGATCCGCGAGATTTTGGTGTCTTCGGCGACCCGGGCGTGAATGTGCTGGAGCTGAATCGCGCTCTCGATCAGGCGCGCTGATGAAAAGCGTTAGAACAATCGTGTTCGTCTTTGTCCCGATTTATGTCGAGATCGTTCGAAGTCGTTCGCCGGGACAAGCAGCGGTCGTTTCATCCCGAAGGCAACCAGAGAGCGGGAAAGAAGCGAGCGAGACGGGCGGGAAAGCTCGCAACAGCTTGCGACGCTGGCGTCGAGCACATCGATCGCGACTCGATGAGCCGCCGTTCTGGACTTGGTTCGTCGATAATCCGCGACCTTCGTCGTCGCGCCGATACTGAAGGCAGGCGCGTCCGCAGGTCTATGAAAAAAACCATCATCGCCAGTGGGGTCATGTTATGCACCACTCTAGCGTTCGCATCGGACAAACAAGTTTCTGCCGACGCAACGCCGACTCCATCGCCGCCAGCGCCGTTAATGTACCTCCTTGATCAAGCCGGCATTGCTAAACCTCTCAAGGATCTTGGCATCAATCTCTACGGATACATCGAGAGCGGTTATTTCTATGACTTTAGCGCCTCGCATAATGAAGACGGCCCCACGTTCCTGGGATATAACAAGTTCAAGAATAGTTTCATTCTGGACAACATCAGCTTGAACTTGGAGCGAGCGGTGGACCCGACCAAGAAGCAGTTCGACGTCGGTTTCCGTGTGGAAGGTCTTTACGGTGCCGATGCGGCATTCATCCACTCAAATGGAATGTTCGATGATCAGACTGGCCGCAATCAATGGGACCTTCTGCAAGCGTGGGTGGATGTAACCTTGCCCGGCTTACCAATGCGGGTTCGAGCGGGCAAATGGATCGAACTGGCGGGATTCGAGAACTACAGCGCGAATATCTACAACGCGTTTGGCGACCCCGCTCGGAACTTCTACTCCCACAGCTACTCGTTTCTCTACGCTGAACCAGGTACACAGACCGGCGTGTTATTCACTTACGTGCACAGCCCGAAATGGACGTTCGAAGCCGGATTCACGCGCGGTTGGAACCAGTCCACCCGCGACGCCAACAACGCCTTGGATTTTCTAGGTCGGATTATTTGGGCACCCAGCGATAAAACTTCGGTCACTTTCGTCATGACCGAAGGCCCGGAGTTTCCAATCGGCGTGGGGCCTAACTTACCCAGAGGCGATAATAGTCACTGGTGGACATACCTGGACCTGGTTGTCACGCACAAGATTACGGACGAATTGAGCGCCGGCATAGGAATTGACTTCGTAAACGCTCCAGAGATTCCTGGCTTAAGCGGCGGCGCCAAACGGTGGGGCGCTGTAGATGGCTACCTCAGCTACGCGGTAGATCCACATTTCACTTTGAACACACGGTTGGAGTGGTATCGCGATGCTGCCAGCGGGTTCTCAGTCGGTATTCCTGTTAGCGCTAATTTCTACGCGGCAAGCTTTGGCGTTGCCATCAAGCCGTTTCCCGAAAACGCATTTCTTTCGCACTTACTGTTTAGACCGGAAATCCGCTACGACCACTCGAGCAAGGCAGTGTTCGACAATGGCGACAAAGATCAGGTAATGTTCAGCGCGGACGCGCTCTTCACGTTTTAGAGAGAAGCGCACGCGATCGATATTTCTCTACGAAGTAGGCCACGGTCGGTCGGTCAACGGCGCAGGATATTGAGTGGCTGTCACTTTATGTCGGACAGCCTCTTTTTTTGAAGAGCAGATTGTCGTAAGCTCGGATATGAGCGACCCGGAGCGGCCAAATCCAGATGAGATTCTGGCGCGAATGGAGCGCGAAGAAGCTGAGTCTGCGCGCGGTAAGTTAAAGATTTTCTTCGGGATGTCGCCGGGCGTGGGGAAGACCTACGCCATGCTGCAAGCCGCGCGGCAGAAGCAAGCGGAAGGATGCGAAGTTGTCGTCGGCATTGTCGAGACTCACGGACGCAAGGAAACGGAGGCGCTGCTCGAGGGGATGCCGATTATGCCACGCGCACAGGTCGAATACCGCGGCACTACCCTCACGGAGATGGACCTGGATGCTATTCTAACCTGGCATCCGGGGCTCGCAGTCGTCGATGAGCTCGCACACACCAACGCTCCGGGCTCGCGTCATCCAAAGCGTTATCAGGATGTGCTCGAATTGCTCGATGCTGGTGTCGATGTTTTCACCACGCTGAATGTTCAGCACGTCGGCAGCCGAAGCGATACCGTCCGCCAAATCACCGGTGCGCCAGTCAGTGAAACGGTTCCTGATTCGGTTCTCGATCTGGCCGATGAAATCGTCCTTGTCGATCTGACGCCGGAACAATTGTTGTCACGCATGGCCGAGGGAAAAGTATATCTCGGCGAACGCGCAGAATGGGCGGCAAAGAATTTTTTCCGCGAAAGCAATCTGACGGCTTTGCGCGAAATGGCGCTTCGCCTCGTCGCCGAGCATGTCGATCGCGACCTGCGCGACATCATGTCGGAAGAAAGAATCGCTGGACCGTGGAAGAGTGGTGATCGCCTGCTCGTCGCAGTGAGCGCGAGTCCGTACTCCGAACGATTGATTCGTTATACGCGGCGGCTCGCGTCATCCATGGAAGCATCATGGATTGTCGCCAACATCGAGCAGCCACGCCCTCTGTCACAGGAAGAACAGTCGCGCTTAACTCGATATCTCGCGCTCGCACGCCAACTGGGAGCAGAAGTCATTTCGACCCCGGGCACTGATGTCGGCGAGACGTTATTGCGTATCGCACGTGAGCACAACGTCACCCAGATCGTCATTGGAAAACCGCTTGGAGGGCGCTGGCTTTTATTTTGGAAGCGCGACCCATTACGCTGGCTCATGCGCAACAGCGGCAACATTGATATCCACATGATTCCGGCAGAGGAATCGGCGGCGCCGCGACGAGAAACTATTGAGGAGCGACTCGCACGCGCCCCATGGCGTGACTTCGTTATCGCCCTTGCTATTGCAGCAATTGTCACTGCGATTTCCTTGTCAATCTTCACCTACACGGGGTACTACGCGGTCGCGCTGTTTTACCTGCTCGCTGTCGTGCTCGCTGGAATGCGTTTGCGTCGATGGCCAACGCTTTTTCTCGCCGCGCTCAGCGCCATGCTCTGGAATTTCCTTTATGTTCCGCCGCGATTCACGTTCCACATCGAGCAATTTCAGGACTTCATGATGTTCAGCGCGTACTTCGTGGTCGCGCTCGTAATCGGTCATCTGGCAACGCAATTGCGCGAGCGCGAACAAGCCGAGCGCCGCCGCGAGCAGCGCGCGACTGCACTGTATCGATTCACGCGTGCGCTCGCCGCCAGCCGCGATCTGGATCAAGCGCTGCCGAAAGTTTTCGCGTTAATCAAAGAATCGTTTCAATCCGATGCTGCGGTCTGGTTGTGTGACGAGAGCGGTCTGTCGCGTCACTGGGCGAGCACGTTCACGCCGTCGAGCAAAGACGAGAGCGTAGCAGTCTGGGCGTTTCAAAAAAAACAAACTGCCGGAAGATCGACTGACACATTGCCGGACGCGGAGTCACTGCACGTGCCGCTCGTTACCGGCGATCGGGCAGAAGGTGTGCTCACTGTCCGCCTTCCAGCCACGCCTACGCTGGAGCAACGCGAATTGCTCGACGCTTTTGCCGCACAGCTGGCGTTGTTCGTGAAAAAGGAACGCGCGCTCGAAGAAAGCCGCGCGGCGCAAATTTCCCGGCAGTCCCAGAAATTGCAGAAAGCGCTTTTCGATTCTGTTTCCCACGAATTGAAGACGCCTTTGGCCGCAATGTCGGTCGCTCTCCAATCCGGAAAATCTTCGGAACAACCCAACCGCGCCGAATTGCAGCAGGCCGTGCAGCGGCTGACCCGCACCGTCGATCATTTGCTCGACGCGACCCGGTTGGAATCGGGCCTCTTGCAACCATTACGTGAATGGTGCGATCCAGCGGAGTTGGTACGCGAAGCGGTCGCTTCTTCGGGATTAAACGACAGCGTTCGAATCAGCATCGATAATGACCTCCCGGCCATCTCTGTGGATGCGCGTCTCATTCAACAGGCGTTGAATGCGTTACTTTCGAACGCTGCTGCGCACGGCGGGAGCGATAAACCGATCGAAGTGAGCGCTGCGCGCGATGGCTCAATGCTTACTATTTCTGTGGCCGATCGCGGTCCTGGTCTTGAGCCCGGCGAAGGGAACAAGGTTTTCGAAAAGTTTTACCGCGGTCCGAGAACGCGTCCCGGCGGCCTTGGCCTTGGGCTTTCCATTGCCCGGCAACTCGTGGAAGCGCACGGCGGCCAGCTCGTTGCGGAGAATCGCGAAGGCGGCGGCGCGCGATTCACTATTCGAATTCCGGTTGGCGAACCGATGCGATTGCCAAGCGAAGCAACCGCGTAGGAGCCTATTGAAATACCCAGCCATGCCGCGTTGCTGTCGATTTTTCGTCTTTCCAAGGCGCGAGGAGTGCGCATACCCGCAGCGGTCTGTAACCGACGAGCAACGCCGGAAAGGCGAAAAGGCGGCGCAACCCGGAGGGCGGAAGCGCTTTGGGGTGTCTGGCTGCGTTGCTCGCTCCTCACAGGTCGCTGCGGACATGCTCGTCGCTCGCGCCTTGCCATCCAGCTCAAACCGCTTCCGCGCGGCGTGGCCGGGTATTTCAATAGGCTCTTAATGAAACCGGTCGCGCTCATCATCGACGATGAGGTGCAAATCCGGCGGCTTCTGCGAGTCGCGCTGGAGGGAGAAAAGTATCAGGTGCACGAAGCTGAGAATGGCCAGCAGGGCCTGATTGAAATTGCTAATTACAAACCCGCTATCGTCCTTCTCGATCTCGGTTTGCCCGATCTTGAGGGACTCGAAGTGCTGAAACGATTGCGCGAATGGAGCGAGGCGCCGGTGATTGTCCTCACCGTCCGTGACGATGTTCACGAAAAAGTGGCCGCTCTGGATGCCGGCGCAGATGATTACGTAACCAAGCCCTTCAGCACGCCGGAGTTGCTGGCGCGCCTCCGCGCAGCACAACGAAAAACCCGTCCAGAGGAAGAGATTTCCGTGTTCAAGAATGGTGATCTGGTTGTCGATCTTACGGCGCGTGTGGTGACGCGCGCGGGCCGCGAAATCAAACTGAGCGCCACCGAGTACGCCTTGCTCCGCTTGTTTGTCAGGCATCCTGGGCGCGTCCTCACGCACAGATACATCTTGCGTGAAATCTGGGGTCCGAAATCGGAAGAACATCGGCAATACCTCCGTGTTTACGTCACGCATCTCCGGCAAAAAATCGAGTCGGATCCGGCGAAGCCATCGCTGATAAAGACCGCGCCCGGGATCGGCTATCGATTTACGGGATAGCGATTTCCGTCGTTCAGGAGCTGCGTGGGTCGTGTCGCTGCCAGAAGAAACATCTTGCCACCGAATGAGCGTGCAATGAAGAGTCAGAGCCAATAGCGATGGCTGATATTATTCTCGACGCGACCTCTGGCGTGCATCGGCCACGCAATGTCGATTGGAAACGTGCGGGCGCATTCCTCTACGGGGATTGGGGCACCAGCAAATGTTACGTGATCGGTCTGGCGTTCGTCGCCGCCGGGTTCTCATCTCTCCCTATCATTCTTGCGGTCTGTGCGGTTACGGGTCTGGTCGGGATTAATTACGTAGTTATCTGCCGTCATTTTCCGGATGGCGGCGGTGTGTACTCGGCGGCGCGTTCGCAAGGCCGCCTGCTTGCCGTGGTCGGCGCGTTACTGCTCGTCGCGGACCTGACGGTCACGGCTGC
>Ga0137368_10007244_pt1 | contig 11545 bp, 14 predicted proteins | sample SagtaG_13_FD_104917 | JGI IMG/M metagenome (GOLD analysis project Ga0137368, IMG submission 104917) | Vadose zone soil microbial communities from Sagehorn Ranch, Mendocino, California, USA - Sage1_L_100_16 metaG | ecosystem: Environmental > Terrestrial > Soil > Vadose zone | place: USA...
GCCGGACGGAGTCTTGAGAAGACCTGTCAGCAGGTAGGTCGCGTCCGTTTGGCGCAAGTCGTTGCGGCTTGCGCGTTCAACCCTTTGCAGAACCGTCTCCGCTACCGCATCGCTCACGAGCGCAGCGTGCGTGTCCCGTTGAATGATCCATTCGCTACGCGACCGCCGCTTTGCGCCATTCTTGTAGCCCTCGGCGCCGAATTCGTTGTGCACGTTCCACACGGTATGACCCGCGTAGGTGAGCGCATTCCACTCTATTCCGATGAGCGAAGTCTCTTGCCAGCGAATGTTGAGCTGCCGGATCAGTGCGGTACGCGATATGCCCTCAGCCCGCAGCCGCAGAAACTCCGCGACGATCGGTGCGTCGGCATTGGGCTCGAGCTTCGACTTTGTAACGGGCGAGCCGTCGCGGACGGCGCCGGTCGCGATCTTCGTTAGCGAGTAGCCCCGCGGAGCTCGACCCCCAGCGCGAAACCCTTGTCGGACGTTCTCCGCCATTCCTGCGAGACCCTTGCGCTTGCTGGTCAAGCTGTGCCATTGGTCCATGCCCATCATGAACGACTTGATCACGACGGCGGTGATCGGATCTTCGTCGGGCACCGACTTGTAGATGACGCGCACGCCGTTCTTTTCCGCGTCACGGTCGAACATCACGGAGATGAACGGACGCCGCGCGAGGCGACTCGTGTCGAGCAGGATAACGGTGTTCCAGGCGCGGGGGCGCCCGCGCATGTCGGCAACGAGGCGGGTCAAGCCCGGGCGGTTCTCGTCGGCACCGGACTCAACGACGTCGGTGTACTCGCCGACAACGACGATGTCGCGTTGTCGCGCGAGCGCCTCCAGCTCACGCCGCTGTGCGTCGATCGATACGTCCGACCGGTCCTTGCTCGACCGGAGGTAGAGGACGGCTTGATTCGAGACTCGAGAGACCATTCGCGCGCCGCCATCGGAGGAAAAGACGAACGAAGAATTCTACGCCGAGCGTTCCGTCGGGCAGCCCCTTGGAAGGGAGCACCGTTAGCGGCTTGACGGAGCGTTTGGCCATCGGTCGGCGGTGGGTTCGAGCAACGCGCGGTCAACGGCCGACGTAGACGGAGACTATCTGTATGCGACCGTGACCCATCTCGTGGCTGATGGTGAGGCGCACGTCGCGATCGAGCTCCCGCTGCTTCGGCGTCAGCTGCTTGCGCGTCGGGCCGCCGCGCACGGGACACAGCCAGCCGGCGAGCTCCTGGTAGCGCGCCTGAGCGTAGAAGTGGCGGTGTCCGTGGACGCCGTGGATGCCGACGCGCTCGCACTTGTAGCGGAAGTGCTTCAGATAGTCGGAATACTTCGCATAGCCCGGTGCGACGAGGCTCTTGCCCTTCGCGAGCGCCTTCGCGTCATCGATCGCCTGTCGCTGTTCGAGCCGCAGGATCGGGATCTCGCGCTCGCGGCCGCCCTTGCACCAGGAGTCCTTGAGAACGAGCCGGTCGCCGCGGTCGGCCCATTTCAGGACCACCTTGATCGATTCCGCACGCCGCAGCCCGAGCTCGGCCTGCAGTTGGAGCGACATGCGGACGTACGGGTCGCGAATCTGCGCGAGCTGGTCGACGTCGAGCGCCTTCGCCTTGGACTCGTTGGTGACGTAGACGCGGTCGGGGATGCCGTACGCCGCATTGGTTCGCGCGACGACGTTCTGCTTGCCGACCTTCTCGGCCCACCAGCGAAGCTGCGTCATCCGGTTCTTGATCGTGCCCGGCGCGAGTTTCTCGGCGAGCCAGCGCTCGACGAGCCGCTCGACGTGCTTGGGCTTCAAGCTGTGCGCGTCCATGTGATCGAACCCCATCTCGTAGAGCTGATCGGCGATCAGATCGAGGATCCGCTCGCGGTCGGCTTGCGTGGCGAAGCTGCCGTCGCGGTTACGACGGCAGAGCTGCTTCAACGAATAGTTCAGGTCCCGCATGACGGCTTCCTTCGTTGGCGACGCGATCAACTTCGTGCTGCGTACTGCGTGGTGCTGTGCTGCTGTCGTGGTGTCGTGTTCCGGTCGGGTAAGTGTTTCTGCTCGCCTGCCGCGCCGTAGCGACAGCAGGAGGAACATCGAGCACGGCACACCACAGGCCGTTTCGTGCGGTTGCTTCACTTCTTCGCTGGCGCCGCACGGCGCCTTGGGTGGCGTCGCGATCGCGCGCTCCCCGGGGAGCGCTGCGATCGCGAGAGTCATTGACCCAGGACTCGCGGAGTGCCCATAAGGCACGTCGTTACATCTCGATCCGTTACGCGGATCATTCGAGAGCCATTAACCCAGGGCTCGAGGGGCGCCATTAAGGCGCGTCGCTACTTCTCGATCCGTTACGCGAATCATTCGGCGGGAGGCGTTGCACCTCCCGGCTTGCTGAAGCGTGGCGGCCGCTCCAGGCGGCCGTCACGCACATCGAAGGCCCTGGATCACGCGAAGCGATGTCGTTCGCAGGGCGCGCCGCCGGGGGATACGCGCGTACGTCACTGCGGGTGGCCCGCAGTAACGACGCGCGTCGCGTGCGAGCGCGCGGTGCGTGAGCGCAGCGGCGCGCACGCCACATCGCGCTCGGCGAGCTCGATGGCTCGCCCACGCGAACGGCGTCAAGCCGCGCGCATCACACACCGCTTGCTTGGCGGCGCTCTCCGGGGGTTCTGCTCGGACCAGAGGGCGGTGCGCGCCTGCGATGCTCTGCAGGCGCTACCGCGTCGAAGGTGGCGAGCGTCGCGGCAACGCCCGTAGGCGCGCATGACGTAGCCACCTCGATGCACCGATCCTGCGTCGAGCGCAGAACCGGTACGTCGCTTCGGACGTCTAGCGTCCGCGATCGGGCAACGCACAACGTTGCTCGATAGCTCTCCACGAACCAGGCGCTCGCATTGCGCGTAGGACCTGGACATCCCGTGACGGGATGTCTTCCGCTAGGCCGCCTCTAGGACGGCGCACTCTTGACTCCACCGCCTCGAGGGCGGCGAAACTTCTATCCGGCTGTCTTGGGGACAGTCATTGCTACTCACCAGCGTCTTACGACGCCGGCGCAGTCACGAGACTGACTGCGCCTTCCTCCACCCGCAACGCCTTGACGGCGCGCACGAAGCAATGCCGAGGGTTGACTTCGCGCTCTACAGTACGACGACTTCTCTTTGCGGCTTGCCAAACGCACGTGGCAGCATACGTGTCATCGATCCCGATGGATCGGCTGCGATAACTACGGGCTTGCCTTCGCCGCTCGCAACGGACGGCCAGGAGGGCCAGCTCCCTGCACAAAGTGAGAACCATCATCGCACCAGAGCCGTTCGGGTTCAAGGCGAAATGGTGGAAAATGACGGGGGCTATCGACATCAGCACGGCCCCATCGTGCCCGGTCGGATCGCGGTCGACAACCCGATAAGCTGCGCAAAACGGTCGGCTTAACTCTCCGCGTAGGCACTCTCGCGACAGTCTCGCGTACATTAGCTGTTGGTTATCCGAAAAACGGCGCCGCAGCGACTACACCGAAACGTGGACTTCCATTCCTGCACGGCTGCTTCATACTGCTTCAGCCTTTCCGCCTAACACGGCAACGCCGAGCAACGTCGCCATCGTGAGCAGGAACACGACTACGCCGCCAAACAATGTCAGTAGCACGACGAGGGCGACGACTATCCCGCTTCCGAGGAGCCGTGTAGTTACCGCTACTGGAGGTGCTGATTGAATGGAAGCAAGCGACTGTGATCGGCCGTGTCCCGCGGTCGCCCGAATTCCTACTGAGCGGCGATAATAGAGCAACGAATTCGATCGCCAGCTTTTCGTTCGCGCTCCATTCGCGTGGATCACGCTTAGGGCCTGCGTTCGTCGGGAGCCGCAGTGCGGGCATTCGCAGTTCACCAACTTCTTCTCCCTCTGCGGTTGCCTTTGATAAGCCCGGCTACGATCGCTCCGTACCAAATCAATACGCCCAAGCCGAGGAAGAGCAGGATTCTGATCGCCGTCAAGATAGCCGCCAACGCAGTCGCAACGTTTTCAGCTACCAAGTCCGACGGACCGTCGCTCAACACGATGACAGTCTTTGACCTCGTCGGGCCAACAGTCGAGGCATCTTTAGTCGAATTCACGCTCGGTTCCCATCAGTTGGATTTTCAACTTGCCGATAGGACGGTTTCAAGCCGCATCCTCGAAACGCAGCATACCGACGACGACATCGGTCCGCCCGGCCGCCTTCGCCTTCGGCTGAACCAACCGTCCGTCTGTCACATATTCGACGAAGCGCAGTTGTCCCTGGTACCGCCACTGGTTGGGACCTTCCTTCACGAAAACGGGCAACGAGCCGCCCTGGGTGGCCAAGAGTTCTGCTGCGCGCTGCACTCGTGGCGGGTCCCCGACCAGCACTTCGTAGGGAGCGCGGGGGTTCATTTCCGCAGTGAATCGACCGCAGACAATTCGATTGCCGACCTGCGGCAGATAACTCATGTTGTCACCGCCAAAGGCACGTTGAATCTCGGCCATCGGATAGCTCTTGCCTTTTTCGAATGCATCCACCTGTTGCCCTCCTTTTTCATCAGTGCGTTTCATCCACGCTCGGATCGTCGATCCATCCCATACAGGCCCACTCGCCAAGCTCGCCAGCGGCTTCGGAAAATCCGGATTGCGAGCCACCCAATTCGACACGGCCTGCGGACTAACGCCTGCTGCCTTCGCAATCTCATAGACACCCATGAGCTCCATCTTTCGGCCACCGCTTGTGATTGATCTACACACGATGATAGTTCGGCGTGTGTAGATTGTCAACACGCTCTTACCAGAAGCGAACGGTTCTTTTGCCCCGATTGACAGGTATTCGCTTATAGGCGAAAATGACCAGCATGGAGGTGCTCCACTACCTCACGACCGACGGCGAAGACGTCTATCAGCATTGGCTCGACGGCCTGCGCGATACACGAACGCGGGTCGCCATTCAGCGTCGGGTCGACAGGCTGGCGATCGGAAGCTTCGGTGATCACAAGTTCTGTCGGGATGGAGTGTGGGAGTTGCGCATCGATTTCGGGCCCGGTCTTCGCGTCTATTACGCCTTGGCCGGGGAGACCGTCGCCCTTCTACTGAGCGGCAGTGATAAAGGCGGCCAGAGCGCCGAGATCGAACGGGCAGTGGGCTACTGGAAGGACTGGCAGAGGAGAACATGATGCGAGCGAAATCTCGTTCTCACGAAGAGGCGACCATCGAGAGTTTTCGGCGCGATCCCCAATTCGCGGCCGAGTATCTCAACACGATTCTGGAAGAGGGCGACCAACAGGAGCTGATGACCGCGCTTCGCTATATGGCGAAGGCCTTTGGGGGCGTGTCGCATCTCGCCGAAGAGGCTGAGTTGAACGCGACGACCTTGTATCGAACGCTTTCGCCGCAAGGCAATCCGGAACTCAAGAGTCTGACGGCTTTGCTGAAAGCGATGGGCATGCGCCTCGCAGTGCAGCCGCTCGATACCTCACGGTCGCATTAGCCCGATGAGCACGCTAGCTTGCCACACGCAAGCGGCGCAATAAATGGGAAGCGCAACCGCAATGGATGACAGGAATTATCTCAACGCTCCTGTGTCCCTTAGAGATCAACCAATCTATCGAATAGTTTCTGTAGAACGTCTCTTCGAATTGTTCGAGAAACGACAGAACGTCTTGGTCAAACCGAAGAAATGGCAAGATCCTTTTGAGAATTTCATTATGCGTTCCCAATTCCGGCTACGGACTGGGGAGCTTGCGACGCTTGCGTTCAGAGACCACTTCTACGGTCAGTGCTGGACCCTGCATAGGGCCTCGGATGCAATGTGGCGGATTTACTCACCTAGAGCCGATGCTGTCCGCATTCGCACAACCATTTGCAAGCTGGCCGAAAGCCTAGCCCAGACCTGCGGGGAGTGGGCTCACACTGAAGCATTTGTTGGAAGGGTGAGGTATTTGCCGAGCAAAGTTTTGAAAATATATGCCATCAATGTATTTGATGGGGTCGACGCACCGTCTTCAAGGATGTTTGCGGAGACGTTGCTCGTCAAGCGACCAGCATTCGCACACGAGCGAGAGGTTCGGCTTCTGTTTCATCTCCACGATGACATCCGTGCGCGGGACGACCTATATGCGTACCCGATTGATCCGGACGGCTGTGATCGACCAGATAATGATCGATCCAAGAATGGCGGAACGTGATGTCAATGCCCTCAGAAGCAAAATTCGATCGGAGACTTCTTTCAAAGGTCCAATAAAGCGCTCTCTGTTGTATGCCGCGCCACCCGACATGATCCTCCCGTTCGGGTGATACGTCCGCTTCGAGAAAGAGGCAATAGGAGCGAACACTTCGACACATCGATTCAACTCATTCCATTAACCCGAATTCGCTTATAGGCGACATGGCGGGAAATGGAAGTGATCCATTACCTCACCCCCACGGGGTGCGAGCGTCTATCAGGACTGGCTCGACAGCGTGTGCGATACACGAACGCGGGTAAACTTCGTGCTGCGATCGCTGGGCGCGGCAAGCGCGGCGGTGCGCGCGTCATTTATTGCGTTTGGAATGAGCGCGATCAGTGTTAGTTGATCTTCGCGTATGCGAAGAGTGAACAGCGCGACTTGACGGCAGCGCAGCTTAGGACGCTCGCGGCCGTTCTGGCCAAGGAGTTAGACGATGGACAAGCGAGCCTTTGACGATTTGTTAAAGAGTACCCGTCACATGGGCCGCCACATGCGTGGCGAACGGATCGACGGCGTCCGTGAAACGGTGATCGAAGAACCAGAAGCGAGCGCCGTCCGTGAGGCAGTCAAAATGTCCCAGCGCGAATTCGCAATCTCGGTCGGCGTGCCGGTGAAGACGCTGCAGAACCGGGAGCAAAAGAGAACACGTCCGACAGGTCCTGCCCGTGCCTTGCTTCACGCGATTGCCAAGGATCCTAAGCATGTCTTGCGGGCACTTGCCTCCTGACTCATGAAGCAAGCGTATTCCACAAGATTGGATTGGTTTATCAATCTTACGGCGCCGCCACTTGTTGTAACGGTTGGGGTGGTCGCGATTTCGCTGTTTTGGACTGGTTTGCTGAACGTCTTCTTCGTAGCGCTTTTCCTCGTCCGACAGATACACGACCTGCCATTTTCTGGGCAGGCGGATATCCGCCTCTGGCTAGCGGCGCGAGGCATTTCGGACAGCCAAGTCATCATAGTGGAGTTTCTCTGGCTTTTCCTAATGAATTTTGTTGCAGTGAACGCAGCACTTGCGATGTATTGGTCAACGCAGATTGATCGGTATGTAAAACGCGCCTTCGAAAGCTCAGATGCGACGTCGGTGATTCGCGGTAGGTTGGAAGGTCAATATGGTTGGCTCGATGTGGTCGAAGGCCACTGTCGAAGCACGGTGAGATCAGACGCTCGGAAAGCACCCTGCAATCTGAACGGAGGGCTCGGGTTGCTGTCGCAACTGACGCGCGGTATTGCGAATGAGTCGCTGAAATCGCTTGCACAATGGATCGCCTTTTATATCGGCGTGTTCGTTGCTGGGATTGCGCTGTCGCCGCTGCTTATTATGATCGTGTGTTTTGTTGCGCCGATTGTTGCTTTGGCGCACAGAGAATGGCGACCATTGGTGATTTCCGCGGTTGCCTGGACGATACTCGTAGCTTTACTTGTACTTCCGTCATTTGCGGGCCCTGTATTATTCGTGGTGTTGGTGGCTGCACCTATGATCATGGTGCTAGGAATGCTTGTGGTATTTTGTGATCAGTTTGCTTTTCACAAGCTGCCAGAATATGAAGACGTGCACTCGCAAGTGTTGAGGATTCTTCAGTCTTATCCCGCGCGACGTTTCGGGAACTAGAGGCGCCGCCGAATCCCCAGAGCGATCGATGGCATCGGGAGAAATACATCAATACTTTGCGAGGGACTAAGGATTGCGGACCTCGCATCGGCATCAGAGCACCGATCTCGAATAGTGCGGATGCGGGCGGGAGACGTCCAGCCTTTTCTTGCAGTGCGACGATGGTGCTTCGGCCGGCAAACGTGACAGACATTGACCCAAGAGCTCCGGACGTTGAACCGTGGCTGGCCCGCGCCCAAGCGGGGTCGCCCCACCTGGAATGACCCCGGAAACCCTGCTCCCCGGTGGGGCACCGACCCTCGCCTTGGCGGGAGTTGCTCTCGTCGGCATCATCATTGCACTTTCGCGATTCCTTCCGCCGTATCTCGAGCTCGAGGCAACGCAGGCGGCGGAGCAAGCTGACGGACCGGTCGCTTCGTTTGCGGCTGCGAAGGCAAGCATTCCGCTAGCGACAGGCGGCGCGTGGCGTGCCGATGACTCGGTGTTGGCGTTCGGGGGTGCGCTATTGGTAAGTGGATGCTTCGTCATTGCCGGCGCTACCGTCGGCGCGCTACTCATGGCTTATTTCGCGCTCTCGCAACTCGTGCTCGGGCAGCTGTCCCGACGCCACTTCCTGCTACCGGACCTACTGACGCTGCCGCTTGCCGGCATCGGATTGGCCGCGGCCGCGTTCGGTCTCTCGCTGCCAGCGGAGGAGGCCATACTAGGCATGCTGGGCGGTGCGGCGCTCGTTCAGCTACCGCGGTGGGCTTACGTCTATTGGCGCGCCAAGGAAGGCTTTGCACTTGGCTCGGTCAAGCAATGGGCCGCGATCGGTGCATGGTTGGGCTTCGAGCGTACGCTCTACTGCTTCGTCGGGGCATTCGTCCTGGGCGTTTTGGTTGCGCTAGTGAAAATCGTACGGCAACGCGGCCAGATCACTGGGCCAGTGTCCTTTGGTGACTTGTCGGCGCTAGCGGCGTTAGTTGGCCTATTCTGGCATTAGTGCATGACCACCTTTCAATGCAGGAGTCGTTGTTGGCTTGCTAATCGCGCCCAGCATCAGTGCTGAGGTCGCGTTTCGCAGAGCAGCCTTCGCGCTTACCGGGAAGACGAGAAGACGAGAAGACCAATCCACATCGAGATCTCTATTGATCGAGAGATCAAGACCACAGCTAAGCCACCGTCGCCCAGCTGCACGCGACAATGGTGGGAATAGCAGCGAATCCCCTTGGGGACGCCAGTAAATTCAATCGCTTAGGCCGATTATGCGCAGTGTCGCCGCTGAGATACCGAAGAATTCACCGAAGAATCGACGCCCTGTGGCCGACCCCAAATTCATCGTGTACGCCGACCCCGAGGATCCGGCAGCGCTGCACGCGCTAGGTCTTGTTGCGATCCGGCACGGGCACTTGCACCACGAGTTGCGCCTGGCGTTAAAGACGTCACTCCGGCAGAAGCCTTTGATGCGACCGTCCGGGAAACGTCTAGCTCCCTGCGGGAACGCATTGGCAAGCTGGCAAAGCAGCGGCTCCGCGAGGGACCGGCGCTCGTAAAGCTGCAGGCATTGTTGGGACGCCCTAAAAGAATCACGGATCGCCGCAATGAGGTGATGCACAGCGTTTGCGGACGTAATAGAGGCGACTCAGACGCACAGCTACGCGCGGATGATCACACCTGGAAGCCATTTCCGACCGTGGACGAGTTGAATGCTTGGGCGGCCGAATTCACCGCGATCGCGTTGCGGAACTAAATCATGCAAGGATCGGCGGCGGCTTCATCCAAGCGGCGATGCTTGAGAAGAAACGCCTAGCGCGCGACCCGAATTAAGCGTCAGTCGTCGTCGGGAGTGCGGCCGACAGCGGACCGTCGGGCCGCATCGGCGCGACGTGTGGAACGGCGACAGCGCGTCCGGCAAGTTCGGTATGACTCGTTGAGACGGCGCTGCTCAATCCGCCGAATGGCCTAAGCCCTCGCGATTTCGGCGAATACCTCCAACCCGCTGCGCGGCCGACATTAACTGCCAGTGGCAGGACCCCGGCGGTTCCGAAGCTCATCGGCGAGCGCTTGCCATGATGCGCGCTTCTCGGCATTCGACTTGCGGGATGACGGATGCAGTGCGGAAATCGCATGAATACCTTGCGCCAAGAGACGGCGCTGCGCCTTTTGTCCAAGCGCAGCCACGAGAGCATTCGGCACGACTGAAAGCTGGCGAACAAGGTAAGTTGTAATGCATGTGTTTTCCACGGATTTCGACACGCGGCCACACTCGACTGGCGCAGAGCACAACACGGAATTCGTTCGCCAAATTCGGCGTAGCTGTTGTTCGAACGAACACTGTGGAAAACAAAGATTCATGATGTATCGGATATTTTTGTGGAACGGCGTCGCCGAATGCCGCAAGCATTCGATGGAAAACTTCATAACTGAATCGACACTTGGTTCGATATGCGTTTCTTGCCTCAACGGATCGCGGTTCGGCGGTGACGAGTACGAGTTCCACTTCTTCAAGGTTGCCCGTTGCCCCGCAGAAACCTCGCGGCACGTGCCCTTGCGCCGGCTTCCACCGCATAATCTCTGCACAGGCGCCAGAAAAATGGACACATGGTGCATGCGCTGGCAAGAGGCTCTGAATTAGGGGGTTGGCCATTTAACTAAAACGCGCCACATCCGCGAGCAGGTCGAGCGCATTTCGCAGGCGCTCGATTTGCCGGCGTGTCGGTGGCGAAATCGTAGTCAGGCAGCGATCGGGATCTGAAACAGACCCCGGCAGCGCTGCTGCCAACCGTAGTGATCCAGTGCAGCGGGGGCGGGGCAGAGTGCGTCGACGCGCTGCGCCGGTGTGGATCCGGCGAGCGCGCGATGAACGCGTTGGCCGTTGTAGTAATCCCGGAATGCCTCCAGCTTTCGCGCCAGGTCGCCCGCGTTCCAGAAAAACAAGCGGTCCAGGTACTCGCGCCGGATCGTCCCGATCAGGCGCTCGACGAAGGGATGAGAGACGGGGGCGTACCGAACCGACTTGATCTCGTCCATCTCGAGCACACGCAGGTTGGCGAGCCAGCGGTGAAAGCGGAATAGTGGGTCATGATCGGTGCTGAGGTGTCTTGGTAGGAGCTTTCCAGCGATGGCGTGATTGAACATCCGACATACGGATATGCCGTCGACGTATCCACGTTCGACGCCAAAACCGATGATGCGGCGGCTGAACACGTCCATGACCAGCAGCACCCAGTGACTGCGCAGGAGGATGGATTCGCAGCGGAACAGGTCGGCGCTCCACAGGCTATCCTTTGCGTGCGCGATGAATGTCAGCCAAGAAGGGCCGTCGGTTCCTGTGTCGTCTGGCCGATAGTGCGTCGCGAGCACCCGTCGCACAACGTCCTTGTCAAGCTCGATGCCGAAGGCGTGAGCAATCTCCTGGGCGATGCGCACGCAGCCGAACTTTGGATTGCGCCGCTTCAGCTCGACGATCGCCGCGATAAGTGCTGCCGACGGACCTTTGGGGCCGGGTTTACGGCGACGGTGGCGGGAGGAAAAGAGCCGACAATACTTCCGATCCACCAAGGCCTTGTGGAACTTGAGCAGCGTTGCCGGCTTGACGAGCGCGCCAAGCTTCGGGTGACCATGCCTCGATTTGACGTACACCAGGCTACGCAGCCTTGAGTTTTGATTCCATGTGTGCCGGAATCTGATAGCCGATCGACGAGTGCAAGCGCTGATGATTGTAGAAGCCTTCGATCC
>Ga0137368_10007249_pt1 | contig 11542 bp, 7 predicted proteins | sample SagtaG_13_FD_104917 | JGI IMG/M metagenome (GOLD analysis project Ga0137368, IMG submission 104917) | Vadose zone soil microbial communities from Sagehorn Ranch, Mendocino, California, USA - Sage1_L_100_16 metaG | ecosystem: Environmental > Terrestrial > Soil > Vadose zone | place: USA...
ATGGAGAGATTTCCAACTGCAGAGCAGTTCTCAAGGGAACTGGCTTCCATAGGTTTCAAAGATATTTCCTTCGAACGCCTGACACTTGGCATTGTAGCAATCCATACTGCCCGTAAACCATAAGTAGGTACGACCGGCAGAGTCTTCTGGAGAATTCATTTATCGATGATGTCATCGCGGGTCACCCTCCAGTTTTTGGAATCTGATTCAGATCATAGGGCGTGACCTGATACACGTAGTAATTCAACCAATTAGAGTACAGCAAATTTGCATGTCCACGCCAGCGGACGGTGGGAGTTTGCTTTGGGTCATTATTCGGATAATAGTTTTTGGGGATACCAATTGGCAATCCCTTGTTGACATCCCGGTCATATTCGCCTTTGAGCGTGAACGGATCATACTCTGAGTGACCCGTGATGAAGAGATGACGTCCGTCCTTTGAGCCAACGATGTAGACACCCGCCTCGTCCGACTCAGCCAGGATTTGAACATCGCCCACTTTCTCAATATCTGCACGGCGGATTTCCGTGTGGCGTGAGTGTGGCGCGTAGAAGACATCGTCGAAGCCACGTAATAGGGGCACGGCGCCAACGGCGGACGAGAGGACCCGGTGCTCGAAGACGCCAAACATCTTATGAGGCAGGTCATACTTCGGGATGCCGTAGCGATGATAGAGTCCTGCCTGTGCGCCCCAACAAATATAAAACGTAGACTCGACATTTGTTTCTGCCCAGTCAAAGATTTGAGAAAGCTCTTTCCAATAATCTACTTCTTCGAAAGGCATTTGCTCCACAGGCGCACCCGTCACGATCAGCCCATCGAATTTTTCATTGCGGATATCATTGAATGTAAGATAGTGATGGAGCAGATGATCCGCATCTGTGTTTTTGGAATCGTAGGTGGCAGTATGAAGAAGCGTGACTTCCACTTGTAGGGCGGAGTTGGACAGCAGGCGCAATAACTGCGTTTCCGTCGCAATCTTGGTGGGCATGAGATTTAAGATCGCAACACGTAATGGACGAATATCCTGATGAATCGCGCGCTCTTCGTCCATCACAAAGATGTTTTCCTGCTCGAGGGTGAGGCGGGCAGGCAAGGTCGTGGGAATTTTTACGGGCATAGGGCCTCCGAGTAAACAGGTAGACAAGTAAACAAGCAGACCGGAATAGACCATGCCTACGTGTCTACCTGTTTACCAATATACGGGCGCTACGCGCCCAGCGCCTGCTCCAAATCCCAGAGGATATCTTCAATATCCTCCAGACCAATGGACAGACGTATGAAATCAGGGCTGACACCTGCAGCCTTTTGTTCTTCATCCGAGAGTTGTGAGTGGGTGGTGCTGGCAGGATGGATGGCAAGCGATTTCGCATCGCCAAAGTTTGCAACGTGGCTGAATAGTTTCAGGCTGTCAATAAATTTGGCGCCTGCTTCCCGTCCGCCTTTGACGCCAAAGCCCAGCACCGCGCTTGGACCTTTCGGTAAATATTTTTGGGCGCGCGCATAATCGGGATGATTCGGTAAACCCGAATAGATGACCCAGCTCACATGGGGATGATCGGACAAAAATTCAGCTACCATTTGTGCATTTTTCACATGCCGATCCATCCGCAGTGATAATGTTTCCAAACCTTGAATGAACATCCATGAATTGAACGGTGATTGACAGGTTCCCAGATCGCGCAAAATCCCAGCCCGCGCTTTTGATATGAACGCCAGTGGACCAAAATCTTCGGCATAGACCACGTCGTGATAGGAAGGGTCAGGCGTGTTGAAGTTTTTATGGCGCTGGCTTTTTGCCCAGTTGAATTTTCCGCTATCCACGATCACACCGCCCAGAGAGGTGCCATGCCCACCAATATATTTTGAGGTAGAGTGGGTGATGATATGGGCGCCCCATTCAAACGGACGACAAAGATAGGGTGTGGCCGCTGTGTTATCGATCATCAATGGGATGTGGAATTCCTCTGAGATCTTGGCCACTTCTTCAAATGGGAAGATGTTTGCAAAGGGATTGCTGATCGTCTCACCGAAAAGAAGTTTTGTATTCGGTTGAATCGCGTGGCGGAAGTTCTCAGGGTCGGAAGGATCTACCAAGGTCACACTGATTCCCAAACGCGGGAAGGTATATTTGAACTGGCTGACGGTTCCACCGTAGAGGGTTGACGAAGATACAATATGATCACCTGCTTCGCAGATCGCGAAAATCGCTGTCGTCTGCGCGGCGTGCCCCGAACTCGTTTCCACGGCGCCGACTCCGCCTTCGAGATCAGCCACGCGCTTTTCAAGAACATTCGATGTTGGATTGCCAATGCGCGTGTAAATATTGCCCGCTTCTTGCAATGCAAACAAACGCGCGGCACGCTCCGTGCTCTGCAGATCATACGCGGTGGTCTGGTAGATCGGTACCGCGCGGCTGCCCGTCGTTATTTCCGGATCATAGCCCGCATGCAATTGCCGGGTTGAAAAACCAAATTGACGTTCTGTTGTAAGCATAGGACTCTCCTTGATTTTGATTTACCCGCCCATCAGAAGAGATATATAAAATAATACCTCTTCTGAAAGTACAAGAAGAGGCACATACGAGACCATCCTCTCATCTTCCAGATACGAATGACAGGTGTCATTCTTCCTTGCCGAAATTGGCACCGTGCTAGCTTTAGCTAATCGGTTGCCGAGGTTTCAAAGGGTCGGTCCCTCCACCTCTCTGGATAAGAGCGAGTATTTGATTGTTAGCAACGGTTTATATCACAAAAGATTTTCGTTGACAAGCAACTCTGCGTTATAGATAGACGCTCCTGCGGCACCGCGGATGGTATTGTGGGATAAGACAACAAACTTAAGATCAAGGATAGGATCGCGGCGTACGCGTCCGACGACGGTCGTCATGCCTTTTCCTGTTAATCGGTCGAGCCTTGGCTGAGGGCGATCCGATTCGTTTCGGACCTCGATCACAGGTCGGGGTGCCGAAGGAAGTTCCCCCGCGGATGGGTGAGCAGTGAAATCGCGCAATGCCTGAATAGCAATTTCAGGCTCAACAGCATTTTCCAACCCTACACTTGCACATACGGTATGCCCATCGATGACCGCCACGCGATTCGTGTGGACACTGAACGTTATCTCCGCGAGATTGATTTTGCCATCATTCAATTTCCCCAGCATCTTGCGCGGCTCCCATTCCACTTTTTCCTCTTCCCCACCGTTGGCAACATTGGGAATGATATTATCCATGATATCCAGCGAGGGGACACCCGGATAGCCTGCCCCCGATAACGCCTGCAGCGAGACAGCAAACACTTTCTTCACACCGAACGCCTCATCGAGCGCCTTTAGCGCAATCGTGAGACCCGTGCTCGTGCAGTTGGGATTCGTGACGATACAACCGCTCCAGCCTTTGTTCCGGCGCTGATGTTTGACAAATCGAATATGGTCGGCGTTGATCTCGGGTAGGAGTAATGGAACATCCTCACCGCGCCGATAGGATGACGCATTTGAACAGACTGCCGCGCCTGCTTTTGCAAACTGCGGCTCTAATTCATTGGCAATTTCGGTGTGTAAGGCGGAGAAAACAATTTTTGCATCGACACAATCCGTTGAGGCGGGAACGACGATCATGTCTCGCGCATATTCGGGCATTGGGTCATCCAACACCCAGCGCGCGGCTTGCGAATATTTTTGTCCGACCGAGCGATCCGACGCTGCCAGTGCAACCACCCTGAACCAGGGATGATGATCCAACAGCGAAATAAATCGCTGACCGACAGAACCTGTCGCGCCCAGAACTGCTACGGGAATTTGAGATGATGACATAATAATTTCTCCTTTGGTTTATATACCGCTGGTTGAGTAGGGCGAGTGTTCTTCTCGCCTGTATCGAAACCAGCAATGAGAAGTGAAAATTAAAATTGAGATTGACATGCAATTGGTGGTTTCGATACGCCCTTCGCAAAAACGCTCAGGGCTACTCAACCACCGGGGGTTCATTGAACAATTAACTGATGCAATGCCCTGACAGCATTCTCCGTATCCAGCGTATCTACTACCAAACTAATGGATACTTCCGAAGAGCCCTGTGCAATGGCAAGGACATTAACGCCGTTATTGCTGAGTTGACTAAAGACTTTGCCAGCTACGCCAATCGTATGGCGCATCCCCGCGCCGACAACGGTCACGATCGAAACATCTTCCGTGGACCAGACGCGATCAATGTCTTCGTCCTCAATTTCGTGTACAAATGCTTTTTCAAGGGCATTAAGCACAGAGGCAGCTGTTTCTGCCGGCACCGCAAAACAAATGGATTGCTCCGAGGATGCTTGTGTAATCAGCGGAACACTCGTACCCGTCGAAGCCACCGCGCCGAATGCACGGGCTGCCACGCCCGGAACGCCAAGCATCCCGCGTCCTTCAATGGTCACCAGCCTTTGCTTGCGGATGGCGGTCACAGCTTTGATGACTTTCCCGTTTACGGGATTGACGGGTTTGCCATTGCTTTTTGAATTTGCAATCAAACGCGTTCCGGGATGTGACGGATTGAATGTGTTGCAAATGCGGAGTCCGATGCCAGCCTCCACAATGGGACGGATCGTCTTCGGATGCAAAACTTTCGCGCCATAATAGGCGAGTTCTGCAATCTCGCCGTAGCTGATCTCAGGCAACGTCTGTGCCTCGCGTGCGATGCGTGGATCCGTGGTCATCACGCCATCCACATCCGTCCAGATCCACACATCATTGGCGGGCAGCACCGAACCAATAATTGCTGCGGTGTAATCACTCCCGCCGCGACCCAATGTCGTAACAACACCTTCAGGCGTTGCGCCGATGAAACCTGTTGTGATGGGAATAATTCCTGAATCCAACAATGGATTCAAATAAGCTCTCGTCTTTTCGGTCGTGACCTTGAAATCAGGGTGTGCATTTTGAAAATGGGAATTAGTGACGATAAATTCGGTCGATTCAATCGCTCTTGCTTTGATTCCCCCATCATTGACAATCGCTCCCAGCAAACGGACGTTCATTCTTTCCCCCAGGGATGCCACCGCATCCAACGCGCGCGGACTGGCTTCGCCGAGTACGGCAATTGCTCTGCATAAATCAACGAGCAACTGGATTAAGCAATTAATTTCTCCCTTTGTCGCTTCACGTAGATTATCATCTTTGATAAGTATATCCGCGGCAGCGAAGTGTTTTTCTCTCAGCAAAGATTCAACATCTGAAATTGAATTATTATTTCCCTGCGCAGCAAGTGAAGCGGACCCCAACAATAAATCAGTCACGCCAGACATCGCAGAAGTCACGACCACGAGGTGGCTCCAATCCTTTTTTGCATTCCGTATAATTTGCGTCGCGTGGATGAGGGCGTCGACAGATCCAACAGACGTTCCTCCAAATTTCATGACCAACGTTTGCTTTGACATATCGTTCTCCTTTTGGTTAAGACCTGACGGGTCTCCATGAAAATGTGATCGTTTTGGACCTAGGTCCTCGCGAAAACCACCGATGAGAATGAATGGCGCGTATCAGACCCGTCAGGTCTATTTGTTCAGATAAACAAAAGCGCCTCACGTTTCCGTGAGGCGTTATGTGTTTTTAGATAACCTACGTTTCGGTTATTTCTGTCCAATCACAAAACCCTCACGGGAAAACCCGGAGGTAGTGGTCATGGACATAGTACCGAAACCGTGCTTACACATATTGGGTGAAATTCTATGCCAGGGAGACAAATGCGTCAAGGGAAAACATGTATGAAAATTTTGTAACTACTCAGCCTACAGGCGAGACAAACCTAGGTAAGTAAGGAGTGCCCATGAAGGCGAGGCGCAAAGCCTGAAGAGCCAGGAGACCATTCTTGCGGGACGTGGAAAGGTAACTACGGATCTGACAAAAGATCCGAGCGCCTTCTTCAGAACGAAAACAGCCCGAGACTTTTTGTTTGACTTTCATCATACGTAAATCACGTTCGGATTGATTGTTGTCAAATGGAACCTTAAAATCAACCATAAACGCCAACACAGCCGCTTTGTGTTCTTTGAGTCTCAACAAAAGGTTTCGAGCCGGTCTTTGTTTTAGCCGACCACGTTGTCCAGCTCTGCGATTTGACATCGGAGAGGCAGGATTGGCTCGGAGGCCCTGCTGGATCAACTGATCATATTGAGTGGAGAAAACTGTCTCCTGTCTTTTGCTCAATCTTGTTTCATTTTTCTTTTGCGCCCTTTCCACTCTTTGCTTGATCTTCAATAGAAGGGTGATCAAGGGTTCGATCCACTTTTGCGGGTAGCGTTCTTGCAAGAACAGCAAAATCCTCAAGTGGTGGGCGTTGCACAAAGCGTGCCTGAAAGCATACTGGAAGTAAGAGGGCAAGTCGTCGTGCACCACGCAGCCTTGGAAACGCGGCAAAATATGGATGGCATCCATTGCTACTTTCCCGCGTTTGCCATGATAAGCGTAATAGGTCAGAAACGTCGTGCCCGTGGTATGCAGCCAGTATAGTTTTCCGTCAATACGCAGGCCTGTCTCGTCATTACCAATCACGGCTTCGTGCAAGGTCAGGTGTTCTTTGATCGCCTCGTTCGTCACGAGGACTTGCTGTGCCACTTCTGCGCCTGCCGCATAGAGCGTGCCTTCCGCCGGTCGATGACCATAGAACTCCTCGAACACATCACACGTCCGTTTCAGGGGAATATGCTGTTCGTGGTTCAAGTACACCATCTGCGCCTTCGCTTCCGCTCCATATTGCACAACTTGCGTTACTCCCTTCGGAAACGCAGCGCGTGTCTCCTTCCCACAACACGGACAGCGTTTGATCTGCGCTTGATGTTCCGTAACCTGCATCCGCACTTTCGGCAGATCAAAGACTTGCCGTTTTTCGCTCCGCTCCACTCTTTGTTGTGTGAGAGACTGCTGGCAATGACCACATTTGTCCACCGCATGCAATTCGATCTGGTCCGGCTTCTTGACCATCTCCAGCTTGTGCCCCGCATGCCCGGCTTGGCCACCGCTTCTTCTGCGACGACGTTTTCGCAAACTGCGCGGGGCAGGTTTGTCGTACCCATCACTCGAGGGTGGCTTCCCGCTGTTGCGGCTGTTCTTCGCAAGTTGATCTTCCAGTTTTTGGATACGCTCTGCCAAGACCACAAATGTGTCTTGAAATAATTTCACCATCGCTTCTTTTCCCGCTTCATACGCAGTGTTGATCTCTTGTTCCTTCGGCAGTTGTATCGGTTCCATTGCATCGATTGTCTCTGGCTTTTATGGTTTTGACAACCCCTCAGGTAAAATTCACTGAGTAGTTACAAAATTTTTCTTATAGGAAATACAAATAATAACCGAATCGGCAAATTGGCTCTTGACTTATTTCCGATTAAGCCTATAATCGGGCGAAATACCTTAAATCAAAATGAATGTGATCTTCAGCCTCTCCCTTATTGTCATCCTTGTTGTTGTCCTTATTATTAAGGATCAATTTTCGGTTAGGATGGCAAAGGTGAGAGTGAAGAAATAACACACCTGAGTAAGAGCAAAGAGCCGCCCTAACCACGGGCGGTTCTTTTTATATCAACGAGGAGATCATGACCGATCTAAAAAAGAACAGCCATGCAATTACCACAGGACCGAACCGTGCCCCTGCGCGCTCTATGCTCAAGGCCGTGGGATTCACCGATGATGACCTGCGTAAACCGATCGTCGGTGTGGCCAGTACGTGGATTGAAATTGGTCCATGTAACTACCATTTGAGAAGGCTCTCGCAAAAAGTGAAAGAGGGAATTCGCGCGGCGGGTGGGACACCTATGGAATTCAACACCGTGTCCATTTCAGATGGGATCACCATGGGCGCAGAAGGAATGAAAGCCTCGCTCATCAGTCGTGAAGTGATTGCGGATTCGATTGAATTGGTAGCGCGCGGCAATCATTTCGATGCCATCGTCTGCCTGTCAGGATGTGACAAGACAAATCCAGGTGTGATGATGGCTCTCGCCCGGCTCGATATCCCTGGCCTGGCGTTATATGGAGGCTCCATCCAGCCAGGCAAGCTTGGCGAAAAATCTCTGACTATTCAGGATGTATTTGAAGCAGTGGGGGCATATTCAGCGGGGAAGATCAGTGAACAGGAATTTATGGATGTTGAAAATTTTGCGTGCCCGGGCGCGGGCGCATGTGGTGGACAGTTCACTGCCAATACTATGTCTACGATCATGGAATTTATTGGGATCTCGCCTGTGGGGTTCAACAGCGTTCCAGCCATGTCTGAAGAGAAAGACAGTGTCGCGTTTGAAACGGGGAAACTGATCATGGAAATGCTCCGTGCTGATTTACGCCCCTCTCAAATTTACACACGCAAAGCGTTCGAGAATGCGATCACTTCCGTAGCTGCAACTGGCGGCTCTACAAATGCCGTTCTTCACCTTTTGGCTTTGGCCCGTGAAGCAAACATCGACTTGCAGATTGACGACTTTGACACGATTTGTTCCCGCGTTCCGCTCATCACCGATATCAAGCCGTTTGGCAAATACATGGCAGCAGATATGCATGCGGCGGGTGGTATCCCATTCTTAATGAAGAGACTCTTGGAAGGTGGTTACTTGCACGGGGATTGCATCAATGTCACGGGCCAGACTATCTCTGAGGCTGCGCAGACAGCGATGGAGACACCGGGCCAGCAAGTGATCTATCCGTTAGATAAGCCAATCAAATCCAATGGAGGTCTCGTCATTTTGCATGGCAACTTATCAGAAGAGGGTGGAGTGCATAAAGCCGCTGCGAATAATGTCAAACAGTTCAGTGGTCCGGCGCGTGTGTTCGAGCGAGAAGAGGATGCGATGAACGCCGTCACCGAACAAAAGATCAAATCGGGGGATGTGGTTGTGATCCGTTATGAGGGTCCGAAGGGTGGACCCGGTATGCGTGAAATGCTTGGGGTCACCGCGGCAATCGCGGGGGCGGGTCTGAGCGATCACGTTGCTTTATTGACGGATGGACGATTCTCAGGCGCCACGCGCGGCATCTCGGTCGGTCATATCGCTCCTGAGGCATATGTCGGTGGGATGATCGCTTACGTCAAAGATGGCGATGTTATCACGATCGATGTAGATAATCGTGAACTCCGCGTTGATATTGCCGAAGAGGAATTGACAAAACGGAAAGAGAGTTGGCAGGCACCCGAAGCCCGATATAAAAAAGGTGTGATGGCTAAGTACGCCCGCAGTGTATCTTCAGCCTCTGAAGGGGCTATCACGAATTAGTGATGCAATGATAAAAGGAGAAAGTGAGCAATCATGAAGAAAAAAGGTGCAGAAATTGTTTGGGAATGTTTGACACGGGAGGGAGTGGAAGTGGTGTTTGGTTATCCGGGTGGCGCGAATATGCCGATCTATGATGCGATGTTGAATTATCCCGTTCATCATGTGCTGGTACGCCATGAGCAGGGCGCGGCGCATATGGCCGATGGATACGCGCGTGCCTCTGGAAAAGTTGGTGTGGCCATGGCGACCTCTGGTCCCGGTGCGACAAATCTCGTGACAGGCATTTGCACAGCCATGATGGACTCGGTTCCGGTTGTGTTCATTACTGGGCAGGTCGCGGCGCACTTGATCGGTGGGGACGCGTTTCAGGAAACCGATGTGACGGGTATTACATTGCCAATCACGAAGCACAACTATCTTGTCACGCGTGCAGATCAAATTGCAGAAACGATCCGCGAAGCATTTTATATTGCGCGCAGTGGACGACCGGGTCCTGTGTTGATTGATATCTGCAAGAACGCTCAGGTAGAGTCATGTGAGTTTGTATACCCCGAAGATGTGAAACTGGCGGGCTATCAACCTGTGACGCGTTCGCCGCGCAATTTGCTTGACCAGGCTGTAGCGCTCATTGAGAAGGCGAAGAAACCGATCATCCTATGCGGGCATGGCGTGTTGATGTCGAAAGCAGAGGAAGAGTTGATGCACTTTGCTGTGAAAACGCAAACGCCTGTCGCGAGCACGTTGTTAGGATTGGGGGCGTTTCCTGCGTCGCACCCGTTGAGTCTTGGCATGATGGGGATGCATGGCGAGGCGTACACGAACATGGCGATCCAAAATTCGGATCTGATCCTTGCCTTTGGTATGCGCTTCGACGATCGTGTGACTGGCACACTCAAAACGTATGCGCCGAAAGCCAAGAAGATTCACATTGAGATCGATTCTTCTGAAATTCATAAAAACGTTTTTGTGGATGTTCCACTCGTGGGTGACGTGAAGACGGTGGTAAGCGATCTGATTCCTTTAGTAGATGAATACGATCACGATGAGTGGCTGGAAGAAATAGGTGCTTGGAGAAATGAAGCTGACTCGCGCAGTATTATGAATTGGGAAGAGGACGGCAAGTTATATGTTGCACATCTCATTGCCGATATTTGGAAAGCAACGGGTGGCGGCGCGATTGTCACCACAGATGTAGGTCAGCACCAAATGTGGGCCGCGCAATACTATCAACTGGAAAAACCGAATCGCTGGCTCACCTCAGGCGGCGCGGGGACGATGGGCTTCGGTCTCCCTTCCGCTATTGGCGCGTGGTTTGCCGCGAAAGATCAGGAGATCTGGACAATCGCCGGTGATGGTGGATTCCAGATGACCGCTGCCGAATTGACGACTGCCGTGCAGGAGGGAGCAAATGTAAAGGTGGCCATCATGAACAATAACTTCCTCGGCATGGTGCGCCAATGGCAGGAGTTTTTCTTCGAGAAACGTTATTCTGCGGTCAATATGCTTACGCCCGATTTTGTGAAACTGGCTGAAGCGCATCACGTGCCGGGGAGGCTCGTGACCAAACGTGAAGAAGTCGCCGATGCCATCGAATGGGCGCGCAAGACGGAGGGTCCTGTGGTGTTGGAATTCCGCGTGGAGCAGGAAGATTCTGTCTATCCGATGGTGCCACAAGGCGCGGCCTTGCATGAAATGATTCGCAGACCTGTCAAAGAAAAAGCATAACGTCGTTGCGAGAATGTTAGCCCCAAGCAATGACGAAGGAGAAAAGTATGAATTACACCTTCATCGCATTAGTAGAAAACAAACCCGGAGTTCTAAACCGGGTGGCCTCACTGTTCCGCCGGCGTAATTTCAATATTGAATCGCTTGCCGTCGGGCGGACGGATAAGCCTGAAGTTTCGCGCATGACTATTGTGGTAGATTGCCCAAACGGTGATGTGGACGCGCACCGTATCGAAGCGAATCTATACAAACTGGTCAATGTGATCGATGTGCAGGATGTCACACATCAACCGTCGGTGACCCGTGATCTGGCTCTCATCAAGGTGCAGGTCGCACCGGAACGCCGCGCCGAAGTGAATGGGCTCGCCGAAATCTTTCGCGCCCGCATCGTGGATGTGGCTCCCGATTCCTTGATCGTGGAAATTACTGGCACAGAGGAAAAAATAGAAGGAATGATCGAGCTCCTCCGCCCAATCGGAATCGTGGAAATGGTGCGCACAGGACAAGTCTCGATGAAGCGCGGAGTTAATGACGGTGTGCGCCGCGTCGCTGGGACGAATGGCAATCGCTATGAGGACGTG
>Ga0137368_10007257_pt1 | contig 11537 bp, 10 predicted proteins | sample SagtaG_13_FD_104917 | JGI IMG/M metagenome (GOLD analysis project Ga0137368, IMG submission 104917) | Vadose zone soil microbial communities from Sagehorn Ranch, Mendocino, California, USA - Sage1_L_100_16 metaG | ecosystem: Environmental > Terrestrial > Soil > Vadose zone | place: USA...
CCGGGAGCGCCTGCAGGAGCTCCGAGAGGGGGTGAGCGCGACGATGCCGCGGTAGGCTACGCCGGCTCGGAGGTGGGGAATTTCGATGAGCACCTCTGGGGAATTTCGGTGAGCGGCGTCACTGGACCGTTGCGGCCTTCTTCCTGGAGGAACTCGCTGAGTTGCAACTTCTTTGAGCCGACCAGTGGCTCCAGTGTGGCGAACCCATGGGTGGCTCAGAACTCGGCAACGGTAGCCGGTGCGCCGGACCCTCGTGCCAGACTTCTCCGCATGTCGGGCCGTAGCGAAGTCGAAGTGGTCCTACGGACGGCCCGACAGCTGGCGAAGCTGTGCGACCAGGGGGCCCGGCTCGTGGAGGAGTGAACGCGCGGTCTCGACGGCCAGGCCGGCGTCACCGCGGCGGCGCGACTCATGCACTCTCATCTGCTGCGGACCAAGCACGCCGTCGAGGATGAGCTCGTGGCCGTTGTGCTCGACTGCGCGCGGTGTGGCCGGCGCGTGCACTGGGTCCCCGGTGAGGGATGCGCTTTGGGCCACTGGGCACACGCCGAGCCGGCGCCAGACGACCACCGCCCGCGGCTCCGCAGGTAGATGACCAAGCTCGGCCGCCCCCCTTCGCGTTGAGCAAATGACTCCGTTCCGGGGATGCCGCTGACAACTCGGCTCAGGTCTCGCAGACCATGCCGGCGTCCCCTTCGGCTTCTCCCCGCCCGGCTCGCCGAGGACCTCGCGCACTTCGGCCGGATGTGTCGGACCCGACTCCTATCCTGGACGCGTGAGTTCCGCCCTCGCTGCGCCCACGGGACAGGATCCCTCTCCTTCGCAGGTGATGCCGCTGCCCGACTTCCTCCGGGTGCACAAGGTGCGCGCGCCGAACCTCATGTGGCTGCTCGGGGCGGGGACTTCGGCATCCTCTGGCGTGGCCACCGCCGCGCAGATGACGCTGCTCCTCAAGCGGGACCTTTACTGCGCCGAGCAATCCGTTCCCGTCGGCGTGCTCGCCGACTTGAACGACCCCGTCACGCTCGCCCGCCTGGATGCCAACTTCCTGGACGACCCCCGTTTCAGCGGGATTCGCCCAGAGGATGAGTACGCCGCCTACTTCGAGGTCGCCTACCCGAACGAAGGGGACCGCCGGCGGCTCATCGAGGAGGCGGTGGCCGGGCGGACGGCCTCCTACGGGTACCGCGCGCTCGCGGCGCTCGTTGCCCTTGGAAGGGTCCGCGTGATCTGGACAACGAACTTCGATCCACTCATCGAACAGCCCATCGCGAGGGTGCCAGGCTCGGAGGTCTCGCTGACGGCAGCGGCCCTCGGGGAACCCGACGTCGCCCTGCGGGCGATCAACGAGGGGAGGTGGCCGCTGCTCGGGAAGCTGCACGGGGACTTCCGCTCGACCCTGCTGAAGAACACCCGTGATGAACTGCGGCAGCAGGACGAGCGGATGAGAACGGCGCTCACTGAGTCTTGCCGGCGGTTCGGCCTCGTGGTGGTCGGCTACAGCGGTCGCGACGAGTCCGTCATGTCCGCCCTGGCCGCCGCCCTCGACGCGCCGCAGCCGTTCCCCCACGGGCTGTTCTGGCTCCACCTGGGCCCCGATCCTCCCCTGGAATCGGTGACCTCGCTCCTGGGCCGATCCCGCTCGGTGGGTGTCGACGCGCGACTGGTGCCCATCGAGACCTTCGACGAGGTCATGGCGAGGCTGCTCCACCTGGAGGACCTGCCCGATGAGCTGCAGCGGTTCGTTTCCCCGCCCGCCGAGGCCCGGCGACTGGCGGAGTTGACGGTCCCGCCCCCTTCACCCGGGACGTGGCCTGTGCTCCGGCTCAATGCACTTCGGATGCCGTCGTTCCCGACGACCGCGCGGCTCGTCCGCTGCCGGATCGGCGGGACGAGGGAGGTCCGTCAGGCGATCGAAGCCGCCGGGTCACGGGTCGTCGCGGTGCGCCGAGGCGACGGGGTCATCGCGTTCGGTCCGGACGATGAGGTGCGCCGAACATTTGATCCCTTCGGTGTCGAAACCTTCGACCTCGCTCCGATCGACCCCACCGGGCTCCAGCGAGGCGGCTCGACGGACCTGGGCCTCCTGTACGACGCCTTGCCTCTCGCGGTCACTCGTGAGCGGCCCCTGCGGGCGGTAGGACGAGGCAGGACGCACCTGGTCGCGGTGGATGCCAGGAGCGCCGGAGACGTCCTTGGGCCACTGATCGAGGCGGCGGGTGGCGCTGTCCACGGGAGTCTCGACACGGGTGAGCGGTGGTCCGAAGCCGCGCGGCTCCGGCTCGAGCACCGATTCGGCGCGCTCTGGCTGCTCCTCGAACCCGCCGTGCTGGTGGAGGGCGAGGGCCCCGACATGACGGAGGAGGCCAAACTGTTCAGGCGGGAGAGGGTCGCGCGCAGGTACAACGCGCAGTGGGAGGCAGTCCTGCTGGCGTGGTCGAAGGTGATCCGGGGAGGAGATCAGGAAGCAGAGCTCCGCGCCTTCGGCATCGGCGACGGGGTGGACGCGGTCTTCCGGCTGGCGCCTGCCGCGTCCCACAGCCGGCGAGGGGGCACGTGAACCCCGACGCCTTTCCCGCCCACCGGCTCCTCAGGGAGCCCCAGCTTCTGTTCGATCCGGAGCGCCGGGAGTCCGATGTTCACCCGCTGCGGGGGCTGGTCAGGTTCGGGCCGTTCAGCACCGCCCTCCTCGGGCCCGTTCTCAGGGAGATTCGTGTCGGTGCGGTCGTTCCCTCTGGAGACGAAAGCGTGGTTGGGAACCTCATCGGTGAACTGGCTCGCGCTCACCGGCCACGCGAGCGGATGCAGTACCTCCCCCGGTTCCCCGGCATCAGGGCCGTGTTCGGCGTGGACGTCCGCTTCTCGGCCGTCCTTCCCCTGCCCCCGGGCGTGGACGCCGAGGTCAGGTCCGCAGACCGGCCTCACCTCGCCCTCGCGAACCGGCTGGGCGAGGCGGTCTCCGCGCTCGCGGCGCGGCGCACCGAGTTCGACGTCTTGGTGCTATACCTGCCAACTCGCTGGGAGAGGGGGTTCTACGGGGGCCCCGGGGAGGACTTCGACCTGCACGACTTCCTGAAGGCCGTGACCGCGTCCCAGGGCATCCCCTCGCAGGTTCTGCTGCAGTCCAAAGCGATCGAGTACCCCTGCCGCTGCAGCGTCGCGTGGCGACTAGGGATCGCGCTCTACGTCAAGTCGGGAGGCGTGCCGTGGAAGATCGCGGACGCCTCGCCCGAGACCGCGTTCGTTGGATTGAGCTACGCCCTCCGGGGGAACGGCGAGGAGCCTCGGTTCGTGACCTGCTGCAGTCAGGTCTTCGACGCCGACGGCGCCGGCCTCGAGTTCATCGCATACGAGATGGACCGCGGGGACGTGGCCTTCCGCGGGGAGAACCCGTACCTCTCACGAGACCAGATGCGCGCCGTGATGGCACGGAGCCTCGCGCTTTACCAGCAGCGCCACGGCGGCCGCGTGCCTCGCCGAGTAGTCGTGCACAAGACCACCGAGTTCAGGCCGGCTGAGCGCGAGGGGAGCTTCGACGCATGGGGAGCCGTCGATCGTGTGGACCTCATCCAGATTCAGCAGGACACACCCTGGCGAAGCCTGAAGATGGTCGAGAACCCGCAGACGCACCGGGGCAGGGCCGACAGATGGCCGGTCGAACGCGGCACCATGCTGCACTTGGGGGGCCAGGACGTGCTCCTTTGGACGCAAGGCGACGCGCCGAGCGCCGCCGAGGGCGGACACTTCTTCAAGGAAGGCCGCGGGATCCCACGCCCCCTGCTGCTGAGGAGGTTCGCGGGGGACGGGCCGGCTGACGAGTTCTCACGGGACGTGCTCGCGTTAACCAAGATGAACTGGAACAACGACGCACTCTACGACCTCCTACCCACCACCCTCGAGTACGCGTCGACGCTCGCGCGCGTGATTCGGAGGATGCCGCAGCTCGCGCCCAGGCCGTACCCGTTCAGGCTGTTCATGTAACCGGGAGGAGCCGCCAGGGCTCGGTCGTCGGTGAGGATGACCACCCAAGCGTTCACATGAGGCTCAGCGTCGGAGGGGCGGTCATACCTTGAAGGGGCCCTGGACGAGCGTGCCTTCCCCGCGAACCCAGGCTGGAGGAAGGGTTTCTTGGAGAAACGCGAGGTCGGGGCCAGCCCGAGGAGGTAGTGCCACGCTTGGTCGTATTCCCCTGGCTTATGACGACCCGGAGGTGGGCCCATACCCATGTTCCAGCTGATCACGCGCACGGGGCGATTGTGCTGAACGAGTCGCGGCGCGTCGAGCGGCGTGACCCCACTCGATGGGCGAGCGTCAGTCCACCTCCGGTGATGCGCGCAATTCGACCAACTCGACCTCGCTCCTGCCGAACAGCCTGTGGAGACCTCGATAGAGCGTGTTCATGGCAACGGCGACTGCCTCGGTGACGTCCGAGGCTTGACCCGGGAGCAGATAGAAGTTCCACGCGGTCTCGTCCCGGCGCGCAATCGCCCCGGGGGCAAACTGGTCGGCAACCTCATCGAAGCTCTCGTGAAGTCCCTGGTGACGGAAGGTCACCACCACATGAAACGCCGGCACGTCCGCTACGATTGCCGACTCCTCCAGTGCTGCTGTGCGGGAGGCCTCGACCCGAGCCAGATCCTTCTCATAGGTCCGCTCGAGGCGCCTTGAGGCGTCGACCCTGTTGCACAGGCGGTGAGCCAACCTGACGTTGTCCACGGTGCGCTCGCCGTCCTTCTCCTGGGGCACGGGGAAGTGGTCGATGGTCGGCATCCAGTCCGGAATCTCCGGGGGCACCTTGACGAAGTGCTTCGGGCCCCCGAGTTCCGGCGGGCACAAGCAATCTGGCACAGCGCAGGCTAGCTTGACGATGTACCCCTGCTCGGCCGCGGTCACCAGGATCCCGCGGACTCCAAATTCTCGCAGTGCTGCTGCGACCTCACGGCCGCGCACTGGGTCGAGTTGCCTCTCGCTCACATGCGGATGCTACGCCTGAGGGGAGAGCGCTTTCACCTTGGACTCACCGGGAAGGGAGACCGGATCTCCAGGACGGCGGGCGCAGGGTCAATCTGGACCACGGTCCACGGGGTAAATGCGTGCCTCGACTCACATATGCTCTGATCGGCTACGCCGCTCTCCGGACGGCGCGAAAAGGGTACAGAAAGGGTAAATGCAAGGGGATCTGGGAAGAATTTACCTCTTGCCCGGATGCTCGGCCTGTAGGGCCTTCTACGCAGTCTTCCCAGACTTCGCGGTGGACTTCTTCGGACGGCCTCGACGCCGGCCGTTCCCACTGACTGACTTGTTCTTTGAGCCCGGGGGCCAACCCCTGCGTTTAGCTGGGGAGGCGACCACGGTCGCAGGTTTGCGGCCGCGACGCGGTGCCCGGGACCCGGCTTCCAGTTCGGCCATGTGGGTCGCACACAGGTCCTTCACGCGGTTGCGCCCGCCGACCTTGAAAGTGACGCTCTGAACAGCTGGTCTGCCACAGACGTCGCATACAAGAACCACTGCCTCCCCCACTGAATTCTCCCTTCCGTCCGATCCTGAATCATATCGGGTGAACGCTGTGAGGCTCGTCCAGTCTTCGCATCAACATGCTGGCGAAGGCCAACTTCTCCAGGGCTTCCTCTTCATCGAGGGGAACGAACAGCTCGTGTGCGTCGGGGTTGCGGATGCCTTTCACAGCGCCCATGAACAGGAATCTGAAGCCGGCCTGGATATCGCGCTCGGTAGCCGTGGAAAGAGGCGTGAGCTGAATCGGCGGATCCTCGTCTCGGAGAGCCTTCGCCATGAGGTCGCTCCCGTCGGAGTCAAGACCCGTGATCTCCTTCACGCGCTTGTTGATGGCCTTGAATGCCTCGAAGATGGCAACCTCCGGATGCCCACTATCCAAGTATCGCTTGGCCACCTGCCTCACCGCGGGGTGGAGGGCAGCGATTCGTGCCTCGCGTCCGACGGGGGGCGCGGGTGGGATTTCCGCGATCTGCGGCTCACCGACGACCAGGCGCCCCTCGTGAACGAACCATCCCTGACGCGCCAGATCCGCGAGGATCCGCACCTGGACCTCCTGCCGGGGCCCGGTGTGAAGTCGGTTGCTCATCCACTGTCCGACGAACTCCCGCAGCGTTCGCCGGGCGGCAGAACCCCCGTGGTGGAGGCGCTCAAGCAGCTCCAGGATGTAAGCCCACTTGCTACCCACGACTTCCGGGATCAGGTACTCCACTGGGATTCCAGAGTCCAGCAAGAACCGGGGCAGCTGGGAGCCCGTGTAGGTGTCTCCAATGACGCGAGCGATCTCCTCGAGCGTGATGCCGGCGATAGGGCGATCGTCATCCTCTTCCGGATCACGCAGGGGCCTCGCCACCACTCGGCCCCGGGCACGGTCGCGACCGGCGAGCGTCAGGCGGATGTCCCGGATCTGCTGAAGCCATGAATTGGCCTGGGCCAGGGGGTCGATGTTCGGGACCCAAACCCCCCTCTCGTCGAACGTCAGGAATCCAGCGTCCCGTGCGAGGAGGAGCTCCCGCGCGAAGGTGGCGTGGTCTCGGTTGGGGGCCAATGCCTCCCGCGGCGCCATCCGGTGCATCAGCTCCTGCCCATTGCCCAAGCTTGCGGGCTCCCGGTCCTCCAAGTCGTCGATCAGCCGTAGAAGCTTCAGGTCGTCCCACCTCATGGCTCCCCTAGCTTCGCAGGCGCCGACAAGGTCCGCCTCGCCGCCGTTGGACGGCCTCCCCACTGTGAGCAGCTTGTGAGCAGACCCCCTCTGACCTGCGGCGGGATACCCCATCACCGGACGTGCTGTCCGGTGCCCCGGACCGCGGCTACGGCGTCCATCTGCACGGGCCCGCCTGGGTGAGTACCTGACACGCCGACTCTCCCGAGTCAGGGAAGCCCCAGAGGGAGCCCGCCGGACCGTTTGCGCTGGTGGATGGCGCCGCTCTACTCACCACCGTGACTCGCTGTTGAGGGTGATGTTGCCCGAGCATTACCCAATGGGTGCCGTGAGGGGCGATCAGGAATTACACTACTGACATTCGGTGATTGGAGTCCGATGCTCGCCTCTACTGTCACGTCGAATTCAATCGCGGTCGTGGCCCTCGTCGTTGGTGGCGCCGTGACCCTCCTCGGGACGATCGCGAACATCCTGGCCCTCCGAGGGACCACCAAGCGCACGCTCGCCCATCAGGCGGATGAGGCCCGGGCCGACAGGAATCATCGGTGGGCGCTGGCCGTATCCGACCGGCGGGCTACCGCCTACGAGGAAGTGCAGCACTTCTTGATACGAGGGATGGAACGCGTGGACAGGGCCGTCCCGGGCCCCCATCCGGAGGAGCCGCTCCCCAAGGAGCTTCCGCAGAAGGAGACCTGGCGGCTCTTCGCCCGCGGCCTGGTCCACGGATCTCCGGCCGTCGGCGACCTCTTGGAACGGTGGCGCAGTCGATACGACAACCTCTTTTCCATTATCGGGCAGTACCACCGGATGCATGGCGAGCACCTCGGGGACGCTGAGGCGCGGGAGAGGTGGGGCATGACAGCGGACGACAAGCTCCAAGTCGTCCTCCGCTACGAGAGAGACCTCCGGACGCTGTACGACCGACTCAGGAAGGCGATGGCAGAGGAGTTGCGCGGCGGACCCAGCCCCGACACGACCGACATCGTCGAGCACATGCGTCACCCGCCTCATACGTGGGCGGATGTCGTCGACGGCGGCCGACGCCTCGGCGAGCTCGTCGACGAGGCCGACCTTCACGACATCGTCTTAATGCGCGGCCCCGAGCCAGTTGCTCTCCTGATAGCGCCGAAGCGCTACGACGACTTGCGAGATCGGGTGGAGGAGCTGGAGGAGCAGGCCGGGATATTGTCGTATCGCCTCGAGACCGCGACGAATCCCGACCAAAGCCCCTAGGTCAGCGGGCCACCACGACGAGCTTTCCACGCTCCTCCGCACCTCCGGCCAACACGCGGAACTCCGGCGGACGAGGCACGCCGCCCAGGACGTGCTGGTTCCTTTCGCCTTGGACTGCTCCCGGGTGGCCGGCGGGTTCATTGGGTATCGGGAGAGGTGCGTCTCGGGTCACTGGGCGCACTCGGCGCCGGCCTGGACGACCACCCGCCATGGCTGCGGTCGTGACGAACAGTCTGGCGTTACGGCGCTCCTTCGTGGGAGGACAGGTGTCGTTAGGGTTCCAGGCTCCAGTCCATCTCGTCTCTCCCGAGCTCGCGGAGCCGACGGTTCACCTTGCTGAAGGGCTTGCTGTCCCGGAACGCGTGGTATCGCGGCTGGGGCACCGCGACGACGTTCGGCGAACCCCAAAGGGGTCCTCCAGCTTTGGCCTTCCGCCGAGCCTCCTCCCCCATGAGGAGGAAGACCGGATCGCGTTCCCGAGCCCCCACCTCCAGCACCCTGTCGGTGAAGCGTTCCCAGCCCATTCCGCGGTGGGAACCTGGAGCCCCTTCGCGCACCGTGAGCGTCGTGTTCAGCAGCAAGACCCCTCGGTGAGCCCACGGCGCGAGGCTCCCGTGGTACCGGGAGGTCGACACCTCGAGGTCGGTGCCAAGCTCACCGTGGATCCTTGCGAGCGAATATGGCCGCGGAACTCCACACGGCACGCTGAAGCACAACCCGTGCGCTTGACCTTCCGCCGGATATGGATCCTGGCCGAGGATGACCACCTTCGTGGATTCACACCAGGTGAGCTCCAGCGCGTGAAAGACTTGGCTATCCGGGGGGTAAACGGGACCGCTAGCACGGTCGCCCTCGATCGACCTCATGGATGTGGCCCAATAGGGCTGGACGAATTCGTCCTCGAGGAGACGCCCCCAGTCCGTCCCGCACAGCGGGTTCGGGTGGGTCACGGGTCCTTCTCGCCTCGGCTCCGACATGCCGCCATCCTGCGCTACCCGCTGGGCAGCTTCCAAGGGGTCGCCGGCGCCGGATGACCAACCAGCCACGGCTGCGGGCGAACAGTTGCGCTTGGGGATCACGGGGCCGGCGATGTGGCCTTCTGCTCGGCGGCAGACTACTGGCCGGGATGAGACGCCGACAGCCCTGCGGGCAGCTCTGAGCTACTGCGAACTGCAAGACGACCATCTCGACTTCGCCCGCCCCCTCCCCGGCCGCGTCGCGGGGGTTGTCCAGCATCCCCCGGAGAGCTCCAGGCGCCGAGAGTCCGGTCCCGTCTCGGCCCCACATGTCAGCTCATGTGAGCGAAGCGTGAGCAGATCCGTCTTCACGTGCGGCTCGGTATCCCCAGACCCGGATCGGGAGTCCGGTGCTCTGGTGCTACCCGTCGAAATCCGCGACATGGGTCCGCGGTGAACTGTGTCGCCTCCGGTGACGCGAGCATCTGGCCTGACCTCTTCCGTGTCAGGGATGATAGTGGCAACCCTCTGACCAGCATCTTCGCTGCTCAGGGCCGAGTCATGAGTTGCAGGAGTACCGTCAAGGACCCTTGGATTCGGTCGGCTCCTTGACCAACTGTTGACCAGCCGACCCGAAGCCGGGGCCTGGCAAGGACGGGATCGCCTATTGGATCAGGCCGGTGCCGGCGGGAACAAGAGGTCCACGAGGTAACGGCACTTCGTGGCGTTCTTGAAGAGGCTGGCGAGGTAGTTGGCCGGGTACTCCCGTTCCACCATCTCTGTCAGGCGATCGAGGGCCCGAACCGTCTTCTCGGGCACCAGTCGGAGGACAGCATCAAAGTCGAAAGCAGGGTCACCGATGTCGCCGTGGAGCGATCGGAAGACGAGGTGCAGAACGAGCCTGTTCCCATGGACGGCGACTCCCCGAGCCCTTCCCTCCCTAGTGTTCTGTTCTCCGCGAAGCACCGCTTCCACAGAACGCAACACCTCGACGGCCCGCCACAACCGCAGCCCGGAGACCGTTGGATTGAAGATCTGCTTGTAGGGAGCCTTGGTGATGTCCTCCCAGAGCCGGCCGATCTCGCGTTTCGCCTGGACTGCCAGGGTCGGATCCGTGAGGGCGCACGCAAGGGCGACTGTGGCTTCAGTTACGCTGCACCCGGCCTCAGGCGGAGGATCCGGCTCGCCTGTCTTGATGGCATAGGACTTGCCGTTCTCAAGCCGCAGATCCGTACGGAGTCGATCCTGCTCAGGATCCAATGAGACGAAGTCCCGGCGCTCGATCCGGTTTTGAGTGTTGGTGGCACGGGTGACGTTGGTGGCGAAATCCTCAGGGCAGTTCTCAAGCGATATGAACCTGACTGATACACGGGCACGTTCGACGGCCCCGGCGTCCCGATCCTGAGCAGTTCCTATGCACCCTACGGTCTGAGCGCCGTTGACGACCGTTACTCCCTGGCAAACAAAGTGCCCCGTACGCCGATCGGCCCCTCCGATCGGCTTCTTGGCGATCTTCTCAGCGAGAACGGTTACACCGTTGTTGAAGTACCAGAAGTTCTCTGGATCTTCGAGCAGCGTCTTGACGATCGATTCGTTGACTTCCGAATCAGGGATAAAGCGCCGAAGGTTCCGCGCGAAGAGTCGAGTGCCGTAAGCCTCCCACCATGCGGCTACGTCTGAGGCCTCAATCTGCCCGTAGTAGGCGACGAAGGGCTCCTGCGTCAAGCCCCAGTCCTGAAGTGCAACCTCCAACTCGATGGCCTCGCCTTCCAAGCTCCCGCGCACCAGTCGGTGAATGTCCGCCTGTTTGAGGAAGCGGTAGGCAACCACGTCGGTCGTGTCGTTCAACTCCCCGAGGAGATCGTCCAGAATCCGCTTGGCATCCTCCGAGACTTCGTTTTGGCCTGTGTGGGCGAAGACGAGCGTGAAGGTGACATTGGGATCATCCAGGGCCTCTGTCAGTTCCGTCTGGCGGGCTCGAACCCTTTTGTTGAAACGGTCGAAGCGCCCATTGATCAGGTCCTGAAAACCCTGCACAAGCTTCTGGACATCTCCCACTGCGGGGGAGCCCCTCCCGTCCGCGTCCCACTTGGACTGGACGACAAGAAGGTTGTGGCTCGCCGGATCGAGGTGTAGAGCATCGATACCGTTGTCTTGGCCGCCGTCGGTGACGCCTTGGCCAGCGGTCGTGGGCTCCACGTCAGCGAGCTGAGACAGCATATATGCCGCGAGCGCCCGGGATAGAAACACAGCCTCTCGGTCCTCTTCCGCGGCGCCGGCCCAGTCGGAGAGATCGATCTTCTCTTCGAACTGTGCCTCAAGGGCCGTCTTGATATGACGGATGTGTATAACGCTCACGAGGCCCCAGATTCTAGTCGCCCCAGAACCCGAGGCTCGTGCCTGGCAGGCCACCGGGTCGGCCATGCCGGCCAGCAAAGGGGGTTCTCCTAACCTGTGGGCGGGTGGCCGGGGGCATCGCACGCCCCCGGCTCCCACAGATCCCGGCGTGACAGTCTCCCGTCACCGGGCTCTTCTCACCAGCCGATCAGAACGCACGAACCAATCGCCAATGTGCGAACAGGCCGGGTTCTCGCTTGAGGAGCCCGGTCCACCACCGCTTGAACCGCTTGTAGGTCCGCAGCCGCCTGTACTTCTTCCCAGCCCAGCGCCTCAGG
>Ga0137368_10007267_pt1 | contig 11530 bp, 10 predicted proteins | sample SagtaG_13_FD_104917 | JGI IMG/M metagenome (GOLD analysis project Ga0137368, IMG submission 104917) | Vadose zone soil microbial communities from Sagehorn Ranch, Mendocino, California, USA - Sage1_L_100_16 metaG | ecosystem: Environmental > Terrestrial > Soil > Vadose zone | place: USA...
CGCCTTTCCCTTAACAAACCACCTCGGCCGTATTGTTTGAATTACGCCTTATATTAGGAAGTTATTTTTGCAGAAGCCCTAAGTCGGCGAAATGACCTCTTCGGTGCGGTCCGGTAGCAGAACCTTCACTTGCCCGTAATCGGGGCCCTGGGAGCAATCGTTTCCGAAGTCGATGGCAAACCAATGCCAAAAACGGAGCATCGGGTTTCTGGATTTGTCCGGGATTTGCAATGGCTGGGTGTAAACGAGCGACGAAGAGACGTTGTTCAAGTAGTTTGTCCGCAGCCCCACTGCCGCGCACCGGGCCCCAGAATGGGCCCGAGCCGGACCTTTGGTGTTGGCCGGAGGGCCGATTAACCAATTGCCCCGTGTGGGCGCCCAGTTCAGTTCCGCAGCCTTAGACTCAAAACCCTCCCGCCAGAGCGTTACTCCGCGCACATCCATGATGCCAGTCATCAATAAGCATGCAGCACAGAAAGCTGGACCCACACTTCCGGGAAGAGTCCGGATCAATTTCGAGGAACTGGGCAAGGAATTGCCATCTGGATTGTTGCAACATCGACGGTTTGTTTTCATAGACTGTGAGAGGATCACTGCTTTCGTTGTTAATACGACACGACCACGGGATGGCCGGGCGCAACTCCCGATGCGTCCTGAGTGAGTGCAAGGCTGGTGTTCGGTATGGATAGAAAGTGAACACTCATTCCAAGCGATTCGAGCCATTGAAGGGGATACGAAAAAAAAATCTGCTTCTGACAAAAAAGTTCTCCGCGTTGACGAAACGACAGTTCAGACACCCAACAAACTGGGCAGGCACACGTGCCTCTCCCTGCGCGGACGGAGGCCTCGTTGGGACCCGTTCAGGCGCAGAAGACTGCGCTGCCCGCCGGGACGAAGGAGATCATTATCAGCGATTTTCGCGCCTCGCCCGGCGCCGAGAAAGAAGAATTCAATCGTCAAGGTTGAGTGATTTCTACCTCGACGCGTTGGCCAAGCCGTAGCGGCGTCAGCTCCTTGAAGGCGATTTTGACGCGTAAGACCCGTGAGTCTGATGGGCGCCCTGGGTCGAGCGGTTTCAATGCTTTCTCCGTCACGGCGTCGGGAATCTCTTCCACGACACCCCGCCAACTTTGGTTTCGGAAACACTCCGCCGTAATCTTCACATCCTGGCCGAGCCGGACCCGGCCAATATCAAACTCATCCACTTCAGCTTCTACGCGGACGCAGGCTCGACGCACAGCAACCAACCCGGCTAATGCTGCGGCCTGGCGGACGCTGGACACCTTCGACTGAAAGCTCGTGACGCCAGCCTCGGTCATCTCCGCCGCGTTCACGGCATCCGCCTGACGAATCACCGCCGTCGCGTGAGGTGTGTCGCGAGCAAGGGCGGCCAGATCGGACGCGAGGCGCTTCAGCGGGAGCGGCCCTGGGGATGTCGTGTGGGTGGTGTGTGTGCCGGCTTGCGGGCGGCCCAACACAAGACCGGAAGCGGATTCAAGGCATTCGCCAGCCTCGCTGAAGACGTCGCGACGGTTGAGTTCGCTTTAGCGGGAGGAAGCGCTAGCCGCGGTGAGATCAGATGTTCTTGGCCTCCAGGCGAGAGATCTCGGCCTTGAGCTGCCGAAGAATACGCGTCTTTCCTTGGTAAACTTGGTCCTCACTGATGCGCAATGTGCTCGTCACTTTCTCCACCGGCCACTGTCGGAGTACGTAGTAATCGAAGATCTGATAGTGCTTGGGGTTCACCTTCTGCTTGATGCGCTCCAAGGCAATCTCCTGGATATGACTTTTCCATTCCTGGTCCCAAAGCGCATCCAAGTCGAGGCTGCGAGGATCGGGAAGTCGTCCAATAGTGGAAGTGCGTGTCGTGTCGTCCGCATGTGGAGCGTGGTCCGTGCGCGGTATCCGTTTTCGAAACTGATCATTAATCTTCCATCGAGCGGTGTTCAGCAGCCAGCCTTTGAAGGAACGAGTCGGATCATACTTGAATTCGCCAATCTTATTAGCCACGGTAATGATCGTTTCCTGGACCACATCCTGGGATTCGGCTTCACTAAGCCCCGTCTTGATCGCCACACCGTAAATCAGCTCCCAGTAGCTGTCGAAAAAGTCCTTCCAGCTCTGGCTGTCGTCCCAGTTTTTCAGCCGGCTCAACAAGCTGCGTCGCGTGGGCAAAAGCTCGTTGGGTCGTTTCGACAAATAGGCGTGGCCTTGGGAGTTTGACAACCGTTGGGTCCCCCTCAATTCAGGTGAGCGCATGTTTATGTTCCATAGCAGTTTTAAGGAAAGGATGCAACTCCCGTGTGACGATGGCCGGATCCTCCGCGACCAAATATACGCGGGCAATCTGTCGGTTAATTGGCTGCTGCTTTTCAACTTCATTCTTGGCGTGAAGTACCCGTAACGCCTCGGTCCGGTCAGTGGTTTTCAAACTCTCGCGGCGGCAAGGTTCAGGCGCTGTTCCTCATTCAACTGTCACGCTTTTGGCGAGGTTGCGCGGTTTGTCCACGTCGCAACCACGAGCGACGGCGATGTGATAAGCGAGCAGTTGCAGCGGCACGACGGCCAACAGCGGGAACAGCGGTTCCAACGTCGCCGGGAGGTAAATGACCGCCTCGACCAGCTTCTTGATTTGCGTATTTCCTTCGGTCGCGACGGCCAGGATCGGGCCTTTGCGTGCTTTGATTTCCTGAAGGTTGCTCACCGTCTTTTCGTAAAGCGAGTCGGTCGGGATGAGGATTACGGTCGGGGTCCGCTCGTCGATCATCGCGATCGGGCCGTGCTTCATTTCGGCCGCGGGATAGCCTTCGGCGTGGATGTAGGAAATTTCCTTGAGCTTGAGGGCGCCCTCCAAGGCGACCGGGAAACAGTACTGGCGCCCCAGAAAGAAGAAGTCCTCCGCCCGGGCGTATCGCAGGGCGATCTCTTTGATCCGCTCGTTCTGCGCCAGCACGCTCTCGACCTGCTTTGGAGCGGCTTCGAGGGCGCGGATGATCTGGGCCCCGCGACTTGTCCCCAGCATGCGCAGGCGTCCCATGAAGAGCGCGAACAACGCCAAAACGGTCACCTGTGAGGTGAATGCTTTGGTGGACGCCACGCCGATCTCCGGTCCGGCATGCAAATAGATTCCGCCATCGGCTTCGCGGGCGATGGTGCTTCCCACCACATTGCAGATCGCCAATACTTTGTGCCCCCGCCGTTTCGATTCGCGCAGGCCAGCCAGCGTGTCCGCAGTTTCGCCGGACTGCGTAATGGCAAGGACGAGCGTGTGTTTTTCAATCGGCGCGTTGCGGTACCGGAATTCGCTGGCGTACTCGACTTCGACCGGAATGTGGGCCAACTCTTCAAACAAGTACTCGCCCACCAACGCCGCGTGCCAACTGGTGCCGCAGGCCGTGATGACAATCTGATCCACGGCACGCAGTTCGGCGGCGGTCATGTTCAGGCCTCCAAAACGCGCGGTCGCCTCGTCGTGGTCGATGCGGCCGCGCAACGCGTTCTCAATCGCGCGCGGTTGCTCGAAGATTTCCTTGAGCATGTAGTGCGGGAATTGGCCGCGGTCCGCGTCCTCCGCGCCGAACTCAATCTGGCTGAACTTCAGAGGCGCCGGCGTCGTGCCGAGATTGTCCACCTGCAGCCGATCCGCCGTCACCGTCGCCACGTCGTAATCGTTCAAGTACACGACCTGTCGCGTGTGGGCGACCAGCGCGTTCGCGTCGCTCGCCAAAAAGTGCTCCCCTTTGCCGACGCCGACGATGAGCGGCGAACCCCGTCGCGCCGCCACAACCAGGCTGGGGCATTCGGAGCAGATGACGGCAATGCCGTACGTGCCGATGACCTCCTTGAGCGCGCCCATGACCGCCCGGGTCAGCGGATGAGGGTCGATCCCGGAGCCCGGTTGCGCCGACGCAACATCGCCTTTTAGCGCGGCGTAGTGCTCGCCGATGAGGTGGGCAAGGACTTCGGTGTCGGTTTCGGAACGAAACTGGTGACCGCTTTGCAGAAGCCGTTCCTTGAGGGAGTCGTAGTTTTCGATGACGCCGTTGTGGACGATGGCGATCATTCCACTCTGATCCAGGTGGGGGTGGGAGTTTTCGTCCGCCGGCGGGCCATGGGTGGCCCAGCGGGTATGCCCCACGCCGAGACCGCCTGGAAGCGGGTGGGACTGTATCAGCGGAGCGAGTCCCTCATCGATCTTGCCCTTCTTCTTCCGTGTCTGAAGTTCCGCGTGATCGACCACACTGATGCCGGCACTGTCGTATCCGCGATACTCGAGGCGACGGAGACCTTCCAGGATGATGGGAGCCGCCGGCTGCTTGCCGACGTAGCCAACAATGCCGCACATAGAGTGTCAGGGGTTTGATCGGGCGAAAGCAACTTGCTCTTTCATCAAGTGAGAAGGTATAAAGAGGCGACAACGTTTCGCAAGAAAGACTTCGATATGGCCAATGGTTCGCGGATGGTCCCAAGCGCTGGCAATGTGCTATCGATCATCATGGGCGGGGGACAGGGCAGCCGGCTGTTTCCGTTGACGCGCGACCGGGCCAAACCGGCCGTCCCGCTGGCGGGCAAATATCGGTTGGTGGATATTCCGATCTCCAATTGCATCAACTCGGGGCTCAAGCGCGTCTATCTGCTCACTCAGTTCAACTCGGCTTCCCTGCACCGCCACATTTCACAGTCGTACAAGTTCGATCATTTCTCCGGCGGCTTCGTGGAAATCATGGCTGCCGAGCAGACCTTTTCCGACACGTCGTGGTATCAGGGAACGGCGGACGCCGTGCGCAAGAACCTGGGCCACTTCCTGAACCACGACTTCGATTACGCGCTGATTCTGAGCGGCGACCAGCTCTATCGGATGGATTTTCGAAACATCCTGACCCAGCACGCCATGAGCGCGGCGGACCTGACGATTGCGACCATTCCGGTCGGGCGGAGCGCCGCGCAGTCGCTTGGCATCATGCAGATCAATGCCGAGCGGCGGATCACGCGGTTCGTGGAGAAGCCGAAGGACCCGGCGGTGATGGATCCGCTTCGACTGGACCCACAATGGTATCCAAAACTCGGCATCGAGGGGAGCGGTGAGTTGTTTTTGGCATCGATGGGCATTTACGTCTTCAACCGGGACGTGATCATCAAGCTCCTCGACAACACGCACACGGATTTTGGCAAGCACATCATCCCCGGGGCGATCAGCACCTATCGCGTCTTCTCCTTCGTGTTCCAGGGCTATTGGGAGGACATCGGGACCATCCGCTCGTTCTTTGAGGCGAACCTTGATCTGACCTGCGAGCTGCCTCGTTTTAACTTCTTCGACATGAGCGCGCCCATTTTCACGCGCCCGCGCTTTCTGCCCGCCTCGAAAGTCAATGGCGCCGGGATTGATCATGCGATTGTGTCGGACGGTTGCATCATCAATCACTGTCAGGTCACGCACAGCATCCTGGGTGTGCGGAGTGTGATCAACAGCGGATGCCGGTTGAACCGGACCGTGATGCTGGGGTGCGACTACTACGAATCATATGAATCGATCCAGCGGAATGAAGCCGCCGGTCGGCCGCGCATTGGCGTGGGCCTCAACACGCGGATCGAAAACGCCATCGTCGATAAGAATGCGCGCATCGGCGAGAACTGCGTGATTTCCCCGGCCGGCAAGCCGGAGAATGTGGACCATGAACACTACTACATCCGCGACGGTGTGGTGATCGTCCCCAAGAACGGAGTCGTGCCGCACGGGACGGTGGTTTGAGTCGGCGCCCTTCTCCCCGGCCGCTTCCGGGGCCAGAGTTCGAATAACCCCGAGGGCTCCTGAAAATGGCTTTAATTTCGGTGTGGATTTGTTATGTCAATGGCGATGCTTTATCACCAGCCACCACTGGACGATGCGTTCCTGACACGGCGCGACTTCTTGTGCCGTTGCGGCATGGGTATGGGCGCGGTGGGATTCGCGGGTTTGCTGGGACAGATTGGCTTGCTGACGCCGGACGCGAGGGCCGGGGAGGCAGCTAACCCGCTGGCCTCACGGGCGCCGCATTTTCCAGGCCGGGCAAGGCGAGTCATCCATTTCTTTTTGAACGGCGGGCCGTCCCACGTCGATACTTTCGATCCCAAGCCGGCGCTGGAGAGGTACGCGGGCAAAGTGCTGCCCACGGGACATCTTCAGACCGAGCGAAAAACGGGCGCCGCGTTCCCGTCGCCTTTCAAGTTCAAGCAGTACGGCCAGAGCGGGATCGAAGTCAGCGAGTTGTTCCCGCAAATTGCCGAGAGCATCGACGACATCTGTGTGATCCGCTCCATGAAGGCGGAACTGCCGAACCACGAACCGTCGCTCATGCTGATGAACTGCGGGGACGCCGTGCAAAGCCGGCCGAGCGTGGGATCATGGGTGACCTACGGCCTGGGCACCGAGAATCAGAATCTGCCCGGGTTCATCGCCATGTGTCCGGGCGGTTACCCGATCAAGGAAGCGGAGAACTGGCAATCCGGTTTTCTTCCCGGTGTTTTCCAGGGCACGTATATCGACTCGCAGCACACCCAGATTGAGAAGCTGATCGAATACATCCGCAGCAATTACACGTCGCCGAAGGAGCAGCGGCAACAACTCGATCTGTTGCACAAGCTCAACGAGGAACACCAGCAACGGCGGAAGCAGGATGCCCGGCTCGAGGCGCGGATCCAGTCGTTTGAACTCGCGTACCGGATGCAGATGGAAGCGGCTGACGCCTTTGACATCAGCCGGGAGCCGCCGTCGATTCGCCAGATGTACGGGGAGGGCGTTCATGCGCGGCAGACGCTGATCGCGCGGCGCTTGCTCGAAAAAGGCGTCCGCTTCGTCCAGCTCTGGCACGGGGCGAGCCAGCCGTGGGACAATCACGAGAATATCAAGGAGGCGCACACGAACCTCTCGAAGCAATTAGACCGGCCAATCGGCGCCCTGCTGAAAGACCTCAAACAACGCGGCATGTTAGAGGATACGCTGGTGGTGTTTGGCGGAGAGTTCGGCCGCACCCCCACGGTCGAACTCAACGACAAAGGCCAGGAGAAGCAGGGCCGCGATCACAACCCGTACGGATTCTCTGTCTGGCTGGCCGGCGGCGGCGTCAAGGGTGGGACCGTCTATGGCGCCACCGACGAATTCGGCTTCAAAGCAATCGAGAACGTGGTGCATGTCCACGACCTGCACGCGACGATTCTTCACCTGCTCGGGTTCAACCACGAGGAGTTCACATATCGGTACGCAGGGCGTGATTTTCGGCTCACGGACGTTTCTGGGCGCGTGGTGAAGGAGGTGCTGGCGTGATCTGGGGACTGCATCGGCGACATCACCCAAATCCTTCAAGCCGTGCAGGGTGGCACCGAGAATTCAGCCAAACGGAAGACGAACAGCGAAGGCGCAAAGACGCGAAGCGGAAGTCGATCGAGCAGAGCAGACCCGGCAACAATATTGCGTTGCCCGACCGTGTTGACGTTCGCCTCTCTCCTCGACATTTTGCTCAACTTCGCGACTTGGCGTCTTCGCTGTTTAATTCCGTTGCTCGCCCCGCGGGGAGTGCGTTTCTACCGCCTGACAAGACGGTGAACGCAGAGGAAAAACCATTTTACAGGAGGCAACAAAGAGAACGAAGTAGAGACTGATTCGCCGGGTTGATCCAGTCACGCCTCGTTGCCTCCGTTTTCTTCTGCAGGATTTTTGCTTAAGCTGAACAGCCACCATTCGACGGCGCGCACGCGGGTGCCGATATGGTGATCCTTCGCGTCGTGGGGGCCAGGCGGTGACTCAGTCGAAACCCACCACCGAACACCGATACAATTCACCCGTGTCCGAGAGTGTGATTTCGCCGGAGGCCGCGGCGTCCAGAATTTCCTCGTCGGAAAAGAATTGATGGGCCGTGAAACCGGAATTGAATGTGATTTGGACTTCCTCCCACAAAGGGTTGAAGCCGTCGCCCTGGATGGCATCGATCACACTAATAAACGGTGCGCCATCCGGCAACCCGGCGTTGGACATGTAGATAACATTGATCGAGCTGTTGTGTTGCTGGTTGGCGTGCGCTCCGTCGGGCGGCAATTCCATGAAGTTAATGGTGAACAACTCGCCGTCGTAGTAGGAGGGCATGGCGCCAGCCGAGCCGTTGAGGTTCTCCGCACGAACCCAAGCAACCGCTGCGAGGCTGAAAACCGACAGCGTGACATGGAGGATCTTTCTCATAGTGATTTCTCTTTCTTGTTGTTGCTCTCGGTGGAGATCAGGGCACAACTCCGCTCTTTCTACCGACCCGTGCCACGCTCTAACGTCCTTTGGCCCTCTGGGAAAGCCAATGGGGTGAAACCCGCATTGACTGGATGGCTACACCCACCCGACCGTCTTCGCAAAGTTCAAGGTCTTTCATTTTCGGACGATTTTTCGACGGCGGAACATCGACTATCCGACTTCCAGCGCATCTTTGCGTGGCGCAGCTCGGCGTTGGATGTTCGGTGTGAGATGTCTTTCCGCCGTTCGGCTGCGGTTGCGTTGCGAATCAATCGGCTCAGAGGAGCGATGTTCCATCCTTGGCCTCCAATTTCGCCAGGCGCTTCTTGATGGTCTCGACCTGTTTGGTCAATTCGAACACCGTCTTGAAGATCTCGTCCTGCGCCTCCTTGTCGGCGAGGCCAGGCACGGCGGGATGGAAGCGCATGAGCTCGCGGGAGATGTTGTTGCAGACGTCGCGGATCTGTTTAATGGCTGCGGCTTTTTCCATAGGCGTACTCAATTGACGCAGTGTTTAACCGGGTCCGCAACGTGGCGCAACGCCTTTTAATACGGACACGTATAAAATTCTTGTCCCCGCCGCCGGACTGAGGCAATAAAGCCCGCATGAATTCACCGGAGAGCGCGACCAGGAAGTTTACGGTCACCGAATGGCTCGTCCTTGTCATTGCCAGCATCGGTTTTCTTTTCGACACCTATGAACTGCTCATGACACCGCTGGTGGGCGTGCCCGGCATCGCCGAGCTGCTCCAGGTGCCGCCGAACAACCCGCTGGTCACGCAATGGATGGGCAACCTGCTCTGGTTGACGGCGCTCTGTGGCGGCGTGTTCGGCCTGCTCGGCGGCTGGCTCATCGACCGGTTTGGACGCAAGACGATCATGGCGGCGAGCATTTTGGTTTACGCGCTGTCGCCCTGCGCCGCGGCGTTCAGCACCAGCCTGGGATGGTTCATCTTTTTCCGCTGCACGACGTTCATCGGCGTCTGCGTGGAGTTTGTCGCGGCGATCACGTGGCTGGCGGAGCTGTTTCCAGACAGGCGGCAGAAGCAAATCGCGCTCGGCAGCACGCAGGCATTCGCGTCGCTGGGCGGCGTGCTCGTGACCGCGATCAGCATCTGGGTGGTCGGGCACGCCAGCACCCTTCCCGGACTGCCCGTGCACGAGCCGTTCAACAGCCATGCCACATGGCGTTACACGTTGTTGACGGGATTTCTGCCGGCGATTCCCCTCGCGCTGCTGCTGCCGTTTGTGCCGGAGTCGAAGGTCTGGCGCGAGAAGCGCGCCGCGGGAACCCTCAAGCGGCCCAGCTTCGCGGAACTCTTTTCGCCCGGATTGTGCCGGGCGACTCTGGTCACCGCGCTGCTATCGGCGTGCGCCTATGGCGCGGCGTTTGGCGCGCTGCAACTGACCCCGTTGCGGGTGGCGCCCGGCCTGGCGGATCTGGCCGAGCAAAGGAAGGCGCTCAAGCCGTTGCAGGACGAAGCGAGGGACTTGAACAAACAGCTCGACGAAGTCCGGCCGCGCTTCGAGCAGGCCTGCCGGGAGACGGCCGGATTGCTCGAGCTCTCCGGCAAGCGAGCCAAAGTCCGCATCGCGATGCGCGCGACGAAGAAGTCGCTGGATGACCCGGCGACCGAAGAGGCGCGGAAGACCGGGTTAGCAACGCAAATGAATGGATTGACCAACCAGTTGGCGCAGCTCGAGGGAGAATTGAACCAGCTAACCGGGGCGAAGCCCGACGGAAAGAAAGCGTTGCTGGACCGGGAGAAAATCATGGGCCAGCTTGCGGGCAACCGCGAAAAACAGGACCCTTTCGACATCGCGATCAAGGCACGCGGGAATCACGTGCAGCTTTATCAGGAGTTGGGTGGACTTGCCGGGCGGATTGCCCTGGCCGGGTTGCTCCTCGCGACCATCAGCCGGGGTACACTGCTTCGACTCTTTCAGGTGCCGGGCCTAGTTGTGATCCCGGTGACCTATCTGCTTCTGTTCCGCCACGAACCCGGCTTGTTCGCCTGGGGCATGGCGGCGGCGGGATTCATGACCGTCGCACAATTCAGCTATTTTGGCGAGTACCTGCCCAAGATCTTTCCGTTGCACTTGCGCGGCACCGGGGGCAGTTTCGCGACGAACGTCGGAGGGCGGATGTTGGGCACGTCGGCGGCGTTTGTTACGGCAAACCTCGTCGCGCCGCGCTTGCCTGGAAGCACCTTTGAGCAGGTGGCCACCGCCGCGGCAATTGTGGGGACGACGGTATTTCTGGTGGGTTTCGCGCTCAGTTTTCTGCTGCCGGAGCCGGCGAAAGAAGGAATGCCCGACTGAAAGCAACACGGAATGCCGGGTGTGGAGGGCGGTTCATGGACAGATTCGACCGCAGCGCCGCCCTACTTTGGTGGGGTTCACATGTTGATCCAAGGGAAGGGGCAGTTCAGCGTTGAATGTTGCGCCGCGCTTGGACAGAGTCTCGCGCGACATGCCCAACGCCAAAGCCTCCGTCCTGGAAGAATTCAACGCGCCGCTGCGGCTTTGTGAATTCCCTCTCCCGCCGAAACTCGAGCCCGGCGCAGCGCTTGTGCGGACGGAGATGGCGGGCATTTGCGGCACCGACGTGCATCTCTGGAAAGGTCAGCTTCCGATCCAGTTGCCCGTGATTCTGGGGCACGAAACAGTGGGACGAATCGAAGAGCTGGGCGATGGGCTGGAGAGGGATTGGGCGGGTGGACTACTCAAGCCTGGTGACCGGATCACATGGAACTCGGCGACATCCTGCGGCCAGTGCTACTACTGCCGGGAGAAACGCCAGCCAACCCGCTGCCCGCAGCGCCGCGCCTATGGCATCGGTTATCGCTGCGATCAGCCGCCGCACTGGCTCGGCGGCTACGCCCAGTTCCACTATCTGCGGCCGGACACGACCATCCACAAGATCCCCGATGACCTGCCGACGGATGCGGTGATCGGCGCCGGGTGCGCGCTGATTACAGCGATTCACGGTCTGGAACGAATGTGCGTTGAATCTCCCGGTCTGGCGCCCGGCCAGGCGGTGCCCGTTCTGCCCCGGCTCTGGAGCGAATGTGCGGTGATCCAGGGAGCGGGGCCGGTCGGAATTGCCGCGTTGGCGGTGGTGAAATCCGCGGGAGTCGGGCAAACCATTGTGGTGGGGGGCCCGGGGCAGCGGTTGGAAATCGCCCGACGATTCGGGGCCGATCACACGATTGATATCGCGGAGGCCTCGGCGCCGTCGGAGCGCGTCGCGTTGATTCGCAAACTCAGCGGAGGTGA
>Ga0137368_10007270_pt1 | contig 11529 bp, 10 predicted proteins | sample SagtaG_13_FD_104917 | JGI IMG/M metagenome (GOLD analysis project Ga0137368, IMG submission 104917) | Vadose zone soil microbial communities from Sagehorn Ranch, Mendocino, California, USA - Sage1_L_100_16 metaG | ecosystem: Environmental > Terrestrial > Soil > Vadose zone | place: USA...
CCCTCATTCGTCCAGGCGGGCGACGGCGCGCATCTTGTTCGCGGCGTCGAGCGCGGCCACCTTGTACGCCTCGGCCAGCGTGGGGTAGTTGAAGACCGCCTCGACCAGGTAGTCGACCGTGCCGCCGTTGCCCATCACGGCCTGGCCGATGTGGACGATCTCGGTCGCGTTGGTCCCGAACACGTGCACGCCGAGCAGGCGCCGGTCCTCCAGGGAGACGAGCAGCTTCAGCATGCCGTAGGAGTCGCCGAGGATCTGGCCGCGGGCCAGTTCCCGGTAGCGGGAGATGCCGACCTCGTAGGGGATCGACGCGTCGGTCAGCTCCGCCTCGTTCCTGCCGACGTAGCTGATCTCCGGGATCGTGTAGACGCCGATCGGCAGCAGCGCTCCGAGCGAGCTCGGGGGCTCGCCGAAGGCGGCGTAGGCGGCCAGCCGGCCCTGCTCCATGGAAGTCGCGGCCAGGGCGGGGAAGCCGATCACGTCGCCGACCGCGAAGATGTGCGGCACCGTTGTCCGGAAGTCGGGCCCGACGGCGACCCTGCCGCGCGCATCGGCCTCCAGGCCGGCGTTGGCCAGCTCCAGCTCCTCGGTCAGGCCGTGGCGGCCCGCCGAGTACAGCACCGTGTCGGCAGGGATGCGTTTGCCGCTCTCGAGGACCGTGATCGTCCCGCGGGCGTGGCGCTCCACGGCGGCGACGGACTCGCCGAAGCGGAACGTCACCGCCAGGTCGCGCAGGTGGTAACGCAGCGACTCGACGATCTCGCCGTCGCAGAACTCGAGCATGCCGGCTCGTCGCTCGACCACCGTCACCTTGGTGCCGAGGGCGGCGAACATCGATGCGTACTCCAGCCCGATCACGCCCGCGCCGACGACCACCATCGAGGACGGGACCCGCTCGAGCGACAGGATCGCATCCGAGTCGACGATGGTCCGATCGTCGAACTCGACCGTGTCCGGGCGTGCCGGTCGCGTGCCGGTCGCGATCACGACGTTGGCGGCGGTGACGTGCCGCTCGACCGGGCCACCGCGGATGCCGACGGTGTGGGGGTCGATGAGGCGGGCTGTGCCGGTCAGCAGCGTCACGTGGTTTCGGCTGAGCTGGTGCAGGATCACCTCGATCTCGCGCCCGACCACGTGCCGGGTCCGGGCGCTCAGGTCCTGCACGGTGATGTCCTGTTTGACGCGGTAGCTCTGCCCGTACAGCTCCCGCTGGCTGAGACCGGTGAGGTAGAGGATGGCTTCGCGCAGGGTCTTGGAGGGGATCGTCCCGGTGTTGATGCACACGCCCCCCACCATGTCGGTCCGCTCGACGACGGCGGCACGGCGCCCGAGTTTGGCCGCAGCGATCGCGGCCTTCTGGCCGCCTGGCCCGGAGCCGATCACGAGCAGGTCGTAGTCGTACATACGCGCACCCTTCGGCTGCACCCGGATTTTTGCCTCGGCGACCTCCAGCTTACCCAGGTGGTCGGCGCGGCTTGTACCGACCCTGCATTGCTGTTCGAATGATGCGAGTGGCGGGACGTCCGCCGGGTGGGGCTTGTCGAGGTGGCGCGAGGGATGATCGAGCGGAGAGCGAGGAAGGGGCAGGCCACTGCCGAGCAGTTCCAGCTGCTCGTCGCGGCGGTCCGCGACTACGCCATCTTCCTGCTGGACCCCGACGGTCGGGTGGTGAGCTGGAACTCAGGTGCCGAGCGGATCAAGGGCTACACGGCCGACGAGATCCTGGGAGAGTCGTTCACCCGCTTCTACCAGCCCGCCGACATCGCCGCCGGGGTGCCGATCGCGGCGCTGCGCCAGGCGGCCGAAGCGGGAAGCTATGTCGGGCACGGATGGCGGGTGCGCAGGGACGGGAGCCGGTTCTACGCGCACGTGGGCATCACCGCGTTGAGGGACGCCAGCGGGACGCTGCAGGGGTTCGCCAAGGTCACCCAGGACGCGACCGAGCAGCAACGGCAGCGGGAGGAGCTGGCCGCCTCGGCGGCACGGTTCCGGACCACCGTGGAGCACCTGCTGGACCCCTTGGTCGTGCTGTCGGCGGTCCGGGATTCCGATGGGCAGGTGGTGGACTTCCGCTACGAGTACGTCAACGCGGCTCATGGCGAGCAAGCCCCGCTCAGCGGGGCGAGCGTTGTCGGCCGCCGGCTCCTCGAGCTGCATCCGGAGGCGGAGGCAATCGGCCTGCTCGACGCCTATCGGAAGGTCGTGCAGACCGGCGAGCCGCTGATCTGGGACGCCCTCCTGTACGAGGGCACGTCTGAGGGCCAGCCCGTCCGACGGGTGCTCGACGTCCGAGCGGCCAAGCTGGACGACGGTGTGCTGATCACCTGGCGAAACGTCACCGACCGGCTGCGCACCGAGCAGCAGCTGGCCGATGCCCGTGTCCAGGCCGAGCTGCACCAGCGCCTGCAGGCCAGCCTCTTGCCAGAGGTGAGCGTGCACGATCCCGCGGTGCGGCTCCTCACCCGCTACCAGCCAGGTGGGGAGCGGGAGCTTCTCGGCGCCGACTTCTACGACTCCCTGGAGCTCGACGACGGGACCATCGCCATCCTGGTGGGAGACGTCGCCGGGCACGGGCCGGACGAGGCTGGCGTCGGCGTCGCGCTGCGGATCGCGTGGCGGACGATGGTGCTCACCGGGCACGACGCGGCCGATCTGCTTGTCGGGCTCGACCGGGTGCTGGTCAGCGAGCGGCGCAGTGAGGAGTTGTTCGCCACCGTCGCCTGCCTCTGGGTCAGCTCCGACCGGCGCCGGGCGACCGTCGCGCTGGCCGGCCACCCGCCACCGCTGCTGATCCATGCCGGCCAGGTCAGCGTCGTCCAGGCCCCACACGGCGTGGCGCTGGGGATCGAGGAATCGGCCGTGCCATGGGAGTCGAGCGTGGTCGCTCTGGGCGAGCAGTGGCTGCTGCTGTGCTACACCGATGGGCTCATCGAGGGGCGCTGCGCGCCTGGCGCGGCCGAACGATTTGGGATCGAGCGGCTCGCGGACACCGTCACGGCGCTCAGCGGCGAGCGGCTCGAGACCCGGGAGCTGGTCGACCGCCTGCTCGCGGCGGTGGAGACCGCCCACGGCGGGCAGCTCTCCGACGACGTCGCGGTGATCTGCATCGCGGCCCCCGGCGAGCGAGCTTAGATCAGCCAGCTCGTTCGGCGGCGATGGCGTCAAGCAGCCTGAGCAGCTCCCTGACGTTGAGCGGCTTGGTCAGGAAGGCCCGTGCGCCCTGGTCCAGCAGCCGTGTCACCAGGCCCGGTCGCGCATCGGCGGTCAGGATCACGACCGGGACGCTGGACGTCTTCGGGTCGGCCCGCAGGCGCCGCAGGACCTCCGTGCCTGGCATGTCGGGCAGGTGCAGATCCAGCAGGACCAGATCGGGGCGGTACTCGCCCGCCAGGTCGAGGCCGAGCTGTGGCCGCATCGCCGAGACCAGCTTGACGCTCGGCCGGCGGTCCAGGACCCGCTCGATCAGCTGCAGGTTGGACAGGTTGTCCTCGATGCACAGCACGGTCAGGGCCGGACCTGCCGGACGGAGCTCGTCCTCCTCCCACGACGGTTCGAGCTGCTGCCGCTCTGCCTGCTCGACCGGGCTCTCGACCAGCGGCAGCTCGACCCAGAACGTGCTGCCCCGGCCGACGGCGGTGCTCACCCCGAGGGCTCCGCCCATCGCCTCGGCCAGCCGCTTGGACAGGGACAAGCCCAGGCCGCTGCCCTCGACCGAGGTCTGCTCGCTCCGGAGCCGCTCGAACGGGACGAAGAGCAACTCCAGGAGCTCTGGCGCGATGCCGGGGCCGGTATCGGTGACGGTGATGCGCAGCCGCTCGCCCGCCACCTGCTCGCAGGCGAGGTGCACGCTGCCGCCCTCCCGGTTGTAGCTGACGGCGTTGGAGAGCAGGTTCAGCAGGACCTGCTTGAGGCGCTCGCGGTCGCCGAGGACGTGGTGGCGGTGGTCGTCGTGGGTCGGTGAGGCGTTCAGCAGCAGGACGGCGTGCTGGTGGGCGAGCGGGCGGATCAGGCCGATGGCCTCGGCCGCGACAGCGGCGACGGCGACCGGTTCCAGTGACAGCGGCAGCCGACCGGCCTCGATGGCGGCGATGTCGAGGACCTCGTTGATCAGCCCGAGCAGCTGCCGCGCACCGGCGAGGATGTAGCGCAGGTTGTCGCGCTGCTCGCCGTTGAGCTGGTCCAGCTCCAGCAGCTGCGCGAAGCCGAGGATGGCGTTGAGCGGGGTGCGCAGCTCGTGGCTCATACGCGACAGGTACTCGTTCTTGGCCTTGTTGGCCTGCTCGGCGGCCAGCTTGGCATGCCGCAGGTCCTCCTCCAGCGCCGCCTGTCCGGTGATGTCACGCGCGACGACCACCGCGCCCTCGTCGGCGCCCAACCGGCACGTGTGCGCCTCCAGGACCACCCAGCGGCCGTTGCTGTGGCGGACCCGGATGCGCGCCACTGCCTCCCCGCTCTCACCGGACAGCACCCGCTGCTGCGCCCGCGCGAAGCCATCCCGGTCGTGAGGGTGGATCAGCGCGGAATCGAAGGCGTTGCGACCGACCCTGTCGTCAGGTGAGCGCCCGGTGACGCGCTGCATGGCATGGCTCAGGAAGCGGACGCGCCCGTCAGGACCAAGGATCGCGATGATGTCCGGCGAGGTGCTGATCAACGCCTGCAGGGTCGCCTCCCGGCGTGTCACGCCAGCGCTGAACAGCGGCATGGTGGCCACCCCACCGGCAAGGCCGAGCAGCATGCCGAGCCCGATCGCCGCGGGGGTCAGGCCGCGGACCTGCAGGACCGCGGTCACGACCAGGGCCAGCAGCGCGATGGCGACCACGACCAGGCCCCTGGCTGGCAGCGGCGGGTCGGCCCAGGCCCGGCCCAGCGCGTGGTGCCGTCGCCGCAGGAGCTCCTGGGCGGTGTGACGCTCGCTCATGCTGTGCGATGCCCCCCGTCTCTCGGGCGCGCCTGCCCGCACGTCGCCACGCACGACGGGATGGCGGTTCCCCAACGCGGAGGTGTGCTCAGTCGGAGTGTCGGCTTGCCGCCACCCTGGCTTGAGCGGCGAGCCGGAGCCGGTCGGTGGCCCGCTCGCCTACCGCTGAGCGGCCTTGTACGGGTAATGCCTGGACTTGTCGCCCGCCTCCCACGCCTCGCGCAGCCCCGGGGAGCTGAGGTCCCAGTCCGGACGGCACTTGCGGGTCACCACACGAAGGTCGTGGCGCAGGTCCCCGGGCGAGGGGCGGCCCCAGAACCAGTAGCCGTTGTAGGTCTTGTAGACCACCAGACCCGGCTCGAGCACCAGCGTGTACGGGATCATCGGGTCATGGTGGGGGTCGGTGTACTCCTGGATGTCCAGGTCCTTCTGGACCTTGCGACCGGGGTCGGACAGGAAGGTCCACTGCGCCCCGACCGAGCTGCGGAACTCGTTGGTCTCGAAGAGGTTGTCGGTCGAGATCGTCACGATCCGGGTGTAAGCGACGGCGATCTTGGGGTAGAGAGCCGCCAGCTCCAGGTGCTGCTGGTGGTCCTTGGGGCAGAAATGGCCGCGGGAGAGCACCAGGATCATGGGGTCGTCGCCCTGCAGTTCGCTCAGCCGGCGGCGGGTCCTGGTGTGGTCGGTCAGCTCGTAGTCTGGGAACACGGCTCCGGGCACGATGTCCGCGCGCATGTAGGATCCCTTGGCAAGAGCGGTCCTTGACCCATAGGGAAACGTGGGCGGCGGCGAGCGCATTCCGGGTGGAGATGATGCGCATGGAGCTTGGTCAGGTGGTCCGGCGTCGCAAGATGGTGCGGGCCTTCCAGGACCGTCCGATCGCTCCGGAGGTCGTCGAGCGCATTCTGGAATCGGGCCGCCGGGCGCCGTCGGCCGGGTTCAGCCAGGGCTTCGCCTTTCTGGTCCTGAACGGGCCGGAGCGGACGGGGGAGTTCTGGCGGGCGGTCGCCGGTGATGACGACTGGCCACACGAGGGACTGCGCCGCGCCCCGCTGATCGTGGTGCCGCTGGCGAGCAGGCAGGTCTACCTCGACCGCTATGCCGAGCCGGACAAGGGCTGGACCGACCGTGACGAGTCTCACTGGCCGGTCCCGTACTGGATCGTCGACACGGCGTTCGCGGCCATGCTGATGCTCCTCGCCGCGGTCGACGAGGGTCTGGGCGCGCTGTTCTTCGGCTTGGCCCCCGCGAACCCCTCGGCGCTGCACGACGCCTTCGGCGTACCCCCTGAGTACGAGGCGATCGGCGCCATCGCCCTTGGCCATCCGGCACCGGACCCGATCGTGTCCTCGGCACGGACCCGCCCGCGCAAGCCCTTCGACGAGGTCGTCCACAGCGGCCACTGGTAGCGGGACGGTGGGGAAACTCGCAGGTCGCGATGGCTGGAGATGGCCGCGTCTTAACGCTCGCTTGAATCCGGCTCGGTACCCTTGAGGTCACCAGCGCCCCCAGGCGTACATGAGGAGTGAAACCCGATGGGTACCCGCAACTACATGAAGACCACGCTCCTGCTCGCCTCGATGAGCGCGCTGGTGCTGTTCATCGGCGCCCAGATCGGCGGTGGTCAGTACCTTCTGCTCGCACTTGTCTTCGCGATCCTGATGAACGGCGTCGCCTACTTCTTCTCCGACAAGATCGCCATCATGGCGGCGCGAGCGAAGCCGGTGACCGAGGCGCAGTACCCGGAGCTCTACCGGATCGTCCAGGGGCTGGCGGGCCGGGCGAGCATACCCATGCCCAAGCTGTACGTCTCGCCCAGCGATCAGCCGAACGCCTTCGCGACCGGCCGCAGCCCCCGTCACGCGGCGGTCGCGGTGACCCGCGGCATCCTGCCGATCCTGGACCGGCGGGAGCTCGAGGGCGTGCTCGCCCACGAGCTGTCCCATGTCGTCAACCGCGACATCCTGATTTCGTCGGTGGCGGCCACGATGGGCGCGATCATCATCTTCCTGGCTCGGCTGGCGTGGTTCATCCCGATCGGCGGCGGTGACCGCGACCGCAACCCGCTGGCCGAGCTGGCGCTGCTGATCCTCGGGCCGATCGCGGCCCTGCTGATCCAGATGGCGGTCTCGCGCAGCCGCGAGTTCGGCGCGGACGCCTCGGGTGCCAAGCTCACCGCCGACCCGCTCGCGCTTGCCAGCGCCCTCCGCAAGATCGAGGCGCACTCGCGCGGCAAGCTGCCCGCGACCACCAACCCGTCCACCGCCCACCTGTTCATCTCCAACCCGTTCAAGGGGGGCGCCGGGCCGGCCAGGATGTTCTCCACCCACCCGCCCACGGCTGAGCGGGTCGCGCGTCTGGAGGCAATGGCCTACGACCCCTTCCGGCGACCGTAGGCGCCCGAACGGGTCGGCCCGTCACGCGGTGGTGGTGACCTCGGCGAGCCGCCGCGCCAGGAAGCTCCGCTCCGCCGCGTTGGTGGCCAGCGAGATCGCGGCTCGGTAGGCATGCGCCGCGTCCTGTAGCCGGCCGAGGCGGCGCAACAGGTCGGCGCGGGCCGCCGGGAAGTAGGGATAGCCGGCCAGGCGGGCGTCGCCGGCGATCGAGTCCAGTGCCACCAGACCGGCCTCCGGCCCCTCGACCATGGCGACGGCGACGGCGCGGTTGAGCGCCACGACCGGAGAGGGCCACACCGCGAGCAGCGCGTTGTAGAGGCCGAGCACCTCATGCCAATCCGTGTCCGCGTAGGCGGGGGACTCGGCGTGCACGGCGGCGATCGTCGCCTGCAGAGTGAAGCGACCCGGCCGCCCCCGGTGCAGCGCCTGGCGGACCAGCTCGCCGCCCTCGCTGATGGCCTGGCGGTCCCAGCGGGAGCGGTCCTGCTCCTCGAGCAGCAGCAGCCGGCCGTCGTCGTCGGTTCGGGTCGCCCGGCGCGCATCGGTGAGCAGCAGCAGCGCCAGGAGCCCGCGGACCTCGCGGTCGTCGGGCATCAGCGTATGCAGCATCCGGGCGAGGTCGAGCGCGCGCTCGACCAGCTCGGGCCGGACCAGCGTGTCGCCCTCGGGCGCGGTGTGGCCGGTGGTGTAGAGCAGGTGGACCACGGTCAGCACCGCGTCCAGCCGGTCGGGCAGCTCGTGGGCTGGAGGGACGCGGTAGGGGATGCGGGCGATGGTGATCTTCTTTTTCGCCCGGGTGATGCGGGCCGCCATAGTGGTCTCGCTGACCAGGAAGGCCCGCGCGATCTCGGCGGTGGTGAGCCCGCACACCAGCCGCAGCGTCAAGGCGATCCGCGCCTCGAGTGCCAGTGCCGGATGGCAGCAGGTGAACACCAGCCGCAGCCGGTCGTCAGGGATCACGTCACCCTCCCCCTCGCCGATGGTCGCCGGGTCGGGCACTGCCGGGTCGGTTGGGTCGATCAGCAGCGTCAGCTTGCCGCGCAGTGTGCGATCGCGGCGCAGCACGTCCAGGGCCCGCCGGCGCGCTGTGGTGGTGAGCCAGGCGCCCGGGTTGCCGGGGACGCCCCGCTCGGTCCAGGCGGCGAGCGCGGAGACAAAGGCGTCCTGGACGCATTCCTCGGCGACGTCGAGGTTCCCGGCTACACGCACCGTCGCAGCGAGCACGAACGCCCACTCGCGACGGTGCGCCTCGGCCAGCGTTCGGTGAATCTCGTTCACGACCCTGGCGCGGCTCCGGAGGTGTCCATGATCGGCCGGACCTCGATGCCGCCGGCGGGAGCGGGACACTGCCTGGCGAAGGCGATCGCCTGGTCGAGGTCGGTGGCCTCAACGATGTAGAAGCCGCCAAGGGCCTCCTTGGTCTCGACGAACGGCCCATCGGTGACGATCTGGTCACCGGTGGCGTCGCCGCGGACCGCGGTGGCCGTGGCGGTGGGCTGCAGGGCGTCGCCAGCGACGATCTGGCCGCCCTGCTCGACCACTGCCTGGGCGAATGCCCCGTGGGCCTTCATCATCCAATCCCACTGCTCGGGCGTTGGGTTCGCGAAGCCCGCCTCGTCGCCGTAGATGAGCAGCATGTACTTCGCCATCGTGGCCTCCTTGGCCGTCGTGTCCCCTGACACCCTATCGACGGACGAGCACCACGAGAATCGACAGGTCTGGCTATCTCGACGTCATCCCGGGGGGGCCCGGACCTCCCGAGACCGGCGTGCCTCCGTCCTTTCACCGGTAGTTCGCAAACTGGAGCGGCAGGCCCTGGTCGTTCTCCTTGATGAGGGTCATGGCCTTCTGGAGGGCGTCCTTGCTCTTGCCCGATATCCGCAGTTGATCGCCCTGGACTTGAGCCTGGACCTTGAGGCCGGACTGGCGGATGGTCTTCGCCATCGCTTTGGCCTTGTCCTCTGGGATGCCCTGCACCAGGGAGCACTCGATGCGGTAGGTGCCGCCGCCGGCGGGCTTGGGGTCATCCGCGTCCAGCGCCTTGAGCGACACCGAGCGGCGCACCAGCTTCTCCTTGAAGACGTCCAAGGCGGCGAGCGCCCTCTTGTCGGTCTTGGAGACGATCACCACCGTCTCGCCCGACCAGTCGATCGAGGTCCCGGTGTTCTTGAAGTCGAAGCGCTGGGTCAGCTCTTTCTTGGCTTGGTTCAGCGCGTTGTCGACCTCTTGCCGGTTGACATGGGAGACCACGTCGAAGGAGGAATCGGCCATGTCGCAGCAGTCCTTTCGGCTCGGGCCACCTGGCGCGACTCGCAAGCTAACAAGCCTCGACCCGACCTGCCAGGTGCCCGCGGGAACTGGGTTGTGAGCCCTGGGGGAGCGTCGCTATCATCCGCTGCGCACGGCAGGGTGCCCGAGCGGCCAAAGGGAGCGGTCTGTAAAATCGCCGGCTTACGCCTACCCAGGTTCGAATCCTGGTCCTGCCACACCCCATCTGACCTGCGAAAACGCGGCTACCCGCCGCATTATGGCACCCTCCGCGGCGGCCAGATTTCGCTCCACTTTCGCTCCGCCGGACGCGGTGCGGACGCCGACCGCACCGTCCGGCGCCTCAGGGCCGAGCACGCCCGTCGATCAGGCTGGGCTGCAGACGAGCAGGATTGCGTGCGTCCACTGGGACAGCCGTGGATGGTCGGGGCGAGGGTCGTGCAGGCACGCCAAGGCGAGCTCCCGGGGCAGCAGGCGGTACCGCCCGCGCTAACCTCGCGCACCGCGCAGAGCGCACGGCCAGGTGGTCGTCTTGGTGAGGTCGCCGCACGCGCCGGCGGTGTTCCCGTGGTGTCGCTGCTCTGTTCCCGCCCCCAGCGGGAACACGCCGGAGACGAAACTGGCCAACAGCGCAGGCCCCTCGGTGCCGGTCCTTGCCACGTCGTGGCCGACTCACCGAGACGCCGACCTCGGTGCCGCTGCAATGGCTTGACCTGCCGCCCGCGCATCGTCGTGCTTCACCCAGGCCAAGCAGACCCGCAGGAAGGCGTAGAAGCAGACGAGGAACACGGCCACGCGGAACGGTGGCCAGCTCGGGAGCCACCTGGCGACAGCGTCCGGCCAAGTCGTGAGGAACACCCCGACGACGACGCCGAGAACACCCTCGATCTGCAAGCGCAGCCCGCCCGTGGTGGTCTCCCGGAGCCCGTCCAGGTCCCCTCGGACCACGTGGAGCGCCTCGTCGGCGCGTTGCTGCTCGGCTCGGAGCTTCTCGTCGGTCTGCTGCCGGAGCGTGTCGATGGCCTGGCGGTACTCCCGGTCCTGGGTGAGGAGTTCCTCCCTGAGGCGGCTCACGAGCGCTCCCAGCTCCGCGATCTGGTCCTCGACGGATGGGCCGGGCTGTGGGGTGAACGGCCCGCGCATGCCCACCGCCATCGCGCCGGAGGCCATCGTTGACGCAACTGCGGCTTCAGCGTGGACGGCGACGGTACGGCCTGGGCGGCGCAGCAACTTCCGCGCCGCAGCGACGGCGGCTGCTCTGCGAGCGTCCAGCCAGGCCCGGATGCGTGCGAGAGAGCCACGGTAGCGGGCGAGATCGACCAGGCCCCAGACCACCGCGGCGACGCCGAGCAGCTCGCAGATCCCGCCGAGGGTGTTGACCTGGGCCGTGTTCACGAGCGGGAAGGGCCGCAGCCCGGTCGACGGGTGAGCAGGTCTTTCGAAGCCGGCGACACTTCGAAGCCGCGATTAGTGCTCTCGGAGCTCAACCCCGGCAGCTTTCCAGTCGAACCCGGCCGGCCAGACCGTCTCGGCGTTGCACAACGCCCCCTGCAACTGGGCGTCGTTGAGGAGTGCTCGATCTAGATTGGCGCCATGGAGCACTGTTTCTTGGAGTTGGGCGTGATGGAGCAACGCCTCCTGCGACTGGGCGTAGATGAGCAACGCCCCCTGTAGCTGGGCCTCGGGGAGCACCGCCGCCTGCAACTGGACGTTGATGAGATACGCCTTACGAAGTTGGGTGCCAGCGAGGCTCGCCTTCTCGAAATGACCGTTGGTGAGGTCGGCACGGCGAAGGTCGACTCGGCTCAGGTTCAACGGTTTCGCTGGGACGACCGGTTGCGTGAGGCGGCCGAGCACCGTTAGGGCCGCCTGCACATCCGCTGCCCGTGCCTGCAAGTCCGCCACATCATCGATCGGCATATCCGGCGGCGGCTGGCCGTAGCTCGG
>Ga0137368_10007272_pt1 | contig 11527 bp, 10 predicted proteins | sample SagtaG_13_FD_104917 | JGI IMG/M metagenome (GOLD analysis project Ga0137368, IMG submission 104917) | Vadose zone soil microbial communities from Sagehorn Ranch, Mendocino, California, USA - Sage1_L_100_16 metaG | ecosystem: Environmental > Terrestrial > Soil > Vadose zone | place: USA...
CCACGAGCGCTGCCTCGAGCGCGGCGAGCGTGGCGCGATCGGCGCCCGCGTGCGGTCCCCCACCCGCGGGTTGGCTGGGCTCTGCCGACTGGATCGGGACGGCTTCCAGGTTGGCGTTCGACCGTTGCGGCCCGTCCCTCGCGACGGGCAGTTCGTCCCGGGCGCGCCCTGGCTCGGCAAGCGTTCCGTCGAAGAGCTCGAGCTGGCCGGCTGCATCGGCGCCCGTGGGCGGTCGGTTCGCTCGCATTGCCACGCTCACATGCTGCCGTGGCGACCTTGCCAATTACTCGCCAATAACTCGCCACTCGCTCCGAGCTGCTCCGCAGAAGGCGATCTCGAGCCGGAACGGCGCGTTGCGAATGCGCCTGGCGCTGAGCACATACCCGTGCCCGTACGACCGCCGTAGATCCTCGTCGAGTCGCCGTTGCGTCTGCCGCGCTATCTACCTCGATAGCCGAGGAGACACAGATGCATCATTTCGATGCGGGCCTCTCACACCATGACGAGTTGCCGGCGACTAATCAGGTTCATCGCGGTCAGCATCGGAGGATGCATCTGCGTCCCGCGAGACATCAGCGTTCCTATTCCTGCCGTAGTGGAGTCAGCTCGCTTGCCCAGTGACTCGGACGCGGCCGCTCGCACGCGCCCAGTGACTCGGACAACGACGGCGACTTTCGCTCGGGCCTCTGCAAGAACTCTCCGGGCGGGTGGACGATGCTTTCGAGCAGGTGCACGATTGCGCGCCAAGCCATGTCTCGTTCGACTGCCAGATCGGGGAGCCATGGGTCGGAGTTGGGCCGGCTCGTTGCTTGACACGGCACGGGTCGGTCAGATCAGATCAACTGCCGCCATGCCGTGGATTCTCCACGCCTCCGATCCCCACCTCGGGGTTGTCTCGCCCGGGCAGGAGCTCGACGATTCGAAACTCGAGATCGCTCGAGAGGACATCGAGACGACCCAAACGGTCTTCCGGCACACGCTCGAGTCGCTCACGTCGTACGTCGCTGCCAACGGGAAGCCCTCTGCTGTTGTAGTCAGCGGCGACCTCACTTACAAAGGCACGCCTGAGGGCTTCACAGCCTTCGCCGAGCTTCTCGGCGAGCGCGCGGACGTCTTACCTGACGATCGCGCCCGGATCGTCGTCGTTCCCGGAAACCACGACGTCGACTGGAACAAGCTCGCCGGAACCCGCGACCGCTACGCAGGTTTTCTCGGCGCCACGCGTGACCAGGGATGTGCTACGCCGCTTCTTGACGGGGTCGACTTCAAGAACAGCGGACCGCTGGCGCTCGAGTCGGGCGTCGCTGACGTTCCACATGTGGTCGACGACCTCGAGTATCTGATTCTGCCGCTGAACTCGAGCAACTACTGCGGCACCGTCCCGCCAGTAAGAGTGGAGGGCGCTTGGAGCGCGACCGAGTGGAAGAAGCGGCTCGCTCCGCTCGGTGCCGCCAGTACCGAGGCACTGAAGCAGCTCGAGGTGCTGCTGAAGCATGACGTCGCGCGCGTCTCGCGGCGCCAGGTCAGAGCGCTTCGCCTGCTGTTCGAAGAGCTGAAGATCCCCGTCTCCCGCGGCGACGACCCGCGCCCGCGAATCGCGGTGCTCCACCATCAGCTCCTCCCGGTCTCAGCTCGCGAGGAGTGGAAAACGTTCGAGTCGCTCGTGAACCTCGGCTTCGTCCGTCAGGCGCTCCGTGAGTTCGGCGTCGACGTCGTGCTGCACGGGCATAAGCATGAGGAGAACCTCTACTGGGATTTCGCCCGGCGGGGGAGCGACCCGGTTACGCGGCCACTGCGCCGAGTGCTCATAGTCGCGTCGCCGGGACACTTCCGGGCCAACGGACCGGTGCTGCGTGCGATCGAGTTGGAGGCGACCCCGCGTGCCCGAAACATCAGGATCACGACGTTCAACGGAGTGGAAGCCTATGCCGCGGAGCCACAGATCGGCCCCGAGGTTGTCCTGCCGGCCTGGCTCGGTCAAATGGAGAGCGAGTCAAGCGAGCAGGTCATGGTTCGAGGCCGCACAGCCCACGAGACCTATGCTCGCTTGCGCGCCCACTTCGAGCGCGACGGCTCGACGAGGCTTGAGAACCTAATCTGCGAGGTCGACACTCCGGACGACGCGGCGACACTGCCGCCTGACTATCCCGAGGTCGGGCAGGCCGATACACAGAAGTGGTTCACGGAGCTGGTTGATTGGTGGCAGTTACGTCGGTCGCGGCTCGTCCTCGAGAACGTGCGGCCGTTCAACCACGGCGAACGCATCCGCGAGCGATGGGGCGATCAGATCGAGCGTGCAGTCCGCCTGCTGGACGAGCGGGACGACTCGAGCCGCGGGATGGCGATCCTCATCGGGCCCGACGAGACCGGTCGATACGAAGGGGACACGCGCCCGCTCGATGAGGGGACATATCCGGCCTTCGTCTTGGTCGAGTTCGGCCTTACCCGCCGGGGCGGGCGCCTCGAGCTCGACTGCTTCGCCTACTTCCGCAAGCAGGAGATGAAGTACTGGTGGACGATCAACGTCGCCGAGCTGGCGCGCCTGCAGGAGGAGGTTCGTTCGCGCCTGAAGGCCGACTACCGGGCTCGCCCCGGTCGTATCGTGACCTTCTCGGCGATCGCCCTTTACGGCGCGGAGCTGCCGCAGGTGGCGGTGACCGAAGTCGATCGCGCGATCGAGGACGAAGGGCGAATCTGGCGCCTGGCAGCCGCCGTCGCCTTTCCAGTGAACAAGGGGGCTGCCGAGGCAGCTGCCGACTGGGGGCGCATCCTCGCCGAGCTGCGCGGACAAGGCCGCACCTTCCCGCCCGTGCCGGTGCTCGGTGCCGAGGTGCTCCTTGACCAATTGAAGCGCTTCGCGGTTCTGACACCGAAGGGGAACAAGGCCGCCGCCGTCGCCAAACGGCTTGAGGAGCTGTGCAAGATCTATCGCACGATGCTCGACAAGGACATCGGTCAGGCTGAGGCCGACCTAATTCTGCCGGCGGTAGAAAAGCTCGAGAAGGCAACGGAGACGGCGCTGAGCACCGACGGGGCCTAGCATGAACGAGATTCCCCGCCTCGTCGGGTACTTGGCCTACTCTGTCAGTGATGACTGAGGATCCCTTCCGCAGCTTTGCTATCGCTGCCGCGCCGCCGGCCGCCGCGGTCGCTAACTACTGCGACCACGTCGAGCACAATGAGGCGGCTGAGACCGACTGGGTCGTGGCCGCCGCGCGGGAGCTCACCCGCCTGGCCTCAGAATTCGCTGACGCGGCTGGTCTCGATCTGATCCAGCTCTACGCCGAGCGCTTGGGCGCGATCGAGGCGCGGAACGTCCTTGTCCGGCCTGGCGGCTTCGACGGCCATGCCAGCGCCCTTGCCGCCGAGACGTGGCGCGAGCTACAGCTTGTCCAAGTCGAGCATGACCGCAACTACCACGCTGACGTCGTCGGCTTGGCCAAGATGGAGCAGCTGCGCCATTACGCCCTCCACCTGACGAAGATCGTCGGTGCTTTCGCTGCTGCTGCGGACACCGACGAGCTGAGCAAGCGCCGCCTGCCGGACGCTCTTCTGTTCGCGATCAAGCTGCAGACGGTGATGGGCAAGCGGCTCCCGGACGAGCCGTTGCCGCGCCGGGTGCCCGTCGCCGCGGCGATAGCCACCAGCATCTAGGGCGAAACGACCTAGGCTTAGGCGGCGCGCCCGAGGTCGAGCTCGCTTTCCGCTCTTGCGCCTTGGCGCAGCTGCTCGCTGAGGCCCCACTTAGGCGGATAGAAGAGCCTGAGCGGCTCGGCCGTCGGCCGGAAGAGCGCCTTGATCCGCTTTCGGTTGCTCGTTAGCGCGGGAAGGGCGACGCGCGTGTACTTGTCGAGCTCGCAGAAAAGGTTCTGACAGTCGATCGCGTGCAACGGCCGGCCAAAGAGAGTCGGCAGGTCGATGCCGAGTTTCGTCGCCTCACTCTGCTGATTGTCCGTCATCCAGTAGATGATCTGCGCCATGTCGCGCCGACGTGCATTCGGAAAGACTTTGCGAATTCCCCGCTCGGCGCCTGGCCCAGGGACAGTGAACTCGTCCTCTGAGAACTGGACGAGCGGCGAGTAGTTGATGTCGATCGCCAGCTGGTAGGCCATGAACGGTCCGATCAGGGGATAGTCAATGAGAGCGGCGTAGACGTGGTCGAGCGCGCGAGCGCGAGCCACGGCAAGTGGAAGCGCTCGGCGCCGGAACATCGTGCGTACGAGCTCGATGTGATTCAGAAACTTGCGGTCGAAACCAAACGCCTTGTTGGCGCAGAGAATGAAAGCACCCGTATAGATCGGTCCTTTCGCCTGCAGGCGCTCGAGCGACCGGGCAGCGCGGTCGCCTCGAAGTGTCCCGCGCGTAATAGGCCCGAGTTCGTCCTCTAGCGCGCGCCAGGTCTCGATCTTCGAGAAGAGGCGGAAGAGGACGATGCGCAGCAGCATGTCGTCGGCGCCTACCTCGGCGTCATAGATGACGTCCCGGATCAGGAACTGCGAGACCCGGTCCGAGGCGCGATAGGAATTGCAGAACTTGTACCGGCGCATGATCGGGTCGTCGGTCCACGGCGGTGGCCCTCCGGCCGCACGGCGCAAGAAAATCCTCTGGCGTTCGGCCGCGAACTGCCAGTAGGCGCGATAGACGTCCATGCAGCGGCTCAGCACGCGGTGAACCTTCGCACAGACCGCGGATGGCCAGGCCGTCACCTGGGTAGGACAGGCCTCGGCGAGTTGGAGGGCACCGCAGACTAGTACTGGTTGCCGGAAAGCGCGATTCTTCAGCACGTTGGCGAAAGAGCCTCGGCGGCGCCGGGAACCGTTAGTCGGCGCCCCGGGCAGCTTTAACGCACGGAGCTGCGCGGGCGATGGTGTCCTTGACGGCGGTGATGTTGACCGCGCCAGGGGTGTCGACCTTCGCGTGGCCTGCGACGATCATCAACTCGCTCGCCTGAAGCTCGGTGGCTGCGGCGACGTAGCGTTGGAGCTCCGCGAGCCCGAGGTAGTTGCCATACGCTCGCTCGACGAGATACTGGTTGCGATAGACGGCCTGCATGAAGAGCTGCCCGTCGTCCAGATGGAACGAGAGGTGGCTCATGCAGGGGAAGCCCATGCCGCTCGGCAGGTCGCCCGGAACCCAAATGTTGATCTCGTACCTCGAGCTCATGTGGCGGCCGCGAACCTCGCCGCGGAGTTTCCCAACGATGTCATTCAGCTGATCGAAAGGCTCCTCGTTGGCGCCGCGGGGATAGGCGACCATGCGCCCGAAATAGGTTCCGCCGCGGTTCTTCGGGAAGCGGCAAAGAGTCTCGTACTGGCCACGGAAGTGATCGGCGAGTCTTTCAGGGTCGGGATAGCGACGGGCCCACGACGCCGGGAAGATGGTGCTCCGGACGCTGGAGATTGGCTGGACACGACCTCTGGAGAGCAGCTTGTCCGCCAGGCGACGGATCTCGGGTACCTCGAGGGTGGGATCCTCAATGCGGACGACCAAATGGGTCGCGGCGTGCTTCGGCATGCGGCGCACCGCGTCGAGCGCCCTGATCCAGGCGACGGAGAGATTCGGCGCAGAAATGTTGCGATCGGTGGTCATCAGGCTGCGAGCGCGTATGCAGCCTTGCCATAGCGCGTCCAGTAGCCCTCGGACAAGTAGCCGTATCCAGAGTTGCCCCATTCAGCTCCCCAGCTGTTCTTGAACTCGATGACTTCGGTGCCGTTGGAACCGCCGACGCCGACGGCGATCACGGCGTGGCCGTCCTCGACGGGCTCGCCTGGAGGCGCGTCGACGAATCCGTCTTCGCTTGCCCCGAACCACGCCCGAACGACGAAACGGAGGCTCAGCATCAGGGCTTCGCCTTGCTCCAAGATCTCGCGCATCTCTGGGAGCAAGGGCAGACCCAGCCGGCGCCACGGCCCTGGCTTGACTCGGTTCGCAGGGTCGGCGGCGGCTGGCGGCGGCGCTGCGGGATAGCTCGGAGCTCCGTACGGCCAGTCGGCGTCGCGAGCCTGACCGTCAGCTCCGATCCCATCGAGTCCGGCGATGATGCTCGTCGCGCCGCCCGGCGACGGGGCGATCCGCTTCGCCGACCAGAGACACGATTCTGCAGAGAGGTCGACGCGGTCGCCGCGCATCCACTCGTGGGCAGCCGTGACTGCGAAGACGGCGCACGTCGGCCGCGGGCCTTGGTCGCGCACTGGCGTCTGCGCGCTCCGCAGGCTGACCCCGGAGAGCGGGATCACTACGCCGCGATCCTCATCAGCTCTTCCGAGATGCCGCGGCGCGGCCGCTCCACATCGAGCTCGAGCTGGAACCGCTCAGCGATGTCGCCCGTCCACGGGCGGACTCGCTCGAAGACAACCTCTTCTTCTCCCGGATCAGTCTCGGCGTCGATCTCGACCACAAAGATGTGTCGAACACCAGTGCCCACCGGGGAATCCTCGTCCTCGGAGGACTCTTCCACCCTGCTCATGCCGTCGCGGAACGTGTCGACAACGACACGGATGTCGTTACCTTCGCTTGCAGCGCGCCACAGGTAGCCCGAGGAGGGGATGTCCTCGAGGTCGATGACGAGGCGATCGCCGACGCGGACCGAGATCAGCGCGGCGTTGTCGCGTTCGTCGAGCCGCCATACGTCGTTCCGAAGGCTCTCTGGTGGCGCACCGACGGCCAGACCGACCTTCACTTTCGCTAGCTGTGCCTTGAGCCAACGGTCGCGTTGGTCTCGTGAGGCAAGACGAAGGTTCGGCAGGTGGCCCGCGGTCGCCTCATAGCTGGTTCCGAGCCGAAGGGCGAGCGCGTAGACATCCTCGGGCGTCTGCGGTCGGCTGATGGCTAATTGCTCAAGGGAGTTCGAGACGAGCTTGCGGGGCATCAGGAACCACGCGGCAAAGGCCTCGGCCTGCTTCTCATGCGCGGACCAATGCGTCGTCTTCCCCCACCGCGACAGCGGCTCCATCAGCGGGTCGACGCTCGTTTCGTGCTCAAAGACGTGGTGGCCGAACTCGTGCGCGGCGGTGTAGCGCTGCCGCGCGAGCGGATGGTTAGCGTTGATGAGAATTCCGGCGCCGGCGTAGTACGCCCCCGAAAGGCGTGGCATCGGCTCGAACCCGAGTATGAGCTCGGCTCGCTCGATAACGCCGAAGATGTCAATCCGCCGCGTGGTGTCGACGTCGAAGTCGCGGTGCGCGCGCGCCGCTTTCAGCATTGCGATCTTGTGCGCGTCTTCCCAACGCATGGCGGTTAGCCGGCGTCCTTCGCGCGACCGTAGTGGCGCAGGAAGTTCGCGAAGCGCAGAACCTCCTGCTGGTCTTCCTTCGTCAGCTCTCCTGCAGCGCGCGCGAGCGCCTGAACTGTCTCGGCGTCCGCGGCGTCGCCTTCGTCACCGCCGCCGAGGAAGTACTCGATCGGGTATCGGTACAAGCGCGACAGCTTCTTTAGCTCGATGCTGTCCACCTTCCGGACTCCACGCTCGATGTCTGAGATCGCCGAGCGAGGAATACCGGACTGCTCCGAAACGAATTGCTGCGAGAGACCGAGGTACTCGCGGGTGTCCCTCAGGCGCTCAGCAAGTGCCTTTGCATCTGACTCCCTCTCGTTGCGTCTGTGCTCAGGCATGTCAGCTACCTCCTCACGTTGACGGCTCGCCTGCCAGCCCCCGTACGCGCTCGACCAGCGTCTTGACTGACCGAAGCGCCTCGCAGGTGTCCGTGTCGTCGGGAAAGTGAATGCCGAACCGCTCCTCGAGCCCGAGGATGATCTCGACCCCCTCGAGCGAGTCGAGCGGCATATCCGAGCCGGCCGCGGCAAGCGTGTCTCGAACCTCATGAGCGTCCCGTTCCTGTGCCTCGGCCAGCAGGTCGATGATCGCGCCTTCGACGTCCGTCTCGGACGGGATCGGCGTGGTGGTTGTTGTCTCCTTGTTCGACATCTTTGTCGGGAAATCCCACAGTAGCAGTTGACGCGGACGTCGTGCAAGTGACCGCGAGATCCGGCGGAACTAGTGCTCAGGGCTTCGCGCGGAGGCTGTCCGCGATCTGCGCAAACTCACTGAGCGCGGCCTCGAGGTCCTCGGCGATCTCCTGGGCGAGCACGTCGGGCGGAGGCAGGTTCGCCGAGTCCTCGAGCGACGCGTCGCGGAGCCAGATCAGGTCGAGGCTGACCTTGTCCCGCTGGAGGAGCTCGTCGTAGGAGAACGGGCGGAAGCGCTCGCTCTCGACTCGTTCGTGACGGTTCTCCGGGTTGTACGCCCGGACGAAATCCTCGAGGTGTTCGTAGCGGAGCGGGCTCTGCTTGAGCGTGAAGTGCATGTTCGTCCGCAGGTCGTAGACCCAGAGCGTCTTCGTCGACGCAGCCTCTGACGCCGGCTTGCGGTCGAAGAAGAGGACGTTCGCCTTCACGCCCTGCGCGTAGAAGATCCCGGTCGGCAAGCGCAGGAGCGTGTGGACGTCGCACTCGTGCAGGAGCTTCCGCCGCACCGTCTCGCCGGCGCCGCCCTCGAAGAGCACGTTGTCCGGTACGACCACCGCGGCGTGGCCGCCGATCTTGAGCAGCGTCTTGACGTGCTGGACGAAGTTGAGTTGCTTGTTCGAGGTCGAGGCCCAGAAGTCGTCGCGGACGATCACGAGGTCCTCGCGCTCGGTTTCGCCCTCCGCGTTCACGACGGTCATCGAGGACTTCTTCCCGAACGGCGGATTCGTCAGGACCATCTCGTAGCGGTCGCCCGGGTCGGCCTTGAGCGAGTCGTCGACCACGATTGGGCTCTCGGCATCCTCGGCGCCAATCCCGTGCAGGAGCAGATTCATCACGCAGAGGCGCGCCGTGTTGTCGACGATCTCGGTGCCCCGCAGCGCTTCGAAGCGGAGGTGGCGCTTCTCGTCCGGGTCGAGATAGGGGTAGTTTCGGGAGACGTGCTCGTGCGCCGCGAGCAGGAAGCCGCCCGTGCCGCACGCGGGATCGCAGATCGTCATCCCTGGCTCCGGCCGCATCACTTCGACGATCGCCTGGATCAGCGGGCGCGGCGTGAAGTACTGGCCTGCACCTGTCTTCACGTCCTCGGCGTTCTTCTGGAGCAGCCCTTCGTAGGCGTCGCCCTTGACGTCGACGTCGAGCGTCATCCACTGCTCACGGTCGATCAAGTCGACGATCAGACGGCGGAGCTTCGCCGGATCCTGGATCCGGTTCTGGGCCTTGCGAAAGACGACCCCGAGCATCCCGTGCCGACGGCCAAGCTCCGTCAGGACGTGCCGGTAATGAACCTCGAGCTCGTCGCCGTCACGGGCGAGGAGGCTCTGCCAGTCGAGGCCCTCGGGAACGAAAGCCGGGCGGGTGAAAGGCGGCTTCGTCTGCTCGTCCGCCATCTTGAGGAAGAGCAAGAAGGTGAGCTGCTCGACGTAGTCGCCGTACGAGAGCCCGTCGTCCCGTAGGACATTGCAGTAGTTCCAGAGCCGCTGGACGAGGCCGTTCGAGCTCACGCCGGAATCTTTCCCTTCCGGCGGGACGGTTTCGGTGCGGCAGCACGCTTGGCCGCGATTCGCTCGAGGAGTACGGACGCCGGCTCGTCGGACGGATCCTGGAGGACTAGCTTGCCGCTGAATGCCTGCTCGAGGATCGTGCGGCGGAGGGAGGTGCTCCGTCGAAGCGCGTGGTCGATTTCGGTGGCCATGGCGCTCGCGATCGAAAGCCGCCGTTCGACCTCGGCAACGATCCGGAGCTGGTCGTCGAACGGTGGCACGCACAGACGGACGGCCCTGACCTTCTCCTGCGAGATGTTCCGCATTGAGTCGCTCGTCCCGGTTGCAACTTGGGACATCTGAGCACGTGCCTCCGGAGAGCTGAGTGCGAGATGAAGCCACGCTTTGTCGACGCCTTGCCGGACGAGCAGTCGCATGCTCTTGTCGCTGAGGAGGAGCCGAGGTCGGCAATGACGCACGAGGACCGAGGCGCCAACGTACTCGGTCGTGTTAGCGCGCGACAGGAGCAGATCGCCGGCCTTGATCTCCCACCGCGCGTCGGCCCGCTCCTCTGAGAGAACCGCCTTGTTCTCACTCTCATCGAATGACCCCCATGTCATCGCGCTTACCTTTATGACACCCCACTCGTCAGGGTCCGCGCGGCGGCCATGGCACTTGAACGACTTCCCCGCCTCGATCCCCTCGAGGAGATCGCTCACGAGCCGCTCCTCTCCCTTCGCGACGGCGAGCGAGTGAATCAGCTTCCGCAGCAGTCCAAGACGACGCTGAGCTCGGTGGAGGGCCTCATCGGCAGCATCGAGGCGGGAGAACTGCTCCTCGATCGCCGCCACGATCCGCCCCTGCTCGGAGCGTGGTGCCACGGGAAACGGCAGCTTTCGGAATCGTTCATGCGTCAGGTTTAAACCGCTGTCGCTGATACCTGTCTTCATCCGATCGATGGCACGCAGGGCGGTTTCGCTCAGAAGGTACGCCTCTGCATAGCGGGGATCGAGGAATCGATCGTCGAAGCGAAAGCGGTACATCTTTCCCGAGAGCATCAATCGTGGTCGCGTATCCCGAACGAGGCACGCGACGCCGCAGCGTCCTCGCGGCCCGGCACATGTGATCAGCACGTCCCCTCTTCTCACTTCGAGCAACGGGCGTGGTGCGAGCTTGTCAGGCAGGCGCTTGTTGTGCTCCGTCAGGAAAGCGCCCGACTGAATCGCAGTCGTCTTCAAGACTCCCCAGGCACCGTCGTTGTCACTGGGCTCCTTCTCACACTGAGGGCTCCAGCCTTGATGAATCGTGCGGCCATCCTCAAGAGGCGCGAGAGCGTCCTCGAGATCGACCTTGATCCAACCCGTTGGAATTTGTGTCATGCAGCCAGAGCCTCGTTGAGCTCGTCGAGCAGCGGCGTCAGCTCCTCGCCGAATAGCTCGTACGCCTTGCCGATGCCGCCGTGCTCGACGAAGGGTGTGTAGTCGAAATCCTCGGCCGAAATCGCGAGTGATGCGGCGACGTGATCGCGGATGCGCTCGAGCCAGGCGAGCTGCGCGGGCGTGAACGTCCGCCCGGCGTTCTCCTGCGTGAGCAGCCAAGCCTGGAAGCGCTCGTCGACGAGCTCGGGATAGGGGACGAGCTCGTCCTCTTGTTCGAGTGCGAAGCGGACAAGCGAGACCATGTCGGTCAGGACGCGCCCACCCGTGCCGCGCACCTTCGAGCGCTCGAGTGCCTCGTAGGCCTGCCAGAGCTTCTCGGGCGTCCACTGGTAGGGCGGCCGTCCGACCGCATGCGCGAGTTCCTTGATCTCCTTGAACGTCAACCGCTGCCGGTACGGCCTGCTGTAGAGGATCTGCAGCGCGGTGATCTCGTCCTTGTGATCCTCGATGAATTGCCGGAATGACTCGGCCGTCTGGCGGGCACGGTCGGCGCCGTCCAGCGAGTAGCCGGCCGCGATCACCTTGTCCTGCGAGAACTCGTCGAGCGTCTGCTCGTAGGAGCGCCGGACCTCGACGAGGCGCTGGCGCAATTCCGGATTGGTTGCGAGCGGCTCGACCGCGGCGTCGAGTAACTGCTTGGCC
>Ga0137368_10007287_pt1 | contig 11513 bp, 10 predicted proteins | sample SagtaG_13_FD_104917 | JGI IMG/M metagenome (GOLD analysis project Ga0137368, IMG submission 104917) | Vadose zone soil microbial communities from Sagehorn Ranch, Mendocino, California, USA - Sage1_L_100_16 metaG | ecosystem: Environmental > Terrestrial > Soil > Vadose zone | place: USA...
GACAACTACGGATCCGTGCGCACGGCACACCCGGACAGTCGCAGGGGCGGCCACCTACAAACCGCGGGCTCGCAGCCCATAATGTTGCGCGGCCTGCCCAACCTGCGTCTCCCTGAAGCCCCTCGCATCCGGAACGCGCCGACGCTACGGCAACGACCGGACGACGCAGAGACCCCATCGGCGCAGTTTCATCTCCCTACAACCGCGAGAGGCCGCATCGTGCGCTTGAACTCCGGCCACCCGAACCCGCCGAGCGTTGGGAGAGATCGCCAGAGGGCGAGATCCACCGTCGCGACCGGCTCGGCGGCCTCATCCACGAGTACCACCGAGCGGCGGCATGAGACGCGACACGAATAATGGCGCCCTTCACGTGATAGCGTCGGCGGGTTTCGCCCAATCCCCGTTCCAGGACGATGTCGGATCTCGACGAAATGAGCTTGTTCGCTGGAAGGCGAGCATGCGGAGGATCAACCACCTGTCGGGGGTGATGCTTCCAGCGCAGTCGCACCAGGGCGATTCGCTCGATCGCTGTGTCGCTTTCCTCGGCGCATCGCTGAACGGCGCGCCACGAGCGTGGTCCGTTTCGAGCAGGGCTTGGCGCTCTTCGATACCGAGCTCCCACGGGCCTGGGATCCGTCATCTCCCGCGCGAGCGCGGAGGGCGGGCGGCCGGCAACGAGCTTGTCTTTCTCCTCGCGGATGCAAGCGAGCGGCTCCCGCACTTCTACGGAGACCTAGGCTTCGAACCGGTCGGCAGCATCGAGGTCACGCGCCTGCCGGCGTGATCCCGACGACGCTCGGCCTGGTCGGCGGCCTCGCCAGGCGAGACAATGACGGGCGTGAAAGAAGTGCGGGGGGAGGCGTCCCTCGGGGAGCGCCGCGCCGGCGGCGTCTTCGTCGGACGGGAGCGCGAGCTCAGCGAGCTGCTGGCAGGGGTCGACGATGCGCTTGAGGGCCGCGGGCGGCTATTCCTTGTCGCCGGCGAACCCGGTATCGGCAAGAGCCGGCTGACGGACGAGCTCGCCGCGCAGGCGCGGGAGCGAGGCGTACGCGTGCTCTGGGGACGGTGCTGGGAGGCGGGCGGAGCGCCGACGTACTGGCCGTGGGTGCAGGCGCTGCGGGCGCATGTCCGCGAGCAGCCGCCGGAGGCGCTGCGCGGGCAACTCGGGGCGGGCACAGCCGAGCTCGCCCAGATCCTGCCCGAGGTGCGCGAGGTTCTCGGCGACGTACCGGCGCCGACGCCGCTCGACCCCGAGGGGGCGCGGTTTCGCCTCTTCGATGCGACGGCCGCCTTCCTCCGCAACGCCTCGGCCGCGCAACCGCTCCTGATCGTGCTCGACGACCTCAACGTCGCCGACACGCCGTCGCTACTCCTGCTCCAGTTCGTCGCGGGCGAGCTCTCCGAGACGCGGATCCTGCTCGTCGGTGCATACCGCGACGTCGACGTCCCCCCGGGCGATGCGCTCGCGTCGACGGTGCGCGAGCTCGCACGCCAGCGGGTCACGCGCCGCTTGCACATCGGCGGCTTGGCCGAGCGTGATGTCGCCCGCTTCATCGAGCTCTCAGCCGGGATCGCGCCGCCGGCGGGTGTCGTCGCCGCCGTCTACGAAGAGACGGAGGGAAACCCGCTCTTCGTCGGCGAGGTGGTGCGGCTGCTCGCGGACGAGGGCCGGCTCGAGACGGTGGCGAGCGAGCCGTCGTGGCATCTGCGGATCCCGCAGAGCGCTCGGGCGGTGATCGAGCGACGGCTTGAGCGGCTGTCGGACGAATGCAAAGACGTGCTCACCCTTGCCTCCGTCGTAGGGCGGGAGTTCGGACTGGAGGCGCTCCGGCGCCTCAGCGACCTCGGAAGCGACGAGCTGTTAGTCGTCCTCGACGAGGCGATCGAGGCCCGGGTCGTCTCCGAGATGCCGGGGGCGCTCGGGCGACTCCGGTTCTCGCACGCCTTGATCCGCGACGTGCTCTACGACGCGCTCTCGACGGCTCGTCGGATTCGTCTCCATCGAAGGTTGGGCGAGGTGCTCGAGGAGCTCTACGCGTCCGAACCGGAACCGCACCTCGCCGAGCTCGCACACCACTTCTTCCAGGCGGCGCCCGGCGGCGATATTGAACGCGCGATCGACTACGCGCGCCGTGCCGGCGATCGCGCCGCGGCCCTCTACGGTTACGAGGACGCTGTGCGCCTGTACCGGATGTCGCTCGATGCCTTGGACTTCAGGGAGCCCGCGGACGATCTGGCGCGGTGCAATCTCCTCCTCGGGCTCGGCGAAGCGCAGGCGCGGGCTGGCGAGGATGCGGCTGCGAAGACGACGTTCCTCGCAGCAGCCGAGATCGGGCGGCGTGCGCGGCTGCCCGAACAACTCGCGCGCGCTGCACTCGGCTACGGGCACCGCTACCTCTGGATCCGCGCCAGCGGCGACCCGCACGTCGTCCCGCTGCTCGAGGATGCCCTCGCAGCGCTCCCCGAGAGCGGTAGCCCCACCCGGGTCAGACTGATGGGCCGCCTCGCCTGCGCGCGGCGCTCCGATCCCGACCGAGAGCCTGGTGCGGCATTGAGCGAGCAGGCTGTAGCGATGGCCCGCCGGCTCGGCGACGCAGCGACGCTCGCGTATGCGCTCGACGCGCACTACGGGGCGCACTGGTGGTACGACAACCCCTGGCAGCGGCTCGACTTGGCGGCGGAGCTGGCGGAGGTCGCCCGCGAGTCGCAGGACGGCGAGCGAATCGTGCAAGCACACCTCGCCCAGCTCGCTGCGCTCCTCGAGCTTGGTCGAATCCCTGAGGCCGAGGGGGCGCTTGCCGACTTGGCGCAGGTCGCCAACAAAATCCGACAGCCAGCCCAGCAGTGGATGGCCGTGGCGATACGCGCGATGCTTGCGCTGCTCCGCGGAGAGTTTGCCCAGGCGGAGGAGCTGATACGCGAGGCGCTGCAGCTCGGCGGGCCGGCGCTTGCCGACGCAGACGCCGCGTTCCGCGCGCAGAACGCCTGGCTGCGCAAGGAGCAGGGTCGCTTCGACGAGCTGGAGGCGGCGATGCGCCGCACGGCGGAAGAGCTCTGGTGGTACCCGATGTTCCGATGTTTCCTTGCGGAGCTCTACGCCGATCTCGACCGCACGGCCGACGCGCGGCGCGTTTTCGACGAGCTCGTCGCGAGCGACTTCGAAGCATTGCTTCCGCGCGACAACGAGTGGCTCGTCTGCGCGACCGTCGTCGCGGACGTCTGCGCCTACCTCGGCGACGTCGACTGCGCTCGCAAGCTGTACGACGAGCTGCTGCCGTTCGCGGACCTGAACGTGGTCGGAGTCGCGGAATCCGCGCGCGGTTCGGCTGCTCGCTCGCTCGGTGTCCTGGCCGCGCTCCTCGGTTGTCACGACGAGGCGGAGCGACACTTCCGGGCAGCGCTCGCTGCGAACGAGCGCATGGGAGCCCGGCCGTGGGTCGCCCGTACCCGGCACGAGTACGCGCAAATGCTGCTCGCGCGGGACGCGCCCGGCGACGAAGAACGTGCGCGCGAGCTGCTCGGCGCGGCGCTCGAGACCGCGCGCGGTCTCGGCATGGTGACCCTCGCAGCGCGCATAGAGGTCGCCGGTGGGCGGGTGCCGCCCTCTCCTGCGACGCGCGCACAAGCCCTGTTCCGTCGCGAGGGTGAGTACTGGTCGGTCGTCTACGAGGAAGACGCGTTCCGGCTCAGGGACTCGAAGGGCCTGCACTATCTCGCCCGATTGCTCGCCGCGCCCGGCAAGGAGATGCACGCCCTCGAGCTTGCGGGCGCCCACGCGGTCGACGCGCGCAAGGTGCCGGTCGATGACGGACTGGATGTTGCCGGATTCGGCGACGCCGGTGAGATCCTTGACGCCCGGGCGAAGGCGGAGTACCGGCAGCGGCTCGAGGAGCTCCGGGACGAGCTCGAGGAGGCGGAGTCCTGGAACGACCCCGAGCGGGCCACGAGGGCGCGGGACGAGCTTGAGTTCATCGCCCGCGAGCTATCGGCGGCGGTTGGCCTCGGCGGACGCGATCGGCGCGCCGCTTCGGCGGCGGAGCGGGCGCGGGTGAACGTCACACGCGCGATCAAGTCAACGCTCGTGCGGATACGCGAGCACAGTCCAGCGCTCGGTGCGCACCTGGAGCGGACGGTGCGGACGGGGACGTTCTGCACCTACTCGCCCGACCCGCGGCTGCTCACCAGGTGGGAGCTGTGAATCGCCTCGTTCAGCCGGGCCGAACGGGCACGCGGAACATTCGTTCATCAGCGAGTCACGCCTTCGCCGGTGACAGCAAAGCCGGCGAGAGGAGAACGCGATGTCCCTGTTCTTGGAGGTTCACGAGCTCAACGGGCGCGGCGCGGAAGCATGTGTTCAGGCTCGCTCGGCGCAGGCGCCGCCGGGCGTCCGCTTCCTGAGGCACTGGTTCGGCGACGAGGGCCGGAAGGTCGCCTTGCTGGTGGAGGCGCCTGACGAGGAGACGCTGCGCACGTGTGCGGGCGGCGCAAAGGAGGTCACGGAGCTCTTCGCTCCCGCCGAGCGCTGGATGTCCTGCGATTCGATCGATATGGCGTGATGCGCGCGGTCACGATCGAGGCCCATCACGGGCCGACCGTGTTTGACGAGCTCCTGCGGGAATGGGACGGCGAGAGCGCTGAGATCCGGTACGAGGCCGAGAGCGGCGCGTGGATGTTCGTCTGCATCCACTCGACTCAACTCGGCCCCGCGGCCGGTGGAACGCGCATGGGCGTCTACCCGTCGGCCGCCGAGGGGCTGGCTGACGCGATGCGGCTCTCCGCCGCGATGACGTGCAAGCTGGCGATCGCGGGTCTGCCGTTTGGTGGTGGAAAGGCCGTGCTGGCCGTTTCAGAGATCCCGCACGGCGAGACCCGGCGCCGCCTCATCCTGCGGTACGGGGAGGTCCTCCAATCACTCGGCGGCCGCTTCTCGACAGGCCCTGACCTGAACACGAACGTTCGGGACATGGATCTCCTCCCGCACGCGATCATCCGCAGCGAGGATCGCGGTGGGTCGGGGAGCAGCGCGCCCGCCACTGCTCTCGGCGTGCTGCACGGAATCCGCGCGAGCGTGCGCTACGCGTTCGGCTCCGACCGGCTCGACGGGTCGCTCGTCTTGGTGCAAGGGGTCGGCGCCGTCGGGAGCCAGCTGGCCGAGCTGCTCGTGCAGGCCGGCGCGCGTGTCCTCATCAGTGACGTCGACTCAACTCGCGTTGACGAGATGGCGTCGAGGTTGCCGGTTCGCACGGTCGCTCCCGAGCGCGCGCTCCGCGCGGACTGCGATGTCTTCGCCCCGTGCGCAGTCGGCGGTGTCCTCGACGAGCACTCGATCCCGAAACTGCGATGCCGGATCGTGGCCGGAGCTGCCAACAATCAGCTGGCGGCTGCCGGGGACGGCGAGCGGCTTCGCGATGCCGGGATCCTCTATGCGCCTGACTACGTGATCAACGCCGGGGGGTGTCTGTACGGCCTCGGCCTGGCGACTCTGGGCTGGAGACAGGCCGAGCTCGAGCGGCGACTCGCCGGAATTGGGAAGACCTTGACCACCATCTACGGCGAAGCCGGCGAGCAGGGCATCTCGACGTCGGCGGTCGCCGACCGGCTTGCGGAGGCAAGGCTGGGAAACCTCGAAGGTCGGGCTCCAACTCTCACTGCTCGCGACACACTGGGCCCCGCCGAGTAGCTCTAGCCGGGCCCCGTTCCCGATCGCGCGTCTATCGCCTGGCGCCTTTCTGCCTGTTCCGGTCGGCGCGCTCCCCAGCCTCAGCCTGCCGAGCGGATTCTCACGGGGTCTGTCAACCCGCTCGTTCACTCGACCTGAACGCAGGCAGAGAACACCCGTTCACGGAGTTGTCACGCCTTGACCGGTGATGGTGGACAAGACGAAAGGAGTAGTCATGAAGCTCTCGACTCGGACCACTCGGCGCCTGCTCAGGATGACGGTGGTCCCGCTTGCGGTCGTTGAAATCGCCGCCCCGGCTGGCGCCGCGAGCGGAGCGCTCGACCCGTGGCAGCAGAACCTCAACGCTCGCGCGAAGTACGCGCAGGTGACCGATCCGTGGGCGTTGAACCTGTTCGCCCGCCAATCGCACCGCGACGGCGAGTACACGAGCGCCGGCCCGATTCGCCCCTTCTCGGTCGTCTCCACCGGCGGATTCGACTGGGCCGACTTCGGCGTCGGAGCCGCCTCCATACTCGCCGCCCTGCTGGCTGCCGGCGCGGCCGTCTTCGCCATCCAGCGTGGGCGCCGGCATACCTCGGCGGTGTAGCCGTGCTCAGCGTGACTCGCTTTGCCATGCAACCTGGAGCTGGTCGTCTTCATCAAAGCCCACCGGGACCGACAACCATGGGAGAGCGAGCGATGAACGCGGCCGCCGCGCACCGGACGACGAGCAGCGGCGCGCGCGAATTGCGACAGGGGGCGGCAGGTCTGCCGCGCCTCCTGGATATCACCGATCTTCGCCGCGGTTCAGGGTTATTCCTGACGACGCTGCGACCGCTCGTTCCTAGGTTCTACATCACGGATTCGCACAGCCAACCGACAAGGAGGCAGGCATGAAGCGGCTGCTCTTCGTCGTCGCGATCGTCGCGCTCGCCGCGGTCACCTGGATGACGGGGGCCGCGTCAGCAGCGAGCAAGGCCAGCTACTACCTCTCTTTGGGTGACTCCCTCGCCGCGGGAGCCGACAAGCAGTATCCCGACCAGTTGTTCAAGGCCGTACGGGACGACTACAAGCAGCTCAGGCTGGTGAAGATGGGCTGTGGCGGTGAGACCGCCCTCGGCATGATCGTCGGGGACGTTGGGTGCGCGCCCGGTATCTACGCGCACGGCTCGCAGCTCAACGAGGCACTGGCATTCCTCCAGGCCCATCCCGGCGAGGTGGCGTTCATCACGATCGACATCGGAGCCAACGACATCCTCGACCTGTACCGATGCGTCGATTTCCAGACCTTCTTGATCGACTCGACCTGCGTGGATACGAACCTCCCGACCGTGGAGGGCAACATGGCCACGATCCTGCAGTTTCTCGACGCAGCAGCTCCCGGCGTCCCCATCTACGGCATGACCTACTACGACGTCTTCCTCGGCACCTGGTACCTCGGTTACCCCGGTATCGCGTTGGCCGACCACCCTGTCGTGAAGGACATCAACGACGCTTTCGCGTCTACCTACGAGACGAACGGCGCGATCGTTGCCGATGTCTGGGCAGCCTTCGACAGCGACAACTTCCAGGCGATGCAGACGCGTGACTGGGGTGACGTCCCCACGAATGTTTCGCATATCTGCGACTGGACGGGTTTCTGCGCGAATCTCGACATCCACCCGAACGTCACGGGATATGGGGTGATCGCGGGTGCCTTCGAGGATGTGATCCCGCCCAACGTCCTTCACCTGAACGCCGAGCGATGAAGCGCAGGAACTTCAAGGTCAGGTTCTGGCTCGGCCCCGCAGTTGCGGTCGTCGCGCGCGGCCGCCGCCGCGCAGGCGGGGATCTCCCGCCGCTACGGCGGCATCCACTGTGTAATCAGGAGCAAGGTATAAGCATGTCCGTATCCGGTCCACGGGGACGTGGCGCGCGCCGGCGAATCGCTGCTCTCGTTGTCCTGGTTGTCGCGGCAGCGTCGCTCCTGTTGGCGCTCGGCGCGCCCGAAGCTCGGGCTGTGATCACTACCCCGATTCCGGCTGATGTGGGGCCGGTGCCGCCGCCGCTGCCGGCTCTGCCCGCGGCCGGCGATACGCCGCCGCCGGCGGCGGTGATCGCGGATCCGGTTGAGCCGAGTGCGAGCTGTAGTGGCTGGTCGCGGCAGGACCTGTATGGCGGCGCTTGGCCGGCGGGCTTGAGCTGGTGGGAGTACCAGTGCAGCTTCGAGTACCCGGCCTGCCAAGCCGCGTGCAATGCGGACTGGGGGCCCTCGCTGGGGAGCGACTACTTCTATTGGGACGGTTCGAAGCCGGTCTTCTACGGCGAGTTCTACGGCGACTACTACTGGGACTCGATCGTCTCGGGCTCCGGCTGCGACTATTGGTGGGATCAGCCGACAGCGAGCTGGTACCGGTTCGATACGTCCGCCTGTCCCTTCGCCGGTCCGGGCAATGCCGCCCCGAGCGCCGGTTTCAGCTTCAGCTGCTCGGGCCTGACGTGCAGCTTCGACGGCGGTGGCTCGTGGGCGAGCGACGGGATCGTCGCCTACCGGTGGGACTTCGGTGACGGCACCGGCGCGACGGGGGTGATCGCCTCGCACAGCTACGCCGCCAAGGACAGCTACCACGTGACCTTAACTGCGACCGACAGCGGCGGCCTGAGCGGCGCGAACGCCCAGACGGTCGCGACCACGGACATTCCGCCGACGGCGCGCTTCAGCTTCAGCTGCAGCGGGCTCACCTGTAGCTTCGACGGCAGCGCCTCCTCCGACCCCGACGGCACGATCCGGCAGTACCAATGGTCCTTCGGCGACGGCTACAACGCGCTCGGCAGTAGCACGAGCCAGAACACCTACGCCCAGGCCGGCACCTACACGGTCAGGCTCGACGTTACCGACGACGCGGGCCTCGACGCGGCTGTCGAGCAGACGGTGGCCGTCGTCGGCAGCTCGAGCAATGTCGCCCCGACGGCGAGCTTTACCTTTAGCTGTGTCGGCGTCACCTGCCACTTCGACGGCAGCAGCTCGAGCGACAGCGACGGCACGATCGTCGCCTACGAGTGGAGCTTCGGCGACACCTCCAGCGTCGTCGGGAGCAGCAGCACGGTCGACCACAGCTACCTCCAGGCCGGGAGCTACAGCGTGACGTTGAAGGTGGTCGATAACGGCAAGGCGAGCGCGACCGCCGGGCCGAAGACGATTACGGTCACGAACGTCGCTCCCACCGCCCGCTTCACGGTCAGCTGCTCCGCGCTCACCTGCAGCTTCGACGGCACGGGGTCGAGCGACAGTGACGGCACGATCAGCTCCTACTGGTGGAACTTCGGCGACGGCAGCCCGCTTGGCGTCGGCAGCACCACCACGCACGCGTATGCGCAGAACGGCAGCTACAACGCCACCCTGACCGTGATCGACAACGGCGGCCTCAACGCGACCGCCACCAAGACGGTCATCGTCGGGCCGAACGCGCCCCCGACCGCCGCTTTCACCTTCAGCTGCACCGGGCTCACATGCGGCTTCGACGGCAGCGGCTCCGCCGATAGCGACGGCTCGATCGCCGCGTACAGCTGGGCGTTCGGCGACGGCACGAGCGGCAGCGGCAAGACGACAACGCACACCTATGCGGGGTCGAGCGGCTACACCGTCACGCTCACGGTCACCGACAACGGCGGCGCCAGCGCTGGCGAGTCGAAAGCGGTGACCGCGATCAGTCTGAGCGTGCGCGGCTACAAACAGAACGGGCTCGAGAAGGTCGACCTCTCCTGGAACGGGCCGAGCGGGGCGAGCTTCGACGTCTACCGCAACGGCGCCAGGATCGCGACCGTCCAGGCGACCGCCTACACCGACAACCTCAACAAGAAGGGTGTAGGGAGCTACACGTACAAGGTCTGCGGCGCTGCGTTTCCGAGCTGCTCCGAACAGGTCACGGTCGGCTTCTGATGCGCAGCCGTCACGCACACGTCCCTCTTCCGGCAGATGCGGCCGCTGCCGCTCTGAAAGGAGGCTCGATGATGAGCAGGAAGCTGTTTGCCCGCGCGGTGGTGATGCCGCTCGCGGCCGCCGCGCTCGTCTTGATGTTCACTTCGGCCGGGGCAGGTGCTCACGCCGCCCGACTGGGCTTGGGCGCGCCGCCGGTCGGGCCGTGTGACCCCACCATCACGTCCTGCGTCTCGACGATCGCGTTCAGCAGCACGCGCGACCATGTGAGCGAGGGCTTGACCCCGCTGTTGCTTGGTGCCGAGGTCTACCTTGCCGAGGTCATGAACCCAGACACACAGACGCCGACCATGACGAACCTGCGTCGCCTGACGGACAACGTGTACGGCGATGCCTTCGCAAACTTGTCGCCGGACGGGAAGAAGATCGTCTTCGACAGCAACCGGCTTACAGCCGGCACTGTGTGCGATGGGGTCACCTACTACAACATCTCCGACCTGTTCTTGATGAACACCGACGGCACCGAGCAGACGCTCTTGACGCGCGGAAGCTCCGTCACCTGGTCACCGGACAGCAAGAACGTCGCCTTCCATGCCTCGGCCTCCTACTCCGCATCGGGCGGCCTGGTGACCGGGTGTCCGATCCGAACCGACCCGGGCTCGGCAACCACCGACAGCGACATCTTCGTCGCGAACATCGATGACCTGCTCGCGGGCCTCGAGCAGCCCACGAATATCACCAACAGCCCGGACTGGATCGACGACGACCCAGACTGGTCGGCGTCACCGACCACCGCACCCAAGGGACAAACCATCGTGTTCACTAGGCACCCCGTCACGGACGACCCAAGATTCTCCAATCAGGCGGAGCTCTACCTCATGAACTCCGACGGCACCGGCCTCCAGCGGCTGACGTCCAACAACGAAGAGGAACGCGCTCCGTCCTGGGCCACGGATGGCAGCCGGATCGTGTTTATGTGCAGGATCGGGGGCGACCGGTCCGACTTCGAGATTTGTCTGATGAATGCCGACGGCACCGGCCTGACGCAACTCACCGACAATTCCGTGTTTGACGGGACTCCAACCTTCTCCCCCGACGGCCAGCACATCCTGTTCCACAGGACGGTGGGGGCGGCGGGTAGCGGCAATCAGCAGCTGTTCATCATGAACGCCAGCTTGAACGCGGACGGCACGCTTCCGCAACAGACGCAACTGACCTTCGGGACCCCCACTTCGCCTGATGGTGTGAACAACCTTGCGCGCTGGGGCGAGCTCAGGCTCATGGGACCGAACGCCCCGTAGCGGAACTGCATAAGAAGAGTCAGGCGGCCCCTCGACCTAGAGGGGCCGCCTCCATTCTCCGGTTCCGCCCGCGGTCGCGCCGACGCCCCCTCGAGGGGATGAGATTTGCAGAGCTTTGACAGGAGCAACGGGGGTTGAGCCCTGACTTTACACCTCACGAGATCGAGATCCGATAGCCGCGTCCGGCTTCACGGCAGCTTCACACCACCGCTATCACCACGTTCCCTCTCTTATGGCCGTGATCGACGTAGCGATGCGCGTCGGCCATCTGGTCCAGGGGATAGCTCCGGTCGATGACCGGCTTCAGTGCCCCCGCTTCGACCAGCTGCTTCAGGAGAAGCAAGTCGTCCGCGAACAGCGCCGTGTCGGGTACGTAAATCCATCCGGTGGTTCGAAGCGCCCGGAGCCAAGTCGCAGCCGTAGAGTCGGCCTCCTCGGACTCGAGTGGAGGGGGCTGCTTCTTGGTGGTCTCGTTGCTGTACCTGCTATTCCGGCGTGCGCTTGCGGTGGCAGCGCTGCGTCTGCGCTCGCGCGAGTTCAAGGAGCTCGAGATCGTGGTGCTCCGCCACGAGCTCGCGGTTCTTCGCCGCCAGATCTCTCGTCCGCGGCTGGATGAGCGTGACCGCGTCTTCCTTGC
>Ga0137368_10007289_pt1 | contig 11512 bp, 8 predicted proteins | sample SagtaG_13_FD_104917 | JGI IMG/M metagenome (GOLD analysis project Ga0137368, IMG submission 104917) | Vadose zone soil microbial communities from Sagehorn Ranch, Mendocino, California, USA - Sage1_L_100_16 metaG | ecosystem: Environmental > Terrestrial > Soil > Vadose zone | place: USA...
ATGTAGGGGCAGACCTGCGTGTGGGGCCCCGGATTGGGTCTACAGATCACCACCGGGGCCCCACACGCAGGTCTGCCCCTACGCTGGATTGCGTGGTTGCACTTATTTTTCAAAGACCATCAACCCACGGTAGGTGTGTGAGAGCCTCCGCGTCGCGTCAGCGACGCCTGAAATCAAGCTTCGCTGACGCGACGCGAGGCGTTTCCCACAAATCTTACCCGGCGTTGAAACGCCGGGCTAAATTCAAATGCCGCTACCGCGGCATAGGACCTGATCGTCCACAGAAATGCCAACAAACTTTGTTTACGGCGTATTCAGATTTTCGGCCTTCGCCCCGCCCACGGCTTCGCATCTTCAAATTGCGCGGCAAGGCGAAACAGCGTCGCTTCGTCGCCGAACCGCGATGAGAACATCACGCCCACTGGCAGCCCGTCCGGCGTCCAATGCAGCGGCGCGGACATCGAAGGCTGTCCCGTAACGTTGTAAAGCGACGTGAACGGACTGAACTCAGTGATCTCTTTCGTGAACGTTTTCATGTCTTTCGGCGACAAGCTCAACAGGCCTAGCGGGACTGGCGGTTTGCCCAGCGTCGGATTGATGATCACGTCGTATGTCTGATGGAATTTCGCCATCATCAAGCCGATTTGATGAATCGTCGCGATGGCGCGCGAATAGGCCACGCTGCTTACATTGCGCCCCTGCTGGGCCATCGACCAGGTCACAGGCTCCACGTCTTTGTCGGTCACGGGGCGGTCAAGCGGCGTGGCCGCGTCGTCCAAGGCCCTGGCGACCGAGACGTTGACGATGGCCAGAAAGGCGCCGCGCAGGATTGCGGCGTCAACGGGCCATTTCGCTTCCTCGACTTTGTGTCCGAGGCTTTCGCAGAGCTTCGCCGCCGCCGTCACCGCCTCCTTGCATTCTGGGTCGACCGGCGTTCCTGCGGGCGAATCCGCGATCAAGGCGATTCGCAATTTGCCGGGATCAGCGCCGACCTCGTGCAAAAAGGGCCGCTGCTGTGGCGGCGGGTAGTAAGGCGACCCGAGTTCGACGCCGGATGAAACGTCGAGCAGCGCCGCGCTGTCGCGCACCGATATCGTCACGGCGTGATGCGCCGACAATCCGTTCCACCCCTCGAATTGCCCCGGCCCCATCGGGACGCGCCCGCGCGTCGGCTTCAGTCCGAACAATCCGCAGCACGAAGCCGGGATGCGGATCGAGCCGCCGCCGTCGCTCGCGTGCGCCATCGGCAGGATGCGGCCGGCGACCGCCGACGACGCCCCGCCTGACGATCCCCCGCTCGTTCGTTCCAGGTTCCACGGGTTGCGCGTCTGGCCGTAGAGAACAGATTCGGTGGTCGTAGTCAGCCCGAGTTCCGGCGACGCGGTCTTGCCGAAAATCACCAGTCCCGCCTGTTTGTAGCGAGTGACGAGCGTGCTGTCATAATCGGCCACCTGATCCTTCCAGACCCTGCCCCCATAAGACGTGATCGTGCCCTTCAGGTATTGACCTAGATCTTTCAACGCGAACGGCACTCCGCGAAATGGCCCCTGACCCGACCCGCTCTTGATCTGTTCTTCGGCCTTGTCGAAGAATAGATGAGTGAAGGCGTTGATTTTTGGGTTAATCGCCTCGACGCGCTGGCGAACGGCGTCGAGCAGTTCCGCCGGCGCGATCTGTTTTTTCGCAATCAACTCGGCCAGGCCGAGCGCGTCGTATTTGTCGTATTCGGACGGCAATCCTGTGAGTGTCATGGTTCCTCCTGAGAATGGAATCAGAGACGGCGCGGCTACCCCAAAACTCGCGGCGGCGGCCCGCCTGAGCATTTCGCGGCGGTTGATTGAATGTTCGCTTCCCGTCATCGAATTTCTCTTGCCAGATGTTCTATAAGCTCGGCTTTGTCCTTTTTGTGGCGCAGGCGCAAGCGCCTGCGCCACAAAAAGGACAAAGCCAGCGCCATTTTTCGATGTCGTAATCCGATTCGGCGCTGCGCGCCGATCTCAGAACGGACAAAGTCGAGATAAAATGTTCGATAATGATCTCGGTCGCGGGGCAATGCGCGATGACTATAGCAAAGGCGGGACTAAACTGACATATTGAGGGGCCAATGATGAGTGGGATAATTTTGGATACCGAACGATTGAGCTTGCGCGAGATCACCGTCGCGGCGCGTGGCCGGGCGAAACGGATTGCGAATCGAGAAGGAGGTCTTCTGGCGAGGTTATCGGCATTACGTCTACGCAATCGAACGAAGGTAGCAGATAAGAGATTGCGCGGTTGCAAGCGGAAGGCGTAATCTAACTAGCGAGACGAGTTTCAAGGAGGCTGAATGTGATTACTCAAGTGTCCGTCACAGACTTCAAAAGCCATGCTCATACCGAGATTTCTCCCGGGCGAGTTACGGCGCTGGTTGGGCCAAATGGTTGCGGTAAAACCGCGATCTTGCAGTCCATCCACTATCTAAGCCAGTTGACTGACCAAACTGTGGATATTGTCTTCAGTCAAGAGCGTGATCCATCTCATCTTCTGCGGCGCGGATGCCAGAGTTTTAGCCTGTCAGTTGGCGGGCAGCAGATGGCTACTCCGCAGCAAAAGTCGGCGCCTATTTGGAATGTGGCAGTCACTTTAACCTTAGTTAAAGCACAGGCCGAAGCGACAAGTCATCCGGATTGGTCTACTGAAGTCAAGTGGCAATGGGGCGATGAAAAATCTAGTGGCGTTCATATGCATAATGGGCAAACTTTTTTGCACGCGCAAGTTAAACCTGAGGTCATGCGCGCTCTGCAACCAGTGGCATATTTTAAGGCTGCCTTGAAGAACCTTTCGTCACCTTCTTATTCCGAGAAAACACTGCCGCGAGTTGCTTTTGACGGAACTGGTCTGGCTTCGGCGGCGGCTTACCTGATGACTGCTGAGCCAGAAAGGCATCAAGTAATCGAAGAAGCGCTACGCAACATCGCGCCGGCAGTGAAGCGAGTGCGTGCAAGACCAGCGACAGTGATTCTGCAAGAGAGAAAGGTCTTCTCATTTAACGAAGCTCGCGTGCCTTATGATGAACGGCGCGAAGTGACTGGACATGAGCTGATCTTTGACACAATCGGCGCTGACGGTGTGCCAGCTCATGCAATGAGCGAAGGAACGCTATTGGCGTATGGGCTGCTCACCATGCTCTATAGTCCATCGAATTTTCAGCTTTTCTTGCTGGACGACATTGAGCAAGGGCTTCATCCGCTCGCTCAACGGCGGCTGATAAATACACTCAAGGAATTTGCCAAAGAGCGAAATCAGCAAATCCTACTTACCACTCATTCGCCATATATCGTTGACGAGCTTAACGCTAACGATGTATGGGTGATGGCCATAGACCGGGAAGGAGTCAGCCACGCCAAGAGATTGAGCGATCATCCAGACGCCCAACGAGCGATGCAAGTCCTGACTACCGGCGAGTTTCTCGGCGCAGAGGGTGAAGACTGGGCTTAACGGATTCGTTTGCGACGGCGCAGACGAAGAGCAAAAGCTTAGCCGCATTCGTCAGCAACTCGGCTTCGACCCCTGCGAAGAGGCGCACCGCCTGCGCTTTGCGTCACGCACATCGCGCCCCGAGCGAGATCCGAAGAGGATTCTCGGCGATCTGACGAACCAGAACTCCGAGAGAGAGGAACGATGCTGGAAAGAGACCGCGCTAGGGCTTCTACGAGCGCGAGGGCGACAAACCTATCTCGAAGAATTTCTGGCTGAAGTCAGTGAGCGATTGCTCCCTTTGCTAGCGAAATAAAACATCTGAGGAAGAGAAATGGGTTGAAGAAATGGCTGAGGATACCAATATCAGATGAGGGCGTCTCACCGGCTGAAGACGCTGCAATCTTGAAATAGAACGCTTCCTTTCAGTAATGTCAGCCCCTGGCGAGAAATTTCATGGTCTGGCTAAAAAAAATTTCTTCGGTCCGCCAATGGCGAGCAAAACGTCTTTCCCTCCCCCTATCCGCTTGCGCATTGAGACGGGCGCTTTATAATCCGCAGGTCTGACCACCCTGTTTACTTGAATCGACCTGAGCACCTCCGAGGCTTATGTCCAAACCCCTGCAGGATTGGGAGTTAACCCGAGAAGCGCTTGATCGCTTTCTCGATTGGCTGGACGCCGACCGCGAACAAGCGGGGCGTAAATACGAAGCCATTCGCCGAGGTCTGATAGCTCTCTTCAACTGCCGCGGCTGCTCCGCGGCCGAGGACCTGGCCGACGAGACCATTAATCGCTCGATTCGCCAACTGTCCTCGATTGAAGACTCCTACGAGGGGGATCCGGCCAAATACATTCACGGCATCGCCCGCTTCGTGGCGCTTGAATATTTCAACCGGCAGGTAAAAAGATACGGCGGCCCCGCGCCTGAAGATTTGCCCGATCCGTCGCGGACCGGCGGGCCGGACGAAGAAGATGAGAGGGAGGCGCTCAGCAGATGTTTGCGGCGCTGCCTGGAAAAGTTAACACCGGAGAAGCGCAAGATATTTATCCTCTATTACCGCGAAGGAAACCGGTTGAACCTCGATCACCGCAGGTCGCTGGCCGAGCAGTTCGGCTGTTCGATCAACGCTCTTCGCATCCAGATGCACAGGCTGAATGAAGAGCTGCGCCTCTGCATCACTGATTGCCGCAAACAGGCGGCGCCGGGCAAAAAACTCTGAAATTTCCCGCCCCATCATTGCATACAGTAATGAAAGGAGCCTTCATGTCGGCGCCGACGCCTTGAAAGAATGAAAATCCTCTGGCAGCGCTGCCCATCTTGCCTGCGGCTTCCGGCAATGTCTGATTGGCCGAAGCAAGCAGACAAGAATGCCACTTCGGAGGAGTCTTCATGTCGTCGGCGCCGGCGCCATGAAAGAATGAAAATTGCCCCTGGGGCGCGCATCGCTTGGGAGCGCGCCTGGCTTCGATCAGTGTCTGAGTTATGCAAGGGCGGCACGCTGGAAGCGATGCGTACCCGGGGATTTTCTGAGGGGAGCGAAGAATGGTTTGTGTCCCCTTTTGAGGCCCTATGACTCTGCTACCGGAACAAGAAGATCAGATCAGACGATACCTGCTGGGCGCCGCGACGCCGGACGAAGTGGAGCAGGTGGAGACTGACCTGCTGCGCGGTGAAGAGAACGTCGAACTAGTGCTGCTGATCGAGGATGAGCTGATCACCGATTATGCGCTCGGCGCGCTTGAGCAGCGGGAGCGCGAGCTTCTGGAGGAAAACTTTTTCTCCACGCCGGAGCGGCAAGAGAGGCTGATGATCGCGCGTGAGATGGTGAAACAGGTAACCGCTTACGGCAAATTGGGAACGGTGGAAGAGATGGAGGAAGCGCGGACTGGCGACAAGTCGTGGGTCGCGCCGCAAATGTGGAAATGGATGATCGCCTCGTTCCAGTCCGGCCAATTCAACCGGATCGGCCAGGTCAGATGGAAGATCGCCGTCTGTGCGGCGCTCGTGATCGGGCTTGGGCTTGGGATATGGATTCTGCGGATAAGCTTTAGGAAGACCGAAGTCGACGCGCGATTGGATAAAGGGATGGTCGCGCTCAATCAGGCCTATCGCGAGCGGCGTCTTGTCAAGGCGCGGATTACAGAGTTGCAGTACGCCCCGTTCCGCGAAACGCGCGGAGGACCGGAAGCGGACGGCGAGCAGGCCGGCATTGATCTGCCTGCTCGTCGCCGCGCGTTTGACTTGCTGGACGACGCGGTCAGGGAAAATCAAACTGCCGGGGCAGCCGGAGCAGCCGGAGCAGTCGGGTCGCCTGAGGCAGCCGCCGCGGCGCATCACGCGATGGGGCGATTCCATCTGACGCGCAAGAATTTCGACGACGCGATCGCGGAATTTGAAGCGGCGCTTAAAACCGCGCCCAATGACGCCAGGCTTCACAGCGATCTGGGCGCGGCGTTGATGGAGAAGAGCGACCTCGAAGCTTTGGGGAAATCGGGACGAGACCCGCGTACGCTGGATCGCAGTCTCGAACATCTCAACCGCGCGATCGAACTGGACTACTCTCTTCTTGAACCGCTCTTCAACCGCGCCCTCCTGCGCCAGAACCTGGGGCAGTTATTCCAGGCTAAAGAAGACTGGGATAATTATTTGAAAAAAGACGCGACCTCCCCCTGGGCCGAAGAGGCCAGGCGCAACCTCAAGCTGATCGAGGAGCGGAATAAAAAAGTGTCGCAAAGAGAGGAGGGGCTTTTCGTCGCTTTTCAGCAGGCGCGTCAAGTCGGCGACGAAGAGCGGGTCTGGGGCGTCTTCAGCCGCAGCCACTTTCGTCTGGGTAACCATATAGCCTCCAGATTGATTGATGAGACGCTCGCGCTCGCCCAGGAAGGACGGGCGCAGGATGCGATGGCAAGGTGGCAGGTGTTGAGCGATCTAGGCGCCTTGGCCGAACGCAAAAGCGGCGACCGGTACGTCTCGGATCTCGCGCGTGTTTACCGCCCATCTTCGGCGGCGTGCGCTCGTGCGTTTGCGGAGGCCCGCAGTTTGTTGAAGGACGCCCTCAAGAACTTCAGTGAATCCCGCCCTGGCCAAGCCATCACGAAATCTGGGCAGGCTCAAGCGATCTTCCGCCGGCAAGGCGACCTGGGCGAAGCTTTGCTGAGCGAGTATTGGATCGGCTTTTGTTACCTGCAACAAGCCGACATGCGGCGCGGCCTGGAAAGTTTCAACGAAGTGACTCAAGCGAGCGAAGCGCGTGAATACAAGTGGCTGCAATCGCTCGCGCTCAACGGCGTGGCGAACGCGCAAATACGGCTGATGGAGTATTCGAGCGCAATCTCCATATGCCGACGCGCTCATAAACTCGCCCGCGAGATCGGCGATGAGAACGGCAGGTTGCGCAGCCTGAACATGCTCGCCGGCCTTTATGAGAAACTTGGGAAGTTCCGTGAAGCATGGCGGGTGGCGCAAGAATGCCTGGGGTTATCCGAAATGATAGGCGCCGATCAAAGCCAGGTCATCAGCTTCTATTCCGTCTCCGCCCGCTGTTTTTACTCGCTGGGTCTTTACTCGGCGGCGCTCGATCTCGCGAGGGAGACGTTGCGGCTTGCCGAGGCGATGAATTCACCACGGGTCACGTCTCGTTATTTGGTCAACATCGGCCTGGCTTACGCCAGGCTCGGAAAATATGAAGAAGCCATCGAATACATCGAGCGCGGCATGCAGATCGGCCAAAGCGCGCAACCCGAAGCTCTGGCTCGTGAAATGACCGCTTACACGGCCCTCTTTCTAGGGCAAACCTACCGTTTGGCGGGAGCTGGCGCCGAGGCGGCGGCGATGATCGAGCAAGCGGCTGACTTCTACCGCGAAAAGGATGATCCACTGCTGCTTCAACGGGTGGCGAAAGAGCGGCTTCTAGGCCAGATCGCCCGCGGCGAGGAGACGGAGGCGCGTAACAGTTTGCGGAGCGTGATCGCGCTTTACGAGGAGACGCGCGCCAGGATTCCGGATGAGAGCGATCGAAACAGCTTCTTCGCCCAGGAACAGAGCGTTTACGACATCGCGATTGATTTCACCGCCGCGCGCCCGGACGGCGCCAAAGAAGCCTTCGAGTACTCCGAGACCTCCCGCGCTCGTTCGCTGCTCGATGCCTTTCACAACAGACATCAGTCGGGGGCTAGTACGGGGATTCCCGAACCGCGCTTTTCCGGCGTCGCCAGTCCGTTGACGTTGTCCGAAATACAATCTCGCATGCCTGAACGGACACAGCTTCTGCAATACGCGGCGCTCGAAGACAAGCTCATCATCTGGTTGGTTACGCCCCGGCGTTTCGAGCAGGTAACCGTGAGGGTTCCGCTCTCTAAATTGACCGGGCTGGCAACCGATTATCTGGCGCAGATCTCCGTGCCGGCCGGCGGCGATAACCAGAGATGGAGACAGAAGGCGGAAGAACTTTACGACATCCTGTTGCATCCCGTCGCGCTATTGATCGAGCCGAATAAGCAGATTTGTGTTGTCCCCGACAAGATTCTCAATCGTCTGCCTTACGGCGCGCTTACCTCCCGCGCGACTGGCAGATACTTGATCGAGGATTACCTGCCCACATATGCGCCAAGCGCAAGCCTGTTCGTGCTCTGCGCCGAGGAAGCCAATCGTAAGTCGGGCGAATCGCCGGAACGCCTGTTGAGTGTTGGCAATCCGAGTTTTGACCGGCGCGCTTTCCCGGACCTGGAAGATTTGCCGGCGGCGGCCAGAGAGTCCGAAGAGATCGCCAAATTCTACCCTTCACATCTTCTGCTGGTCGGGCCGGACGCGAAGAAGAAGGCCGTGCTGCGCGAGATGGAGCAGGCCGAGGTGATTCATCTCGCCACACATTACGATCCCGATCCGACATCGCCGCTCTATTCAAGGCTGGCGTTGGCCGCCGAGACCGAGACCAGCGGACAAGCTTCTCAGCGAAAAGGCACGCTGCTCGTCGGCGAGATTTACCGCCTCGACCTGAGACACGGGCGATTGGCCGTGCTTTCTGCCTGTCAAACATGGGCTGAGGATTATCTCAACGGCGAAGGCGCTGTCGGCGTCTCACGGCCTTTTTTGGCCGCCGGCTTTCCTGTGGTCGTCTCCAGTTTATGGAAGATAGATTCGCCGGCCACCAGAAATTTGATGATCGAGTTTCATCGCATTCGCAAAACACAAAAACTGCCATCCGCGGAAGCGCTGAGAGCGGCGCAATTGGGTATGATGCGCGGAGCGGAGCCGGTCTACCGGCATCCTTACTATTGGGCCTCATTCATCGTCACGGGCGGTTATAGCAGTTTCTAAAGGCTGGTACAGTACCGCGCGCGTAAGCAAGCGGCCGATCTATGAGACAGCCGCGCGGCAGTCGCGCAGTACTGTACTGGCGTCCCAATTCACGACAAAAGGAGAAAACACCATATGACGCCGCTCGAAACCTTGCTCAAGAAGCCTTCAGTCACTATTTATCTCGACGGCCTGATGATCTGTTGCTACGACAAACATCAAAAGCGTTTTCAGGCAGGTATCCTTACCGAGGCTCATTTTCACGCCGTAACGATCAAAGTCAGGGAGAGAGGACAGTCGACAGACCTTCAATCCCTGAGGTTAGAACATGAACAGCTCAAGGAGATCGCCCCATTTTTCCTCTACGTTGAAAAGAAAGAAGGTTCCCCGACGCCGAGTGGGGCAGCCACCCTTTTTAAACCGGATGATCCGAGATACAGACAGGCTTTCGCCAACGTCATCGATTTACAGAGCGAGTCCTTTCACAAACATGATCACCTCAGGATCAAGCCTCATATTCTGGCGCCGCTGAACATCCTGAATGGCAAGTTTTATTCGGCGAAGCTTGACGAGGTTATACGTATGAATGTGGAGGGCGACTCAAATCCGCTCAATCTGGGGTTACTTGCGACAGTGGTCGCGGGTGATATCTTGAACACAAGCGGGAATCTGATCCTGAGATCAAAAGACCACAAAGCTAAGCCGCTTATCCAGCTTCCGCTCAGCGACGAAAAGCATTACGAAGTGTCTATTATTAATGGGCCAACTGATAGCCATGACCCGGACGCCGATCCCACCCACAATCACTTCCCTGAATATTACGAAGCCCTCGTTTTGAAGGACGGCGCTATGAAGTTTATGGTGGAGATCGTGGAAGATCCTCACTCAACACCTTCGGATCCTGGCCCTGTAATCCTCGTAGAACCTGATGATCCTCCCTGCACGGTAGTCTGGGTTAGCGACATCTCCCAATTGCCCGACTTTTCCTGATCTGCTGATAATTGACCACGCCATATGGCGGTTCCCGAGCGCCCACCCTACTTGGAAGGCCGCTCTACTGGTTCATTACCTGAGCGGGAATTGGTAGAACATTGAATGATGTCGCTCAAGAGATTCGCTGAGTAAATGATTGTTTTGCCCCTACCAGACGATCTGTGTTCCTTTTGACAACGCCAGCATCTGACCCCCAGTCGGTTTTGCCATCAAAAACCATCTAAATCGAACCTCCCAACATTGGGACGCCGGTACAGTACCGCGCGCGTAAGCAAGCGGCTCATTCATCGGTCAGCCGCTTGCTTACGCGCGCGGTACTGTACATCGCTTTTCATCGCTTTCGCTTCCTGCTTTTCGTCGCTTGCGGAACGGCTTTGCCCCGGGTCAGGCGGATAGCATAGCCGTCGAGATCGGCGGCGAAGAGCGTTTGAGAGAATTCGATCGGCGCGGCGGCGCCCGCGTAGATTAAGCGTTCGATTGAAAGCATCGGCGATCCGACGCGCACGTCGAGTAATTTAGCCAGGTAAGGGTCGGCCAGAGCGGCGTTAATCCGCTGCGTCGCGCTCTTCAGCTTCAGCCCGAGTCTGGTCTCAAGCGTTTGCAGCAGCGATCCTGCGCTCAGTTCTTCGAGGGTCAGTTTCTCGCCGATTTCAGCGGGCAAATAATTGAGCGTCAGGTTGCGCGGCTTATCCCCGCGCAGACCGAGCCGTTTGACACGGTAAAGAGGCTCCCCAGCCCCCAGCCCGAAAAGCTCGGCCTCCTGCGGGTCGGCGTCGATGCGGCGCATCTCGATTACTTTGAACGTCGCGCCCGCTTCCGCCCCGATGATCTCATCCAGCGATCCGGTCAGATCGATCCGCTCCTCAAACGCGCGCCGCCCGGCTTTGCGTTCGGTGACGAAAGTGCCGCGCCGCCGCTTGCGTTCTATCAACCCGTCTTTGGCGAGCGCCGCCAGAGCCTGCCTCACTGTGATTCGACCGACCCCGTAGAGGCGAATCAACTCGGCCTCCGTGGGCAACCGAGATCCGGCGGCAAACACGCCCGACATAATCTTTTCGCGCAGGATGTTCTCCAACTGGTAGTAGAGCGGAATTTTCTTGGTGACAAATTCCGAACTGGGCTTAGTCATAATTTGATCAACGAAGGGTTTTGAAGTCATCCTTCGACTCGAACATCAAGCCGACCTGTTTGCCTTGATGTTTTGCGTTGACGATGTTGACCTGATCGTCAAACAGATCGCAGAAGATCTTGTTGCGCAACTGCGCGCCCTCCAACCCGCCTGGCGTCCGGCCTTTGACGAAAATCCAGAACATATCTGACTGCCCTTCGATCCCGTTCCAGGAGAGGGCGACCATACGGCCCGCCTTGTTCTTCAACTCGAAGCTACTCCGCAGGTAAGCCATCACCAGTTCGACGACCTTACTGTCTCTGCCTGCTGTCGCCGGATCAATTTTCACAGCCCGATTGGCGCGCCGGCTGAGGGCATTTTCCAGGTCGTCCGTGAAAACCCGGATGACGATCTCCACCGTCTGTCTGGGTTGGTTAAATTCGAGATTAGTGACGCTGACATGAATCTTGTGGGGAGTGGGGAGTGGGGAATGCGCAATGTTCAAGGACTCTGTGCAAAGTATGACCGCCGCGAGGATCAGAAATCTCCATCCAATTCTACAAATCAGCATTCCCAGCTCTCCATTCTGTATTCCCCATTCCCCACTCCCCACTCCCCACTCCCCATTCACTTCGTTCCCGACACATCTAAAACATAA
>Ga0137368_10007293_pt1 | contig 11509 bp, 9 predicted proteins | sample SagtaG_13_FD_104917 | JGI IMG/M metagenome (GOLD analysis project Ga0137368, IMG submission 104917) | Vadose zone soil microbial communities from Sagehorn Ranch, Mendocino, California, USA - Sage1_L_100_16 metaG | ecosystem: Environmental > Terrestrial > Soil > Vadose zone | place: USA...
AACACGATTGCCACCGTGACCCTCAACGGCAGCACCGTCGCCACCTTCACCACCTCCAGCCTGGGCAAGGGGCCGCACAACATCACCGCGCTATACGGCGGCGATGTGAATTTCGTCTTCAGTCAGTCGGTCGCGGTCCAGCAGAAGGTCAACAATCAGCGCAGCGGCGTCACGATCAGCTCGTTGGTCAACCCGTCGGCGCTCGGTCAGAGCGCCACCTTCACCGCCGACGTCCAGGGCACCAGCCCGACGCCGACCGGCACGGTGACGTTCAAGGAAGGCGCGGCCGTGTTGGGTACCGCAACCGTTGCGAATAACGGCCGGGCCACCTACAGCACCGCGGCGCTTGCTTGGGGCCATCACAATATCACCACCTACTACAGCGGCGATACGGAGTACGGCGCTGCCATCTCGCCGGTTCTGGATCAGAACGTGCGGGCCAACACGACGTCCGCGACGAGTTCTTCGCTGAATCCGTCCACTTACAGCCAGTCGGTGACGTTCACAACCACGGTCACCGCGGTGGCGCCGGGCACGGGCGTTCCGACAGGCAGCGTGGGTTACTGGGTCGATGGCGTGTACGTGCAGACCGCCACGGTGGATGCCACCGGCAAGGCGGTGTTGACCACCTCCTCCCTTAGCGGCGGCACCCATACCAACTTTGCTTACTATGCGGGTGATGACCGTTTCGCGCCCGGCAGCGTGAGCATCGTCCAGACGGTCAATAAGGCGTCGAGCTCGACGGCGATCAGCTCATCGGGCAGCCCGACCACTTATGGCCAGAGCGTGACCTTCACGGCGACGGTGACGAGCACGGCCGGCACGCCAACGGGTACAGTGAACTTCAAGGAGGGCACGACGACTTTGGGTGCCGGTACGCTGGATGCCACGGGCAAGGCGACCTTCAGCATCGCAACGCTGAGCGTGGGCAGCCACTCGATCACGGCGGTTTACGCCGGCGGCACCAATTACAACACCAGCACGTCGTCCGCCGTGACGCAGACGGTGAACAAGGCCAACACCTCCGCGGCGCTGACCTCGAGTTTGAATCCGTCCACGTTGAACCAGACGGTCACCTTCACGGCAACCGTTACAGCCGTGGCGCCGGGCGGCGGCGTTCCGGCGGGTACGGTGACATTCAAGGATGGCGCGACCACCCTGGGCACCGGAACGCTGGATGCAACCGGCAAATCCACCTACAGCACCAAAACGTTGTCGCGGGGGAGTCACTCGATCACGGCGGTCTATGGCGGAAACGCCAACTACGACGCCAACACCGCGGCGGCTCTGACGCAGGTGGTCAACTAAGAATGTGGCTCACGGATTTTCCTCCGCGGAATCTAACGGGAGAGAATTCTCCGAAGCGAACTTCGCGCCTTGAACCCCTGAACCTCCACGCGCCCCTTCCCTCTCCCCCGCTCAGAGCGGGGGAGAGGGTGCCCGCAGGCCGGGCGAGGGGGAGGTTCATGCAGAGCCGCCACCTCCAACATTTGGACGCGCATTGGGACCGTGAACCGCACCTGCCAAGTTGACCGATTATTTGGACGTACGTTGAAAATTTCCGCCGACCTGAGGCGGCGCTGTCAGCTCGGGCGGTTCATGGAAAGGTCATGAATCGTGAGGGTCCGGGATTCGCCCTCAGGGTTTCTATGATCCTGCGGGCTGCCTGCGACGATTTGGAAAGGTCCATAAATTGCTGTGTTACCCTGGGAAATCTCTTTTGGCAAGAGGTTGAGATCGGGTTATGGTTTCGACCGGCTCGCAAGGCAGAGGTGAATGATGAACGGAAAAAGCAGCAATATCGGCGGAAATGCTCGAACGGAGCGGAATCGGGATAGCCGAAACCCGGAGCCGGGTGGAACCCGTCTCCCCGTGGTTCTGGCGGTCGGGGCGGCGGTGCTTTTGTTTGGCTATCTTGCATTTCGCGCGTCGAGGTCATCCTCGGAACAAGCTTCCTCGGGCGCGTCTGTCGCGACCGCGCCGCCACCGGCTGTGGTCGTGACGAAACGGCATGTCGTATCCCCTAAAGCGGTGCCGGAAACAGAGATAGACTCCAATCCTCCAGCTCGTCCGCAGCGCGAGCCTGCCCCATCGCCGGCCAACCCGCCGCCGCAGGCCGTTGCTCCGTCGGCGGCGCAGGAACTGATCGCGCGTATGGGGCATCCGGACTTTTTCAGCGGCGGCGTTTCGCCACAGAAGGCCGAGGAGCTGAAGCGCTCGTTCAAGCAGCTCGTTGAACAGGGTGCCGGCGCGGTGCCGGCCATCCGCGAATACCTCGATCGTTTTCAAGACATCGATTTTGACTCCGTCGGCGCGGGCAAACAGGTGGGTTACTCATCTTTGCGGATGGGGATGCTGGATGCGCTTCGACAGATCGGCACCCCCGAGGCCGTGGATTTGTCGCTGCAAACGCTGCAAACGACGGGTGATCCCCAAGAGATCGGTTTTCTGGCCAAAGCGCTGGAAAAACAATTGCCGCCCGACCAGTTCCGGTCGGTTGCCGTGGCCGCCGCCAGCGAGACCTTGTCGCAGGCTCTCAGCGGCCAGTGGAACGGACGCAGTGTAACGCCGCTTTTTGAAGTGTTACAAAAGTACGGCGACCAAAGCGTGATCGACCTATTGGAGAAGTCGTCCAGCAAATGGAACTTTTATGCCACGTTGGCGCTGGCGGGGATGCCGGACGGAACGGGGATTGCCGCGTTGGTGCGAATGGCGCAGAATCAGGCAATCACAGCCGTCGGCAACGGCGACTTTGCCCTGCGCCCGTTGGCCCAGGCAGCCATGCAGTTCCCGGAGGCCCGCACCGCTTTAATCGAACAGGCCCGGCTGAATCAGATTCCGGAGAAGGCGTGGCCTGGAATCGTGGCGTCGTTGGCCGGCAACAACATTCAGTACGGCAACCAGCTTTTTGGCAGCACCGCTCCTTCGGTGGTGTGGTCAAAGGAACAAATCGACCAGCGCTTGGGATTGATCGATCAGATGTTCGCTGTCACCACCAGTCCCGCCGGAAAGCAGGCCCTGCAAAATGCATACGCGCAGGTATCGAGCCGCCTTCCCAAACCGTGAACCCGTCTCACTCATCCCGGTGAGGTCAGTACCGGCTGGGGTGGCCCTACGCGCCGCCGCGCGCCTTCGGTTGCCGCGTGCCAGGCGAAGTTAACTGACCTTTTTCAAGTCCGCGGATTTCTCGCCGGCCATCTGGGGGGATTTGGGCGAGTAATGGCTCGAGTAGTAGCGGTTCTGGTAATAGTAATACGAGTAATAGTAGGAGTCGCGGCCTTCGAAATCGATGTCATTGAGCACCACACCCAGGATGTGAATGCCGGAGTCTTGAATCCGCTGGACGGTTTTGCGCGCGTGGTCGCGGCGGATCTTGTTGAACTTCGTCACGAAGATCACCCCGTCGGACATCGACGCCACGACCAGGGGATCACTTACCGCCGAGACCGGCGGGCAATCCAGAATGACCCGGTCGTATCGGGCGCGAACTTCCTGCAGAAACTGCGCCATCCGCTTGGAACCTGACAATTCCGACGGGGACGACGGGACCGCGCCACAGCAGACCACTTCCAAGTGCGGCACCTCCGTGGTGTGAATGAACTCGTCCACTCGATTGACCTTTTCCTGCAAGTAGGAGGCAAGACCGACCGGGCTCTGCAAGCGGAAGACCCGGTGCACCGACGGGCGGCGCAGGTCGGCATCCACGAGCAGCGTTTTCAGCCCGGTTTGCGCGGAAACAATGGCGAGGTTTGAGGCGATGAGAGACTTGCCCTCGGAAGGAATGGTGCTCGTCACCGTCAACACGCGGAACCGGTCCGAGCGCGGCGTGAGCGCGATGGCCGCGCGGACCGTGCGAAAGCCCTCCGCCGCATTGGACTGCGGGTGCAGGTGCGCCTGGAGGTCGCGCTCGACGATGCTGTTGGTCTTGATGTTGGGAATGTAGCCAAGAAACACCAGGCGAAGATAAGTCTCGACGTCGTCCTGACTCTTGATCGAGTCGTCGAGGTAATTGACAAAGAAAGCCAGGCCCACAGCGGCAGCCAGCCCGCCGACCGCACCCAGCAACAGAGTCAGGACCACGCGCGGCTTGACCGGGTTGCGCGGGTCAACTGCCCGATCCACGATCCGCATGTTCTGGGTTTTGTCTTTGGAGGTCAGATCGGTTTCCTTCATTCGGCCGAGGACGATGTTGTAAAGAAGTTTGCTCTGTTCGGCTTTTCGGTTAAGGGCATCATACTGGATCCGCAGCTTGCTGAGATTGAACGAGTCCTGCTCCTTCTTTTTGAGCTCTGCGGCCATCGTCGCCTCTCTGGCTTTGGCCAGCTCCGCGTCGGCGTGGATCGCTTTGCGAACCCGTTCCGATTCGTTGACAATCGAATTCTTCAGGGAGCTGATCTCCTCACGGATGCGGATGACGTCCGGATACTTGTCTTTGTAGCGCTTCAGCAAATTGGCCTGCACCGCTTCTTTCTCTGCCAGACTCCGTCTCAACTCCTGGATCAGAACACTATTGGCGACGTGGGGGACAGCTTCGATGTTCATCCCCTCCTTGAGCATGCGCTCGACTTCCTCGGCGGTTTTCTGGGCCCCGGCCGCTTCGCTCCGGACCTTGTCCAGATCCGCCTGGGCTTGTTTCAGTCCTTGCAAGACGATGTTTTCGGTCTCGGCCAGGGAAACCATCTTTTTCTCGGCGCGATACGTTTGCAAAGCCGAGTCTGCTTCCGCGACGTCGCGCTCCAGCGTGTCGGCCTCGACCTTCAACCAGCGGAGAGCTTCGAGCGACTTGCTCATCTTTTGGTCCAGGTTCTGTTGGATGAACGTGTCCACCAGCGCGTTCGCGATCGCCGCGGCCTGGCGAGGGTTGGGGTGTTGCACCTTGACGTCCACCAATCGGCTCAGCCGGATCGGAGCGATCGTGACGTCCTCGGTCACCGCCCGGATTACATCGAAGCTTTTTGCATAGCTCGGGTCGTCCCGGAGCTTGAGTTTGTTGACGACAGACTCTACCAGGCTCCGGCTCTGGAGATTTTTATATTGGGTCTGGAGGTAGTCCTGCTCCCGCCCGTCAACCGAAAAGACATCTTTGAGGTTTAAGACGTTTTCGGATTCGCGGTCAATTTGCATGCGCGCGGCCGCCTGAAAAATGGGCGTCGCCTTGAACAGGTAAATGAGGCAGAGCGCGAAGACCGAGAAGAAGGCCGCGATGACCAGCCAGCGGCGCTCCAGGACGACGTGCCAATAGTGGCGAAGATTGATCTTCTCCTCGTGGACGACAGAATCGGCCAGGTCCGCTTTCAGGTTTTCCATATTAATTTAGAAAAACGATTCGTAAACGAAGATCAGGTCGCCGGGTTCGAGCCAGAATTTCTTGTCGGAGTCATTGGATTTCTTGAGGTCGTTCAAAGCGAACTTGAAGATCTTTCCCTTGCGAGTGACCTCGATGCGGTTTTCCTTGGCCACCCGGGTCAAGCCGCCGGCGGCGGCCAGAGCTTCGAGGATATCCATCTTCTGTTCGGCGGGAAGCGAAATGACGCCCGGCTTATTGACCTGACCGATGACCGAAACGGTGAGAGTGCGATACTGCTTTACCGTAACGATGACCTGGGGATCCACCAGGTAGTCTCTTCCCAACAAGTCCTTCAGCAGGGTCTCCACTTCCGCCGGAGTCTTGCCCTTGACTTCCAGATTCCCAATGTACGGGAAGGTGACCGTGCCGCCCGACGACACGCGGAGCTCTTTGCTTAAGTCCTTTTCACCGACAACATCCACGATAATGAGATCCAACGGGGCGATCTTGCGATCGCTTTCGGGCGCGTCGGGTTCGGCCGCGCCGAACGTGGGCCGCACCACCTGCGCGGCGAGCCACAGGGTCAAGAGGGTTGATGCAATCTTCATGGCATGGCTTAGTATCCGACCGAGACTCTGAGACTAACGCGGTTCACGTCGTAGTCAATCACCTGATTACTGTGGTAGCTTTCGAATTCGTAGATCAGCCCCGCTTTCAGCCACAGTTGAATGCTGTAGTTTACGGCCGCGCTGGCCCGATACCAGACGTCGTGGCGAACAGGTCCGCCGATCTCTTCATAATCGTCGTTCTCAAAAGATCCGCCAATCGTCCCGACGAGCTTGCCGTCGGAGCTAAGCACCTGGGTCAATTGCCCGCTGACAGAATCGGCGGTGTAGGACAAGCGGGCGACCTGGACGGAAACGGTGTTTCGACGGGTGTAGGCGAGTGTGAGCGAAGTCTTATCGGAGAATCTCTGTTCCAGCGATGCCTCGACGACCGGCGCACTCGGCGCTGGCGTGCGGTCGCTGAATTCGCGCACTTCATAGCCCGCCTTCACGCGTCCGGTGAGGCGCGAGGTGAATTCGCCTCTGGCCCCGAGGAACCCACCCAGGAATTCCTGATGCGGGCCTTTGACGGCAGCTCCATTCGGATCGATGGCCGCCTGGCCATAGTACACCTCGCCAAAGAGGCGACTTTTGGGCGTCACCTGGAACGCAAAGCCGCCGGTGCCGCGCAGCGTGTTCGAATCATACAGCGGCGTGCCTTTTTCATAGTCCACGGCGTCAAACAGACCTGCCACGTAAATCCCGGTCTTTTCAGTAAGGGCATAGCCGATCGTGTAGTTGTCATAATAGGTCCTGCGATCGACTCGTCGCCCCAAATTGTCCGTGCCGCCGAGAATACCCGAAAGAAACTGGACGCGATCAGCGCCTTCTACGGTCAGTCGCTTCCACGCCAGGTTGCTGTTGAGGGAGAAAACATGGTCCCCACTGTTCTGGCCGGAGTGCTGGAGATAGAACAACTGGTCGAACTGGTAGTCGAACAGGATGTAATTCGCATCTCTTCGGCCCAGTTGAAAATTTACGCCGGGACTCACAACTGTTACGAAATCGTCTTCCACAGCATTGCCGGCCCGATAAAAAATGTTGTCGTCGTACCGTTCGGACAGCGAGAGCTGCGGCTTCACGTGCAACGGGCCAACGCTGTAAACCAACAGGCTGGTGGCGTCCACCGCCAGGGAGTGGGTGATTCCAGTGGAAAAACCGGCCGCGATGGCCAATAGCCTCTGCCGGGGTGTGGGACGAAACATTGACCGTCTTTAGTGAATCAAAGAGGAGCCCGGCCACCACTCATTGAGCCGCTTGCCCGACAGCGGATTAATGAATCACCTGACTTTCCCCGGCGGAAGCATTCCGGGCTTTTGCCTCCCGGAACACAGCATCCGAACCTCCCACCGACGCGCCAACCTTCGGTCGCGACAAGGCCGACATAATTTCCGCGGCGCGGGACGGGACGGACGCGATCACCGCCGCGCGAATATCCCCGGACTTCACGCCGGGTGCGCCGGCCGCCGCCACGGCAATTGCACTTGCGGAATCGGGGAGCACTCCCGCCGCTCCCGCCGCGACGGCTGGGGCAACGGCCGGGGACTTTGCAGAAACAGCCGCCACGGCTGCCGGCGCCAGATCCGGATTCACCTTGGCCACGGCCTGTCCGACGGCGGCGGCGACGGACGCCATTTCTTTGGCCGGAGCGGAGGCAACGAGCTGGGCCGATTTGGCGGCGAGTTCAGCAGCAGGAACTTTGGCAAGTATCTCTCGCGCCAGAGCGACCTGGTCCGCGGTCTGTGCCAACGCCGGCTTCGCGGTCAGCGCAACCCATCCAAACCCGACCGACAGGCAGCAAAGCATCTTTGCAATTCTCATTTTGAAATCTCAATTTTGGTTTCTCGTGGCAACCCGACCGTCCGCTGCACCCAGACGCCCTTCAACGCTTCTCCTATATCAGCCGCTGCGCTCCTGTGTCACTTCAAATCTTTCAGCCCCTGTCCGATTCGGTGCCAGGCGAGGGAGATCAGACAGCCGAAACTTGACCCTGGGTCGTAATCGGGATACACGGGGTTCAGCTCATCAAAACGAAATGCCGACGAAAACCATCATCAAACCGGCCAATGCCGCGTTGCCCGTCGGACCTTACAGCCATGCCGTCCGAATCGATGATTTACTCTTCTGCGCCGGCCAGATCCCGATCGACCCCGCCCATCCGAATGGCCCGATCGTCGGCGATATCAAAGCGCAGACGGAACGCGCACTGGAGAATGTAAAGGTGATCCTCGAAGACCAGAAGCTGAGCTTCGTCAGTGTGGTTAAAACCACGGTGTTCCTCACGAACCTCGCCGACTTTTCCGGAATGAACGAAGTTTACGCGAGATACTTCACGGGAAATTATCCGGCTCGCTCGACGATCCAGGTCGCGGCGCTGCCACGCGGCGCGAGCGTGGAGATCGAAGTCATAGCGCACTACTGATTCGGTGAGGCCTGGCGTGGCCGACCTTCACGGAGGATAGGTAAAAGTACGTGCTGCAGAAGCTGAGCCAAAGGAAAAGGCGTATTTACAGAAAGAGCAAAAAAAAGGTTGCCTCCTGCAGGGGGAGTCGGTAAATATGCCAAGCAGTCAGTTGAGGACAGTTTCCAGAAGTAGGTTTCAATTTTGAATTTTTTTAGCGAAAGTCAAAAAATCATGAAAAAACAACTACTTGGCCTCGCAAAATCCCTGGTTTTATCGAGTGTGCTGTTGCTGCCGTTCAGCCGCGCTTCGGCAGCGATCGTATATGACAACACGACGACAGACCTCACGCAATTCTATGCCACGAACGCCGAATTCGGCGATCCAATCAATTTAGGTGGCACGGACCGGCTTCTGACCGACTTCGAGTTTTATGGCTACACGCCGGTTGCCGCCGCCGGCCTGACTTACGTATTGCGCTTCTATGCGAATGTCGGGACCAACCCGCCCACGACGGCATTCTTCACGGGCGATCCCACGCCCGTTGTCACAGGAAGTCAGCATTACACAGTTTCAGGTCTTTCGTTGGCGGTGCCGGATTCATTCACGTGGACGGTTCAATTCTCGGGACCGGGCGCAGAAAATACCGGCTTGCTTCTTTATAATCCTCCGACCGTCGGCACGAGCTTGAATGATTTCTGGCAGAACAACGGGGGGGCTTGGAGTCTCGCCCAGATCAACGGAGGCGCGACCTTTGCCAATTTTGCGGCACGCGTGACGGCGGTGCCTGAGCCGGGCACGATCGCGGTAGGCGCCGTGGGATTGCTCCTGCTCGGTTACCGGCTTCGTCGGCGTTCCCCGTGAAGATTTGAATCAAAGCGTTTGGAGCGCGGGCAAAAGCCCGCGCTTTTTTTTTGGAGGACTGTCGCGCCCGCATCGATACCCGGCAGGAAAGTTCGTAAGCGAACTGAGGCCGAAGGCGTGCTCTGCGGCCGCCTTTTTTCGTTGCGAACCCGATGCGTTGTTCCATGCTGTCGCCATGGACTTGCTTTCCACTGATGAAATTCGGCGTGCCGTTCAAATGGCATTGGCTGAGGACGTTGGCGGGGGCGACATCACGACATTGGCAACGGTTCCGGAGGGGGGCGCGGCGAAGGCGTTGATGGTTGCGCGCGAGCCGTTGGTGGTTGCCGGTCTGCCGGTTGTCGAGGCGGTTTTCGAACAACTCTCTTCGGCCATCAGCGTGGTGCCGAGCGCGAGGGATGGCGAGCAGATCGAGGCAGGCAAGACTCTGCTCCGAGTCGTTGGTCCGGCGCGGGCGATTTTGACCGCCGAACGCGTGGCGTTGAATTTTATTCAGCGCCTCTCCGGCGTGGCGACCTACACGCGACAGTTCGTCGAGGCGATCAAAGGCACTCGAGCCACGATCTTGGACACCCGCAAGACCACACCTGGCCTGCGGCGACTGGAAAAGTATGCGGTGGCCTGCGGCGGCGGGCACAATCATCGGATTGGCTTGTTCGACAATATCCTAATCAAGGACAAACACCTGACCGTGTTAAGCGACGCAAAGCCGAATGCCATCGCCGCGGCGGTCGCGTGCGCGCGCGCGCGCTATCCGCAGCACCGTGTGGAGGTCGAGGCGGATTCACTCGAACAGGTCGCGCAGGCGTTGGAGGCGGGGGCGGACATCATTCTGCTCGACAACATGAATGTTGTGCAATTGCGTGTTGCCGTTCACCAGGCCCGAGGCCGCGCGAAAACCGAAGCCAGCGGCGGCGTGAATCTGGCCAGCGTCCGGCAGATCGCTGAAACCGGAGTCGATTACATTTCCGTCGGGGCCATCACCCATTCTGCGCGGGCGGTGGACATTGCGCTCGACTTTGCGGTCCAGAACCATCGTGTCTAACCAACGCCCCTACAGCCTCGACCTGCGTTGACGATCGATTCCAGAATCCTGATGGCGCTGCGCGGCAGCGGCGAGGGCGTGTCCGGGACGGAACTGTCCCAGAAGCTGAACATCAGTCGCGCCGCCGTTTGGGCACGCATCGAGGAGCTGCGCTCACTCGGCTACGATATCGATGCCAGCCCCCATTGCGGCTACCGGCTGCTGCGCGCGCCGGACGTTCTCCATGCGGACGACTTGCTGTCGCGCCTCGGCAAGACCCGGATCATCGGACGCGACATTCAAGTTTTCCACGAAACAACGTCCACCAATGACATCATCGAGAAACTGGCGCGGGATGGAGTGAAAGAGGGTGTGGTGGTCTTTGCCGAGTCGCAGACAAAGGGTCGGGGACGGCTCGGTCGCAAATGGATTTCGCCCCGGGGCAAGGGCCTCTGGTTTTCCGTATTGTTGCGACCGAAACTGCCGCCGCAGGCGGTGACGCAACTGACCATCGCTGCGGCGACCGCGCTGGTTGCAGCAATTGGGTCGCAGACGGGTTTGACCGCCGAAATCAGATGGCCCAACGACATTCTTATCCGGGGAAGAAAAGTGGCCGGGATTCTCACCGAAATGAAAGCCGAACTGGACACCGTTAACTACGCGATTCTTGGCATTGGGCTGGACGTGAACGTTACTACGGGTGAGTTTCCGTCCGACTTGCGCCGGCTGGCGACATCCCTCCGCATCGAGGCTGGCGAAGTAACGGACCGCGCTGAGCTGGCGACGGCAGTCCTGGGCGAACTGGATCGGGATTACACCCGGCTCGCCGCCGGACAGTTCGAATCAATTGCTGACGAGTGGGAGGAACTCTGCACCACGATCGGGCGCGAGGTGACGATTCAGATCGGCGCCCGCCGGCTCACGGGTCGCGCCGAATCGCTCGATGCCGACGGCGCGCTGTTGCTGCGAACGCAGCACGGGCATCTGGAGCGGGTCATCGGCGGCGACGTCACCGTGGAGAAGTGAGCGGAGTGATGGAGATGGAGTGCTGGAGAACGGAGCGCTGGAGGCATTACTCCTTCACTCCATTACTCCATCACTCACTCCGCCACTCCGTTACCGGATAACCGCCATGATCCTATTGTTTGATATTGGCAACACGAATACCCATCTGGGGTTGGGAAACGAAAGCCGCGTCCTCAAACGGGCCGACATCCCTGCGTCGGCGTGGCACACGGGCGTTGCGGGCAAGTTGGTGTCCCGTTTCGCAGGCACGGCGCGGATTTCCGGCACGGTGTTGTGCAGTGTGGTTCCGCGCTTGACGCCGC
>Ga0137368_10007298_pt1 | contig 11505 bp, 6 predicted proteins | sample SagtaG_13_FD_104917 | JGI IMG/M metagenome (GOLD analysis project Ga0137368, IMG submission 104917) | Vadose zone soil microbial communities from Sagehorn Ranch, Mendocino, California, USA - Sage1_L_100_16 metaG | ecosystem: Environmental > Terrestrial > Soil > Vadose zone | place: USA...
CCAAGCTCAAGCCGTCGGGCGCTTCCCGGCAGAAAGTTACAGTTTACCAATCCCTTCATTTCCTCTCCAACCACTAAGACCCCATAACGCGCGCACGCGCGCGCGCGGACGCGACCCAATTGGGGGGCGGCAACGCGCCGCGCTCTCTGTTCGCCCTCTTCTCTCCCAAGCTTTGGACTGTGCTGAATCAGTACGGAGCTGGACGGCCTTGCGTCATGGGCCTTCATCAATGGCCGACTGGCATAGAGTTCGAAAATCTCTCGCTCGAGCAAGTGAATCTGAGGTCGCAGCGTCCGCCCTGAAAATCCGATTGGCGTGAACTCCCCGTCACTTAGAGAGCCGATGGCCTTGTACCGACAATTCTAGCGGCAAAAGGCATTCGGATATTCAGCTCAAGCAGTGTTTTCCGTACACAGAATGCGTGATCCGAAATCGCAGCATTTTCAGTAAGGGTGCGGTCAATGAGTTGATGAGGTTTTCTGTACGTGCCTTCGATGGCACTCAACGACGAGCCGAGCCGGCAACCAGCTCACTGCGTTTTCCACATTTGGAGCAAAGGGGCATGCTGGTGCGATCAAAGCAAGGAAGGTTCGTCGCTGGCGTCGCTGGCGGCAGAAGGCGCGCCACGCGCCCGAGATGAGCCCACCCCCCCGCCCCCACCCGCCCCCGGCACCTCGGGAATTCGCGCTCCGCTTTGCCGGCGGGGTGTTGCCTGAAATTTTTTCCGGAAACAGGAAGGCCCATCGCAGAGTCAAACAAGCGCAATTGCGTGTTCGAATCGGCGCACGAAATGGTCCGCGAGCTTGTTGCTTTCGACGAATAATCCTATCTCGCTTCGGATCGCCGTTTCTGAGGGGTCAGCCGAAAGCCAATTAAGGCTCGTCACGGCGAGCGCATCGTCGTCCCACGCAAGAATCTTTGCGTGAAGCCGCGGCTGATGGACGGGCCGGATGTTGACGCCGTTGCGCTTCATCTCGAGGGCGAGCGCCGATGCGTCGGCCCCAGATAGGCGCCCCGTCGGCCGGCCGTAATAGAGTCCCACGGCGACACCTTTCGTTTGCGCTGCCGAAAGGGCGGGAAGTATGGTCATCGGCCTGCCGGCGATGCCGAATCTGTGGCTTACGACTAGCATTCTGCGAGTCGAGTGGTCGCGCGCATCCAAGACAAGGTCGGCGTGGTCGGGTGCGAGGAGGAGGCGAACGCGGGTCGTTCGGCCGGCGGGGCGCGGTGACGATGCGATCCTGCGGCCCAGCACGGTCAGGTCGCCGGCCGTGAGATTCCAAAGGCCGTCCGACCCCACCGATAGCGAGGCGAGGTGGCCGATCGTTTCGCCCACAATCGCAGGATCCCGCATCCGCAGGGACGCATCGAAGCTCTCGAAATCCGCCGAAAGCCAGTTGCACGATCCGATCACGGCGGACCAACCACCCTGGCCATCGTCCGCGATCAGAAGCTTGGCATGCGATCCAGTCGTGAACGGATGCACGACGATGTCGTCCGAACGACCTGCATTCGATATGGCAGCCCTGAGCGCTTCGCATGCATCGCGCGACGAGGATTTGCCCCTCGAATCGTCGGCCTGACCCCAGAACAGCTGCACCTTGACGCCCCGCGAGGCGGCTCCGAGCAGCGTGGGAAGCGCGACATTCCATCCGTCGGGAGAGACGAACGTTGAGTGGATGAGAACCTTCTGACGTGCATGTCCAAGAATCCTTTCGAGCGCGGCGCGGTGGCTCGCGCCGTCGAGGATGAGATCGTCCTGATCGAATAGGGCCTCAGCGCTGCGGCGCAGGGGTACTGCCGGCGAGCTTGCGGCAGCCGGCACGACGTCTGTCGCCGCGGTTGCGCGAGTCGAGTCTGGCACGCCAGCGACCTCTAGGATCGCAGCTTGCAACCCATCCCGGGCGCGCCCCGGGAGAGAATCTATCACACCATCGCGGACGACGAATACCGCGTAGCCCTTGAACAGAGGCTCAGGAAGTGAGTCAATTCCGAGAATCACCTCGTCTTCGTTTTCGAGCGCCTCATACACCTCACCTATGTCCGCCACCGAATGGCGCTGCGATGGTTCCAGAAAGATAAGGGGTTCACCGTCTGGTACCTCGATCTTGCTACGCGGCCGGACGAGCACCTCGCGTCCGCGGAAGATTGAGCCTGCGACACGGTCAACCGAGAAGGCCATCCAGCGAGGTTGCAGCACGGTGGCTGCACGCATTTCAATCGAGTCCGCCTGAACGAGACCGGCGCTCGTGGCGTGGAAGATAGGTCCGTCCGGCCCGGGCGTGGTTTCGACCCAGCCGACCCGCATCAGCCTGATGAACGCTTCGACAACGATGCGGCGCGGAAGCTTGGATCTGGCGGAAAGCTCGGCGGCCGACGCCGGGTTGTCGGCGACGGCATCCAGCATCAGATGCTCGATCACGCTCCAGCGGCGGCCCTTCTCGACCTTGAAGCGGCTGCGACCCCGCAGCATCGGAACGGCGACGTGCACGACGCTCATCTGGCAAGCCTCGGCAGTGCGGACCAGGGGATGATTGACGCATCACCAGCGCGCTTGGCCTCGTCAAGCGATCTGAGAAATCGCTCAAGGAAGCCGATGTCCGCATCCGGCAGGCTTTTTGAAGTTGCGACCACGCTCTCGTAGAATCGCAGGCTCCCCACAACGATCAGCTTCCACTTCGCTCTGCTGAGCAGCACGTTCATGCGGCGGTCATCCCGCAGAAACCCGAGCGCCTTAGCCGGGATGGAGTGCCAGTTGTTCCGGACAAGGGAGACCGCGACCAGATCCGCCTGATCGCCTTGGAACGAATCGACCGTACCGTGGAACTCCTCGCCGCCCACCGCGCGCGCGAAGCCGCTGAGGTTCGACAGCTCTCCGGCGAGACGGGACTCGATTCCGTGCCGCAGCCGGTTGACTTGCTCGCGATACGGCGACAACACCGCCAGCGACGGCGGGTTTGGGCCACCGTCCGCCTTAAGCAACTTCAACACCTGAAGGACGGCCTTGACTTCGTCAGCATTAGACCATGCGGGAGGGCGGTCGCCGCCCTTGTATCCATGCTGCTCCCGCACGTATGGCATATCGATGAACACGATTGGCGTCTCCGGCAGCGACAGCGGATTTGTCGAGCGGAACGGCGGAGTGCCCTTGCGGTACTCGTCGATCTTTTCTGGATTCGTCTTGAGCGAGCCGCCGTAGAAGCAATCCGATACGATCTTCGCGATCGCCGGATGCATGCGGTGCTGCTCCGTCAGCCTCCGTGCGATAGGTCTGTGCCTTGGATGGCCGGCCTGCCAGGAGAGCTCCGCCTCGACCAGCGTCTCGAAGAGGCTCAGAGTTTCGAGCGCGTCGGAGCAAAGCCTTCCATAATCGGTGTCCTCGGATTCAACTTCCTCAAAGATCTCTTCCATGCCCGGATCCTTAAGCTGGCGGGCGATCAGCGTCTCGGAAGCGCGGACTGCTGCCCTCACGCTCGCGGCGTCTGAAAGGAGGCGGGTCATCTTATCGGCGCCGTATGGCGGAAGTTGCTTATGGTCACCGATCATCAGGCGCCGGTGCGATAGCAACAGCGGCGACAGAAGCTCGGCACCGGTGGCCTTTCCGGCCTCCTCGACGATCGTCCAATCGAACAGACCTCTCTCCTCGATTAGCTGCTCGACTGCGGCTGAGTTGGTCGTCGCGAACACCACGTTCGCCGCCCGCAGTATCATCGACTCGAACGCGCGCGCTTCCGCGGTCCGCCGCCGGCTTCTGGTGTTGCGGCGGTTCTGTTCGCGCCGGGACTCTGCCAGGGCACGCACCTTGCCGGCAACGTGTCGGCTTGCGTGGTTGACCAAGTCGCTTCCTGCGAGAGCCTCCAAGTGCTTGTCCGCCTGCCGATCGATCTCCAGATCTGTATCTGCGGGGTCGTCGTCCGCTGGCCGGGCTCGCACCATTACCGGCTCGGTGCCTTCCGGGAATACGGCCTGCACCTCCTTCATGAGATGGTCGATCGCGGCGTTGCTTTGGGCCGATAGCAGAAGCCGGGTCGTGGGCTCATCTTTGAATCGTCGGCGCACTAGATCGCCGACCATGAAGGTCTTCCCGACGCCCGGCGGTCCCTGCAGCAGAAACAGCGGTACGGTGGAGAGTATCTCGGTCAGCGCGAGCTGCTTCGAGGGATCTAGCTCGGCGAACCGTTCGTCCTTTTCGACCGGATCGCGGCTGTGGTCGATGCGCTCGCGGCGATCGACGAACATCCTCAGAAGCTCGGTATGCTCGCGCAGCACCTTGAGGGCTTTCACCCGCCGGCGGAATTGAGCGATCTGGCCGCTCATCCCGGCCGGAGCCAGAAAAGCCGGGCCGCGTATTTTGGTGGCAACCGCGCCCTCGAATTGCAGAATTTGCGATGCTCCATCCTGCGAGGATTTCACGTACCGCCATTCCGTTTCCCGGTTGCGTTCGCCGAGCGATCCGCTTTCGGACAGCGCCCAGCCCTCGTCATCGGGAAGCTCGTCGCCCTCCAGCATTTTTGAAAGCCGTACTGCGGGCGCTCCAAGCTTGAGAGCCTTCGACAGTGCGGCCCTATCGGGGTCGTGACGCGGCGAAAGCATCAGGACGTGCATCTCCGACGAGAGATCGGAAGATCCGGGCCGCACGTCGACGGGAAAGATGTCGGCGGCGGCATACGCCATCTCCAGAACAGATAGAAGCGCGAACGCCTGATGCTTGCGTTCGAGCTCCGACTTCGTCCGCTCGCGCGGTTCGAGGGAACGGAGGCGATCATCCCACCGGGCGACGCGGCTGCGCCGTCGTGGAAAGTTCTTGGCCGCATCCCGGCTGTCGAGGATGTCGAGCATCGCCGGTGCGATGGACGCATTCTCGCCCACTGAGTACGGTCGGCCCACCTGAGCACGCTCGCAGGCCGCGAATTCCCAAGTGGCCTGTTCGGTAGAATTGGGCTGACTGTATTGGATCAGCGGATAGGTGAGATGCCGTCCCAACAGCACAGGCTGCTCCGCGCGGCCTTGCTCGCGGGCCTTGGCGAGGACAGGTTCTTCGGAGAGATCATCGGCGATGAATCGAAGCTGTGCGTTGGTGTCGTCAATCTCGATCTCGTTATCTGATGCACGCCGGATGGCCGTCGAAACGGCCGAGCCGCGGCCCAGGCGAATGGAGATGGCCAGTTTGAGCTCTTTGCCAGCGACCTGAGCCTCGATGCCGGCGATAACTTCTTCGAACTGACGGCAGATCAGGGCACCGTCCAGGCGGTCGGCTTCGTCAAGTCCGAGAATCGTCCGGAGAAGACGTCCCTCGGCAGCCGTCATGTGGTCGGCGATCTCGGAGGGCACCACTGCGAGATTTGCGACCCGTTCCGCTGGTGCGGATAGGAGCTCGGCGAGAAGCAGCCCGAACTTATTCCAGTCATGGCGGAAGGAGGCCACCTCCTGGCCGCCGCGTTCCATGCGTCTTCGCGAGGCAGCGCCATCCACACTCGCAATTCTCATGGACCACTCAAAACCGGTGAGCCGGAAATCAGGTTCATCCGCAAACGACGTGACGATCGCCCACGGATCAATGTTGCGGTGAATGATTCCCTGGGAGTGCAGAAGGTCCAACGCTTGGGCGATCCTCAGCCCATTCGCCCAGATCAGGCGCCGATTTCGCGGAAGCCGCGGCTGAGTTATAGCATCGGGCTGGTTCTTGGCCCGGCGGAAGATCTCCAACGGGGATCCCTGGCCAGGATCGACGACGATAAAGAACCCGGTATCGTCTTCCTCGTGGGCGAACATGGGAACGAAAAGGTCGTCGGCGCGCGGAATTGCCGCCAGACGCTGGAGCTGCCGTATCTCACTCCGCCAGATGTCCTCGGTGTCAGGATCGGCGCTGGTGCGCGCCCAGAATTTAACGAGGACTTCTCTTCCATCGGGCGGCCGCGCCCTGCTCACTTCCGGCCGACCGGACGCGACGTCGCCTGCGACGAGCACGGTTTCGTCAAGCTTGTACCCGTCTAAGAAACGCTTCCTCTTACTTCGTTTTTCCTTTGCCATCGGCCTATGCTGTTTCCCGTAGCAGTCGCAACAGCGAATCGCCCGCCGCCGACATCTGTCGGATCGGCGGTCGGATGCACCGTATCGAAACGGGCTTGGGTTTGAGTCCGCTTTTGGGGTTGTTGCGGAGTCGTGTCAAGGTGTGGCGTGTCATCACGGCTGGCAAAACTGCCAACTATCAACGTGCGTCTGATGCCCGAGTGGACTGCTCGTGCTTCCCCGGTGCTTCCCAGGCCGGTTTGGGGGCGTCCAAGTAAAGGGCTAAGTGCTGGCGCGCCCGGACGGATTCGAACCGCCGACCCCCAGATTCGTAGTTAGAAGATCGTTCAGTCCCGGACCCCGCTGCCGTTTCTAGCGGGAATGAACAGTGACTATCAGCGGCGGCAGTCGTGGGGAGTGGATGTTGCGACCCCCCGCAACCAAATACGCCGCTAAGTCAATGACTTAGCGGCGTTGCTATTTTGCGATTATGTTGGGCCCGCCGTCTGGAAGCACTGTGGAAGCAAGAGGGCGCGAAGACGCAAGTAGATCAACGGGTTGGCGCGTAGCACGAGTCAACATTCTACAGCGGCTGGTTGAAGAGAAGCGTAGACCGCCGGGTTCTTCCACCTATCCTCGATCTGTCATGCGGCAGCATCAGCTCCAGAAGTATCGCCGCGAAATGGTCGCCGTTGCTAATGGGCGGGTGCACGAAGTCGGGGTCGGATCGGGATTGAACGTTCCGCTCTACGGCAAGCAGGTCGAGTTCGTATTCGGGATCGACCCTTCGCCCCGTTTGCTCGCGATTGCGCGCCGACGTGCCGCCCCGCGGCCGGTGTCCGCGCCGTTGTCACCTGAACCGGAAGATGGACGACCTTATCCGCTCAGCCGGTTTCGACATGACGAGCCTTCGAACAGAATACGCAAACGGGCCACGTCCAATGACTTACATGTACCTAGGAGGGGCACAATTGGCGGCATGATTTTACGCCTGTAAATCAACTCCAAAAATGTCCGCTCGTCGGACTCGAACAGACATGCCGGGGGCACGCCCAAAACGACGCGAATGACCCCGAGCCGACGTCAGGCGGGTCGAAATCTCGCAGTGCACCGGAGTGACGTGCTATTGTTTAGGTCGAGGACAGGAGGGCCGCAGCGACTTGCTTCAGAACGATTCAGGACTGCCCCAAGGACCTGCCGACCGCCCCACGCCAAGCTGAGCGCGAAGAAGATTGTCCCGCAAGGGCTCTGTCGTCAGCCAGGTGTACGACAGACACCCGCTTGAAGCGGGAGGGGAGGAAATCCCCATGATCAACGTAAAACGGCGTGAGTTCATTGCCCTTCTCGTCGGCGGCGCGGCGGCGTGGCCGCACGCAGCGAGCGCGCGGCAGCCGGCGATGCCGGTGATCGGAATTCTTATCGGCGGAACGGCGGAGTCGTTCGCGCCGTTCGAGCCGGCATTTCGCAAGGGCCTGAGCGAAGGGACCTTTCCTGACGGCAGCAACGTTCCTTTCGAATCCCGTCGGGCAAACGGCCAAGTGGACCGGCTACCCGGTTTGGCCGCCGATCTGATCGGCCGGAGGCCGACCGTCATTGCCACGCAGACGTTGCCCGCCGCATTGGCGGCGAAGGCTGCGACCAGCACGATTCCTGTCGTCTTCGTGATCGGCGAGGACCCGGTCAAAGTCGGGCTGACGGGGAGTTTCAGCCGGCCTGGCGGCAACGTCACCGGCATAACCAATTTCATGAACGTGCTGGGAGCCAAACGCGAGGCCGTGCCGACCGCCATGGTGCTCGGCTTGTTGGTGAACCCAACCAATCCCAACGCGGAGGCTGATACCCGGGACCTAGAGGCGGCAGCGCAAGCGCTCGGGCGACGGCTGCAGGTGCTGACCGCCGGCGCCGACCACGAGCTCGAGACAGCGTTCGCCGCCGCCGTCGAACAGAAAGTCGGCTCCCTGTTCATCAACATCGATTCTTTCCTGTTCGCCCGGCGCCAACAAATCGCCACGCTGGCGGCGCGCTACAAGGTTCCTACGATCCATCCGTTTCGCGAGTATGTCGTGGCCGGCGGACTGATGAGCTACGGAGCGAGCTTTGTCGACGCCTGGCGCCAGTCCGGCATCTATGTCGGCAGGATTCTCAAAGGCGCAAAGCCTACCGACTTGCCGGTGCTGCAGCCGACTAAGTTCGATCTGGTGATCAATCTCAAAGCTGCGAAAGCGCTCGGCCTGGAGATTCCGTCAACGGTTATCGCCCGCGCCGACGAGGTAATCGAATGATCCGTCGCCGCGAGTTCATCACTCTGCTTGGCGGCGCGGCGGCGTGGCCGCTCGCGGCGCGCGCGCAGCAGCGCTTCAAGATCGGCCTCCTTGATGCGGGGCTCGGTGCGGCTTTCAGCGTGCCCTTCATGCGCAAGCTTGGTGAGCTTGGCTATGTGGAGGGAAAGAACGTCGTCATCGAGCGCAAATCTGCGCAGGGAAATGCCGAGCGCTTGAACGAATTTGTGGCAGACCTGGTACGGGAGCAAGTCGATGTCATTGTGACGGCCGGCACGCCAGCGGGGGTTGCCGCCAAGAAAGCCACCAGCACGGTCCCCATTGTTCTTGGCGCGATCAGCGATCCGGTCGGTATTGGTCTGGTCGCGAGCCTCGCCCGGCCTGGCGGAAACGCAACCGGCAACTCGCTGATGGCGCCGGACCTGAGCGCCAAACGGCTCGATATCCTTCGCACGCTGGCGCCGGGAATTACCCGCTTCGCAATCCTGTGGGATTCGTCGAATCCCGGCATGGCGAAACGCGTGCAGGAAACAAAAATTGCAGCCGGTCAGTTGCGCGTCCTGCTGCGCCCCGTCGGTCCACGCAATCTCGATGAGCTGGATGCAGCATTTGCTGAACTCTTGCAGGCGCGGCCCGACGCGCTTCTGGTTACGGCGGAGGCATTCACGCGGCGCTATCTCGCGCGCATTGTTGATTTTGCCAACAGCAACAAGATTCCGGCGATGTTCGAGGACAGCCTGTATGTCGAGGCGGGCGGGCTGATGTCATATGGCCCCGATTACCAAGCCGTCTTTGAGAAAGCGGCCGTCTTTGTCGACAAGATCTTGAAAGGCGCAAAGCCGGCCGATTTGCCGATCGAGCAGCCAACGAAATTCGAGCTGGTGATCAATCTCAAGACCGCAAAGGTGCTCGGACTCGAACTTCCGTCCCAGCTGCTCGCGCTTACCGACAGGGTGATCGAATAGAGGCCTGCTTTGCTGCGATCGCTCACAGCCGGTTATGGCACTTTTGAGACCTGCAGTGATGACGTGCGAAGGTCCCGCTCGCGGCGGTAATTCGGACATTGAGCGGACATCGCCCCAGGGCCGAGTCTGACCCGTTTGCGACATCGCACCCCTTTTTTTGCTGAACTTTGCGGCCTCGCCACGAAATGCTACGATCCTGTCGGGCCGTGGAGGGAAATCATGAAGCGCGTTCCGTCTTGTGCGGCCGCCTTCGCATTCATCGCAATGCAGATGTCTGGCGCGTTGGCGCAGGATTCGATCACCAACGATATCGCACCGAACGGAAAGCTGCGAGGTGCTGTTATCGGCATAAAGGTGCTCGGAGGAATTGGCGAGCCCATCGGACGGTTTATCGCCGGCAAGCTTGGCGTAACATTCGAGCCTGTCGTTTACCCCAACCCCGAGAGCTACGAGGCAAGCTTCGGCAAGGGCGAATGGGATATCGCCCTCGGACCACGCGTTCTGGCGCCCGCCGACAAAGCCGACGTCACACCTGACATTTGGCTGATCGAACTACTCTATCTTGCTAGTGCGGGCCATAACTTTGCGAGTGCCGCTGACGTGGACCGTGCCGGGGTCAAGGTCGGGACGATTCAGAACAGTCCATCGGACCGCATCCTGACTCGAACACTGAAGTCGGCGCAGCTTTTACGCTTGCCGCTCAGTCCGAACTTTCCGGCGGACGCGGTCGATTTGCTTCGCACTGGCAGGGCTGACGTGTTCGGAGCGGACTCTGGGCTTATCGCTGCGATTGCCGGGGGCTACCCCGAAGCAAAAACTGTTCCTGGCACATTCAGCATTGTTCGAGTGGCGATAGCGCTGCCGAAGGGGCGATCATCGGCGGCGCAAGCGAAGTTGCTCGAGCTAGTAAACGAGGCCAAAAGGACCGGCGTAGTCCAGAAGGCATTCGAACAAGCTGACCTCAAGGGCGGGGTACGGGTGGCGCCGGAATAGGGTGCGAACTTGGCTCGTTGCTAACAACGTGACATTCGGCGGAGAAGAACCCAGCGATGCGCCTACAAAAACGATGAACAGGGATGGAATTTCAGCACCATAGAATCAGGAGGGGCGTTCAGCGACAACCAACATCCTGATGAGCCTGCCCTCCTGTCCGGACCGAGCTGCATTGGCCTGACGTTCAGGCATGTCGGGGCCCAAAATTGTGCTTGCTCCAAGCTCGTCGGCCCGCCGCTCCCGCGTGCTCCCGGGGCTGCCCGTCTCGTTGCGACTCTCGATGTTCGTGAACCCCACCGCCCTAAGCGATTCCAGGATTTCCTCCGGCGTCCCAAGAAAGCTGTAGGAGGGGGCCCTAGCCCACGGCAGCGGATAGTACGGCTCACCGGCCGAACCCTGCGCCGCATGGCTGAACGTGTAACGGCCACCCGGTACAAGGACGCGATAAGCTTCGGCGAACATGCGGGGCTTATCTTCGACGTTCATGGTGACGTTCTGGCACCATACGAGATCGAAACTCCGGTCCTCATAGGGCAAATCGGTGACGCTTCCCTGACGAACGGCAATCTTGTCCCCCATGCCGCAAAGCTTATTCAGACGTGACGCCGTCTCAACGTATTGTGGCCCTCGACCCGACATCCATAAGTGTGGGCGAGATAGCGGCTCGAGCCGCCAACGCCACAGCCCGCATCGAGGACCCGCATGTCTTTTGCTACGCCGACCAGTTGCGCCTGGGCTTTCGTCGAATTGAGACCGCCCACGTGCAGTTGGTCGATTAAGTTCAGCATCTCCACCGTGGGATTCGCTGTGTCGTGGCCCGCTGCCATTAGAGCGCCCATCATTCGCTCGACAAGGCCATCGGAACCATAGTGTGTTTGGATCGACGATCTTACGTCAGTCATCTCCTCCTCCCCTGACATGATAAAAACATTATCCAAAAAACGATGACGAGGCCATCGCGCTCTCGCTGTCTCGTGATGAATGTCCGGATGTGGCACAAATGCGCCGTGCGACGATGTCCGCTCACCGGTCGCGATCGAGTGATAAGCGGACAACATATGCTCAATGCGAGTTCTTCGCATTTTGACCCATAGCTGCCAATCGACAGCGAATTTTGCTGTGGTGCACAACCGCTCTTGAGTTGTGGTAGGGTGCAATCCTCGTTGTGGTAGGGTGCAATCCTCCCACCGAGGGAAGATCATGAGGCGACGCGATGTCATCACGCTGCTCGGCGGCGCGGCCGCCGCGTGGCCGCTCGC
>Ga0137368_10007307_pt1 | contig 11502 bp, 8 predicted proteins | sample SagtaG_13_FD_104917 | JGI IMG/M metagenome (GOLD analysis project Ga0137368, IMG submission 104917) | Vadose zone soil microbial communities from Sagehorn Ranch, Mendocino, California, USA - Sage1_L_100_16 metaG | ecosystem: Environmental > Terrestrial > Soil > Vadose zone | place: USA...
CCCTCCTGCTCGAACTCGTCCAGAGGGTCGAAGTCCAGCACCGCGTCCTCCACCGCGATCGGGATGAACTCCTGCACCTGGTAGGGCAGGGCTTCCCGGAGCTCCTTGATCGGGAGCCAGGGCAGGGCGACCTCCCGGACCACCACCCGCTGGTTCCCCACGCCCATGAAGACCTGCCGCCCCTTGAACCCGCCCCGGCGCCACAGCTCCTTCAAGGCTTCGGCAACGGCCTGGGGCTCCTTGACCTCGCCGTTCTGGACGGCGCCCGCCGGCATGGGGACCTGCGCCGCCCGCACCAGGGAAGGGGGGTCCGAGGACACGCTGATCTCGGCGGCCCGCGCCGCCGTCGAGCCGATGTCGAGCCCGATTCGTGTCCTGGCCACCCTAGGCCCCGCCTTCCCACTTCACCGACCGGTCCGAGAGGTACCGGTCCACATCTGACTCCCTGATCCGGTAGTTCTTGCCCACCCGGATCGCCGCGAGCTGTCCGCTCTTGATGAGGCGGTAGACGGTCATGTTCGAGACCCGCATGGTCCCCGCCACCTCCCCGACGGTCAGCAGGCGGTCCCCCACGAACGGACGCCGCTTGCCCATGTCACAACCTCCACAAGTTCAACATCTGCCACACCTGCCACTTCTTCAACAACTGCCCCGAGCCTCCCTTCTTCCTCTGTACGTTCGGGGGGACGCGGAAGCTAACAAGCGCAACATGTGTTGTCAAACATCTCAGGCGCCACTATCGGCACTTTAGGCTAAATTACAAAGCTGTAATTAACAGGAACCACCAAGAATGATCAGGAGCCTCAGCCGGACGGGGGGTCGGCCGGACGGCCTACGACGCGAACAGGCGGACGTAGGCGTGGGCGATCTGGGGCCCGGCGAAGGTCGCCACCAGGGCCCCCAGGGCCATGAACGGGCCGAAGGGGAGCGCCTGCTTGCGGCTCCGTCCGGCAGCCAGGGCCACGACGGCCCCCACTCCCCCTGCCAGGATGGCCACGCCGGCCGCCACGCCCACTCTGGACAGGCCGATCGAGCCCAGCACGAGGCCGATCACCGCGCCGAACTTGACGTCGCCCATCCCCATGCCCCGAGGCGACACCAGGGCCACCAGGAGCAGGCCGCCCCCGTACGCGGCCAGCCCGATGGCCCCGTCGACGACGTCCACCCCTCCACCCGCGAGGTCACCGGCCAGGATCGACACCGCGAACCCGACGATGGCCGGATACGTGATGCGGTTCGGGAGGACGCGCTTCTGGAGGTCGATGATGGCCAGGGCCAGGACCACGGCCAGGAACACGGCCATCATGGCTTGCACCAGGATCCGATCGAAGGCCAGGGCCGCTCCCACGAAGAGGGCGGCCGTGGCCGCCTCCGTCAGCGGATAGCGGGGCGAGATCCGGGCCCCGCACGCGCGGCACCGCCCCCGCAGGAGGACGTACGAGATGACCGGGACGTTGTCCCGCGCGCGGATCTGCGTCCCGCACGAGGGGCATTGCGATCGGGGCGCCATGATGGACCGTCGAGCCGGCACGCGATGGACCACCACGGTCAGGAACGAGCCGATCAGGAGGCCGATGACTGCGTACAGGGTGACGACCACTGGCGGCCAAGCCTACCTGTGGCCAGGAACGGCGTATGGCACGAGGAGTCCCGGCTCAGAAACCGCGCCCGGCTCCGTTCCCGCTCGCTGCGAGCTCGACCGTGCCGGCCACCGCTCCGGCTTGGACCTGCGGCTCCATCGGGAGCTTGAACGAGAAGGTCGCTCCCGCGCCGGGACGCGAGACCAGCCACAGCTGCCCTCCCATCGACTGGACCAGGCGTTTGGCGATGTAGAGCCCGAGCCCCGTCCCGCCGGTCCGGCGGACCAGGCCGATCTCACCCCGGTGGAACCGGTCGAAGATCCGGTCCTGCTCCGCGGAAGGAATGCCCGGTCCGTGGTCCCGGACCGACACCGTCGCGTCGTTCACTCCGACATCGACCGACACCTCCACGAGGGTACCCCTGGGCGAGTACTTGAGTGCGTTCGAGAGAAGGTTCCCCAGGACCTGCTGCACCCGGAAGGGGTCAGCCGTGACGGAGACCGGTACGCCCGGTGTGCGCAGCTGGAACGGGCGCCCCTGGTCCTGCAGCTGGTGCTCGTCCACGACCGCTGAGACGAGGGAGGTCAACTCCACCGCCTGGCGCTCGAGCGACACGCGGCCCCCCTGAAGCGATGCGGCCTCGAGGAGGTCGTTGACCAACCGCTCCAGGCGCTCGGTCTGCTTCAGCATCACCCGGTAGTACTCTGCGCGGGCCTCGGGCCCGCTGTCGATGGTGCCCTCGGTGAGGGCGGCCAGGTAGCCCTTGAGTGGCGTCAGCGGGGTTCGGAGTTCGTGAGAGACCGTGGCGACGAAGTCGGTCTGGAGCTGCTCGGCCTCGAGCTCGGCGGTGACGTCGCGCGCGACCACGACCATCCCCTCGGGCCCGTCCGTACGGTCCGAGAGCGGTGAGGCCACGTAGCGCATCCACCGGGCGTCGCCGTCGGGGCGCTCGATCAACGCATCGTGCGGCTCGCCATAGGTGCCCGTTCCGACCTCCAGGGCCGTGCCGAACACCTCGTCCCAGGTCCTTCCGACGACGTTCTCCTCGGAGAGCGCGGTGATGCGCTCCATCGCCGGGTTCCACGAGCGGATCCGGAGGTCCTGTCCCAGCACGAAGATCCCGTCGGACGCGCTCCCGATGATGTTCGACAGCTGCCGGCGCTGGTCGACCGTCTCGGAGAACAACCTGCGGTTCTGGAGCTTGACGGCGATCTGCGAGGCCAGCGTGTCCGCGAGGGAACGCTCGGCCGGCGTGAGCGCCTCGGTCCGGTACACGGCGAGGACGCCGCGGCTGGCGCCGGTCTCGAACTCCGCCGTGTGCGCGAAGAGCCCGGGACGGGCTCGTACGTAGACCTCCGGGCGCGAACCCGGGCGGCCGACCGGCGCGAGGGCGAGCGCAACCGTCTCGTCCGCGCCATACACGGTCACCTCACCGTCCTCCAGGACCACGACCTCCACCGCCGCGGCGTTCAGCATCCGCTCGGCCAGCGGCAGGAACGAGCGGAAGTCGGCCGTCGCCTCGAGCGGACCGAGCAGGGCCCGACCCGCCTCGTACAGGTTCCGCATGCGGTCTCGCTCCTGCATGCTGTGCAGCGACGCGCGGTAGGCCAGGAAGGCCAGCAGCAGCGGCGCCGCCAGCAGCGGAAGCAGGCGCGGGGACAGGCGCCACAGAGCTGCGCCCATCACCCCGATGGCCAGGTTCCCGCCGAACTGCATCAGGGAAAGCCCGATGGGCCTGGTCAGCACTGACAGGAACGACGTGCCCTCGACCATGGAGATGATGCCGGCCAGGCTGGCCTCGTTGAAGGCGAAGTAGGTGGCCATCCCGAGGCCGGCGCCCACCCAGGCCACCGGCTCCAGCGGCGAGGTTCGGCCGAACGTATGGAACACGGCCAGCGCAGCCGTAATGGCCACGACGTCCTGCCCCACGTTGAACAGCGTCTTGTGCACGGCCGTGCGCCGGATCGCGTTCCCGAGCCCGATGCCGGCCGCCACCGCCAGGGTGAGGACGGCCGAGGGGACAAGGAACAGGCCGACGGCGAACACCACGTCGGTCATCAGGAAGTCCTCGATCTCCTCCTGGAAACGCAGCGAGATCGGGAACAGCTCGGCCACCGTCACCGCCGCCGTGAGGACCACGAATGCGGCGAGGTCTCGTGCCTCCCACGTCCCGATCTCGGTCGCGCGCCAGGCGATGATCCCGACGCCCCCGGCCACCGCCGCGGCCAGGAGGGCTTGCGCGCGCCCCGGAAGGCCGTGCGCGCCCCTCACGGGCCTACCCCCACGACGACAGGTCGTAGAGGTAGGTGGTCCACGTCGACGCGGTCCACCCGGCGTCGTGCCAGCCCTTCTTGTCCCAGGCCGTTTCGTCCCATCCGGTACCGTGCCAGCCCTTCTTGGCGAACCCGGTGTCCCATCCCGACGTCTCGGCCGTGTAGTCGACGAACGGCGACGAGTACCAGGCGTCCGATCCCCACGACAGCGGGACCCACTTGTCCCAGAAGACGTCGTACTCGCCCCTCAGGAGCTTGGGATGGGCGTTCCCGGCTCCCGGCGAGGAGTACACGTGGAACGTCCCGCGGCTCCCCTCGATCTTGCCGAGCCCGGTCGAGGGCTTGAGGCCCACGTTGGCCGGCGGTCCCGCATACGTCGTCGCCGAGGACATCGCCGCCGCAGCGTTCACGATCGGCGTGTGCGAGCTGCTCGACGTGGGCTTGGCGGTGCTCAGCAGGATCGCCTTGGCCATGTCGGGGGTGAGCGACGGGTTCTGCTGGAACATGTCCGCGGCGATGCCCGCCACCACGGCCGTCGCCTGCGAGGTCCCGGTTCCCTTGAAGTACGACGTACCGACCACGGCGGAGGAGTGGAACATGTCCACCGTGGAGTCCGGGTCACGGAGCGAGACGATGCTGATGCCCGGCGCCAGCAGGTCCGGCTTGGCGAACTTGTCCGGCGTCGGCCCACGGCTCGAGAAGTCGGCTTCCACGACAGGCTTGCCGGCGTTCTGGTCGTGGACGTTCGCGGCCCCGACGGTCAGCACGAAGGGGTCGTCGCCCGGCTTGTCGACGGTCCCGGGGGATGGCCCCCGGTTCCCGGCCGCCACCACGACCAACACGCCGGAGAGCCACACCTGCTCCACCGCGTAGTCGAGAGGGTCCAGCTTGTATGTCTGCGTGCCGTCGGTCCCGTAGGAGAGGTTGAGGACCCGGATCGCGTACTGGGCGCGGTGCGCCACGACCCACTGGAGCCCGGCGATGATCTCCGAGACATCCGTGGACCCGTCCCACGACGCCACCTTGATCGAGACCAGGTTCGCGGCCGGTGCCAGGCCGACGTACGCCCCGTTCGAGGCCGTCCCGTCGCCGGCGATGATGCCGGCCATGTGCGTGCCGTGGCCGTAGTGGTCCAGCCCGTCCTGGTCCTGCGTGAGGTCGACCCGCTCGATCACGCGCTTCTCGAGGTCGGGCACGTGGGCCACGCCGGTGTCGAGCAGCGCGACCGTCACCCCGGCCCCGTTCTTCCCGGGACCGCCGAGGCCGTTCGCCCCGATGGCCCCGCGCCAGATCGTGTTCGCCGACCACGTGTCGTACTTCCGGGTGTCGACGATGTGCGAGGTGAGTCGGGCGTCACCCCAGACGCGCAGCACGGCCGGCGAGTCGGCGAGCGGCTCGAGCCCCCGCCCCGGGATGCTGGCCGCGAATGCGTCCACGAGGCCGAGCTCGCGGCCGACCGACCCGCCGAGCGACCGGACAAGTCGCTCCGCCCGGTCGGAAGCCGGCGTGAGCTCTCGGACGATCACGCGGAGCGTGCTCGAGGGCTGCCCCTGCGCCTGCCGGACCAGCGCCGGGTCGGCCTTCCACGACGCATCCGGGACCGCCGCCGGTGGCGACATCGGTCCCGCCGACGCGATGGCCACGATCGCCATCGCCAGGACCGTGGCCGTGGCCGCAAGCGTGCCTCGGGCCCTTCGAACCGTTCTCTCCGCCCATTCCACTGGCCTCGCCGCTGCGACTCCGGTCATGTCCACGTCCGCCTTCCTCCGTCGGATACCCGATCTCTGATTAGGATTGTCGGCTGGAAACCCTGCCCTGCCCATTTGGCCGCCGTCCCGAATGGGTGATGCAAAGGCATGGAATCCAGAGCACGCCGGGGGACTCATCGGATAGGCCGTTGGTCTCAGGACGGGGGGCGGATGGCCCCCGCTCGCTCCGGCCTTCCGCCCCGCTCGCTCTGGCCAGGGATCATCCGGCGGAGCCTCACGTCACCTCGCGCTCGTACACGATGGTCTCGCCGAACCCCGAGGTGGAGGCCCCCGGCACGGCCACCTGCTTGTAGGCGAAGGTGGCGTTCGAGTTCATCGTGACCGAGCCGCCGTAGAGCTGGCCCGAGGCGAGCGAGCTGTTGGAGTTCAGGATGATGCTGCACGTCCTGGGCACGTAGATCAGCGCGTTGAGGTTGGCCCCGATCCCGCTGTTGATCGTCGTGGTGAAGTCGCAATAGCCGGGAAGCGCGGTCAGGCCGGCGAAGATGGAGACGCTGTAGGGGCCGCCCGTGGCGCTCCACCTCGTGCTGGGGAGGAACGTGACCGGTCCGTCCGTGACGATCGCGAGGTTCCCGGGGAGTGTCTTCGTCGGGGGGTTGATGGTGCAGGGGTTGTTCCCCATCGAGGTCAGCCTGACCAGGAGGTTGCCGCTGGTCCAGCTGTTCTGGATGTAGGCGGCCGCGTTCGAGCAGGATGCCCCGGTCCAGGTCTGCTGGTTCGTGTACCCGGCGTTGATCCAGTCCGAGGCCACGTAGGTGAAGGTCGGATACGACGGCATGGGCGGAGCGGAAGACGGGATGTTCTGGGTCTGCGTCCCGCTGATGGCCCCGGAGGGGGCGCTGATCGTGGTCCCCGCCTTGGCGTTCCCGTAGATGTGAGCGGAGCTGGTGAGGGAGATGGAGGAGGTGGAGGACGTGACGTTCCCCCGGACCTTCGCGCTCGAGTTCATGACCACGGAACCGGACGCCCACAGGTCCCGCTTGACCTCCGTCTTGCTGGTCATGGTCACGCTCCCGAGCGCGTAGAGGTTGCCGTAGATGGTGTTGTTGCTGTTCAGGTTCATGCTGCCGTTCGTGTAGACGTCGGCGTCGTTGTACTGGCCACCCAGCACCGTGCTGTTGGAGTTCATGTGGATGCTGCTGTAGCCGTAGATGGCCCCACCGGGGAACGACCCCGTGGTCGTGACCGACAGGCTCACCTTCGACTCCAAGGTCCGGGTCGGCTTGGAGAGCGCGGTCATCTTCCCGACCGATCGCAACAGCACGGAGTCGGGAGACTGCGTGAGCGGGCAGACCAGGGTCCCTCCGGCCGCGTTGTAGAAGGTGGCCGTGACCGTGAACGTGGTCGAGGGGACCGAGTTGAGCGTCTGGGTGACCGGGGAGCACGGGTAGGAGGCATAGGGAGTCGACGCGAGCAGCGAGTAGTAGTAGTTGAGCCCCGCCTCCCCCGTCTCCAGGGCCTGGACCCGGCGCCGGTCGTAGGCGCTCTGTTCGCTGTTGTGGACGGCGAGCTGGATCGCCCCCAGCACGATCAGGGCGACCACGAACGACACGACGACCGCCGTGATCATGGCGAAGCCATCCTCCCGCTCGAGTCTCATCACGTCGCCTCCATCGCCCGCGCTGCTCACCCCGACGGAACCGCCGCGCAGGGATTGGTCCCGGTGACCTGGTTGCGGATGGCCACCGCGTCGTCCAGCCGGATCGTCCGGGACGTGGTGTCGCTCGGCTTCGAGTTGACCAGCACCGTGATGTTCAGGATCCGCCCACCGCTGGTGCTGGAGGGGTCGAGCTCGAACGCGTGCACCCCCTGGCTGACGTTCACGATGCTGTCCGCCACGGTGCGCCATCCCGTCACCGCGGCCGTGTTCCCGGAGGGCCACCGGCGGACCAGCAGCTGGGAGTTCGAGATGCGCCACTGGACGCACATCGCCGCGTACCCGCGGGTCGTCGCGTTCGCCTCCGTGTAGACCCGCAGTCCGTAGTAGGGCGAGCTGGGGGAAGCCTCCGTCGCCGGATCGTACAGGACGTCTCCGGAGCGGACCTCCCGGTCGATCTCCTCGATGGCCAGGCGGGCCTGGTCGTTGTTCGTGCTCCGGCCCTGTTCGCCGACGATGGCGTTCTGTGCGGACTGGAGGACGGACAGGAAGACGACGGCGACGATGACCATCAGCGACATTGCCACCATCACCTCGGGCAGGGTCATCCCGCCCTCGCCTCGGGCCAGGCGGCGGGTCCGGCCTGTCACGTTCGCACCGGCGCTCATGGCGCGGGCTTGTAGGTGGCGTGGGCAACGAGGGAGCCGAGGTCGACGCTCATGGTGATGTCCGCCACCGTCGTCCTGGACGACCCGCACGTGCTGCCGCTCCACTTCGTCACCGTGAAGGTCACCGTCCCGGAGAGCGGTGACCCCACCCGGGCCCACGCCTCCGTGATCGAGCCGGTGCCGGTCGTCTGCGTGGTGTAGTCCCCGTCCACCCGGAGGTTGCCGGTGACGTCCACCTTGAAGGAGCCGGACGACACGACCGTGCACCCGGTGTGGACCTCGGCCAGGCACAGGCTTCCCGAGCAGCTCTGGTTCCCCGGGTTGTACTCGACGATGTCCTGTCCCGTGGTCCCGGGGTTGAGCGTGCTCTGGTTGTAGCCCGAGCCGTTCCACAGCTTGAGCGTGGCGGTGGGGACGGTGACGCTCGGCGCCACCGCGCCCACCCCCGCCTCCGCCGTGGCCCTCCACACGGTGCCGGACATGGTCAGGCAGGCCCAGCCGCACTGGGTGGACCACCCGCTCCCCGCGGAGGCCCCGCAGAGCCCGGTGGCGAGATGGACGTCCCCGATCCCCCGCGTGACCGTCTCGTTGATGATGCGGTTCGACCCGTTCTGCCGGATGCGCTGGTACACGTTGCTCTTGTAGCTCGCGGCGTTGCTCTGCCCGTCGACCACCACGTCCCCCAGCCGGCAGCTGTTGCTGCCGTTGGACGTGACGCCCGAGTCCTTGAGGTCCATGACGACGGCATAGCTGGTCCCGGTCTGGCGGTCGGCCTGGATGGAGGAGTAGCCGCACGGAAGACTGTCGAGCTGCCCGTTGCAGGGATTGGTGGAGTTGGCGGAGGTGGTCGCCGTCGCCCCCCCGGACAGTGTGTTCGTGTTGAAGTAGTCCCCGCCGACGACGTAGATGTCGTTTCCGCCCGTGGAGCCGCCCGAGAGGAAGATCCCCCACAGCCCACCCTGGGCGCCGGTACTGGCCGTCCCGTAGGCAGTGGCGCCCGGTGTGGTCGCGTCGTCGTCTGCCAGGGTCGACGCCGAGAGCTCGCTTGCGGTCGTCACCGTCCCGCCCACCGACATCGACCCGCCGATCTGGCCGGCCGACGCGTCCACCTTCGTGAGCTGTTCGGACTGGAGGTTGCCGGTCAGGCCGGGGAGGTCGATCCCCATGTACTCCCACGCGCTCACGTACTGGATGCCGGCGGAGTTCGGGACCGCCTTGATGGATCCCTGGGAGAGGGTTCCGCTCCCGTACAGGAACTCCGAGTGGGCTCCCGCCACGTACGTGGAGTCGTCCGCGCCGCTCCCCGGCTGGTACAGCAGGGTCTGGGTCTGCATGGACTGGGCGTGCCCCGCCGACGTCCAGCTCACCAGCACCGTGATCCGGTAGGCGTTGGAGGTTGGGAGGCCGGCCGCTCTGGTCAGGTACACCTTCGCGGTGTAGGTCGTGGTGTAGCTGGGCGGTCCGAGGGTGGTGACGTGCGGGACCAGCGGGACGGTCGTGGGAAGGCCGGCCGTGTGCGCGATCCTCTCCCCGGAGCAGGACTGGAAGTAGTACTCGCCCGTGCAGGACACGATGTTGGAGTCCCCCGAGAGGTCGGAGTCCGAGAGGCCCGCCGTGGCGTTCGCATACGGAAGGCCCCGGACCTCCTCGAACAGCTTGCTGGTGATGGCGTTGGCCACCTGGCGCTCGCGGGCCGTGGCGGTGTCCCGAAATCCCGACAGGACCGTGTACCCCATGACGAGGAGGGCGACGAAGATGACGCCCAATGCCACCATGGTTTCGACCATCAGGAAACCGCGCTCGTCGGGTCTCAGCGCCAGGCGAACGCGAACGAACAGTCCACTTCGGCCCATCCCCCCCTGTATCGGCCGGTGCATGGGGCGATTGAGCATCGAACGGCCAGAACCACGGCCCAAAGGTCCACGCTTCCCCCAGCTCGGTCGTCCCCGCCCGGCCTAGGCCGAACGACGCACCCCCCGGCAGGCGCCGGGGCGGCTACTGGTTCACGATCTCCCGGAGGTAGGCGATGTCGACGTCGAACCCGTCCACCGTCGCGTTCGTGGGGAGGTCGAAGGGAAGGTAGTTCAGGGTGTACAGGTTCGTGATGTCCACGGTGCCGCCGATGATCTGTCCCCCCAGCCCGGCGTCGTTGTTGCTGTAGGTGACGCTGCACGGGGAGTACGTGAAGATCTTGAGGTTGGTGAACGTGGTCTTGTTGGAGAAGGAGATGTCGTGGACACCTCCCGAGCAGCTGGGCACTCCCCCCACGGTGGCCGAGCTCCACGGCACGATGAAATAGACGGTCCACGGCCCTCCGACGGCCGTCCAGTTGGCCTGCTGCGTCGTGACGATCGAGCCGTCCGTGATGATCGCGAGGTCGTTGCGGATGCTGATCGTCGAGTTGTTGGCCCAGGACAGGGCGCAGGCCGGGCTGATCCTGGCGACGGTCTTGGCCGTCCATCCCGCCGAGATCGCCGTGTTCGCCGCGGCGCAGTCCGTGAAGCTCTGGACCTGGTAGCCGAACGGCGCGGACTGCCACGCGTTCTGGTCGTACTCCACCTCGGGGAAGGGGAACAGCGGAGGCGAGGGCGAGACGCTGTTCGGCGCGATGGAGCCGCCCACGCGCCCCGAGCATCCCGTGCACGATCCGCCGGATCGGGCGTTGTTGTTCACCCTCGTGTTGTTGTTGAGCGTGATCGTGGACAGGGACGACGTCAGGTCGTGGCCCACCACCGCCGAGTTGATCATGCTGGCCGATGAGTTCGCCCACACGTCCTGATACACCGTGCAGGAGCTGGCCATCGACGCCGTCCCGTTGCCTGCGGTCCGGTCCGCCACGACGATGCTCCCGTGGATCTGGCTGCCGTTGGCACAGGCCCAGTTTCCGTGCGCCACGTACACGTCCCCGTCGTTGCCCTGGTAGCCGTTGAGGGTCATGTTGTTCTGGGTCTGGAACGTGCTGTCGGTGTAGATGGCCTGGGCCAGCGCCCCGTACAGCGGGGACAGCCGGGTCTCCGTCTGCATCGATCGTGAGACCGCCACCGGAGAGCCCCCGACGACCGCCGTTCCCTTCGAGACCAGGACGGCGCCCTGCGGCCGGTTGTTGGCCTCGAGCGGACACGTCATGGCCGACCCGGTGGGCGGATAGGTCGCGTAATACGTCACCGTGACGGTGTACTCGGACGCCGGCGTGGTGGGGATCACGGCGTGCAGTCGCGAGTCGCCGGTGCACGGGAGGCTCGCCGTACTCGTCCGCTGGAGGATCGAGAACGTCGCATCGAGGCCCGCCTCCGCGGAGGCGATGGCCTGCGCGCGCTTCCGGTCCAGCGCGCTGGCGCCGCTGTTGTGGAGCGACAGCGTCGTCACCGCGATGCTCAGGATCACGATCACGAAGGACACCAGGAGCGCCGTGATCATCGCCACGCCACGTTCGTCGGCTCGCAGTCTGGTCAGCATCGCTCTTCCTCAGTACGGGGGGATGTCGGCGCACACGCCGTTCGGATAGCCGAACTCGGTGTTGCGGCCGGTCACCGACTCGTCCACCTCCACGTTCTGGGCGTCCGATCCGGCGACGTTGGCGACGATGGCGATCTTCACGATCCGGTTGCCGAACGC